>Ga0334722_10006378_pt1 | contig 11698 bp, 10 predicted proteins | sample C3_bottom_MG_FD_207210 | JGI IMG/M metagenome (GOLD analysis project Ga0334722, IMG submission 207210) | Sediment microbial communities from Yellowstone Lake, YNP, Wyoming, USA - C3_bottom | ecosystem: Environmental > Aquatic > Freshwater > Lake > Sediment | place: USA: Wyoming | collected...
GGCGCACCAGGTCGGAGCACCATCCGCTGCACGCGCTGTCGGCGGTGCCATGGCAGCCAATCCGGTGCCCGTAATCATTCCCTGTCATCGCGTTGTTGCCGCGAATGGCGCTTTGACCGGCTATACCGCTCCCGGTGGTTTGGAGTTGAAAAATTATCTGCTGCACTTGGAACGTATTGAATTTAAAGGGCAGAAAATTTGTATGCACGAAATAGTTATGCACAGGAAAACTTGGCATTAAAAATATTTTATAATTGCTTTGTGCCGCTTTTTGTGGAAAACGTTCGAATAACAACACCTTTGTTGCAACTTATTGAAATTATTGCCAAAAATAAGTGTTCAAAAATAAGGCAATTAGAAAAAATCACTTGTAAAAATATCACTTTTGTATTTCATCCACACTGTTGTCCACAAGTTATCCACAAAATTTGTGGATAAGCCGAATATCGGTGTAAAAACCATCTTATTACTGTTAGTTAACCCACTTCTAATTTTTTTCCCGGGCTTTTGCCTCCTCCCACAGCAGGTCCATTTCCTCAAGAGTTGCTGCCTTCATGCTTTTGGATTCACGCTGCAATGCCTCCTCCACATACGTAAATCGCCGCTGGAATCGGGCAATTGTTTTGCGGAGCGCGTCTTCTGGATTGAGCGATAAAAACCGTCCCAGATTCACTACGGCGAAGAGTACGTCACCCAGTTCCTCTTCCATGCGAATCGGGTTATCCGAGCTCCATGCTTCTTCAAATTCATGGATCTCTTCCATGACCTTGGCGAATACCTGGTCGGCATGGTCCCAATCAAAACCGACCCGTGAGGCCTTTTCCGTGATTTTTTGGGCTTTGAGCAGTGACGGCAGGTGAGGGGGGATGCCGGACAAAGCCGATGTGCGCTCCTCCTGCTTTTCATCCTTTTTGATGCGCTCCCAGTTGTCGATCTGGGCAGCGCTGTCCGTGATCTGCATATCACCGAACACATGCGGGTGGCGCCGGATCAGTTTGTCGCACAGGGTCTGGATGATGTCGGCCATATCGAAGCGTCCCTGCTCCTCGGCAATGGCGGCATGGAATACGGGCTGCAGCAGCAGGTCGCCCAGCTCTTCTTTCAATTGTTCATCAGTGCCGGTGTCAATGGCTTCCACGACTTCGTAAGTTTCCTCTATCAGATAGCGCTTGAGGCTTTCGTGAGTCTGCTCCGCATCCCAGGGGCAGCCTCCCGGAGCCCTCAGTTTGCGCATGATGTCCAGCAGCTGGATAAAGCCGTCTACGGCTGGTTCCATAATCGATCCTTCCTTTCAGGGTTTGCGGGGTGTTGCTGACCAGTTATATCGTCTCACCATGGACAAGACAAGAGCCGCGTCATTAAAAATGTTGACACAATTCTCAGGATAACTACATTAACCAAAATATTTTTTCAGGAGGGTATCATGATTCAAAGGACTATGATGGGAAGATGCGCAGCGGCACTGGCTCTGATCGTTGCAGCGGCTGGTCTGGCCTTTGCGACTGCGCCGGCCGGGCCGGCGGTTTCGGCTGACGAAGCCTTGCAGAAACTCATGGACGGCAACAAGCGCTACGTGGAGAACCAGATGACCGGCACCAAACTCTGCGACGTGACAACCCGCACCGGTTTGGCCAAATCACAGAAGCCGTATGCCATCATCCTCTCCTGTTCCGATTCCCGCGTGCCGCCTGAAATCATCTTTGACAAGGGGTTGGGTGAGGTGTTCGTGGTGCGTGTGGCCGGCAACGTGCCTGATCCGGTTATACTGGGAAGCATCGAGTATGCCGCTGAACATCTCGGCTCGCCGTTGATCATGGTGCTGGGGCATGAACGCTGCGGCGCCGTCAAGGCCACCGTGGACGCCAAAGGCAAAACCACCGGCAGCCCCAATATCGATGCCATCGTCAAAACGGTCGCTCCTTCGGTCAAACTGGCTGCTAAGGACTGCCAGGCCTGCAAGGATGACAAGAAATGCGCTGAATCCAAGAAGGACGACTTCGTTGAGTGCGTCGTGGAGACCAATGCAAAGCAGATTGCAGCAAGTCTGACCAAGAAGTCGAAAATTCTGCAGCATTTGGTTCACGGCAACAAGATCAAGATCGTGGCAGCCAAATACGATCTGGACGACGGCACGGTCAGCGTGCTTAAATAAGCCGCTCAGCCCCTGATACCCATGATGAAACGGACGCCGTGAGGCGTCCGTTTCTATTTGGCGGCAGCCAGTTCGGTGGAGAGTTCGTCGTACACCGCCAGTGCCTTGATGGCGGTGGTCTCTTTTCTGGAGAGTTCCTCGAAGGAGCGCAATTTGCCGTTGAAGCGGTCAGCCTGAATCTTGAGGCTGTTGATGTTTTCCGTCAGAAAACTTTTTTCCTTCGGATCAGTATCCTTGCGGATCAGCACCTTTAGTTTGTTCATATATTCGTCGGTGTTACTGGCATAATGGTTCAGCGCTTCCAGGAAAGAGAGCGCGCCTGAGGAAAGCTCTGCCACGGTCGCCAATTTCGCCTGGGCGTCGTTCATATCCTTAAGCAGCTTCTGGTCGGCAAACAGGGCCGCCTCGGATACGGTCTTGTCGTCGGGCTGTGCGGGATTGATGCCGTCTGCCATGGCAATGAACTTCTGCGAAGAGTGCAGGTAATTGGCAATGGCTACCGATGCAGCATTGAGTGCCACGGTGAACTGGGCGACGAATTTGGTGAAGATGGAGGCCTGGCCGGCATAGGGAATCGGCAGCATGCGGCCAATTACCGCAGCATAGGAACCGGCCTGGATGTATTTGTTGTAGCCGGCCAGATTGCTGCTCATCCAGGTAACGAACCCCTGAAAGTCATTGGTGGCCTGCCGTTGTCTCGCTACATCTGCGGCGATCTGTTTGAGCCGCTCGCCTTTTTTCTGGCGTAGTCGCTCTGCTGAGATGTATTTTTGGGTTTCGAGCTGCTTGAGCTTCTGGGAGAGCAGTTCGAAGCTGGACTGCAGGGACAGTAACTGCTCCTCGGCTGATTTTGCAGCCGGCGGGCTGGTACTGTCTGCTGCATGTGAGCAGTGGGCTGTGGCGAAAATGACGGTTGCGGCGACAACCAGGAGGTATGAGAGGCGACGGGCGATGTGGTACATAGTATTGATGCTGTCCTTTGCATGGGAGATCGTAATGGTGCCATTGTATCGTCTGCCGCCGCGGTTATGCAACGTCTTTCAGCATGCGGACCGGTTTAGGGGAGCGTGCCGGTTGCGTTGACGGCTCATCTGTACTACCATTGACAAACCGGAGCTGCATTGGTGAGAGCAGTCCGGTCTGTTCGTCGAAAAGGAATGTGTGATCCGATGATGCCCGGTTTCAGGCTTACCCTGATTCAAAAAATGATTCTCAGCTTCCTGGTCAGCGGGGTCTGTCTGGTATCGGCGCTGCTGTATGCCGTGCTCGGTCTCGGCACTATGCATCGCATGGAGGAGGAGATCGCCCGCAAGGATCTGGCGGCTGCCACAACAGCCATCACATTGCGGGAACTCATGCTGTCCCAGCAGCGCTATGTGGGCAGATACCAGATCATCCCCCAGCCCGAGTTCAGGGAACTGTTCGAGCAGAACGGGGAGGCGTTCCGCAGCACGGTGCGGAAGTTACATACTCTGTATCAGGGGACGGGCATCGGTGAGCTGGAGGCCGGATACGCCGCCTATGCCAGCCTCTGCACGCAGGTGTTTCGCGGTACGCAGATTGAACACGCGGTGCTCGGCAAGGCAGCAGAACGGGTCGAGCACGCTATTGAGGGCATCAGGGCAGAGCTGCAGCAGGCCCTCTCCGACAAGCTGCGTCTCTCTGATGAAAAGGAGGCTCGGACCGTTGCCTGGTCCATTCTGCTGGCCTTTGCCGGTGTGACGATTTCGTTTCTGGTCACCTTCCTGCTGGTATATACCGTGGGGGCGTCGATCGGTAAGCTGCAGCGCGCCACCCATCGCATTGCCGCCGGCGACTTCGATCATGATCCCGGCATTCCACCGGGCGACGAGATCGGTGCGCTGGCCCAGGACTTCAGCCGCATGGCCGCACGACTCAAGGAGCTGGAGCAGATCAGCCTGGACGCAAGCCCTTTGACGCGGCTGCCGGGCAACATCGCCATCGAGCGCTCCATCAACCGCCGACTGCGCGAAGGCGTCTCGTTTGCCATGTGCTACCTTGACCTGGATAATTTCAAGTCTTACAACGACCGTTACGGGTACATCAAGGCCAGCGAAATCCTGCGCGAAACCGGGCAGCTGATCCACGAGGCGGTCAAGCAGCATGATGACCCGGATGCGTTTGTCGGCCACATCGGCGGCGATGATTTCGTCGTGATTATCGCGACCGGCAAGGCCTCCAGCGCCTGCCAGGAGATCATTCACCGCTTTGACGCCATGATACCGGCATTCTACTCTGAGGAGGACCGGGCATTGGGGGCTATCGAAGGGGTGGACCGCTACGGGGTGCCGCGGCGTTTTCCGCTGATTTCCATATCCATTGCGGTTTTGGTCTGTGAGCCGGGGGATTATGGCACGGCGGCCGAGATAGCCACGGCGGCTGCCGAGGTGAAGGATCATGTCAAGGAGTCTGCAGGGAGCAACTACATCATCGTGAGAGAGGCGGGGCTTCATGAGACGGTATAGTCCGCTTGGTCTCGCCCTGTTGCTGACGCTGATGACAGCCGGCTGCAGTCTGCTGGGTGCCAGGCCCACGCCGCCGCCCCGGATCTCCGGACAGGAACTGGCGTTTGCCACGGCTCTCGGCCATCTGCGTCGCGGCAACGAGGCTGATGCGCGAGCCGAATTGGAACGGGTGGTGGCGGCACCGCCGCTGGCGGGGGTCAGCGACGAGGCGCTCTTTCGGCTGGCACTGCTGGTTCTGCACGATGCCGGCGACAAGGGATTGCAGCACTCGCAGCTGCTCCTGACGCGATTGAAGAGCGAGTTCCCCGACAGCATCTGGACCCACCAGGCCGCGCCACTGGAAGACCTGCTTGACAGCACCAGAAGCCTCAGATCCCGTCAGCGCGAACTCAAAAGCCTGCGGGAGCAGAACCTCTCTCTGAGTCGGGACAACAAGGAGTTGCGCCAGAGCATCGAGCGCCTGAAAAATCTCGACGTGGAGCTGGAGTTGAAGATCAAGCGCTGAGTCGGCTGATCTACTTTTTGCCGCCACCCAGGTAAGCGGCGAGGAAGTCGTGCTTGTAGTTCATGAAACGGCCATTTTCGATGGCGCTGCGAATCTCGGCCATCATGGTCAGATAGAAATGCACGTTGTGGATGGCCGATAGTACGGCCGACAGCACTTCATTGGCGGCGAACAGGTGGTGCAGATAGGCGCGGGTGAAGTGGCTGCAGGTATAGCAACTGCAGCTGGGGTCAATGGGGTAGAAATCGCGCTTGTAGTTCTTGTTGGTCAGCCGGATCTTGCCGCGCCGGGTGAACAGGGTGGCGCTGCGGGCGTAGCGGGTGGGAATGACGCAGTCGAACATGTCCATGCCGCGCTCGACGCTTTCCAGAATGTCCTCGGGGAGGCCGACCCCCATCAGGTAGCGCGGCTTGTCTTCAGGCATGTGCGGTGCAGTCCATCCCACCACCTTTTTCAGCAATTCCAACCCCTCACCCACGCTGACGCCGCCGATGGCGTAGCCGGGCAGATCGAGTTTGCGCATCTCCCGGGCGCACATGGCGCGCAGATCCTCATACACGCTTCCCTGAATGATACCGAACAGCGCCTGGTCGTTGCCGACCAGCGCTTTTTTGCACTCCTTGAGCCAGCGTATGGTCTTTTTGGTAGACTGCTCGGCATAACTCTTGTCACAGGGGTAGGGGATGCACTCGTCAAAAGCCATGATGATGTCGGCCCCCAGCTCCTGCTGGATGCGGATGGCGCTGGCAGGGTCCAGGAAGATCTCTTCGCCGGTGATCTCGTGCTTGAAGAAGACACCATCCTCGGTAATGCGCTTGTTCGGCAGTGAAAACACCTGGAACCCGCCGGAATCGGTCAGGATCGGCCGATTCCAGGACATGAAGGTATGCAGCCCGCCCGCCTTTCTGACCAGGCCTTCGCCCGGCTGCAAATGCAGGTGGTAAGTGTTGGAGAGGATGATCTGTGCGCCGGTTTCCTCAATCTGGGCCGGCGTCAGCGGTTTCATGGCGCCGTGGGTTGCCACCGGCATGAAAATCGGTGTCTGGATGTCGCCGCGGCCGGTACTGACGATGCCGCGCCGGGCTGCGCAGTGCGGATCCTTTTTCAATAAGGTGAATTTCATGGATGCTCCAGCCCTTTTGGTGGTTCCGGTTGCGCCTGGGCAGCGCCCGGTTGGAAAGCGGGGTGTGCTGCATGTGCAGGAATACGCACCCCGAAGGTGTTAGTAACAGAATGTCGACGCAATTGCAATCCCACTGTTGAAGCCGTCTGACGGGGGTTTTATTTGCATGCTGTATACATAATTTTGTTGCAATTTTTCATAACGCTGTTTAGTATGCGCTGTCTGACAGTGGTCTCCCCGTACATCACGGCTGCGATTGCACGACTGCCGCATTAAATACACTCGAAGGAGGTTGGTATGCAGGTTGTCACCAGATTGTGCTGGCGTGGTCCCCCTCATCATCTCATTTCCCCTTCGTAAACAGCACGTTCGTAACTTTTACTTCAATTACCCTAAGCTGTTCCACATTCTTGAAAAGGAAGGATAGATATGCAACTGTTCACGTCATCTATCGGCAGAAAGATCGTGATGGCGATCACGGGCCAGAGCATGGTTCTGTTCGCCGTCGTCCATCTGCTTGGCAACTCGTCGATTTTCACCGGCCCCGGTGGAATCAATGCCTATGCAGAGCACCTCCACAGCTTGCCGCTGCCCGTCATCATGGGCTTCCGCATCGGCCTGCTCATTTTTGCCTGCGTCCATATCTGGTTCGGCATCCAGCTGACCCTTGAGAACAGCGCCGGCCGTCCTCAGCAGTATGCGGTCAAGTCGGTCCAGAAGGCGACCTTTGCCAGCGAAAATATGATCTGGACCGGTGTCCTGATCATGCTGTTCGTCATCTACCACCTGGCTCACTTCACCTTCCGGCTGACGCCGGACGTGGCCAGTTATGCGGGACAGATGCCAGGCAATGTTTTCGGCATGGTGGTGTCCAGCTTTAAGAGTTTCTTCACCGCCTTTATCTACGCCGGAGCCATGGTGGCTCTGTTCCTGCACCTGTCCCACGGTATCCAGAGCTTTTTCCAGACCATGGGCTGGAACAACGACAAGACCCAGTGCGGCATCACCAAGGCCGGTACGCTGGTTGCTCTGGCCATGTTCCTGGGCTACGTCGCCATCCCGCTGACAATTTTTGCCGGAATCCTGAAAGGTTAAGGGGGTTATACAGTGATACTCGACGGAAAATGTCCTACCGGACCAATTGAAAAGACCTGGGATAAGCACCGCTTCGATCTGAAGCTGGTCAACCCCGCCAACAAGCGCAAATACACCGTTATCATGGTAGGTACCGGCCTGGCTGGTGGTGCAGCCGCTGCAACCCTGGGCGAACTGGGGTACAACGTCATGGCCTTCTGCTATCAGGATTCGCCGCGCCGCGCCCACTCCATCGCCGCCCAGGGCGGCATCAATGCCGCCAAGGCCTATCCCAATGACGGCGACTCCATCTATCGCCTGTTCTATGACACCATCAAAGGGGGCGACTTCCGTGCCCGCGAGGCCGACGTATGGCGTCTGGCCCAGGTGTCCAACAACATCATCGACCAATGCGTAGCCCAGGGCGTGCCCTTTGCCCGCGACTATGCCGGCTACCTGGACAACCGCTCCTTCGGCGGCGCCCAGGTTTCCCGTACCTTCTATGCCCGCGGCCAGACGGGTCAGCAGTTGCTGCTGGGTGCCTATGCGGCCCTGTCGCGCCAGATCAAGGCCGGTACGGTCAAGATGTACAACCGCCGCGAAATGCTCGACCTGGTTGTGGTGGACGGCGTGGCCAAAGGGATCACGGTCCGCAACCTGGTGACCGGCGAACTGGAGAGCTACGCGGCTGATGCGGTCTGCCTGGCCACCGGCGGCTACGTCAACGTGTTCTACCTCTCTACCAACGCCATGGGCTGCTCGGTGACGGCCAACTGGAAGGCCCACAAAAAGGGCGCCTACTTCGCCAACCCCTGCTACACCCAGATCCACCCGACCTGCATCCCGCAGGCCGGCGACTACCAGTCCAAGCTGACCCTCATGTCCGAGTCGCTGCGCAACGATGGCCGCTGCTGGGTGCCCAAGAACAAGGCCGACCTGGGCAAGCACCCCAACGAAATCCCGGAAGAGGACCGCGACTACTACCTGGAGCGCAAGTATCCCTCCTTCGGCAACCTGGCACCGCGTGACATCGCCTCCCGCGCCGCCAAGGAGCAGTGCGACGACGGTCGCGGCGTCGGCCCTGGCGGCCGCGGCGTCTACCTGGATTTCGCCACTGCCATCAAGCGCGTTGGTGCAGACACCATCAAGGAGCGTTACGGCAACCTGTTCGAAATGTATGAGAAGATCACCGACGAGGACGCCTACAAGCGCCCGATGCGCATGTATCCGGCACCGCACTACGCCATGGGCGGCCTGTGGGTCGATTACAACCTGATGAGCAACGTTCCGGGCCTGTTCGTGCTGGGCGAGGCCAATTTCTCGGTCCACGGCGCCAACCGCCTGGGGGCATCGGCCCTGATGCAGGGTCTGGCCGACGGTTATTTCGTCATTCCCTACACCATCGGCGGCTACCTGGCCGGCGTCAAGCCGGGCACGGTCACGGCAGAAAACCCGGAATTCAAGAAGTCGATCGAGGAAGTCAAGTCCTACCGGGACAAGCTCCTCTCCGTCAATGGCAAGAAGACGGTTTCCGAGTTCATGCGCGAGTTGGGCGGTCTCATGTGGGAAAACTGCGGTATGGCCCGCTCCAAGGAGTCTCTGGAGACCAACCTCAAGAAGATTCCGGCTCTGCGCGAAGAGTTCTGGAAGAACGTCAAGGTTACCGGTACCGGTGCCGAGCTCAACCAGGATCTGGAGAATGCCGGCCGCACCGCCGACTTCCTGGAGTTCGGCGAACTGCTCTGCCGCGACGCCCTGCACCGCAACGAGTCCTGCGGCGGCCACTTCCGGGTGGAGTTCCAGACCGACGACGGCGAAGCCATGCGTAACGACGCCGACTACTGCTATGTCGGCGCCTGGGAATACAAGGGCGACGGCAAGGAGCCCGAGCTGCACAAGGAGCCGTTGAAGTTCGATAACGTACATCTCGCCGTAAGGAGCTACAAATAATGAGCGATCACCACAAGACCATGACATTGACACTGATCGTGTGGCGCCAGAAGAGCCCCAGCGATCCCGGTAAATTCGAAACCTATACTGCCAAGGGCATCACCGAGCACCATTCCTTCCTGGAGATGCTCGACGTGGTCAACGAAGACCTGATCCACTCCGGCAAGGAGCCGATCGTTTTCGACCACGACTGCCGCGAAGGCATCTGCGGGATGTGCTCCCAGGTCATCAACGGTATGCCGCACGGCGGCCAGGACCGCACCACGGTCTGCCAGCTGCACATGCGCAAATTCAAGGACGGCGACACCATCTACGTCGAGCCTTGGAGGGCACGCGCCTTCCCGATCATCAAGGACCTGATCGTCGACCGTTCAGCCCTCGATACCATCGTCCAGGCCGGCGCCTATGTTTCCTGCCACACCGGCGGGGTGCCCGACGGCAATGCCATCCTGATTCCGAAGCCGGCTGCCGACGAGGCCATGGACGCCGCCGAGTGCGTCGGTTGCGGCGCCTGCGTAGCCGGCTGTCCCAATGGTGCCGCCATGCTGTTCACCGGCGCCAAGGTCTCCCAGTACGCGGTACTGCCCCAGGGCCAGGCCGAGGCTGCCGCCCGCGTCAAGAATCTGGTGGATGCCATGTCCGAGTGCGGGTTCGGCAACTGCACCAACCATTACGAGTGCCAGGTTTCCTGCCCCAAGGGCATCAATGTGAAGTTCATTGCCCGCATGAACCGCGAGTTCATCAAGGCCCAGTTCAGCTGATTTATTCGATTCACTGTGCTATACTCGGGGCGGCCGTAAGGCTGCCCCTTTTTTTTATGCGTATCCAACGATGGCGGAGCATCCCATGGAGTTCAATTACGTCCGGTTGCGCCTGACCGTGGCGACCGATCACCCGCACGGCCTGATCAAGAGGTGGTACGGCTGCGCCCCTGCCTTTTCCACGGCGGTTCGCAACCGGGCATGTCTGAGCGGTAACACAGTGTGTGCCGCGTGTCGGGTGTCAGCCACCTGTGCCTATCACACCATCTTCGGCCAGGATCTGACCCCTGATCCGGTCGCACTGAAGCGCTTTCAAAAGCCTCCCTTGCCGTTTGTGTTCACGTTTCCCGCAGCCGGACACGCGGAACGGAAGCAGCGGTGCGACCTGGTGCTTGTGGGGTCAGCCATCAACCACCTGCGCCTTTTTGTCGATGCCTTCGGAGATATGCTGGCCCATTTCGGCGACGAAGCTGATGACGCACCCCACCGGCTGGTTTGCATCGAGTCCCTTGATTACGACGGCGCCGCGCACCAGCTCTCTGACGGCGGTCAACTCGCGCATGCGGGAGATGTGGCTGTCCTCGATGCGGCGGAACTGCTGCGTTCACGGGCTAGACCTCCAGGCAGGTTCGGTATTGCCCTGGTAACACCTGTGCGGCTCGTGGGGGACGGGAAGGTGTTGCGCGATTTTGATGTCAGCCGTTTCCTGCGCACCCTTCTGCGACGGGTTTCTGCCATGGCCTATTATTACTGTGGCTGGGAAATGGATCTGGATTTCCGTCGCTGTGCGGTCGGAGCGGGGGAGGTTGTTGCGCTGTCGCACCAGTTCCGGTTTGTTGCCGCCCACGAACAGTTCGCCACTTCCGGCGTGGCCGGTTCGGGTGTTTTTTCGGGATGTCCGGAGGAATTGTGGCCGTTTCTGCTCATGGGCGAGCTGTTGCATGTCGGCAAGGGTGCTTCCTTCGGCATGGGGTGCTACAGCGTTGTGGGGATGGAATATCCTGAGAAATAATCCTCGATTAATCCGGCCTGAATTGTTACCATGACCCGAGTTGACGTTCGGATTTCCTTAAGGTATTTTACGAAGCTTGGAGCAGCAGAGTAATGCATACGGTAAAGCATGCGCTTACGGTCGATCTGGAGGATTGGTTTCACGTCTGTGGCGCGGGCCCCTGTCCGCAGGTGCCGCAAGAGAGCTGGCGCGTGGCGGAAACCGGGCGCCGTGTGCTCGACCTGCTGGATGAGTTTGATATCAAGGCAACGTTCTTTGTACTCGGCGTGGTTGCCGAGGCGGAGCCGGCTTTGATAGAGCAGATTGCTGCATGCGGGCACGAGATCGCTTCTCACGGTTATTCCCATCGTCAGCTGCACGAGCTTGAACCGGAAGAGTTCAATGAAGAACTGGAGCTCACCGAGGGGCTGGTGCAGAGGCTGACCGGCAAGCGTCCGCGCGGCTTCAGGGCTCCTCAATGGTCGCTGACCTCCCGGACCCACTGGGCCGATGACATCCTTGTTGAACGGGGCTATTGCTACGACTCCAGCCGAAATCCGCTGTTGTTTGTCGGAGAAATGGGGCTGCCGCGTCATCCCTATCAGATTGCCGCATCACAGGGGACGCTCTGGGAGATCCCTCCCATGGTGACGGAA
>Ga0334722_10006379_pt1 | contig 11698 bp, 8 predicted proteins | sample C3_bottom_MG_FD_207210 | JGI IMG/M metagenome (GOLD analysis project Ga0334722, IMG submission 207210) | Sediment microbial communities from Yellowstone Lake, YNP, Wyoming, USA - C3_bottom | ecosystem: Environmental > Aquatic > Freshwater > Lake > Sediment | place: USA: Wyoming | collected...
TTTGAGCGCATTCCGCAGGTTATCGGGACGCCTGCCGACATTCGACCCAAGCGAAAGGAAGACACGTTCGCGCCCGGTTCCGGGCCGGTCACCGTCACTCGGGCGGCCAGACGCGGCTGCCGCGCTTCCTCGATTCCCGGCCATGCAGTTATTCTAACATACTGTTTTAAAATGCTATTACCATATTCAAGGTCGCCTGCTCGTCCATTAATCGCTAAAGTTTACCGTTGACAAAATACCTCTTGAATTTTATGTAACTTATATTACATCGTGTATGTATGTTACATATTACATAAGATTGCGAAAGGCTGAGGAATAACATGAGAAATTGCCGGTGTGCCGCATGAGTCAACCCCCATGGCTGCTATTTTTTTCGTCCCTCCCTTCCAAGCCTGTCGGGAACCGGGTCAAGGTCTGGAGGCGGCTGGTAAAGGCAGGGGCGGTCCAGCTCAAGGGGACGGTGTATGTTCTACCGGCCAACCAGGAGCACGAGGAATTTTTTCAATGGCTGGCAAAGGAGATCAACGGCATGGGCGGCGAGGCGGCTTTTGTCCGCGCCAATCGCGTGGAAACCGTGTCCGACGCGGAGATTGTCGCCCTCTTCGAGCGGCGCAAGACAATGGACTACCGTCCCCTGGGGGAGGCGCTCGATGTACTGGAACGGCAGATCGACGGCGCGCGACAGGGGGGGCAAACCGCGATGACAAAAAGCCTGCAGGGTCGGGTCACGAAACTCCGGAGGGAATTCGAGGAGACACGAAGAACGGATTTCTTTGCTTCGGCGCCCGGCCGAGCCTTCGGCGAGCGCATCGAGCGGGTGGAAGCCGCCTTCGCCGGCGCCTCCGAGCGGGCGCCGCGTTCCGCTGACATACCATCCAGGAGCCCTGGCGCCTACCGGGGGAGAAGCTGGGTGACCCGGCGCGACCCGTTCGTCGACCGCATGGCCTCGGCGTGGCTGATCCGGAAGTTCATCGACCCGGCCGCCGTGTTCGGCTTCATCGACGAGAAAGAAATTGCTGCAGCTGGCGTCGACACCGTCGCCTACGATGTCTACGGCGGCGAGTTCACCCACGTGGACGATCTGTGCACCTTTGAAGTACTGGTCCGCTCATTCGCACTGAAGGACCCGGCTCTCGCGAAGATCGTCGAGATCGTCCACGACCTCGATTCCAAGGATGACCGCAATCGCCGCGCGGAAGGCCCCGGCGTGGAAAATATCCTCGACGGCATCCGGCGCACCGCTCTCGACGACGCCGACGCGCTGGAGCGCGGCATGGCGGTCTTCGAAATGCTGTACGCGGCCAAGAGCCGCTGAGAGGACGGAAGGGCATGGCGGAACAACCCTCCTTCCGCGAAGCGCTGCGCTACTGGTTCCGGCTCGGCTGGATCAGTTTCGGCGGTCCCGCCGGGCAGATCGCGATCATGCACAAGGATCTCGTCGAGCGAAGAAATTGGATCCCGGAGGACCACTTCCTGCAGGCGCTGAATTTCTGCATGCTTCTGCCCGGGCCGGAGGCGCAGCAACTCGCAACCTACATCGGCTGGCTGCTCCACGGCACGCGGGGGGGGATCGTCGCCGGCGTCCTGTTCGTACTGCCGGCGGTCTTCATTCTCTGGGGACTTTCCTGGCTCTATGCGGCGTTCGGGACCATCCCGGCAATCTCGGCGCTCTTCTACGGCCTGAAGCCCGCCGTTGCCGCCATCGTCGCAGAGGCGGTTATTCGCATCGGCAAAAAGTCCCTGAAGAACGCGGCCCTCGTCTGCCTCGCCGTCGCGGCCTTCATCGGGATCTTCTTCTTGCACGTCCCCTTCCCCGCGATCGTTTTCGCCTCCGGCGCCGTCGGGTACCTCGGCGGCCGTTTCTTCCCCGCCCGGTTCGCCGCCGTGGGGCAGAGCCCGTCGACGCCTGCCGAGGTCTACGTGATCACCGACGAGATGACCTCGCGCCGGAGCAGTGCCGGCTGGGGACACGTCTTGAAGGTAGTCGCGATCTGCTTGCCGCTCTGGTTCGCGCCGGTCGCCGCTCTCGGGCTTTGGCGCGGTTGGGACGACATTTTCGTGCAGATCGGGTTGCTCTTCTCCAAAGCCGCGGTCGTGACCTTCGGCGGCGCGTACGCCGTACTCGCCTACGTCGGCCAGCAGGCAGTGCAGCACCGCGGCTGGCTCGAGCCCGAACAGATGATGGACGGCCTCGGACTCGCGGAGACGACGCCGGGACCGCTGATCATGGTGACGCAGTTCGTGGGCTACCTGGCCTCGTACCTGCACGCCGGGGGCCTCGCCCCGGCCCTCGCCGGCGCGATCGGCGGCCTGCTCACCACCTGGGTGACCTTTGTTCCCTGCTTCATGTGGATCTTCGCGTTTGCCCCGTTCATCGAGCGGGTGCGGAAGAACGCGCGTCTCGGCGCCGCTCTCTCCGCAGTCACGGCGGCGGTGGTCGGCGTTGTCCTGAACCTCTTCGTTGTCTTCACCAGGCACATGCTCTTCCCTGAAGTCGGGCCGCACTTCGACTGGTTTGCGCTCGCCGCGGCGGCGACAGCCTTCATCGGCATGCAGCGCTGGAAATGGGGAATGATCCCGGTGATCATCGGCTCGGCGCTGGCCGGAGGCGCGTGGAAATGGTTCGTTGGCTAGCGAACGCATCCCCATCGGATGAGACTCGGAAGCCCCTTGATGGAGATCACGGATTGACCTTCCGCCCTCAGGACGCCAAGAGCACCGGCCCGGCGGAGGGGTGGCGCGGAGGGGAGGTCCGCAGCGACGGGACCCCGAATCCTGCACGTGAACGACAGACTCTTCGGACAGGCGGCTACAGGACCTTCCCGATCCGCTCCACCGCCTCCTCGAGCCGCGAAACATCGACGGACAGGGCGAACCGGACATACCCCTCGCCGTGCGCCCCGAAACCGTTACCCGGGGTGCAGACGACGGCAGCCTTCTCGAGAAGGAGGCTCGAGAACGACTCCGAGGTGTGGCCGGTCGGCACCTCGCACCAGAGGTAGAATGAGGCCTGTGGCTTCTTCATCCTGAGGCCGAGCTTGCGCAGGCCGCGATACAGCACGTTGCGGCGTTTCTGGTACAGGCGGCGCATCTTCTCGACCGGCTTCTGGTCGCCGGCGAGGGCCGCGATCCCGGCGTCCTGCACCGCACCGAAAGCGCCGGAGTCGATGTTGGCCTTGATGTGTCCCAGCCCCTTGATCACGCTGGCGTTGCCGACGGCAAAACCGACGCGCCAGCCGGTCATGTTGTAGGTCTTGGAGAGCGAGTGGAACTCGATTCCGACATCCTTCGCCCCCTCGACTTCGAGGAAAGAGGGTGGCTTCGCCCCGTCGAAATACATCTCGGAGTACGCTGCATCGTGGCAAACAATGACGCCGGTGCGCCGCGCGAACGCCACGACCTTACGGAAGAAATCCAGATCGGCGACGGCCGCGGTCGGGTTGTTCGGGTAGTTCAGGAAGAGGAGTTTCGCGCGCTGCAGGACATCGCCCGGAACAGCGTCGAGATCGGGGAGGAAGTTGTTCTTCTTCAGCAGCGGCAGCATGAACGGCTCGCCGCCGGCGAGAAGCGTTGCCGCGCTGTAGACCGGGTAACCCGGGTTCGGGACGAGAACGACATCGCCCGGGTCCACAAAAGCAAACGGGATGTGCCCGATCCCCTCTTTCGAACCGATCAGCGTCAGGACCTCCGTCGCCGGGTCGAGGCTGACGCCGAAGCGCTCCCGATACCACTGCGCGACCGCCGCGCGGAAAGAAAGCTTCCCCGTGTAGGAGGGGTACTGGTGATTCGCCGCTTCGGCGACGGCGGCTTTGCCCTCGCGGACGATGTGCCTGAAGGTCGGCTGGTCCGGGTCGCCGATGGAAACGTCGATGAGGTCCGCCCCCTTCGCTTTGGCCTCGGCCTTCAGGGCGTCGATGCGGGCGAAGAGATAGGGAGGTAGTTTGGCGAGGTTGCGGGCGAGACGAGGCGTGAAATCGGTCATCGATGCTCTCCTTGCGCTATTTCAGACCCAGGACATCCATCATGTCGTACAGACCCGGCACGCGGCCGACGACCCACTTTGCGGCCCGCACGGCCCCGCGCGCGAACGTGTCCCGCGAGTGCGCCCGGTGCGTGATCTCGATGCGTTCGCCGAGCCCCGCGAAAGTCACGGTGTGGTCGCCGACGATATCGCCGCCGCGCACGGCGAATATGCCGATCTCTTCGGTTGTGCGCTCCCCGACCATCCCCGAGCGGCCCGGCACGGCGACCTTGTCGAGATCGCGCCGCAGCGCTTCGGCGATCACCTGCGCCATCTTCTTCGCGGTGCCCGAGGGAGCGTCCTTTTTAAAGCGGTGGTGCGCCTCGACGATCTCGACGTCGTAGGAGTCGCCGAGCACGGCGGCGACATCCGCGAGAACCTTGAAGAGCAGGTTCACCCCGACGCTCATGTTCGGGGCGTAGACGATCGGGATCTTCCGCGCAGCCTTCTCCAGGATCGCCACCTGCCCCGCATCGAGACCGGTGGTGCCAAGCACCAGCGCCTTGCCCTGCTGCACGGCCAGTTCGACGTGACGCAGGGAAGCCTCGGGCGAGGTGAAGTCGATGAGCACGTCGCCGCGGGGCAGGACGCTCTCCATCTTCTCCTCGATCAGCACGCCCTCGGCGCGAATCCCCGCCGCAATCCCGGCATCACAACCGACCGAGGCGTGTCCCGACCGTTCGCAGGCCCCGCAGAGCGCGATGCCCGGCACGCCGTCGAGAGCGACGATGATCCTCTGGCCCATGCGCCCGCCGGCGCCGGCGACCACTGCGCGAATCTGTTCCATGCCTTTCCCCCTTCAGCCGTCGATGAGGCCTGCGACCCGCAGCGCCCTGGCCAGCAGTTCCTGATTCTTTTCACTCATCGGGCACATCGGCAGCCGGAACTCCGGCGCGATCTTCCCCATCAGAGCGAGCGCGGTCTTGACGGGGATGGGGTTCGTCTCGATGAACATTGCCTCCGAGAGCGGCAGAAGCCGGTAATGCGCCTCGCGCGCGGAGCGGTAATCCCCGGCAAGGAAAGCGTCGACCAGGCGCGCCATGAGCGCGGGCGCCACGTTCGAGACAACCGAGATCACGCCCTTCCCGCCGATCGCCAGCAGCGGCAGCACGGTGAAGTCGTCGCCCGAGATCACCGCGATCCGCTCGCCGCACAGCTCGATGATCCGGCTGGCCTGGCGCAAATCGGCGCTGGCCTCCTTGATCGCGACGATGTTCGGGATCTCGGCGAGCCGCGCCACCGTTTCGGGCAGGAGGTTGACCCCCGTGCGGCCCGGCACGTTGTAGAGCACGATCGGGATGTCGACCCGCTCGGCGACGTGGGCAAAGTGGCGATAGAGCCCCTCCTGGGTCGGCTTGTTGTAATAGGGCGTGATCAGCAGCGCTGCGTCGGCCCCCGCATCCTTCGCGTGCCGGGTCAACCGCAGCGCCTCGCGCGTGGAGTTTGAGCCGGCGCCGGCGATGACCGGCACGCGCCCGGCCGTGGCCGCGAGGCAGACATCGACGACGTGATCGTGCTCCTCGTGCGAGAGCGTGGGCGACTCGCCCGTCGTACCGCACGGCACGAGGGCGTCTGTCCCGGCGCCGATCTGGAACTCGATCAGGCCGCGGTAGGCCTGTTCGTCGAACTCGCCGTCGCGAAACGGGGTGACCAGCGCGGTCATTGATCCAGCAATCATCGCTTCACTCCTCTATGTTTCTCTTCGTTGCCTGCCGCGCGTGCCTTGGGCGCAGCGGACTCTTCCCAGGTCCGCCCCTCGTAGACCACGTCGGCCCTCCCTTCGAGGAAGACCTCCCCGTACTCGCCGCCGCGTTGGCGGAAGTGCACAATAAGTTCCTCGCCGCCGCTGGTCATCACTGTGACCGGGCTCTTGACGAGGCCGGCCGCGGCCGCAACCAGCGCCGTCGCCACCGAACCGGTGCCACAAGCCATGGTCTCGGCCTCCACCCCACGCTCGTACGTGCGAACGCGCAGGCGGCGCGGTCCCTCGACGCGGAAGAAGTTCACGTTCGCCCCGGCCGGTCCGAAGGCCGGGTCGTGCCTCAAGGCGCGGCCCCACTCGGCAACCGGGGTCTGCTCGAGTGCCGCCGCCTGCACGACAGCGTGCGGCACGCCGACCACGAGAAAACCGGAATCGAAGCGGCGGCCTTCGACCGAGACGGCAACCCGGTCGCGGTAGCCCGAGGGGAGCGGCAGCTGGAGCTTGACCCGCTCGCCCTTGACTTCGGCGCTGATCAGCCCGGCACCGGTCATGAAGCGCATCCGGGCCGGGGCGATTCCCTTGAGGAAGGCGAAGCGCGCGGCGCAGCGTCCGCCGTTGCCGCACATCGCGGGCTCGCTCCCGTCGGCGTTGAAAAATCGCCAGGCGAAATCCGCCGCGCGCGAGCGCTCGATGAGGATCAGCCCGTCCGCGCCGACAGAAAACCCCCGCCGGCACAGGCGCCGGGCAAGGTCCGCACCCGCGTCCGCCGCGACGCTGCGGCGGCGATTGTCGATGACGATGAAGTCATTGCCGCTCCCGCTCATCTTCCAGAAGGAAAGGCGCGCCGTGGCAGTGCTCATTCGAGAACTCCGGCTCACCGGGTGGTCGGCTCGCGGAAAACGAGAGCGACGGCGGCGGCTTCGCCGCGCACCAGGTCCTCGTAGGACTCGCGCTCGCGGATGACGGTGTACGCGTTGCCGCGCACGAGGACTTCGGCGGCGCGGGGCCGGGAGTTGTAGTTCGAGGACATCGCGAAACCGTAAGCGCCGGCCGAGAGGACGGCGACGCACTCCCCCGGCGGCACGGCGGGAAGCTCGCGGTCCTTGGCGAGGAAATCGCCGGACTCGCAGATCGGCCCGACCACATCCACGGCGCGGTGTGCTCCGCCGGTCTTTGCCAGCGGAACTATCCGGTGGAAGGAGCCGTAGAGACTCGGCCGTATCAGGTCGTTCATCCCGGCATCGACGACGAGAAAGCTCTTCGCGCTCGTCTCCTTGCGATAGATCACGCGGGTCAGCAGCGCGCCGGCGTTGCCGATGATAACGCGGCCCGGTTCGGTGATGACGGTCGCCCCAAGACGTTTGAGAACCGGAAGAATCTCGGCCGAGAATTGCTTCGGCTCCGGCGGCTCCTCCTGGTTGTAGCTGATGCCGAGCCCGCCGCCGATGTCGATATACCGCAGGTCGGCACCGAGCGCGCGCACCTGGCGAACGAGGCCGGCTATCTTGTCGACCGCCTCGCGAAAAGGCCCGACCTGGGTGATCTGCGAGCCGATGTGGCAGTGAATGCCGACGACGTCGAGATGCCCGAGCTTCAGCGCCGCGCGGTAGGTCTCGAGGATGCGCCCGGCCTCGATGCCGAACTTGCTCTCCTTGAGGCCCGTGGCGATGTACTTGTGCGTCAGCGGGTCGATCGCCGGGTTCACGCGCAGCGCGACCGGCGCCCGCAGGCCGAGGCCCCCTGCCGTGCGGTCGATCTGCTCGAGTTCCTCGACCGACTCGACGTTGAACATCAGGATGCCGGCTCGCAGGGCGTCGGCAGTCTCGCGCGCGGTCTTGCCGACACCGGCGTAGACGATCTTCTTCGGGTCTGTTCCGGCGCGCAGCGCACGGAAGAGCTCGCCGCCGGAGACCACGTCCATCCCCGCGCCCCAGCCGGCGAGCAGTCCGAGGACGGCGAGGTTCGAGTTGGCCTTGACCGCGTAGCAGGTCAGGTGTGGGACGCCGGCGAAGGCCCCGTCGAAGGCGGTGAAGTGCCTCTCGAGTGTCGCCTGGCTGTAGACATACAGCGGAGTGCCGCACTCTTCGACAAGCGCGCGGAGGTTGACCCCCTCGCACCAGAGCTCTTCGTCGCGTTCGTGAAAGTGGTTCATGATAGAGAGAAAGTAGGTATCACGACAGGCGCGGAGTGTCAAGAAACACACAACAGAAACACACAACACAAAACACGAAACACGAAAAGACGGCTGGACACCGGTCATATTTTCTGTTGACACGAAACGAAGATTGCGCATATTAGTCAAGACAGAGGAAGAGCCCGGTTCTCGGGAGCTCTTTCTGTTTTCAGGACGCCCAGCGAGCCGATCTTGAGTGATGCTCCTCTCCTTTGAGGGGGGGGGCGACGATGCGCGACCAGATCGCGAAAGCGAGCAGAGCCGATGCGGCGCGGCTGTTCAGCATGCAGGGTTCCAGAATTCATTTTGTGCCGGTGCGCGTCCCGGCGGAAAAACGGTTCATCCCCTCGCCGTCGCGCTTTGCGAGCGTTCCCGTTCGCGGCCGTTCTGGCCGTCCTGCTGCCTATCACGGCGTCCGCCCTGGTCCCCGAGCCGCCGCACCTGATCCGCGGCGCGGTGACGGTGAACGGGGCCGCACGCTCCTGGGGGCGGGTGACACTGCGGCTCTCCGGCTCCTCTGACGCGATCGCGAGCTTCGATCTCGGGACGTTGCCGGGCTCCTCGAGCGGTTACGTGCTTGCGGTGCCGATCGACGCACTCGACCCGCGCGCGCCCGGGTCGGCCCGCCCGGGCGAGGCGGCGCAGGTGCTGCTCGACGGAGCGCCCGCTGCTGCGGTGACCATCGGGGAACGAGGCACGCTGCAGACGCTGGATCTGGCTCTGTCGGCGCCGCACGCGATCGTCGTTCTTCAGGGCCCGACCGCCACGCCGGCGCAGGTGGCGTCCGGCGGCACGGTGTACCTCGACGTCGCAGCAGCCGACACCGTCGCAGGACACCTGATGGGATACGCCTGGGCTGCGGCGTGCCCGGGGCCCGACGACGGGGCATTCGACGACGCGCTCGCCCGCACGCCGGCCTGGACCGCCCCGGCCACGGGAGGGCAAGCGCTGAACTGCACCCTGGGCGTGACGATCACCGACGGTCAGGGCCTGAGCGTCGGGCCTTCGACCAACGTGACCGTTCTCCCGACCGTGGCGCCCGACCCGGTGCCGCAGATCCTGGTCACGCCGGACCCCTCGCTCTGCGGCGAGCCGATGGCGTTTGACGGCAGCGCGTCGTTCCACAGCAACCCGGACCGCGCGATCACGCTCTACGAGTGGGACTTCGACTACGACGGGGCGAACTTCAACGTTGAGGCAGCGGGTGCGACGGCGGTGCACGGCTACGGCGCGCGCGGCGGAACGGCGACGGTTGCCCTGCGCGTGACCGACAACGGGGTGCCGCCACGCAGCGCGCTGGCCACCCGGGAGGTGCACCCCGGCGGGCTGAACCGACCCCCCGTGGCCGACGCCGGCGGCCCCTACGCCGTCAACGCCGGCGGGGTGCTCGCCCTGAACGGCCTCGGGTCCTTCGACCCTGACGCACTCTGCGGGGACACGATCGCCTTCTGGGACTGGGACCTCGACGCGGATGGGTTGTACGACGATGCGGCCGAGCCGCGGCCGTCCCTCCCGTGGAGCGCGGCGGCGTTCTTCCTCTGCGGCGGCCCGTGCGCCGACGCGCAAAGCCACCCGGTCGGGCTGCGGGTGACCGACAGCCGCGGGGCTACCGCCTTGGCTTTTTCCGAGGTTGCGGCGACGCCGTTGATCTTCTCGGACGATTTCTCCAACGGCACGAAAAAGGGCGATCCGGACTGGCTGGTCAAAAGCGGGGCGTGGACGGTGCTCGGCACGGCCGCGAAGGACAAGTTCTACGCCTCCTCCTCGACGGCGGGCGGGCTGTCCGTAGCGAAGGCGCCCGCGCTCGGGGCGCTGATCGCAGGCGGGATCGACACCAAAATCGCGCTGACCACGAGCCATGCCGGCTACGCCAACGGGGCGGTGGTGTTCGCCTTCGCGAAGAGCACGCGCTACCGCTACGTGCGGCTGCAATATTCCGGCGGAGCGTGGAAACTGGTGCTGGGCCAGGTGGGGACGATCGGGGCCGACCGGGCCGGAACGAAGGCCTCGAAGAAGCTTTCGGGGTTGCGGCACGTGCGGTGGTACCGGCTCTGGGTGGACGTCTACGACGACGGCCGGGTGAACGTGTTTTTCAACACGCGCACCGCCCCCCCGGCGATCGCGTACCGTTTCAAGACCGCCGCGCCCGGAAACATCGGGTACCAGGCGATCAGGGCGCGGGCGTACTTCGACGACTTCGCAGCCTGGGACCGGGCGGTGCTGCCGTGAGCAAACGCGCATTGACCCCGCTGGTCTGCGCGCTGGCCGCTCTGGCACTGTCTGCCGGCTCCCTCGCGCACGGGGCCGACAAGAACGGCGTCTCCCCCAACGTGATCTCGCTGCCCTCGGGCCCCGGCTCGATCGAGGGGTTGGGGGAGTCGTTTCAGCCGCTGCTGAATACGGGCTCGGCGCGGTACGCCGTGAAGATCCCGCTGCCGAAGGGGCACAACGCGCCGGAGCTGAAGCTGCAGTACGAGAGCGGGTTTGGGGACGGGCCGGCGGGGATCGGCTGGGTCTACGGGCCGGGGAGCATTGCGCGGCAGGTTGACAAGGGGCTGCCGCGCTACGTGGACGAGCAGAACGGAATCGACGACGACGCGGACGGCACGATCGACGAGGCGGATGAGATCGACACCTACGTCGGGCCGGACGGGGAGGAGCTTGTCCCGGTGGGCGGCGGGATCTACCGGGCGCGGATCGAAGGGGGCTTTGCGCGCTATCGCATGACCGGGGCTGCGTGGGAGGTGACGCTGCGCAACGGGACGCGCATTGACTTTGGCGCGACAGCGGCCGGAAGGGTGACGGACACCGCGGGAGCGAAGGTCTTCCGGTGGCTGCCGGAGCGCAGCACGGACACTAACGGGAACGTGATCGAGTACCGCTGGGAATCCTTCCCCGGCTCGGACAACCAGAAGTACCTGCGCGAGATCCGCTACGGGGCGGGCGCGCCGCCGTGGGCTGCGTTCTATTTCGCGTCATTCTCCTACGGGGACAAGCCGGACTGGCGCGCGGACTACCGCAGCGGGTTCCTCGTCCGCACCGCGAAGCGCCTCACGAAGATCGAGGTCGGCATCCAGGGGACGTTGCCGGCGCAGTGCGCGGTGGGCGACTGGAACGGCGACGGCACGCAGGATGCGCTGATCTCCCGCTTCTCGATCGCCTACGATCCGGCCTACCCCGACCGCTCCTTTCTCGCCAAGATCACCCGCTACGGCGCGGACGGGATAAACTGGCTGCCGCCGATCTCTTTCGGCTACGCAGTCCTTGACCCCGCGTCGGTCGTCTCGGCGACCGGCGTCCGGATGGACACCGCGAACCCGCCGGTCGCGGTCATGGACAACTCACTCGTGGAGTTCGTCGATGTGAACCGCGACGGCCTCGCGGACATCCTGCAGACCGACCTCGCGGGCGGTTCCCACACGGCGTATGTGAATCTCGGCGTCGACGAACCTTCCGGAGGCCGAAGCATCCGCTGGGACGACGGGCGGCACATGGCGAGCGACGACGGCCTGGCGCCGCTGCTACACCTGGCCGAGAAGCGCGTCCATCTCGCCGACATGGACGGCGACGGCAGTGCCGATCTCGTGCACACCACCGCCGCCGGGGAAGTTCTCTGGTTCCCGAACGGGGGGGCCTCGGGGTGGAAGTCACGGCAGCGCATGAGCGTCACCGACACTGCCCCGCCCGCCCCGTTCGCGTCACCGGACGTCGCGGTCGCGGACCTCGACTTCGACAAGCGAGCCGATGTGGCAAAGAGCACCGCGAGCGGTTACTCCATCTGGTTCAACCGTGGGGACGGCCG
>Ga0334722_10006380_pt1 | contig 11698 bp, 13 predicted proteins | sample C3_bottom_MG_FD_207210 | JGI IMG/M metagenome (GOLD analysis project Ga0334722, IMG submission 207210) | Sediment microbial communities from Yellowstone Lake, YNP, Wyoming, USA - C3_bottom | ecosystem: Environmental > Aquatic > Freshwater > Lake > Sediment | place: USA: Wyoming | collected...
GGTTGTGGTAGAAACGGTTTTTGCGTGGCCAGGCCTTGGGAGATTCATGATCGAATCGGTAAGCGTGCGCGATTATCCAGTTCTGCAGGCACTCTTATTGCTGTACTCGCTCCAGTTCGTCGTGATAAATCTCCTGATCGACATGCTGTATGCGGTAATCAATCCGGAAATTCGGTATAAGTAGGATTAGACCATGGCAGAGAAAACAATTACACCATTTATGATTTTCTGGCAGAAATTCAAGAAACAGAAATCCGCTATGGTAGCCGGAATATTCATATTCTTTCTCATACTAGCCGCAATTTTCGCGCCATTTATCGCCCCCTATGATCCCTATGCGATCGATTACGGCAATGCCATGATGCCGCCAAGCCCCCAGCACTGGGCTGGAACAGATATCTATGGCCGCGATATTCTGAGCAGAATCATCTACGGTGCGCGCATTTCGCTGACCGTCGGCATTTCCTCAGTCACAATAGGTGCAATAGTCGGTGTCAGCCTTGGCCTGATCAGCGGATTTTTCGGGGGATTCCTGGATGAAATAATTATGCGCAGCGCCGATGTGCTCTTCGCATTCCCGGGAATTCTGCTCGCCATCGCCGTTGTTGCGATACTTGGGCCAGGACTCGTGAACGTCGTCGCGGCTGTTGCAATCTTCAGCATACCGACCTTTGCGAGAATCGTCCGCAGCAACACCCTGTCGCTCAAAGAGAGCCTCTATGTCCGCGCAGCCAGAAGCATGGGAGCATCAAACAAGCGAATCATGTTCGTCCACATCATGCCGGGCACCCTCAGCGGAGCCATCGTGTATTTCACAATGCGCATCGGTACCTCTATCCTTACTGCTTCCTCCTTGAGCTTCCTCGGCCTTGGCGCCCAGCCCCCCACTCCTGAATGGGGCGCCATGCTCGCTGAAAGCCGCGATTATATCGGCGTCGCCGACCACCTGACCATTTTCCCGGGCATCGCAATTTTCCTGACGGTGCTCGCCTTCAATATCTTTGGAGATGGTTTGCGCGCAGCGTTTGATCCGAAATTGCGATAACACCACAATGCTTGAGATGAGCTTGCCCTTGACCTCAGCTCGCACACAAGGTACGTTTTCCATGCAGTGCATGCAGACATTTCGCTTGTGCACCCATTAATGCGCTCTCGAGCGCCGCATTGCGTATCAAGGAGGACTTTTAATATGAAACGGATACTGTCCATCGCCGCGATTTTTTTGATTCTTGTTCTTATCCCAGCTATGGCCCAAACCGAAGCTGAACTCAAGGCAACCTACGAAAACGCCGTCAAGCTCGCAGCTGCCGCCCCGCAGGACTACACCCTCAACTGGCAGGCTGCCCGAGCCGCGCGCAAGTACGGCGATTATCTGGTTAAAAACGAAGTGCCCGGCTGGAAGGATACCGCCCGAGCCGCCGCTAAGGAGGGCATGAAATATGGCGAAATCGCTTCAAAGCTCAACCCGACCGGCATCGAAGGCTGGTACTGGTACGGTCTCTGCGTCGGCACCTATTCCGACTGCGTAAGCGTCCTCAAAGCACTCGCAGAAGGGCTTAAGGGCAAGACTCAGAAGGGCTTCGAAAATGCCTATACCTTTGATAAAACCTACGATAACGGCGGGCCGATCCTTTCGCTTGGCCGCTTCTGGCAAGTACTGCCGGGCATCGCCGGCCAAGACCGCAAAAAAGCCGAACAGCTTTTCAACGAATATATCGATCTCTTCGGCTCCAGCCCCGACGCAAACAGCGACGCCTGGTATTTCCGCGGCCAGCTCTACAAAGACACAAACCGCGCCGCTCTCGCCAAAGCCGACCTCGAAAAAGCCGCCGCGATGGGGAATAGAGACGCGCAGAAGTTGTTGGGGGAGATGAAGTAGGCAACCAATGCTATATGTTTTGCTAATAATGCTCTGCACGCAATATGGGGGGAGTGCTATTGAAAAACAAATTTCATGAAGCATGCGATAGCATTATTGAAGAAATACATCACAGTATTGGGCAAGTAAATACCTCGGAAATCGATGCTTTTATTGCTATGATTGAGAGCGCTCATCATATCTTCTGTTTTGGTTCAGGGAGATCTGGCCTCGTCCTTCAGACATTTTGTATGAGATTGAATCATTTGGGGCTTAAAGCTTTTTGGGTTGGCAGCATTGATTGCCCTCCTGCTGCGCTAGATGATGCATTGCTGGTTTGTTCAGCTTCCGGGAAAACAGCAAGTGTCCTATCAGTCATGCAAAATGCCAGAATAGCAGGCGCTAAAATTGGCGTCATAACAACTGCCAGAAAAAGTGAACTCAACAATTTTTCTGATGCGATTGTTCATATAAACGCCCCCTTTGAATTAATAAATGATGATAAGAAAAGCAAGCAACCAATGAAAACTCTATTTGAGCAGACCGCATTTATTTTATGCGAATCCATCATTGCTCTCTTACAGAAAAGAAATAAAATAAGCGAAGAAGAAATGGCCAGGCGTCATTCAAATCTTGAATAAAGGGATCAGCCATGAGTATGCTTAACTTTTTAAATAAGAAAGTTGATCAGATTGGCTTTGTTGTCGAGAATATCGATCAAGCTGTCAAAGACTATTACAGCAATTTTGGAATAGATGGATGGAAGATATATACATATGGGCCCCCGCTCTTGAAAACAATGAAAAGGTTTGGCATAGCATTTACTTATAAAGCACGAATCGCCCTAAGCTATTTTGGTGAAACCCGAATTGAGCTAATCCAAAATCTTGAAGGCGAGACAGTTTATTCAGCTTTTATTCGCAAGCATGGATATGGCATTCACCACCTGGGCATCTATGTCCCTGATATTCAAATAGCTATGAGAGAGGCCGAAGCTGCTGGACTGTGTATAACCATGGAAGGTGGTGGCTTTGGCCTCGATGGAGATGGCTATTTTGCATATCTCGATACAGAAGAAAAATTCGGGACTACATTCGAATTGATTCAAAGGCCTTTGCAGCGCCATGAGCCAGAGGCTATATATCCACAAGAATAATCATACTTATATCATATTGCACTCTTTCATGCGGCTTTAGCGAAATTCCGCATTTAGTCAAAAATCTAATATTGACAGGTCATTGCTGCATTTGTACTCTAACCTCATGCGCAAAATCGGAATATTTTATGCATTCTGGACAAGAGAATGGGATGTAGATTTCTTTCCGTTCATCGAGAAAGTCAAGGCTCTTGGTTTCGATCAGCTGGAAATCAATGGTGGAACATTCGCCGAGATGTCGGCAGCGGCGAGGCAGCGACTAGTAGACGAAGCGAAACGATGCAGTGTCTTGCTTTCCTATGGCATTGGCCTCACTGCGAATCACGATGTTTCTTCGCTTGATGAATCGGTCAGGCTGAGCGGCGTTCGTTTCATGCGACGAATGATTGAGGCTGTGGGTGAGGCTGGCGGCGGCATGATCGGCGGCACGGTTCACAGCGCATGGCCCAGCACGCTCCCGAAAGGCGCCACCGATAAGCGCCCGTATCTGAAACAGAGCAAAAAGAGCATGCGGGAACTTGTAAAGGTCGCCGAAGACAATGGGGTTGTCCTGAACGTAGAGGTCATCAATCGTTTCGAGCAGTATTTACTCAATACGTGCGAGGAGGCGCTCGCCTATGTTGAGGATATTCAGAGCCCGGCCTGTCGAATCCTGCTCGATACCTTCCATATGAATATTGAAGAGGATTCCATCGGCGGGGCTATCAAAATGGCAGGAGAACACCTCTCTGCACTCCATCTCGGAGAAACAAACCGAAAACCGCCTGGTCTCGGCCGCATGCCATGGAAAGAGATTCGCGAAGCTCTCGATTCGATTCATTTCGATGGGCCGCTTGTAATGGAACCTTTCATAACCAAAGGCGGGCAAGTCGGTCGTGATATTGCTGTCTGGCGCGATCTCATACCGAATCCGGATTATGACAGGCTCGCCCGCGATGCTGTTATATTTGTGCGCAAAACGCTCTGTGAATAGTACTATATATAGCTTACTCTTTAGTTGCTTTTATGCCACACGATTCTCTTACTACAAGCGTGCCTTGTATGTACACAGTAAGAGGAGGCATCAACGGATCTCGTAGTCTATTCATCATCATTTTGACCACTGTTGCTCCCAACTCATTGCATGGCTGATGGACAGTAGTAAGCGGCACTCTTAAATTGTGCGAATAATACACATCATCAAAACCGATAAGCCGCACATCCTTCGGGACATGTACTCCGATTTTTTGCAGGGTTCTCATGAGCGTTGCTGCGGTTTCATCATTACCGCACACTATGTTGCTAGCTCCTTTCGCGAGAATTTCGTTCTGCACAAAATCTACATCTCCCGGATCACCACAATGAACCAGATCTTTACTAAATTCTATTCCATAGTCCAAAAGAGCCGACTGAAACCCAATTTTTCTTTGCAAAAGTGTATATGAAGCAAAAGGCCTATATACATAATCCACTCTTGCGAACCCATGCTTTAAAAAATGTTCGGTCGCAATATATCCGCCATGGTAGTTGTCGATGCCGACAAGATCATGGCTAGTTCGCCGGTTGAACGGCTCATAATCAGTATCAATGAGTACGATTGGGATATGAGCTTCATCAAGCATCGCTGCAATTCTGACGTTAATGTCATGGAATGCAGGCGTAAGTTCCATAGGCGCGAAAAAAACTCCTGAAATTCCATTTTTTATAAATCTATTTATCATTTTTTCAAGGAGCTCTAGTGAAGGTATTGAACCAGATGAAATGCCGCCCCATATGAGCGAAAAATCATGCTCCTCGGATAATGAGGCTATTTGAGCACAAATGGGTTCAAAGATTTCTCCCTTACCAAGACTCGGAATTACAAGTCCCAGGAGCTTGTGCTGATTTGTTTGATTGCGCCTTGAAGAAACAAAGCTGCCCGAACCAATCTTTCGCGTAATGAGGCCTTCTTTTTTCAGCCTATTCAGAGCTTTCGTAACGGTCGGGCGTGAAACTCCATATTGATTTGCTAGTTCATGCTCGGTAGGTATTCGATCTCCTTCGAGAAAGTGGCCTTCCTTTAGGGATTGCATAAGATCATTGTAAATGCGGGCATGCTTAGAAGATTTTGAGTGTCCCTTTTCATCTGACATAATTTCATTTTAAGATGAAAAGCGATGAGGCGTCAATAAGAAATATGGTATTTACAATTTATTCAAAATGCTATTATCAAATACATGCATAACCCTAAGCCCATGAACCTTCACCAGGTTTGTGATTGTTATATCATTATCATTTAATTGAATAATAGAGCGAATAGAAGGTAATAATAAATAGTTTTCTCAGCTTGGCAAAATTCCACTTCATAAGGCAAAAAGCGCTAGCATGAAAAAGCTTTCAAAAATCGACAAAAATATGCTTACAATTATGTTTACATTTGTTGATTTTTTCTTGACAACTGCCAAAATCCATTATACTCTGATTAACAAGCAGTTGGAGGTCTTGCATGAGCCGATATTCTGAACTTGTAAAAGCGGTAATAGAAGAAAACAGAAAGGTGCTCGAAGCCGTATCTGAATCGGAAATCAACAAGCTGATACATGAAATTGAAAAGGCGAAGACTATCCAGCTCTATGCAATGGGCCGGATGCAGGCTTCTATGCGTGGTTTCGCAATGCGTTTGAAACATATGGGGTTCGATACCTATGTGGTCTTCGACACTACAACGCCGGCAATCGGACCAGGCGATCTTCTTATTGTGAATTGTGGAGTTACTATTGTTGAACTCAATATTATCAAGCTTGCAAAACAAGCAGGAGCCCGTGTTTGTGTCATAACTGCACACCCTGAATTCGAGCAAGGCAAATTGGCGGATCTTACTGTCCTAGTTCCAGGCCAGATTTTTGGTACTGGTTCAGAAATCCCTTCTGTTCAGCCTATGGCTTCTCTTCTCGAACAATCACTATTCCTTTTTGAGGATATTATAGTGATGATGCTCATCGAAAAACGAAATGTTTCACGCATAGAGATGCAAAATCGGCACACGAACCTCGAAGGTGTAATGGGAGAGTTTGCCTGATTGTCAAAGTGAATGAATGGAGGCAAGGCATGAAAGATGGTGATGTCATTCAGATCGCCCACGTAGTACGCGATATCGATAAAGCGATGAAGTATTATTGGGGAACCTTTGGAATTGGCCCATGGGATGTCTACACATTCAAGCCTGGCACAGTCCGTGACCAGATGGTTCATGGGAAACCCTCAGATATTGTCTATTTGGTCGCTGTAACCTGGCGGGGGGATGTTCAGTATGAGCTTATGCAGCCAGTCAAAGGAAGGAGCATCTACGATGAATATCTCGAAACAAAAGGCGAAGGATTGCACCACATAAAGCTTTATTATAAAGACTGTCAGTCAGCTTTGAAGAAATTCAAGGAAAAGGGCGTTGAAATCATCCAGAGTGGCAAAATCGACGAGGATGAATTCTATTACCTTGATACTGAAAAAGCTTTGGGCTATGTGATCGAGATTGGAAACAACGGAAAAATAAGAGCTCCAGAAAGAAGGTATCCTGCATAATTATTTCCTGGGTATCATGCACCTATAATGGTGTAGATATATGTGCATTATTGCATATTAAAGCGCAAGGAGGTACACGAGATGAGAATGAGCAGAATATCAAAAGCAATTATCATCGCAGTGGTAATTGCAACAATGCTCTCGCCGGCTCTGTTCGCCCAAGCCAACAAGCCATACACAATGGTGTCAATTCCAAAGCTTCGAGCCACCTGGTTCGATAGGCTGGAGGTCGGGCTAAAGAAAGCAGGCGTAGATTTCGGACTGAAAGTCAGCCAACAGGCTCCTGCGGCTGCTGATGAAGCACAACAGGTCCGGCTGATCGAAGATGCTATAAACCAGGGCAATAATGCCATCCTGGTTGTTCCAAACAATGCGCAGTCTATTGAGCCAGCATTCGCCCGCGCAAGAGCCCAAAAAATTGTAACCATTACCCATGAGTCGCCCAGCCAGAAAAATGCAGATTTCGATATCGAGATGATCGACAATAAAGCATTTGGCGAAAAAGCGTTGGAGCTTATGGTCAAATATATGGGTACAACGAAAGGAGACTATGTGATCTTTGTAGGATCACTCACTGTTCCCGCACACAACATCTGGGCTGATGCAGCAGTAGCTTTGGCAAAATCGAAGTACCCAGGCCTTCGCCAGATAGCCGACAGGTATCCTGTCTCAGAGGACCAGAATGCAGCTCGGCAGGCAACTCTTGATATCATTACGGCAAACCCAAACATCAAAGCAATATTGGCATTTGGCAGCCAAGGTGCACCGGGCGCAGCACAGGCCCTCCGCGAAAAAGGCTTGATCGGCAAGATTGCGGTTATTGGAACAACATCACCAAGCCAGGCAATGCAGTATTTGAAAGATGGCTCCTTCAGTGCATCAATTCTCTGGGACCCTGCAGAAGCTGGGTACGCTATGGCATATCTTGCAAAACTCGTACTCGATGGAAAGAAATCTTCGATTGGGCTGAACCTTGATATTCCTACTCTTGGCAAGCCGCTTTCATTCAGCGGAAACACGCTTGTTTACGATCGACCTCTTATCGTTACAAAAGACAATGTAGACAAGTACGCAGATTTCTAAAATAATAAGTGGTACAATAACATCAGCGTCCGATAGCGGCTTGCTCTATCGGACGCTTCGTTTAAAGGCGCACTACAATGCAGGAATTTCTAAGACTTAAGAGCATCTACAAAAGCTTCGAAGGTGTTCGAGCTTTGAAAGGTGTGGATTTCACCATTAATAAAGGAGAAATCCACGGCTTGGTCGGAGAAAATGGATCAGGGAAATCTACTCTTATCAAAATAATTTCTGGTTTTTTGCAGCCAGACAGCGGGAAAATCTATTTCGAAGGCAAAGAAGTATCTCATCTCGCTGCAGGCGAGACTACTTCATGGGGAGTTCAGGTAATCTATCAGGACCTTTCACTTTTCCCGAATCTTACCGTTGCTGAAAATATCGCATATAACGAGATGCTCGAAAAACGTCGCCCTTTTATAGACTGGAAAGAAATTGAGCACATTGCCAAAAGTGCAATGAAAAAAATCAAAGTAGATATAGATCTAGCCAAGCTCACCGAAGAATTGCCCATTGGTACACAGCAGCTCGTAGCAATCTGCAGAGCCCTCACAAGCGATATACGGCTTCTCATTCTCGACGAGCCGACAGCTTCTCTTACAAAGAAAGATATCAACAATCTTCTTGGTGTAATGAGAGATTTACAATCTAAGGGAATTTCCATTCTTTTTGTGAGCCACAAGCTGAATGAGATTTTCGATGTAGCAGAGAATATCACCATCCTGCGTGATGGCTCCACTGTAGGAACTTTTCCAAGCAAGAGCCTTACAAACGATTCTCTTGTTGAATTGATGACAGGTAAAGCATTAACCCAGGTTCGGCATTCGCAAGCGCAGATTTCATCAAGAATCACGCTAGAAGTAAGAAATTTCTCGAAACGATATAACTTCAAAGATGTTTCTTTCAATTTGAAAGAAGGTGAAATCCTAGGAATTATCGGCCTAATTGGCTCGGGCCGAACAGAACTGGCGTGTGCAATATATGGGATTAGCCCGCCTGATTCTGGAGAATTACTGGTCAATGGAAAGCCCGCTAGAATCAGAAGTGTTCAGGATGCTATTGCAGCAGGTATTGCCTACGTGCCAGAAAACAGACTAGTAGAAGGGCTCATGCAGAAACAATCGGTTATGGATAATCTGAATGCTGCAATCATGAAATCGCTTTCGCATGCAGGGTATATCCCTTACCCAAAGCGGCTGAATCAAGCCTCTCTATGGATCAATGATCTGAATATCAAAGTCTCTCATCCTCTGGTGCCTGTGCAAACGCTCTCTGGTGGGAATCAGCAGAAAGTGGTGCTTGGCAAATGTCTCGCAACCAAACCCAAAGTGCTGATCCTCGACAGCCCCACAGTTGGCATAGATATAATGGCTAAGGCATCCATTCATGAAATGATTCGTTCACTTGCAGATGAGGGCATTTCCGTCATACTTATCTCAGACGAAATACCAGAAATTACAAATAATAGCGATAGAATCCTTCTCATGCATGCCGGAAAGATTCGGGCAGAGCTGGATGCAGCAAAAATCCAACTAAGCAATCTCGAACGTATGATGTCTCAATTTTAAATTTGAAAAGCAAAGGGAATATTGAAATTGAGGGAGATTTCCAATGTTTAAAAAGATTTTGCGGCAAAATGAAGCTTATGTTTTTCTATTGATCCTTGCCCTCAGCATAGTAATCGGCATGCGCAATCCTTCATTTTTCTCTTTCGAAAATATTACAGGTTTTCTAAAAAGCTATTCTATGATTGGCATAATGTCAGTTGGTACTCTGTTTGTTTTAATACTCGGAGGCACTGATGTATCTTTTACTGCCATTGCGCAAGTTGTGGAATATGCTGTGGTAGTTTTGATAATGAAATTTGGAGGCAATATATTAGTCGCATTCTTTGAGGCCGCAATCCTCGGCATCGTTCTTGGTCTGATAAATGGCCTTGTCATACATAAATTCAGAGTACCCATCATTATCGTCACCATTGCAACGTTCAATATTTATTTTGGCATGCTCTATGTCATTACAAAAGGAAAACTCATTAACAATATTCCCCAAATGTTTAAAGATTTTGGCAATATACTCCTTTTTCCACAAAAAAGTGCAATTGGAGGAACATATGGGCTTTCGCTTATGCCCCTCATCTGGCTTGCAGCGCTCATCCTTGGCTGGATCGTTCTCCGCAAGACAATGATAGGCAGAGGCATATTTGCAGTGGGGGGCAATGAAATAGCAGCTGAAAGGATAGGTATCAATACTTTTGCGATAAAGCTTTTCGTGTTTGGGTTTGTAGGCTTTCTAGCGGGCATTGCAGGTGTTGTCCATGTGGCAATTGTGCAGTCGGTCGTGCCTAACATTATCGTTGGCAAAGAGCTGGAAGTTATTGCAGCGGTAGTAATTGGAGGTGCCAGTATCTTTGGGGGAAGAGGTACAATATTCGGTACATTCCTTGGCGTGCTTCTATTCGCAATGCTAAATAATGGGCTGACACTTTTGCGTATTTCTTCTTACTGGTACAGCGTCACAATAGGGGCAATCATTCTTATCGCTATTACTGTAAGCGCATATCAAAGACTCCAAAGGGCCAAGACAAATGTCAAAGTGCAGATACAGGAGTAGGATGCTGATATGAAACCACTGCGATTTTTCCAATCAAACCGCTCTCTCTACATAATACTCATCGCGATTATAATTCTAATGGCAATATTGAATCCCACACGGTTTTTTACAGTCGGCAATTTTATCTCAATGTCATATCAGATTCCGATAATTGCATTTCTTTCTTTCGGGAGCATGATTGCGTTTCTAACTGGCGGTATTAATCTCGCTATCATTTCTACCACAAATTTTACCGGAATCATTACTATCCTGGCCCTTCGAGCAATTTCTGGTCAAGCAACCTACGAAGCTTCTGTCTCATCTTCTATCATTGCTCTATCAGTGGGCCTTATTGCCGCGCTTTCTATTGGAGCTCTATGCGGCTTTCTTATCGGCTATCTGGAAATTCCTGCTTTTCTTGTTACATTGGGTATAGGGACTCTGCTGAATGGTGTAAATATTGTGATAACAAAAGGTTATACAATAAGCGGTTTCCCCCCGTTCATACTTGACATTGGTAATGGCTTGCTTTGGGGTATTCCGATACCATTTCTGATTTTTATTGTCGCGAGTGTGCTGCTCGGTTTTCTTCTCACAAAGACTGTATTCGGAATAAGCCTATATCTGGTCGGCTCGAATGCTGTTGCAGCTCGATTTTCAAATATAAATATCCGTTCCGTGTACATACGCCAATATATGCTTTCTTCTCTTTTTGCTGCGTTGACTTCCTTTGTAATGATGGGACAACTCAATTCAGTGAAAGCAAATTATGCTGAATCTTACCTTCTTGTTTCTGTGCTTGCCTGTTTTCTCGGTGGTGTTGATCCGTTTGGAGGATTTGGCAAGACAGGCGGTATGGTTCTTTCCATCATTATCCTTCAGCTGGTATCGACAGGTGTAAATCTCCTCAGACTCGATCCTTATCTTACCCAGGCAATGTGGGGGCTCATTATTATTCTTCTTCTTGGGACTAATTACATTCGTTCAAGCATTAGAGAAAAGAGAAGATTAAGTGCTGTCTTGCAAGAAGCAAAATCAAATCCATCTGCAACTAACAGCGCTTCTCTTTTGTAGCAATAGGTTCAATCGATATGTCCCAAACTATCGACCCCCTTCACATCGGCATCGACCTCGGAACGGGCTCGCTCAAGCTCACGGCCTATGCGGGGGAGAGGGCTTTTTCCGCGAGCTGCGGGTACGACATTTTTTCGCCCGAGCCGGGCATTGCGGAGACTGATCCGGAAGCGTGGATCGCAGCGCTCAAAACCGCCTGGCTGGCGGTTCGCGCGCAGCTTCAGAATGCGGGACTCCCGATTGAGCTGGCATCGATTGGTTTATCTGCGCAGATGCACGGGTTTGTGCCAATGTCGGAGACAGGAGCGGCCCTGCATAATGCAATCCTGTGGGCGGATTTGCGGGGTGCGGCATATGCCGGGCTCTATTCGAGCCTGCTTGCCGGTTCTTTTGACAGGCTGATG
>Ga0334722_10006381_pt1 | contig 11698 bp, 10 predicted proteins | sample C3_bottom_MG_FD_207210 | JGI IMG/M metagenome (GOLD analysis project Ga0334722, IMG submission 207210) | Sediment microbial communities from Yellowstone Lake, YNP, Wyoming, USA - C3_bottom | ecosystem: Environmental > Aquatic > Freshwater > Lake > Sediment | place: USA: Wyoming | collected...
ATGGAAGCATGGCGGCAGAGGTTCAGGCCGCAGGCCGTATTGCGTACCGCTCTTGAGACACTGGGGGAGCAGGGCGGGATGCTGGTAACTCTTCCAGGCCGGCTGCAGGAGTTCCTCGATCGCGTCGAGCGAGGGAATTTGGTTTGGCGGCTCGACCCGGCGGAAACCCAGCGTGTCCTGGGTAGACTGGAAGCCATGGTAAACCGGCTGGTTCTGGGGGCAGTCCTGTTGTCATTGGCCATCTTGGCCGCGGCTCTGATAGCGGCGCGGTCGCCCCTGGGTCTCACCCTCGGCGGCCTGCGTATTCACCACATGGAACTGTGGCTGTTGGGTGTCATCGGTGTCATCATGGCCTGGCTTACCGCGCTTGTGCTGCGGCGGCACTGACGCGGTTTACGCTGACTGCCGCCGCAGGCTCCGCCGCCCGTGCAGGTATGCCTGGAAGTCCTTCCTGTGCTTATGTCCTACCACAAGAGCCAGCCCCAGTGCCAGCCACACGTACTGGGGGGCCGTGATCCACGCCCACAAAGGCAGTCCCATCACACCCAGTCCCGCGCCGGTGTTGACATCTCTGGTAGCCAGGATCAGCACGGCCATGGCCACCAGCATTACCAGGCAGAGCAAGGGAGATATGACTCCCAGGGTTGCGATGGTCACTGCCAAGCCTTTTCCGCCATTGAAGCCCAGAAATAGCATGTAGTCGTGGCCGATTACGGCAGCCAGCGCTGCCAGGGATTCGGACACCGACAATGCCTGTGGCGCCAGTACCCTTGCCAGAACTACCGCGGTAATACCCTTGCCCAGATCCAGCGCCAGCACGGCCAGCCCCGGCCCCAGGCCGGTAGTTCTTACGGCATTGAAAAAGCCGACGTTCCCGCTGCCCTGTTTCCGCACGTCTATGTGCTTGAATATGCGGCCTGCCACATATGCGGAGGGTATGGAGCCCAATAGGTAGGCACCAACAAGTATCGCCAGGTAGTTCATCAGCTCCATACCTCCACATGTTGGCCATCAGTCTTGAAGACCCGCAATCGACAATTCTCCCTGACAGTCCTGTAACCCTGTACTGGAGTGGCCGCCGGCGCGGCGGGCGGAGGATCGGCTTTCGGCCGCCGCCCTTGACAATTGACAGGCACTTGGCTGGGTGGCTAACCTGTATGCGTTGGGGGTGGGGGATGTGGACTCGGACTTCCAGCAGGTGCTCATCGACCACGAGACACTCCAGCACAGGATAGCAGAACTGGGAGCCCAGATCAGCCAGGACTACCAGGGCAAGACCATCGTGCTGGTGGGCATCCTGAAGGGGGCGGTCATGTTCCTGGCGGACCTGGCGCGGCATATCACCGTCCCCAGCCAGCTAGACTTTATGGCCGTATCCAGTTATGGGCAGTCCTCGTATTCCTCCGGGGTGGTCCGGATCATCAAGGATCTCGACCACAGCATTGAGGGTAAGGACGTGCTCATTGTGGAAGATATTATTGACACCGGGCTGACCCTCGCCTACCTGCGCGAGGTACTGCTGGCCCGCCGCCCCAGGTCGCTGCGGGTTTGCTGTCTTTTGGACAAGCCGAGCCGGCGAAAGGTCGAGGTGCCCGTGGACTACCGCGGTTTTGAGATTCCCGACGAGTTCGTGGTGGGTTACGGGCTGGACTACCGGGAGATGTACCGGAACCTGGGCGATATTTATGTGCTGAGCCCGCACGTGTACCAGCATTAAGTGCGGGGTGGGTATGTCTGTTCGATGAGGTGACGGAGCCCCATCGCGGCGTTTACAGTTCCAGTAGCCAGACATGGCAATCGGGGTGTGGGGGGCAAGATATGGTAATCGTGCTCGACTTCGGTGCCCAGTATAACCAGTTGATTGCCCGCCGCGTCCGCGAAAGCCAGGTCTACTCGGAGATCCTGCCCTTCGACACTCCGATCGAAGAAATCCGCCGCCGCAGGCCGCAGGCCGTCATTCTCAGCGGCGGACCTGCCAGTGTCTATGACCCGGGCGCACCGCGGCCAGATCCTGCCCTGTTCGATCTTGGCGTTCCGATCCTCGGTATTTGCTACGGCATGCAATTGATGGCCCACATGCTGGGCGGGCTGGTGGAGCGGGCGGAGCGCCGTGAATACGGACCGGCGCGCCTGGAGGTCTTTTCGGCGGAGCAGATCGCCGCTCAGAGGCGCGATGCTGCGACCCACCACCCGGACGATACTGCGACCCGCGGCGCAGCCGTCGCGGCCGTTGATGGGGAAACCGCCCGCCTGCTCGCCGGTCTGGGACCGACTACCCAGGTGTGGATGAGCCATGGCGACTTGGTCTTGAAAGCACCACCGGGTTTCCTGGTGCTGGCGGGCACCGCCAACACGCCCATCGCCGCCATGGCCGATCCCGCCCGCCGCCTGTACGCAGTTCAGTTCCATCCCGAAGTCGCCCACACCCCCCTGGGGAAACTTGTTTTTGACAACTTCCTCCACGACATTGCCCGTCTCGGCCGCGACTGGACCCCGGCCTCTATCGTTACCACCTCCGTGGAAGCGGTGCAGCGGCAGGTCGGGGAAGGACATGCCATCGTGGCCCTGTCCGGCGGGGTGGACTCCGCCGTGGCCGCGCTCATCGCCCACAGGGCCATCGGCGATCGTCTACACGCGATCTTTGTGGATCACGGGTTCCTGCGGGAAGGGGAGGCCGAAGAAGTGGCCGCCGCTTTCCAGGACACCGGCCTCAGCATCACTGTCGTCGATGCCAGGAAGCGCTTCCTGGATAAGCTGGCGGGCGTCCGTGATCCGGAGAGGAAAAGGCGCATAGTGGGCCGGGAATTCATCGCTTCTTTTGAGGAAAAGGCCCGGGAAATCGGCCGGGTAGACTATCTCGTACAGGGCACGCTTTATCCGGACGTGATTGAGTCCGGTAGCCGCACCGCTTCTGTGATCAAGACCCACCACAACGTGGGAGGACTGCCGAAACGGATGCGGCTCCGGGTGGTGGAGCCCCTGCGCTACCTCTTCAAGGACGAGGTGCGCAAGGTAGCCCTGGAACTCGGGCTCCCGCCGCAGATCGCCTGGCGGCAGCCGTTCCCTGGGCCGGGGCTCGCAGTTCGGATTATCGGGGCGGTCACGGAGGAAAAACTCGCGGTGCTCCGCCGGGCGGACGCCATCGTGCGGGAGGAAATCGGCCGGTGGATGGCGGACCAGGGCTGGTCGCCCGCGGGCCGGGATGCCGGCGGCCTGCATCGCCCGCCTGTCGCCCAGTACTTCGCCGTACTGCCCGACCTGCGTTCGGTGGGCGTGATGGGGGACAACCGCACGTACGGCCGGACCATCGTCATCCGGGCCGTCACCACTGATGACTTCATGACGGCCGACTGGACCAGGCTGCCGGCTGACGTGCTGGCAAGAATGTCAGCCAGGATTACCAACGAGGTGCCTGGGATCAACCGGGTCGTATACGACATAACGCCGAAGCCGCCGGGGACGGTGGAATGGGAATGATGGCAGGAAGCCGCGCCACGGCGAAGGGATGTGACGTGCATGATTGACCGGTACATACGCCAGCCTGTTCGTGACCTCTGGGACATCAAGGCCAAGTACCGGCGGTGGCTGGAGGTGGAAATCCTGGCCGCCGAGGCCTGGGCCGATCTTGGCCAGGTACCGCGCGAGGCCGTCGAAGCCATGCGGGCCAGACAGGACGAAATTGTTGACCAGCGTTTCGTCGCCCGCGTGGACGAAATTGACGCCGAGGTGCAGCACGACGTCATCGCCTTCGCCACGGCCGTCAGCGAACGCCTGGGCGATCCCGGGCGTTACATCCACTACGGCCTTACCTCGTACGACGTGGTCGATACCGCCCTGGCGATGGCAATGCGCGACAGCGTGGACATTATCCTGGGGGACATGGCCGCCCTGCGGGACGTGCTGCGGCAGAAGGCCAGGGAATACAAGCACACGGTGATGATCGGCCGTACCCATGGGGTACACGCGGAGCCCATTACGTTCGGGTTGAAGCTGGCCCTGTGGGACCAGGAGGTCGAGCGGGCCATGCACCGCCTGCAGGCCGCCAGGGAGGAGGTCGCCGTAGGCAAGATCTCCGGCCCGGTCGGCACATACGCCCACGTTGACCCTTACGTCGAGCAATATGTCTGTGCGCACCTGGGTCTTAAACCTGCACCGGTTTCCAGCCAGATCGTCCAGCGCGACCGCCACGCGTTCTTGCTGGAAGTACTGGCGCTCTGGGCCACCTCGCTGGAGAAGTTCGCGACGGAGATCCGCGCCCTGCAGCGCACCGAGATCCGCGAGGTGGAAGAACCTTTCCGGGCCGGGCAGAAAGGGTCATCGGCCATGCCGCACAAGCGTAACCCGTGGCGCTCCGAGCGGATCGCCGGGCTGGCCCGGCTGGTACGAGGGTACGCGCTGGCAGCAGTGGAAACGGTGCCGCTATGGGGAGAACGGGACATATCAAACTCGTCCGTGGAGCGTGTGGCCCTGCCCGACGCCATCGCCGCCGTGGACTTCATGACCGTGGACTTCACGAAGATCATGGCCGGGCTGCTGGTGTATCCGGAGCGCATGCGGGCGAACCTGGAGGCCACGGGCGGGCTGGTCTTCTCGGAGCGGGTGCTGCTCGCCCTCGTGCAGCGCGGGCTACGACGCCAGGAGGCTTACCGGGTTGTGCAGGAGAACGCCATGGCCGCCTGGGCGGGCGGGGCGGGTTTTCGGGAACGTATCGCCGGGGACCCGCGTGTCAGCGGACTGCTCAGTCCCGATGAGCTTATGCACCTGTTCGACCCGGAGACCGAACTTGTGCATGTCGACGAGATCTTTCGCCGGCTTGGGCTCGACTAGCAATCAGGGGCATCACCCGGACCCAACGCCCCTGATGTGGGGACCACACCAGGAAGCCCTTCCAGCCAGGCGATGCAGAAGTGGTGATAGACGTGGAGACAGGACCCGGTCAGGCTTTTCATGTTGCCATCATCCTTGGTAGCCAGAGCGACATAGGGCGGATGGCTCCCGCCATGGAGACCCTGGAACGCCTGGGAGTGCCTTATGAGGTTACGATCGCTTCCGCCCACCGTACCCCGGAGCGGGTAGCGGGATGGGTGGCCGGGCAGGAAAGCACCGGGGCGGCGGTGTTCATCGCCGCCGCCGGCATGGCGGCCCACCTGGCGGGGGCGGTGGCGGCACGTACGACGTCTCCGGTTATAGGCGTGCCGTTGTCCGGCTCGGCCGTCGGCGGCTTGGACGCCCTGCTTTCTACCGTGCAGATGCCGCCCGGGGTACCGGTGGCTACGGTGGGTCTGGACGCTGCCCAAAACGCGGCCCTGCTGGCGGCCCAGGTCCTGGCGTTAAGTGACCCGGCCCTCCGCCAGCGGCTCGTCCAGTTCCGGCAAGAAAAAGCGGAAGCCGTGGAATCCGCCGCAGGGAAGTTATCCAGGGATGGCTGGAGGAGTTTCCTTCCAGAAGGTGACCAGAAGATGAGTCCAAAGCATGACGGAGGGGGCGTCAGTCGTGGGTGAAGATGCTGCGAAGCTTTACGAGGGCAAGGCCAAAATCGTCTACACCACTGCGAATCCGGGGGAATTACGCCTGCACTTCAAGGACGACCTTACCGCCTTCAACGGGCAGAAGCACGATCAGATGGCCGGGAAGGGTTACTACAACGCCCAGATCACCGCGATCCTGTTGTCGTACCTCCAGAGTCGCGGCATACCCACTCACTTCATCCGTCTCCTGGGGGATACGGATCTCCTGGTGCGGAAGCTGGCCATGGTGCCGCTGGAAGTGGTCGTGCGTAACATCGCCGCAGGTTCGCTGGCCAAGCGCCTGGGATTGGAGGAAGGCAGCGTCCTGTCGCAGCCGGTAATCGAACTTTACTACAAGAACGATACCCTGGGCGATCCCATGGTCAACCGCACGCACGTGCGGGCCATGGGCTGGGCGAAAGACACCGTCGTCGATCGCATGATCGAGCTGGCCCGCCAGGCCAACACCCTGCTGCAGGAGTATTTCTCCGCCCGCGGCCTCGTCCTGGTGGATTTCAAACTGGAATTCGGGCTGGTTGGGGACGAGGTGGTCCTGGGCGACGAGATCACGCCCGACACCTGCCGGCTTTGGGACGCTGGCACGCAGGAGAAACTAGACAAGGACCGTTTCCGCCGGGATCTCGGTGGGGTAATGGAGGCATATCAGGAAGTCTACCGGCGGCTGACCACCAGGAAGTAGCGGGGGGTATGGCTGTGGCCACTTACAGGGCTGAAGTCTACATAACGTTCAAGCCCGGCGTGCTTGATCCGCAGGCGAAGACCATCCAGCACGCCCTGGAAAGTCTGGGATTTGCGTCTGTCCGGGAAGTGCGGACCGGAAAGTACATGGAGATAGAACTGGAAGCCGCGGACCTGGCGGAGGCGGAAAAAGAGGTCACGGCCATGTGCAGGCGGTTGCTGGCCAACCCCGTACTGGAAGACTTCCGGTTCCACCTGACCGGCCAAGGCGTGGAAGCCACAGGCGGCCCGGGGGGCGCCGCCGGGACGGCACGGCCGGTGGGCGGAGCGGGTGGCGCCGGGGGCGGCGTGGCGTCCCCTTCCCTGTGAGGTGGTTTCCATGCGTTTTGGAGTGGTAATATTCCCCGGTTCCAATTGCGACGCCGACACTTATCATGCGGTGGCAGAGGTCACTGGAGAACGGGTGGATTATGTCTTTCATACCGAGCACGACCTCGGGCGCTACGACTGCCTGATTCTGCCCGGCGGCTTTTCGTATGGCGACTATCTGCGGGCGGGGGCCATCGCTGCCCATTCGCCGGTTATGGACGGTATCCGGGAGCAGGCCGAGCGGGGTCGCCTCGTGCTGGGGATCTGTAACGGCTTCCAGGTGCTTGTGGAAGCGGGCCTGTTGCCGGGGGCGATGCGGCAGAACGACAGTCTCCAGTTCCGCTGCGAGTTTGTGCACGTCCGGCTCGAAAATGATCGTACGCCTTTCACCAGGCTCGGACATGCGGGGCAGGTACTTCGCCTGCCTATCGCCCACATGGAAGGAAACTACTATATCGATCCCGCCGGCCTGCGAGAACTTGAACACAACCACCAGATCGTCTTCCGGTATTGTGACGAGCACGGACACGTTACCGCACAGTCAAATCCCAACGGTTCACTAAACAATATTGCCGGTATCGTCAACCGGGCAGGAAATGTCCTCGGGATGATGCCGCATCCCGAGCGGGCCTCGGAGGCCATCCTGGGCAGCGAAGACGGCCGTCTTATTTTCCGTTCCATCCTGGAAGCCCTGGAGGTGGCCCCCCGTGGCTGAAGAGCGTAAGCAAACGGGGCAGCAGGTGCCGGCGTGGCTGGCCCTGGGCCTCACCCATGGCGAATATACCCGTATCGTCGAACTCATGGGCCGCGAGCCCAACGAAACCGAACTCGGGATCTTCTCCGTTCTGTGGTCGGAGCACTGCGGGTACAAGCATTCCCGTCCTCACCTGGGCGTTTTGCCCACCGCGGGCGAGCGAGTAATCCAAGGGCCAGGTGAGAATGCCGGCGTGGTGGACATAGGCGATGGCTGGGCTCTGGCCCTGCGCATCGAGACCCATAATCACCCGAGCGCCATCGAACCCTATCAAGGTGCGGCCACCGGGGTGGGGGGCATTATCAGAGACATCCTGGCCATGGGGGCGCGGCCGATCGCCCTCATGGACTCGCTGTACCTCGGGCCGATCGACGACCAGCGGAGCCGCTACCTGGCTGGCGGGATCGTCGCGGGCATCGCCGGTTACGGGAACTGCGTGGGCGTACCGACCGTCGGCGGCGAGACCAAATTCAGCCCGGTCTATGCCCGGAATCCACTGGTCAACGTGATGTGCGTGGGCCTGGTGCGGAAGGACGAGATAGTCCGGGCCCGGGCAGAGGGGCCCGGTAATGCCGTCATGCTGGTGGGATCGCCCACTGGCAGAGATGGTATTCATGGGGCCGGACTGCTGGCATCCAAGGTGTTTATTGCCACGACTGGCGAGAGTGGTGGCGCCACCGGCGCAGCAGGGGAGCACACGGGCGCTGCCGGGACGGTGACCACGGCTGGTGCCCGGACGGCGACCGCAGCCGGGACCGCGACCGCGGCCGGGGATCGAGAAACGGGTGCACCGGTGGCGAGCCCGGAAAGCCTCCGTCCCGCGGTCCAGGTGGCCGATCCATTTATGGAAAAGCTGGTCATCGAGGCCTGCCTGGAAGCGTTGGATACCGGGCATGTGGTGGCGGTGCAGGATCTCGGGGCAGCAGGTCTCAGCTCGTCTACGAGTGAGGTGGCGGCCCGAGCCGGTACCGGTATCGAGATCGACTTGGCCCTGGTACCCAGGCGAGAGGAAAACATGACCCCGTTCGAAATGATGCTGTCGGAGACCCAGGAGCGCATGCTGCTGATCGTGGAAGCGGGGCACGAGGAAGAGGTGGCAGCCGTGTTCCGGCGCTGGGGCGTACCTGCCACGGTGATCGGCCGCGTGACCGGCGACCGGCACCTGCGGGTGCGGGAGGGTGACCGAGTGGTGGCCGACATCCCCGTCGCCGCTCTCACGCACGACGTGCCTACTTACAACGTGGAGCAGCACGAGCCTGCCGAGCAAGCCTACCTGCGGGCTTTCGACCCGCGTACGTTACCAGATGTGCCACCAGGCGCCGCCTCGGCGGTATTGCTTGATCTCCTCCGGTCACCCAACATTGCCAGTAAGGAGCCTGTTTGGCGCCAGTACGACCACATGGTACAGATCAACACGGTGGTGGGCCCGGGTGCGGACGCAGCCGTACTACGCGTGAAGAACTCATCCCTGGGTATCGCCATTACCACCGATGGCAACGGCCGGTACTGCTACCTCGATCCATACGACGGGGCGCGGCACCTGGTGGCCGAGGCAGCCAGGAACCTGGTGTGCACGGGGGCACAGCCGCTGGGAGTCACGGACTCACTGAACTTCGGCGATCCCGACCGCCCGGAGGTGGCCTGGCAGTTCCGGCTGGCAGTGGAGGGAATGGCAGAAGCGTGCCGCGAACTTGAGATCCCCGTCACGGGTGGCAACGTGAGCTTTTACAACGAGACCAATGGCGAGGCAATTTATCCCACCCCGGTGGTCGGAATGGTGGGCGTCATGGAAAACGTGCTGGCGCGGACCACGCCCGGATTCAAGGAGCCCGGGGAACTGGTAATCCTCCTGGGTCCCTGCCGCGGTGAACTGGGGGGCAGCGAGTACCTGGAGGTCGTGCATAAGAAGGTGGCCGGGCGCATCCCGCCTGTCGATCTGAAGCTGGAAAAACGCGTGCAGGAATGTGCCCTCACTGCCATCCGCACCGGGATCGTGAACTCTGCTCACGACTGCTCCGAAGGCGGTCTGGCCGTGGCCCTGGCGGAATGCTGCATCATGGCTAGCCCTGGAGCGCGCGGGGTGTCAGTGCAACTGAGCAGGACCGGCCTCCAGCCGGATATCGGCGCCGCGGCCCGGGAAGCGGGCGGCGGGCAGCCCGACGGTCGCGGCGTGCGCCTGGACGAACTGCTCTTCGGGGAGGCACCTTCCCGTATCATTCTCAGCATTTATGAGCATGACCTCGAGACTTTCGCCAGCCTGGCCCGGACTCACCGCGTGCCATGGAAGGTGATCGGCCGGGTGCAAGAACAGGACTTACAGGTAACCCTGGATGGCGAAGAAATCATGCACTTGGTAACTGGCGATATGGAACGTGCCTGGCGGGGCGGGCTGGAAAGCGTATTCGGAGCAGCGGGTGCAGCCCCAGAGGCGTAGCGGCATCTGCGGCATTTGCGGAAGGGGCGAACTGGTTTGCACGACGGGGAAAGCGTATGGGGGGAAGAGTGCGGGGTATTCGGCATCTTTGGACACGCTGATGCCGCACACCTCACCTACTACGGTCTTTTCGCCCTGCAGCATCGCGGGCAGGAGTCAGCCGGCATAGCCACGTCTGACCACGGCGAAATCCGGCACATCAAAGGCATGGGACTGGTCGCCGACGTCTTCAGCCGCGACGAACTGGCAAAACTTCCAGGCAACATTGCCATCGGCCACGTCCGCTATTCCACCACCGGCCGCAGCCTACTCGAGAACGCGCAGCCCCTGGTGGCGCGGTACCGCGGCGGGATGCTCGCCCTCGCCCATAACGGCAACCTCACGAACGCCTTGCAGTTGCGGCACGAACTCGCAGCCCGCGGCTCTATCTTCCAGACCACGACGGATACAGAGATGGTCGCTCATCTGGTGGCGCGGTACGCCGGAGAGGACGGGGACGGCGACGTGCTGGCGGCCATCCGCCGGGCTTTTGGCTCCGTGGCCGGGGCCTACGCCATGGTGCTCATGACCGAGGACAAACTCATAGGCGTACGCGACCCGCACGGCATCCGTCCCCTCAGCCTGGGACGGCTGGGAGAGGCCTGGGTAGTGGCTTCCGAGTCGTGCGCCTTTGACGCCATCGGGGCTGAGATGGTACGAGACGTGCAACCGGGCGAGATGATCGTGATCGACGAGGACGGGCTGCACAGCCTCCTGTTTGCCCCGCCGGCCGCGCCGGCGTTGTGCTTGTTCGAGTTTGTGTACCTGGCCAGGCCGGACAGCAACCTGGCGGGGGTGAACGTGCATACGGCCCGCAAGGCGCTGGGGCGGCGGCTGGCCCGGGACTGGCCTGTGGACGCGGACCTGGTGGCGGGCGTGCCGGACTCGGGCATTGCGGCGGCGGCCGGGTACGCGGAGGAGGCCGGCATCCCGTACGAGGTGGCCCTGGTGAAAAACCGCTACGTCGGCCGCACGTTCATACAGCCCACGGAATCGGATCGCCTGGAAGCGCTGCATGTGAAGCTGAACGCTCTCCGCAAGGTCGTGGAAGGCAAGCGGGTGGTGCTGGTGGACGATAGCATCGTCCGCGGCGTCACCTCGCGGCACACAGTGCGCCTGCTCCGGTCGGCGGGAGCGCGGGAGGTGCACCTCCGCATCAGTTCGGCACCATATCGCTGGCCGTGTTTCTACGGGATCGACACTTCCCGTGCCTCCGAACTGGTAGCGGTGGGGCACAGCATTACAGAGATTGAAAATATGGTAGAGGCCGATTCCGTGCGTTACCTGTCAGTGGAGGCAATGGCCGAGGCCATCGGCTTGCCTGTTTCCTCCCTGTGTCATGCTTGTTTTTCCGGGCAGTATCCGGTCCCCGTGGATACCAGCCAGGCCAAGGAAGTGTTCGAGTACCACTAGTGCATGGTTGTCACACCGGGTCTTTTTCCGCCGGCAGCACCCGCACCCGTCGCCCCTCGATACGCAGCCGGTCCTCGGCCAGCAGCTGGATGGCCTGCGGGTAGATGCGGTGTTCTTCTGCCAGGATGCGTTCCGCCAAGGTCTCCGGGGTGTCGTCGTCGAGTACCGGCACGGCCGCCTGCATGATGATCGGCCCGGTGTCCACGCCCTCGTCCACAAAGTGCACGGTGCACCCGGCGATCTTAACCCCGTACTTCCACGCTTGGGTCTGCGCCTCCAGACCTGGGAACGCAGGCAGCAGAGCGGGGTGGATGTTGACTATGCGATGGGGGAAGGCGCGTACGAACTCCGGCCCCAGGATGCGCATGTAGCCGGCCAGGGCGATGATACCGACGTCTCGCTCTTGCAAGATCTCGATCAGGGCGTGGTCGAAATCGCGCCGGGTAGAGTAGCGGCGTGGATTGACAAATATGGCTTCCACCC
>Ga0334722_10006382_pt1 | contig 11697 bp, 14 predicted proteins | sample C3_bottom_MG_FD_207210 | JGI IMG/M metagenome (GOLD analysis project Ga0334722, IMG submission 207210) | Sediment microbial communities from Yellowstone Lake, YNP, Wyoming, USA - C3_bottom | ecosystem: Environmental > Aquatic > Freshwater > Lake > Sediment | place: USA: Wyoming | collected...
CCATGGATTCTATTCAGCGCGAATTGGCAATGATCAAAGTCAAAGCGGATCCGTCCAGGCGCTCGGACATCGTTGATATCGTCAGCATCTTTCGCGCGAAAATAGTTGATGTCAACCGTGAGACTATGGTCATCGAGCTGACCGGGGAAGAGAGCAAGATCGATGCTCTGTGTGAGGTGCTCAAGGATTACGGCATTATCGAGATCGTGCGGACAGGGAAGATTGCCCTTTCGCGGGGGCCTATCCCAGCTAAAGGTTTATAAGAATACAGGGCGACTGCTGGAGCAGGTCGGACCGAACGGCAAGAATTCTTGTGCAGACCCCGGAACGGGGTTTTTTTTGCCCAGGAGAGAGTACGGCGCCAGTCAAAAAAACTGAGGCGGTGCCTGGGCTTGGAGAGGTGAGGATAATTTTGACTGTCAATTAGCAAATTTACCTTGCCATCCATATTCTGTATTAGGCCCAAGAGCAGATGTGTTTAGACGAAAGGAGGACATCGTATGGCTTACGGAGTTGTCGACGGCTGCGCGCCGACTTTCTGGCCGGGCATAGCGATTGTCGTGGTAATCGTACTCTTGCTGATCGCGCTGGGAATCGTCTTCTAGCCGATGCCAGCGGGATAAACCCCAAGGAAAGGAGGAGAGCAGATGTACGGTTTCGGTTATGGCATGGGCCCATGTGGCGTAGGCCTTGGCGTAGGCTGGGGCGGCTATGTCGGCGTTGGGATTATAGCTATTGCTATCCTGATCCTCATCGCTTTAGGTGTAATCTTCTAACAGAGTCTGCCGTTGACTAAAATTGAGCATATGGCGAAAAGGAGTGTGAGTACAATGGCATTTGGTGCTGGCGTTGGCGTTGGTGCCGGTTTGAGCGTTGGGGTCGCGATCGTTGTCGTGATCATTCTTCTGCTTATCGCGATGGGTATCGTATTTTAAGTGGCTTGATCAATGTGACCTGCGGTTGCTGTCGGGAAGGAGGAGACGTAAATGTACGGTTTCGGTTATGGCTTTGGCGGACCGTGCGGTGTGGGCTTTGGCTGGGTCGGCGTCGGCATCATTGCCATTGCCGTCCTGATCCTCATCGCTTTGGGTGTTATCTTCTAACTGTATAAAGATTTTCTGCGGCTCCGTAAGGCGCCGTCTTCTTTCCAGCGACAAGCGCTGGATTTTTTTTGTTGGCCGGCAGCAGAAAAAATCGCTGTCGACGGTGACAGCGATTTCCAGCCGGTCAAATTGTGGTGCGGTGGTTAAGAATCCAGATGCTGCGCAAGACTGGAATTCCAGCTTCCCTGCGGCCGCGAGTTACCACCACCAGCCCCACCATGGGCGATAGCCAAAGAACAATCCGGATCCAAGGCCGAAACGCCACCAACCATGCCAACGACCCCACATAGGGCACTACCTCCTTTGTCAAGCACTTGAGTTTTAGGCCACATCCAGTACAAAATATGTAAAAAAATGGTTAAAAGGTACGAGAAAGACAATGATAAGGCAATATGCCGCAAAAAGCCAAGCGGGCGCAACCAGTCGGATAAAGCTGCTGCGCGGGGGATAAACTAATGCTAGGAGGCAGCTTAGCATGGACTTTGCGGTGCAGACTTTGTTGGAAGCGACGGTTTTGACCGGAGCTGGCTTGATCTTTATGGGCGGGATCAAGGGCCTGGCTGTGGCTGGAGTGCTGGCGAGTGCGCTTCTTGTCGCGGTCAAACGGCAGGAATTTTGGCCTTGGGAGGTTCTCATCGCTGCAAGCATTGTGCTTGCCGGTGCCTTGCTCTTATGGACTGAGCACCGTGGCCGACAAGAAAATGCGACGGCAGGTCTGGTCGGCAAATTCGTGAGTTTGGTTCTCTTTGGCACTTTGCTGAATCCGCTGGCGGCATTCGCGGTCTGGTTCTTGGTCGTGGGGTTTGGGCTCGTGCCGCGGGCTCAACGCAAAGATGTAATCTGGGGGTTTGCACCAACAATCCTGCGCGGTTTGTACGCTTTGTTTTTTTTGATTGGCTCTAATTTCTTGTTTTAGCCGGATGCAAATCCAGCTTGCAATTCCGTAACAGCTTTGGTATCTTAGAACATAGGATATGGTGTCAGGCTGCATAGCTGGGCCCTAAGTGGCAACGATGGGCAACGGGTAGTTATCCGTGGGACTTCCTTCATGGTGGAAGTCCTTTTTTATATGGGTGAAGCGGGTGGAAAGCATGGAGGAGAAAGCTCGGGTTGCGGCGTTATCGGTTATTTCCAACACGCTGCTGACGACAGGCAAACTGTTTATCGGGTTTATGAGCGGTTCCGTAAGTATTGTTTCGGAGGGCATGCATTCCGGCATTGATCTTTTGGCAGCGGTCATAGCTCTTCTTGCCGTGCGCCATTCCGGCAAACCTGCCGATGACCGGCACGCCTACGGCCATGGCAAGTTGGAAAATGTCTCTGGAACCATCGAAGCGGTCTTGATCTTTTTTGCTGCGGTTTGGATTATCGTTGAGGCGGCGAGCAAGATGGCCAACGGCGTCACCGTTGAGGACATTGGTCTAGGTCTGGCGGTGATGGGCATCTCCGCATTGCTTAACCTTGTGATTTCCACGATGTTGTTGCGGGTAGCCAGGAAAACCGGTTCCGTGGCCTTGCAAGCGGACGCTTTGCACTTGCGGACGGATGTGTATACGTCCGCTGGAGTATTCCTTGGTCTTCTTCTCATAAGACTAACTGGATGGTCAATTCTCGATCCTCTGGTGGCTATTGTGGTGGCGGTACTGATCATGAAGGCTGCTCTTGATTTGACCAAGGAAGCATTCATGCCGCTAATTGATGCCAGCTTGCCGCAACCAGAGCAGGCGATTATCACGCGGATTCTGGCGCGTTACGCTGCCGACTACCTGGAATTCCATGCATTGCGCACGCGGCGTTCCGGGGCGGAGCGGCACATTGACCTGCATCTGGTAGTACCCAAACATAACTCCGTAGAGACTGTGCACGAACTGTGTGACCGGATCGAGGAAGAGATCAATGAACAACTGCCGGGAACGCATGTGCTCATCCACGCTGAGCCATGCGGTCGGGGAGATGCCTGCACATGCTGCGAAGAGGCCTGTCAAGGGCGCCCGGACAAAATCTCTCCCTTGTGATGATCAAAGCGCAGGGAATCGTGGCAGATGGGTCGAAATTAAGGTGAGAGCTGGCCGAGACCAAGCTCGCGGAAAATGCTGGGAGGGCTTGATGTGTACATTCTGGTCTTATCTTTGGTTTGCGCCTTGCTCATCGCTGTTTTTGCCTTACAAAATGCGGCTGCCGTGGCTATCCGGTTCTTTTGGATCACTACTGATGTTCCGTTGGTTTTGGTGATTTTAGGTTCGGCCTTGGGAGGATCGCTAATCACCTTGCTCTTGGCCGTTTGGCGGCAGTTTCGCCGGCGCCGCCTGCCTGCGCCTGCGGCAGGCCCGGAACCGGATCCGGCACAGGGGACGAGTGCAGGGGGGGACTTCCCAACATCGAACTAACATATGGTTGCGGGAAAGCCATGGGCCGCGAAAGTTCGCTCATGGCTTTGGTTTTTCTTGCCTAGCGTGGGGCCTAGCCGGGGCGGTCAGCCAGGATTCCCGCAGCGGCCAGCGCGGCGGTGGCGCAGTCGAGAGTTTCGGTGCTGTCGCCCTCCAAAGTATGGAAGTGCAAACCGCCGGTGAGGGAAGAGAGGAGGTTGGCGTCAGTTGTCGCCATATGGCTAATAAACTTGCTTACGTCCAAACGGCTTCTCAAACCCAACGGGCGTTCGATCCGGCCATAGACTGAATGTTCAACCCCCACGTTCACGATCGTCACGCCGTGGTCGACGAGAATATTGAGCTCTTGTTGCGTATCCTCGACAGAGTGCCGGCAATAGATAATGCGGCGTACTCCAGGAGCCGGCTCGCTGCCTTGATAAATGTAACCTCTGGGTGTGGCCAGAATCGGTTCGTTTTTAGCCCGCAAAAGAGCTATATCCTGGACGATCACCTGGCGGGTCACGCTAAGGGTTTGAGCTAAAGAAGCAGCCGTCAAAGGCTGTTCGGCAGCCTTGAGGAGAGTCAGTATTCTGTTGCGTCGGTTCTGTCCGGATCGTCTTTGGAGGTTTTCGTCCATATCATCACCCGTTTTCTTGGTCGCGGCTGAGCTTGTCTGTAAGAATATGATACCATGGGCAGCTGCAGCGCGAAAGGCTTGTCGGCCACTCGGCTGTCCTTGACTGCAAGCCCAAGGACTCTGAGTAATAGTATCTCTACTTGTCCTACAATGTCAATATTAGTGTCTTGACACATGTAATGTCATTTGGTACAACTGATTCAAGCAAGCGCGGGGAGTGTGGACAAGGATGCGAACCGTAACGGCGGATTATGTAGTGGTTGGCAGTGGCATCGCCGGACTTACTGCCGCCCTAGCAGCGGCTTCCTTAGGTTCAGTCATTGTAATCGCCAAGGGTCCTTTCGCGGAGTGCAACTCGGTCTTGGCGCAGGGTGGCATTGCGGCGGCAATAGGCAGCCATGATTCGCCGAGGCTGCACAGTCAGGACACGTTGCGTGCTGGGGCGGGCCTGTCAAGGCGCACAGTTGTGGAGCTCCTGACGGAAGAAGCCCCCAGGGTTATCGAAGGATTGCTCAGGCTAGGCACGCGGTTTGATCGCACGGATTGCGGCGAGCTTGCTCTCGGCCGGGAAGGCGCACACAGTACGGCCCGAGTCCTTCATCACGGCGATCAAACTGGAGCCGAGATCTGGCGGGCACTTAGCACTCAAGCACAGGCTATGGGCAGCATCGCTTGTCTGCCGGAGACAGAGGCGCTCGAATTGCTAACCGAGGCTGGTGTCTGTTATGGTTTGGTGGCCGCGACGCAAGGTGAATTGATCTGTTTTCTGGCTCGGGCGGTAATTTTGGCCACAGGTGGTTGCGGCCGGATTTTTGGCCGAACTACCAATTCGCCTGCCGCTACCGGCGACGGCTTGGCGCTAGCCTGGCGTGCCGGAGCAACGCTTACGGATTTGGAATTCATGCAGTTTCATCCGACCGCTTTGGCTCTGGGGGAAAGCCCGCTTTTTCTTATTTCTGAGGCTGTGCGCGGTGAAGGAGCCGTGCTGGTGACGGAGGAGGGACGGCGATTCATGCCGGCCTATCACTCAATGGCTGATTTAGCTCCCCGTGACATCGTCAGCCGTGCCATCCTAGAAGAACAAGCCACAGGGCGCAAGGTCTATCTTGATGCTACACGCATCGGCGGCGCATTCGCGTCAAGGTTTCCGCAGATATATCGCCGGCTGCGCGAGGCTGCCATCGACCCAGAGCGTCAATGGATTCCGGTGACACCGGCGGCGCATTTTCTAATGGGCGGGATCAAAACGGATTCCTTTGGCCGCACCAATGTTCGCGCTTTATTTGCTTGTGGGGAAGTGGCCGGCACCGGGGTGCATGGCGCTAATCGTTTGGCAAGCAATTCTCTTCTGGAAGCTTTGGTGTTTGGCCGGCGGATAGCGGTAGCCTTGGCCCACCAGCGGCAACAGATGGGAACTAAGTTATGGCGCTCGGCAAGTTCTGCCGCGTTCCGCGGGATAGGCGATCCTGTCCCTTTGGCAGGTGGAGACGCACGTCTTAAGCGGTTGCAGCAACTAATGTGGGAAAATGTCGGCATTATCCGTGACGGGGCAAAAATGGCTGCGGCCATCAAACAATTGGAACATCTGGAGCAGGAAGTCTCTGCTTTTGAGTACGAGCTCAAGAACATGGTGGCGGTGGCCAAGCTAATGACCATGGCAGCCCTGAGACGCAAGGAAAGCAGGGGCAGCCATTACCGCCTGGATTATCCGCAGCCGCTTGAGCAGTGGCGGCATACTCATTTTCAGTTAGGGAGGGATTCAGCGTGAACCCCAGCGGAGCAAGCACAAGGCAAGGAGCGGATGCGTCTTTAAATCCCTTGCTCTACGAGGCCATTGTCAAGATGGCCCTGTTGGAGGATCTCGGTGGCGGCGACGTAACCACCAACGCTACTGTTGGCACCGATCAGCGGACCAAAGCCACGCTTACGGCCAAGCAACCTGGTGTTGTCGCCGGCTTGGATGTAGCGGCGAGCGCTTTTGGGCTGTTGGACCCGAGACTGAAATTTAGCGCTCTGGCGGCCGATGGCGAAGAGGTAGCTCGCGGGCAGATTGTGGCCCTTGTGGAAGGACCGACCCGTTCCCTGCTCAGTGCTGAACGTACGGCATTGAACTTCCTCCAAAGGTTGTCCGGTATTGCGACGGCAACCAGGCTTGCTGTCGAGCGGGTTCGGCCGTTTAAAGCCCGCATTCTTGATACGCGGAAAACAACTCCGGGTCTTAGACTCTTGGAGAAATACGCCGTGAAGTTGGGTGGGGGCCTAAATCACCGCTTTGGTCTGGGCGATGCGGTGATGATCAAGGACAACCACATCGTTGCCGCCGGGGGGATCGCGGCTGCTCTGCAGCTGGTTCGTAAACAATTGGGCCCTTTGCTGAAGGTGGAAGTGGAAACCGAGTCTTTGGCCCAGGTCGAGGAAGCTCTGCAGGCCGGGGCCGATGTCATTATGTTGGACAATATGCCGCTTGAGTTGATGCGCGAGGCGGTGAAGCTGGTCGATGGCCGAGCTCTGACCGAGGCGTCTGGGGGCATCACTTTGGAGACTTTGCCTGAGGTGGCTGCCACTGGGGTTGATTTCATTTCCTTAGGCTGGCTGACCCATTCTAGCCGGGCCTTGGACATCAGCTTGCGGCTCGTCAGTTGAGCAGAAAGGACAAAGCGTATGGTTAAGGATTATGTAGAGTATTGTTCTTGGCCGGCCGAACAGAGGGAACAGCGCATTCGTGAGATCAAAGATTTTTTTGGCAAAAGGCTGTTGGTGCTCGCCCACCACTACCAAAAAGACGAAGTTGTCCGTTATGCCGATTGCCGGGGTGATTCTTTGAAGCTGGCTGAAATAGCGGCCAGGACAACTGAGGCTGAGTTCATCGTTTTCTGCGGCGTCCATTTCATGGCAGAAACAGCTGACATTCTCAGTGGTCCGGAGCAAAAGGTTATCCTGCCTGATTTGCTGGCCGGTTGCTCCATGGCGGATATGGTTGATGCCGCAAGCTTGGAGGACTGCTGGGAGGTTATGGACGAGCATTACCGAACAGAAATCGTCCCGGTAGCTTATGTTAATTCAAGTGCCGAGGTTAAGGCCTTCTGCGGCAGGCACGGCGGCTTAACCTGCACCTCGGGCAACGCGGCGCGGGTGTTCGAACGTCTTTATGCTGCCAACAAATCCATTCTGTTTGTGCCTGATGAGCATCTGGGGCGGAATACCGGCTTGCGTCTGGGCCTTACCCCCGAGGAGATTTTCCTCTGGGATCCGAAAGCTCCGGATGTGCCGCTGCCGCGGCAAAGGCCAAAGCTGATCTTGTGGAAGGGTTTTTGTTGTGTGCACCAAAGGTTTTTTCCGGACAACGTGGCGGCAGCCAGGCAGCAATATCCCGGGATCAAGGTCATTGTCCACCCGGAATGCCCGCGTGCCCTGGTGGAGGGTGCCGATGACACCGGCTCGACCGAATATATCATCAAGCTGGTGAACGAGTCCCCCGTCGGTAGCGCCTGGGCGATCGGCACTGAGGCCAATCTGGTTAACCGTTTGGCTAGGGAGAATCCGGATAAGACTGTAGTTTCTCTCAACCCCCATCCCAGCTACTGCAAAAGCATGAACCGGCTGACTGAGCCCGGCCTGCTCTGGGCCCTAGACAACCTCTGGCACGGGCAGGTTGTTAACGAGATTCATGTAGATGAGGTTGTGGCCGAGCAAGCAGCAGCAGCTTTAAGGCGCATGTTGGCTGTCTGACCGCGCGCCGCAGGCGCTTGATGAAGCTGTGTCATGGTCCGGACTTTCGCCCTTAGGGTGTTTTGCCATCGCCCTAAGGGCGTTTCCGTTGCCAAAAGCAAGTTGGAGAAGCAGCCACAGTGTTTTCTTTATTGCCGAGTTTGGATCTCTGGCATATAATTTTTAAGTTGGGAGGAAAGAGTATGCAACGCATCTGGGTGGTGCCGCATGCGGCTGGCGAACGGGCGAAGTCGCTAAGTGAAGAGTTGGGAATAACTCAAACAGTGGCCGAAATTTTAGTTCGGCGCGGGCTGGGAGAACGCCAGGCAGCACTTGAGTTTTTGCGGCCCAGCATGCTGTCCATGGCCTCGCCCTTCCGGTTTGCTGCGATGCCTCAAGCCCTGGCACGACTCGCTCTGGCCCGGCAGCGGAGAGAAAAAGTTCTGATTTATGGGGACTATGACGTAGATGGGGTTACGAGCACGGCTTTGCTCTATAAAGTGCTGGTTGATTTAGGATTCCAGACTGTGGCCTACATACCCAACCGGCTGGATGAGGGTTACGGTTTGCATCAGGAGGCGATCAGCCGCGCTGCCGAGGCCGGGGTCAAAGTCTTGATCACCGTGGACTGCGGTATTACGGCCTGTGCTGAAGTGGACTTTGCCCGTGCCCATGGTATCGACGTCATCATAACCGATCATCACGAACCGGGGACGGACATCCCGCAGGCTCTGGCCGCTCTTAACCCGAAGACTGACCCCGGCTTTCCGAGCCGGGATTTGGCTGGGGTCGGGGTAGCCTTCAAACTGGCTCAGGCCTTGTTGTACCGGTTTGGGACTCTTGAGGATGGCGTGCACACGGAAACTGAGCTTCTCGATCTGGTTGCCCTGGGGACGGTGGCCGATGTGGTTCCCCTAACCGGCGAAAATCGTGTTTTGGTTACTTATGGGCTGCGCCAAATGGCCCATACAGTCCACGCCGGTTTAGCTGCGCTCTTGGCTGAATGCGGCTTGGCCGGCAGGGCCGTGGAGGCCTGGCAGGTGGCTTTTTTGCTGGCGCCACGCATCAATGCCGCCGGCCGCCTTGACAGCGCTAAAGCTGCTTTGGAGCTTTTTTTGACCGGGAGAGCGGACAGGGCTGCGGAATTGGCCCGTTACCTCAGCCAGGAGAACGCTGCGCGGCAGGAGACGGAGAAAAAGATTCTGGCGGAAGCAGTTGCGCGTTTGGAAGCCGCGCCGCTTCCACGGGTAATTGTCTTGTCGGCTCCCGATTGGCACCATGGAGTGATCGGGATTGTCGCTTCACGCCTGGTGGAACGCTATTACCGGCCGGCTTTTTTGCTTGCTGAGGAGGGCAAGACTGCCAAGGGTTCAGCGCGCGGCATTCCTGGCTATCATGTTTTGGCTCAGCTCAGCGCTCAAGCCGGCTTGCTGGCGCGATACGGAGGTCACCGCCAAGCGGCTGGGTTTGCCATGGCAACGGCCGATATCCCCCGGCTGCGAGAAGGATTAAACGCAGCTGCAGCGCAGCTTCCGGCTGACCTATTTGTGGAGACTTTGCCAGTTGACTGCGAGACGACTCTGCCGGCACTGTCAGCGGAGTTGTATCGTGAGCTGCAGGCCCTGGCCCCGTATGGCAGCGGAAATCCCGGACCTTTGCTTGCTGCACGGGCTTTGCCCGTGTATGATGTTACTCAGGTGGGTAAAGAAGGCAGTCATCTCAAGTTTTACTTGGGAACGCAAGGCGAGTTCGAAGCGGTGGCTTTCCGTCAGGGTGAACGCCTGGATGAATTGCGTGGTGTCGGGGCTATTGATGCTGTTTTCTCCCTGGGTGAAAACACTTATCAAGGCCAGACCAGGCTTCAGCTGGTCTTGCGCGATTTCGCGCCGCACGCAGTCTGGCGGGATGAGCACCTGCGGCAGGAGTTCGAGCAAGCCGCACAGGAGGCTTCGCTGCCGGCTAGCTTGAGCGCCGCGGCTAGTGAAGACGCCTATTCAGGCTCGCTGTTGCCCCGGGCGCGACTCGTGGAGGTCTACCGGGAGTTGCGGCAGCTGGCTGCCGTACGCAACCCGTTTACCCTGGAAACCAGTGACCCTGCTCTGCGGGAGGCTCTGAAGATTTTTGAGGAGATCGGGCTAATCCGCTGCCTGGGCGGTACAGACCGGCTGGTGCTGGAACTTTTGCCGGTGAGGCGCAAACTCAATCTGGAAGCATCTTTGCGTTACCGCACGGGACAACGACGCTTAAACGTGGTTGGCGAACGGCAAGACTACATCTAACAGGAGTTGCTCTGGAGCCGGGGACCGTAGGTGATTTTTTGTAGGGGGTCTGCTTGATGAATTTTGCAGAGGAAATCCGGGTAGTGAGGGATTTTCCCAAAAAGGGGATCTCGTTCAAGGACATTACGACACTGTTAAAGCAAGGAGAGGTCTATCGAGCGGCGGTGGACGCCTTGGTAGCAGGAGTCGGTTCGTGGCAGCCGGAAATCATCGTGGGTCCTGAGGCGCGGGGATTCTTGCTGGGAGCGCCGGTTGCCTATGCTCTTGGCATCGGCTTTGTCCCGGTGCGCAAGCATGGCAAGCTGCCGGCCGCCGTCATTAGGGAGACTTATGATCTAGAATATGGAACTGATAGTTTGGAGATTCACGCCGACGCCATCAAACCGGGACAAAGAGTTGCCGTGGTCGATGATTTGCTGGCTACGGGCGGCACAACTTTGGCGACTGCCAAATTGCTCCGGAAAATAGGCGCGGAGGTGGTCGGCCTCGGTTTTCTCATCGAACTCACTTTTCTCAACGGGCGTGCGCGGTTGAGCGATTACCCGGTCCTCTCTCTGGTGCAATACGACGACTGAATCATTTGGCTGGGCCTAGAACCTGTGGATCGAGGAGAGCTACTTGATGTCTGTGGCGGAACTCTTGGAAAAACTGCAGAGGATAACGCCGCACGGGCGTGTGGAGTTGGTGGAGCGGGCTTATCGCTTTGCCGAGGAGGCGCATCGTGGCCAGCGGCGCAATTCGGGCGAGGACTATATCGAGCATCCTTTGCAGGTGGCCATGATTCTTGCTGACTTGGAGCTGGATGAAGCCACGCTAGCGGCTGCCCTGCTCCACGATGTTGTGGAAGATACGCCCCATACTATGGCCGAGATCGAGAAAGAGTTCGGTTCCGAGGTAGCGCTCCTCGTCGATGGGGTCACGAAATTGGGGCGGCTGGAGTACAAAAGCAAGGTAGAGCTCCAAGTGGAAAACCTGCGCAAGATGTTTTTGGCGATGGCCAAGGATATCCGGGTGATCTTGATCAAACTCGCCGATCGCCTGCACAACATGCGGACATTAAAGTTTCATACCGCCGAAAAGCAGCGCGAGATTGCCCAGGAAACTCTGGAGATTTTTGCGCCGCTCGCCAATCGATTGGGGATATTTCGGATCAAATGGGAGTTGGAGGACCTCTCTTTTCGCTATTTGAAACCTCAAGATTACTATGATTTGGTTGAGGCGATCGCCTTGAAGCGGCGAGAGCGCGAAGCACAGATCAATGAAGTCATTGAACAGCTCAGGCAGCGTCTTGAGGAAGTGGGGATTCGGGCGGATATCGCTGGGCGGCCCAAGCATTTTTACAGCATTTACCGCAAGATGGTTACCCAGAACAAGGAATTAGCCGAGATATATGATTTGACGGCGATTAGGGTGGTAGTCGATTCGGTCAATGATTGCTATGGCGCATTAGGAATTATTCATACTTTATGGAAACCGTTGCCGGGAAGGTTCAAAGACTACATCGCCATGCCTAAACCGAATATGTACCAGTCTTTGCATACTACCTTGATTGGAGCCCATGGTGAACCGTTCGAAATCCAGATCCGCACTTGGGAGATGCA
>Ga0334722_10006383_pt1 | contig 11693 bp, 8 predicted proteins | sample C3_bottom_MG_FD_207210 | JGI IMG/M metagenome (GOLD analysis project Ga0334722, IMG submission 207210) | Sediment microbial communities from Yellowstone Lake, YNP, Wyoming, USA - C3_bottom | ecosystem: Environmental > Aquatic > Freshwater > Lake > Sediment | place: USA: Wyoming | collected...
TGGTCGGATAAAAGCTTGGTTCGCCTTTCATTAAAAGGCAAACGATTCCACTGGCGTTCTTTTCGGGACATTTTGCGCGTGGGCCTGGTCGCGGCCGTGATCACCATTCAGACCAACGTCACCGTTGCGATCGCAACCGGTTTGGTCGGGCGCTTCGGGCCGGAAGCCATTGCTGGCTTCGGTACAGGCTCGCGCCTCGAGTACCTGCTGGTGCCGCTGGTCTTCGGCCTGGGCGGACCGCTGGTGGCGATGGTCGCAACCAATCTCGGCGCAGGCCAGCGCGAACGGGCCATGCGCACGGCATGGATAGGCGCAGCAATTGCAGCTGGCCTCACGGAAACGGTAGGACTTCTTGCAGCCGCATTCCCCCACGCCTGGCTCGGGCTGTTCGACCACGATCCGGCCATGCTTGACGCTGGAACGCGATACCTGCACGCAGTCGGCCCAGCCTATGGTCTGTTCGGACTCGGAATGGCCCTCTATTTCGCCTCGCAGGGAGCAGGACGACTGTTGTGGCCGCTGATTGCAAACTTCGTTCGGCTCACAATAGCCGCAGGCGGCGGTTGGCTCGCGCTGCAGCTTGGAGGCGGCTTGACCCAGGTGTTTATTGCCGTGGGTCTGGCGCTTGTCGTCTTCGGTCTGATTAACGCGGCAGCCGTGGCGAAAGGCGTCTGGTTCGACCGCGATTGACAGACCTGATCACCGGATACTCCTTGTTGCTTTCTCGGTCAGAGCGATGTCGGAGCAACAGGGAGCAGAGGACGGGGAGGTATTTCGCGGGCGAAGCTGGAACACGTCCACCAATTGCCGCGTTCAACCAGCAATTGCAATTCTGAGGCGCTCCATCCCCGCATCCCTGACGCCGAGCGCCTTGAGCCTGTCCAGCGTCGAATCGAAGTACTGACGGCAGCTGCCGAGGACGCCTCTGCCGGTGTTGATCAGGTGGGCTGCCTGGTCGACGGCCAGTCCGTTCGTGTACCTGGGATGTGACCGATTCACCGTGAAGGTGATTGCACGAATGCGGGAGTGGCCCGACCAAGCGGTCACCCAACGTGCTTCATACACTCCAGTGAACATCTCGCGCCGCCAAAGCAAGCGAAGTTCGTCTCGCACCTTCCGGGCCTCGATCCGCAGCAACATGCCGTAGCAGGCCCCGCCTCTGTCCAGGGCGAGCATCAGTCCTGGATACTGCTCGCACCCGCGGCCGAAAAGTGCTCGCAAGCAGAAGCGCCGATGCCATCCTTGGACCTTGGCCTTGCTGGCCTCGACGTGGTCGAGTGCCGGATTCCACATTAACGAGCCATAGCCGAAGACATGTATGTCCGAGTCTTCCCCGTGTCGGGCGAGTACGCCTTCCAGCGAAGCGTCGAGTTCCGCCTGGGTGTGGATCACGATTCCTGCAGGCACGTGAGCGCGAAGGCTGTCGATAAAGCCTTCATCTCGGATACGGGCGCGCGTGGCCTGTCCGACGGCGTCCAGGGCAATCGACACGGTCTTATGGGTCGAATCCGATTTCGGGGTCTGCCGCTCGAAGGTGCGGGCCGGGTTCTCTGGAACCGCCGACGCTTTCATGGCCTCGATGCTGAGGTGCCAGTGTCGCGAGGCACTCATCGATCAATGCATGCAGTGTGACCACGCAATCGGTGCCCTGCACCTCGTTCATGCCGCGCGGGTCCATGCCTATCTTGGGGTCTGCCGCTCGACAGTGCGGGCCGAATCGGCTGGAACTGCCGACGCTTTCATGGCCTCGATGCTGAAGAGCCACGGTTGCGAGACACGCATCGATCAATGTGTGCAACGCGACCACGCAATCGGTGCCCAGCGCCTCGTTCATTCCTCGCTGGGCAACGCGCCAGTGGCGCTGTCCTTCGGCCTGCTTGGCACGACCGGAATTCGTCAAGCTGATGCTGCGGCTGCGGCCGTCGGACCCCGGCGCGAGATCGACCCAGCCGGCGGCCAGTAAGGGCTTGAGATTTCGGCTGAGTGTCGAGTGATCCAAGCGCATGGCGCGCGCCAGTTCTCCGGGGCGCAGCGGCTGCAGCTTGAGAATCTCGGAAAGAAGCGCGTACTGCGTTGTCTTCAGCCCTGCCTTGCCCAGTTCGGCGTCGTAGTCGTGCGCCACACAGTTGGTGAGCTGTCGCAGACCGAGATAGGTACATCGCGATGGCAGCCCATTGCAGGCGGGTGTAGACGCGACCTCGCTCTCAGCGAGGCTACCACGGCGCCGCTTCGCAGAATAGGGCTTGTTGGCAGTTGCTCCCACGGCCTAATGCCTCTGCACTTTGCGTCCCGGATCTGGCTCGAATGCCGAGGAGTTGCAAGTCAGGGCGTGCAGTGGCCAAAAGCGGTTGCTATTCATTGACTCAATCGGGCCGCCGTCGGGGCAGCAACTCCATTTGAAGAACCAACATCTATCGATACGACATTACGTGGCTCTACAACGAATGTCAAGCGACAGGGCGAACACCATAGTGTAGTTTGAGCACTGACAAACATAGCACACTTCCGAATGCCCTTCCGACGCGACAGCCGGCACCGACCATCTTGCTTGCGTCCTTTCTGGCGATCGAGGCCAGGCCGACGGACGGGCCGATCCGTCATCTATGCAGTTGACAAAGTTCCAAAACAGAACGTAATATGTGTTCCGCCAACTCCGGGGAGAGGAGTCCACTTGAAGAAGCGCATATCAGAGCTTTTCGGGATCGAGCATCCCATCGCCCCTGGGGGCAGGCACTACGTCGGGTTCGCAGAGATGGCTTCGGCGGTTTCGAATGCGAGCGGGCTCGGATTGATCACCGCGTTGACTCTCGGCAGCGCTGTCAAGCGCACAAGCGAAGCGCTCGCCTAAACGCATCACAATAGGACCGACCAAACATGGAAGCACGACGCTGGCACGCATCCTACCCGCTTGGGATGCCGAAAGATCTGGAACTCGACGAGCACGAGACGCTCACGACGATGATCGAGCGGTCCTTCGAAGTCTATGCCGGGCGGCCGGCCGCGAGCTCGGAAGGCGAAACGCTGCGCTATTCACAACTGGCGACGCTGTCGCAGGCGCTCGCCGCGTACCTGCAGGCAGCACGCCTCGCCCCGGACGACCGCATCGCGCTGATGCTGCCCAGCAGCCTGGCGTTTCTGGTCGGCCTCGCAGGTGTGCTGCGCGCGGGCATGGTCGTGGTTGCGGTCAATCCGCTCTACACGCCGCGCGAGGTCGAACAGCAGGTCACCGACTCCGGCGCCACCGTCATGATCGCGCTCGACTCGTTGCTGCCGAGCCTGCGACAGTTGCTGCCCCGCACCGGCGTGCGGCAGGTGCTAGGCGCTTCATTGTCAGGGTTCGCTTCGCTGGCAGACGAGCTGGCGAGGAGGAAGGCTAGCGGAGAGACGGACCTCGACGCGCTGCGCAAGCCGGAACTCCCACTGCTCGACGCGCTGCGGATCGGCCATGGCGCGGCGTGGACCGCACCGCGGGTCGTGCCCTCGCAACCCGCGTTGCTGCAATATACGGGCGGCACGACGGGCATCTCGAAGGGCGCCGTGCTGACGCATCGCAACGTCTGCGCGAGCACGGCGCAGATGCTCTCGTGGTTGCGCCTATCGATGGACGTCGAGGCGCCGGCGATCGTCACGCCGCTGCCGCTCTATCACATCTACCCGCTCGGTGTGGCGCTGACATGGATCGCACTGGGAGGGCACAATCGGCTGGTCCGCAATCCGCGCGAAATCGGCACGGTGATCGCTGAAATGAAGCGCGCGCCGTTCCAGATGCTAATCGGCGTCAATACGCTCTTCAACGCGCTGGTGCAGGTGCCTGAATTCGCCGAGGTGGACTTCTCCGCGACGCGCCTCGTTACCGGCGCCGGCGCTTCGGTGCAGGCGGCGGTCGCCAAGCGCTGGATCGCCGCCGGCGCGCCCGCGATCACGGAAGCCTATGGCCTGTCGGAAACCTCGCCGAGCGCGACGTTCAATCCGCCAGGACGCAACGGCACGCTCGGCATCCCGGTCGCGTCGACGGACGTGCGCATCGTCGACGACAAAGAACGCGACGTGGCACTCGGCTCGCCCGGCGAACTGCTCTTGCGCGGACCGCAGATCTTCGAAGGCTATTGGAAGCGGCCCGACGAAACGCGCAAAGCGATGACGCACGACGGCTGGTTCCGCACCGGCGACATCGTGACGATGGACGAGGCGGGCTTCCTGTACATGGTCGACCGCAAGAAGGACATGATCCTGGTCTCGGGTTTCAACGTCTACCCCAACGAGATCGAGGCCGTCGTCGCGATGATGCCCGAGGTGCTCGAATGCGCCTGCGTCGGCGTGCCGGACGAGCGTTCGGGCGAGGTGCCGCATTTGTTCGCGGTACCGCGCCAGCCGCAACTTACGCCGCAGCAGATCGAAGCGCATTGCCGGCAGAATCTTGCGGCCTACAAGGTGCCGCGCCACATCGCCCAAGTCGACCGTCGGGAAGATCCTGCGGCGCGAACTGCGGACCTCCACAGCGAAAGTAGCGACGGCCGCCCAGGCCGCGCGCAATCCGTCCCCCAAATCGACGGAGCGTCAATGAATACGTTCCAGCCTCCGCTGCGCGACCTGCGCTTCGTGCTGCAGGAACTGCTGCAGGTCTGCAACGGCGACAGCGCGCTCGACCGCGACACGGTGGACCAGGTGCTCGAGGCGGCGGGCCTCTTCGCCACCGAAGTCATCGCACCACTGAACGGCGTCGGCGACCGCGAGGGCTGCCGGATGCCCTCGGCCGGCGTGGTCACGACCGCGGCCGGCTTCAAGGCAGCCTACGACGCTTTCGCCGAAGCAGGCTGGACAGGCATGGCATGCCGTCCCGAACACGGCGGCCAGGGATTCCCGACTGTCGTTCAGAACGCGGTCTTCGAGATGCTGTGCGCGGCCAACATGGGATGGGCCGCGTATCCGGGCATGTCGCATGCGGCCTACATCTGCCTCGACGCGAACGGCGACGCGGCGCAGAAGGCGACATACCTGCCGCGCATCGCCTCGGGCGAGTGGGCCGGCACCATGTGCCTGACCGAGCCGCACAGCGGCACCGACCTCGGCCTGTTGCGCACGCGCGCCGTGCCGCGCGCCGACGGCAGTTACAGTGTGACGGGAACCAAGATCTTCATCTCCGGCGGCGAGCACGACCTCACGGAAAACATCGTGCATCTCGTGCTCGCACGGCTGCCCGACGCGCCGCCCGGCGTCAAGGGTATTTCGCTCTTCGTCGTGCCCAAGTTCCTGCCGGCGCCAGACGGCAGGGCCGGCGAACGCAACGCCCTGTCCTGCGGCTCGATCGAGCACAAGATGGGCATCCACGGCAACGCCACCTGCACGATGAACTTCGACGGCGCGCGCGGCTGGCTGCTGGGCGAGGCAAACAAAGGCCTGGCAGCGATGTTCGTGATGATGAACCACGCGCGACTGATGGTGGGCATCAATGCGATCGGCCTGATCGAAGCGGGCTACCAGAAGGCGCTGGCCTATGCGAAAGACCGCAGGCAGGGAAGGGCGCTACAAGCGGGTGCGCGCAGTTCCGCGGCGGACCCGATTATCGAGCACGCCGACGTGCGGCGGATGCTGCTCACGCAGAAGGCATATTTGGAAGGCACGCGTGCGTTCGCGCTGTGGGCTGCGCACCTCGCAGGGCTGCAGCACGACGCGCAAGACATTGATACGCGCCGGAAGTCGTCGGAACTGCTCGCGATCGCTACGCCTATCGTCAAGGCGTTCAGCAGCGATCTCGCCGTCGAGTGCACGAGCCTGGCGATGCAGGTCTACGGTGGTCACGGCTACATCGCCGAGAACAACGTCGAGCAGCACTTGCGCGACGCCCGCATCATTCCGCTGTATGAAGGCGCCAACGGCATCCAGGCGATGGACCTGCTGACGCGTAAGGTCCTGGCCGACGGCGGCAAAGGGCTCGAACTGTACCTGTCCCACATCGAGCATTTCGCGGCGGAGCACGCTCGCGACGAAAGCCTGCGCGAGTTCCACGAACCGCTGCTGGGCTGTGTCTCGCTTGTTCGCGAGCTGACGCGCGAGCTGATCGCACGCTCGCGCGAGGACGCGCAGTCGCCGGGCGCCGCCGCGGCGCCTTTCCTGCGTCTGATGGGCCATCTGTCGCTCGCCTGGATGTGGGCGCGCATGGCGGCGATTGGCCAGGCAAACGCGGGCAGCGCCGACCCGATCTACCCGGCCAAGGTGGCCACCGCCCGCTTCTATTTCTGCAAGCTCCTGCCGGAAACGCAGGCGCTTGCGGCGACGCTGCGCAGCGGCTCCGAGCCTCTCATGGCGCTTGCCCTCGAAGGCTTTTGAACAGGACGCACGCGATCGAACCTCAACTTGCACAGTTCGCGCAGCTCGCACTGCAAGGGCTCGCCGCCGGCGCGATCTACGGCTTGGTCGCGCTCGGGCTGGTGCTCGGCTACAAGGCGACCGAGGTCATAAACTTCGCGCACGGCGACATCGTAATGCTCTCGGCCTTTCTCGGCTGGGGCATGATCGAATTGCTGCACGCGCCGTTCTGGCTGGCGCTCGTCGCCGGCACGGTGCTCGTTGCGCTTCTGGCGTATGGCCTCGAGGCCGGCATCATGCGCCGAATCGTCGGGCAGCCGCAATTCGCGGGTGTGCTGCTCACTATCGGCATAGGCTTCATGATTCGCGGCGCCGTGAGCATGTCGTTCGGTCCAGACTCGCGCAACTATGCCACGCCGTGGACCGGCCAATCCACTCATTTCGGCGCGCTGGTCCTGAGCGACCTCAGCATCGTGATCGTCGCGGCCGCGCTCGGCATCACGCTGCTGCTTTACCTGTTCCTGCGCTACACGGCCCTCGGCGTGGCCGTGCATGCCGCGGCCCAGAACCAGTTGGCGGCCTACCTATGCGGCGTGCCAGTGAAGCGCCTCAACTCGATCGTATGGGCGCTGTCCGGCGCGATCGCGGCGCTGTGCGGCCTGCTGTTGGCGCCGATCACGCTGGTGGACCTGGGCCTGTGGATGGTGATCCTGAAGGCGCTCGCCGCGCTTGTGCTCGGCGGCTTTGGCAGTGCGCCGGGCGCGATCGTGGGTGGCCTGATCATCGGACTGATCGAACAGTTCGCCGGCGTATATTTCGCCGACGGGGTGAAGGACATGATGCCCTATCTCGTGCTGATCGGCGTGCTGGTGCTCTACCCGCGCGGCCTCTTCGGCGAAGCCCATGGGCGGCGGGTCTAGCGGCGTGAATGACGACGCAGTCTATTTAGACAGCCGCGTATTGCTGCGTACGCCGCGCGAACGTCTGGTCTATGCGGCGCTGGCCGCTGCGCTGCTTGCCTTGCCCTTCCTGCTCCCGACGTACTACGTCGGCGAGCTAAGTTTCATTTTCATCATGTGCGTCGCAAGCCTCGGCCTGATGACGCTCACGGGCTACACCGGCCAGGTGTCGCTGGGGCAGGCGGCCTTCATCGGTATCGGTGCCTATGTGCATGCGAATCTGCTCACGCTCGGCGTTCCATTGCCGCTTGCTCTTGCCGGCGCTGCAGCAGGCGCTGCGCTCGCGGGCCTGGCGATCGGCTTTCCAGCAATACGCATATCGGGGCTGCACCTCGCGATGGTGACACTCGCGTTCTCGATCCTGACCGAGCATGTGCTGGGGCGCTGGAAGAGCGTGACGGGCGGTCACGGCGGCATGCCGGTGCCCGACCCGTCGCTGTTCGGCTGGAGTCTGGGCGGGCCGCGTGCGTTCTATTTCTTTTGCCTTGTCGTGCTCTGCGTCGTGCTCCTGCTGCTGCTCAACCTGCTGCGCTCGGCCACGGGTCGCGCCTTTATCGGTATCCGCGATTCGGAGGTCGCAGCCCAAGGCCTCGGCATCCGCGTCGGACGCACCAAGGTGCTGGCATTCGCCATGTCCGCGGGCACGTGCGGCGTGGCAGGCGCGCTGCTCGCGCACCAGACGCAGTTCATCACGCCGGAGGCCTTCGGCCTGGCGCTGTCGCTGCAACTCGTGCTTATGGTCTTCGTGGGCGGCATGGGCAGCCTGCGCGGCGCGATCCTCGGCGCACTCCTGATCGGGCTTCTGCCGTCGCTGATCTCGGAGTTCAAGGCGCTTCTGCCGCGCCGCATCAGCGAGCAGTCCGGGCTGGAGTTGTTCGTCTATGGCGCGGTGCTGTGCTTCTTCGTGCTGATCGAGCCGCGCGGGCTCAACGGGCGTTGGCTCAAGCTGCGCGCATGGCTCGCGAATTTTCCGATGGTGCGGCAAACGAGCAGCCGTCCGACCAAAGTGTACATGCATTCGGAGCGCTCTCGATGAGAGCGATGGCCGATTCGCAGCCATTCGCTCCTGCACCGCCGCCCAGCGCTGGCGTCTTCTTCGAGGCACGCGAATTGAACCTGTCGTTCGGCGGCGTGCACGCGGTGCGCGACGTTAACCTGCATGTCGAGCGCGGCGAGGTGCTCGCGCTGATCGGGCCGAACGGCGCGGGCAAGACATCGGTGCTGAACCTCGTCACGCGCGTCTACGACGCCAGCAGCGGTAGCATCCACTTCGAGGCACAGGACCTCACGCGCGTGCCGCGCCACGAGATCGTGCGCCATGGCATCGCGCGCACCTTCCAGAATATAGCGTTGTTCGAGGGTGCGACGGTTCTGGAGAACCTGTTGCTCGGCCGGCATCGCGCCGGCCACGGTAGCGTGCTGGCGCAGATGCTCAACTTGCCGTCGGTGCAACGCGCCGAGGCTCAGACCCGCCGCTGCGTCGAGGACGTCGTATGCCTGCTCGAGCTGGCGCCGGTGCGGCATCGACCGGTGTCGGAACTGCCGTACGGCGTGCGTAAGGTGGTGGAACTCGCACGCGCGCTCGCGTCCGGACCGCGTCTGCTGCTCCTCGACGAACCGGCGTCAGGTCTGAATGCTGAAGAAACGCGGCAGCTCGCCGGCTGGATCGAGGACATCCGCATCGAACTGGGCGTGACCATCGTGATGGTCGAACACGACATGTCGCTCGTTTCCGCGGTTGCGCGGCGCGTTGTCGTGATGGAGCAGGGCAGCGTGCTCATGACCGGCAGCGCCGCCGAGGTGCAGTCGGACCCGCGCGTGATCGCCGCGTACCTGGGGACCTGACCATGCAGACCTTGCTTTCGGCTCGCGATCTCGAGACTTGGTACGGCCCGGTGCGCGCGCTGCACGGCGTGGGCATCGACGTGCGGGCCGGGCGCATCGTCGTCGTGCTCGGCGCAAATGGCGCGGGCAAGACCACATTGCTCAACACGATCGCCGGCGTTCTTGCGCCGGGCAAGGGCAGCATCACGTTCGAGGGTGCGCGCATCGAAGGACGCGATGCCGACCAGGTCGCTCGCGCGGGCGTCGTGCTGGTGCCCGAGGGCCGCCAAGTGTTTCCCTTCCTGACAGTCGCCGAGAACCTGCAGATGGGCGCATATGCCCGCCGGCGAGATGCCCGCGTGCAGGCCGACCTAGCGCGGGTCTGCGACTGGTTTCCGCGTCTGAAGGAGCGCGAGCACCAAGCCGCAGGCCTGCTGTCCGGCGGCGAGCAGCAGATGCTCGCGGTCGCGCGCGCGTACATGGCACAGCCGCGCTTGCTGCTACTTGACGAGCCCTCGCTCGGACTCTCGCCGGCCTTGACCAAGGAGATCTTCGCAATTGTCCGGCGCATGCGCGACGAGGCCGGCATCGCCGTGCTGGTGGTCGAACAGAACGCGGCGCTGGCGCTTGCAATGGGCGACGACGGCTACGTGTTCGAGCTCGGGCGCGTCGCCGCCACCGGTTCCTGCGAGGACCTGGCACAGCGTCCGGACATCAAGGAGTTCTATCTCGGCGGAGGCGCCAAGCCCGTGCCGGGGGGGGCAGGCGCGGCGGCGGCGCCCAGGCGCATGAAGACCTGGGCCTGACCGTGCGCCCTTTTCGATCGACCATTTTGGAGGAGATACTACTATGAATATTCCGCGTCGTACCGTGCTGAAGTTGGGCCTTGCGGCCCTCGCGCCAGCCGTATGGAGCAGCCGCTCGCACGCCGCAGGCGTTTCGAGCAAGGAGATCGTGCTCGGCACGCACCTGGATCTGTCCGGTCCCGTCGCCTTCGCCATGCCGGCGATCCGAGGCGGCTTGCAGATGCGCATCGACGAGATCAACGAGGCCGGCGGCATCCATGGCCGCAAGATCCGCTTCGTGATTGAGGACAACGCCAGTCAGCCGCCGCAGGCCATGCGTGCGGTGGACAAGCTGATCCGCAAGGACGAGGTGTTCGCGCTTCTGTGCCCGTTCGGTTCGGGGCCGAACGTGGCGACGGTAAAGAAGGCGGTCGATGCCGGCGTCGTTGTATTCGGTCCATACGGCGCGTCGGCATTGGTGCGGCAGGCTGCCGGCCCGAGCCCGCTCCTCTTCACGACCAACCCCCATTACGACTCGACGACGGCCGTCGGCGTGCGCTGGGCGATCCGCCAGCTCTCGCCGAAGAAGGTTGGGTTCATCTACCAGGAAGGCGCGTTCGGCGAACTGGTGGGCAAGGGCGTCAAAGCCGCACTCGAGGCGCACCGGTTGCCGCTGGTGGCCGAAGCGAGCTACAAGGTCGGCGACCTCGACTTGTCATCGCAGGTCGCGCGCATGCGCGCCGCCAATGTGGACTTGATCGTGACTGGCGCGACGCCGCGCGAAACGATCGCGATCTGCTCGGAAGTAAAGAAACTGGGCCTGACCGGCGTCAACGTGCTGACTTCCAGCCCCTCGCGCGCCGGCATGACGCCCGTGCTCGGGAAACAGGCGGTCGAAGGCATGTACGGCTGCGGCATCTGGCACATCACACCCGAGGACCAGATGAGCCCGGCGTTGAAGGCATGGAGCGACAGCTACCGCAAGCGCTTCACCAACTTAGCCGACGATGCCTCGCTGGCGTTCTACGACTGGGCTGGCTGGTTCCTGCAGGAGGTCGCGCGGGCCGGCAGCGATCTGACGCAGGACAAGCTCGTGAAGGCGCTCCAGTCCTCCAGGTTCAAGGGCATGTCGTCCTACGACACGCAGCGCTTCGGCCGCGACAACCATGTCGCGCCCGAATGGACCCGCGTCGAGCAGGTGGTCAACGGGCAATGGGTGCCGCGTTCGGAGATCCTCGATCCGGTTAAGGGCGCATGACCGGTGTAGGGCGCGAGGGCGGCGTGCAGCATGTCCAGCGCAGGCCGACGCTAGCGCAGCTGTGGCGCGAGCGCTGTCGCGACGGCGGCGCTCGCCCCGCTTTGCGTCACAAGCGCGGCGGCGTATGGGTGAGTTTGAGTTGGCAGGGTTTCTTCAACCAGGCCCGCGCAATCGGCCTCGCGTTGCATGATGCGGGTGTCGGGCCGCGCGATGTCATTTCAATACTGTCGCAGAACCGGCCAGAGTGGCTGGTCGCCGACATGGCGGCGCAGTCGATCGGCGCGATTGTGCATGGCGTCTGCGCCGGCAGTTCCCCCGCCGGTGTCATCCGCGCGCTCGGGACCGCAGGCACTTGCGTGCTGTTCGCTGAACACGCCGCGCAGGTGGCCAGCTTGCTCGCGGCGGACGAACGTCTCGCCGACCTGCGCCTGATCGTCGTTATCGACGCGCAGGGCCTGCGCGGCGTCGACGACCCTCGGGTGATTCATTACGGCGAGCTGATGGATCGCGGAATGCGAGCGGCGGAATCAGGTCGGAAGGAGTTCGACGACGCGATCGACG
>Ga0334722_10006384_pt1 | contig 11692 bp, 15 predicted proteins | sample C3_bottom_MG_FD_207210 | JGI IMG/M metagenome (GOLD analysis project Ga0334722, IMG submission 207210) | Sediment microbial communities from Yellowstone Lake, YNP, Wyoming, USA - C3_bottom | ecosystem: Environmental > Aquatic > Freshwater > Lake > Sediment | place: USA: Wyoming | collected...
GAATATAGCATCAATCCGCATGGAGCGTCAAGGCCGGAAATGCCGGGGCGCAATGTTTTGCTTGACCGCGTATGAGTTTTTTGTGATACTATAACATTAGCAATGATGCCGAGAGGTTATGGGGGTGGCAGTATGGGCGTGGCACTTCAGGACCGGGAAACAGTTCTGAGCATCCTGAGCAAGTATAAGCAGGAGTTCGAGCGGCTATACGGGGTCACGGCCCTGGGCGTGTTTGGCTCGGCGGCCCGTGGCGAGGCACGCCCCGACAGCGACGTGGACGTGGTGGTGAGCATGCGCGAGCCAAACCTGTTTTACATGGTGCACATCAAGGATGCCCTTGAGATGGCTTTCAGCGCGCACGTAGACATAATCCATTATAGGGAGAAGATGAACCCCTTCCTGAAAAAACGAATTGACAAGGACGCTGTGTATGTCTGACCCCGAACTGGTCATCGAGATACTCGAACAGATACTCGAAGCTACCCGCAGGATCGAACGCCGCGCTGCGCTGGTACAGCAACCGGATGACTTTCTGGTCTCTGATGAAGGGCTGGACCGTCTTGACGCTATCGGCATGATGCTAATCACCATCGGGGAAAGCCTGAAAAATCTCGACAAGGTAACCAAGGGAGAGTTGCTGCCGAAATATCCGGGCGAGGATTGGAGAGGCGCGATGGGTGCGCGTGATATTATCTCTCACCACTACTTCGATATAAACCCGGAAGTCGTTTTCGGTATCTGCAAGAAGGATATACCAGCATTGGCGACAACGGTGCGGAAGATGATAGAGGACGTGAAGCGAGGCGGCGCAGGCTGAGCGGGTGTAGCTGACTCTTACAAATTAAGTATGGTGCACCCGGAACCCCACCTATGAGCGTAATAGATAGGTTTGCGCATGAATATGAAAATAACCCGTTAATGAGGGGCTTGGTCACGTTTATTCTTCCGCCTCCTCTCGCCGGGATTGACGCTGCTTTTGTAGCAAAGCTTAAAGAAATAAGGGTAGACCGCGCACGAACATTTTTCGATGAACTTGAGTCAGGCAACGCTGTGTTAACCCCAGAGCTACTGGAATCCGAAGACTTCCTGCATTGTGCTTTTATTACTATAAAAGCCGCACTTAGAACAAGGAGACGAGCGAAAATTAGGTTTTTTGCAAGGCTGCTTAAATCATCCGTTGTTGAGGGTTCTTTTACCAATACGGATGAATATGAAGAATATCTCGAAATATTAGATAAATTAACCTAATAGAGAGCTTTCCTTTCTTTTCCTATTGGATAAGCATGAAACGGATTTTTTGAATACACCGGGCGAAGGCTCCAATTATTATGTAGACCGCTTCTGGAATGAGTTTACAGATAAATTGTACAAAGATGTTGACATACCAACAGAAGAAATACGTGATGTTAAATCGCGGCTAATGGGTATGGGGTGTATTCAAAACTTAAGCGGTGGGGTTGTGGTGACTGTGCATAAGCCCGATGGAAAAACAAGTCAGATACTAACAGCAACATATTTTCGGCTAAAAAAACTAATCCGAGATGAAGATTGCAAATTACATCGTTGACCCCTTGCTATTTCGATTCAAAAAATATACGCGGCCACAGAGGAACGCGTGTACACATTAAAGTCACTGGATTCCCGCTTTCGCGGGAATGACGCTGCGAAAGGAGCCCCACCATGCTAAAACTTACCGACGACATGAAAGACCTGTTAAAGCACAACCTCTGCTACATTGCCACGGCGTCCAAGGACGGGATGCCGTGCGTAGCGCCGAAGTCTTGCCGGTTCACGGACGACGGCAGGCTCTACTACATAGAGTGGGCGGGGAAGAAGACTTACGCCAACCTGGTTGCGAACCCGAAGATAGCAATCTCCGCGTGCTCTGCGGACAAGAAGACGAACTACCGCTTCGAGGGCGGGGCAGAGGTTCAGACGAGCGGGCCGGTGTTCGACCACGAGAGCAAGCGCCGAGCCGAGGCGGGAAAGCGCGCCGTGGTAGCCATCGTCATGGTGGACGTGACGGACGTATTCGACATGGGCAAGAAGGACCCCGGCGGGCGGGTGGAGCTATAGCGCCATGTTGACCGCCCTAATCATCGCAGTCGTCCTCACCGGCATAGTACTCTCCTGCATATTCATATTGTACGAGCGCAACAGCCCTGCCGCCACAATGGCGTGGCTTCTGGCGATGGTCTTCCTGCCGTTCATCGGTTTGACCGCATACTTCATATTCGGCAGGCGCAGGCTGTATATACGGGTCGAGCTATTGAAGGCCATCCGTGAGGAAGTCGGCGACATATGGGAGAAGCTGGACTTCGACGGCTCACTCAAAAGTGTGCTGAAGGCGACCGAGGACAAGCCTGACTACCAGGGACTCATGCTGCTCGCGTACCGGCACCAGGGCCTGCCGCCTACGTCCGGCAACCGCATAGAAGTACTCAAGGACGCTGAAAACGCATACCCCGCCATCATCGAGAGCATCAAGGATGCGAAGCACCACATACACGCCCTGTACTATATAATACAGCCGGACTGCTCCGGCAGGATGTTCAGGGACGCGCTGGTGGAAAAGGCGAAGCAGGGTGTGGAGGTCAGGCTACTCTACGACGACATAGGCTCGTGGCACATCAAGCCGGAGTTCTTCAGGCCGCTTATCGAGGCGGGCGGGCGGGTAAGCGAGTACCGCCCAGTCAGGTTCTACCGGTTCAGGACGTTCTACGCAAACTTCAGGAACCACCGCAAAATAGTGGTGGTGGACGGCGAGACGGCATACACAGGCGGGATAAACATAGGCGACGAGTACCTGGGCATGGACCGGGAAAAGGGCTTCTGGCGGGACACGAACATAAAGGTGTCCGGGCCAGCCGCGTCACACCTGCAGCTCGTATTCGCGGAGGACTGGTACTATGCGACGGGCGAGCTTCTGACGGAGTCTTACCTGAGGAAAGATGGAGTGTACGGCGACGGCGGCTTTGTGCAGGTAGTACCATCCGGCCCGGACAGGCCGAGGGAGCAGGTGGAGCAACTATACTTCACCGCTATCACGTCCGCAAGGCAGAGGCTCTACATCACCACGCCTTACTTCGTGCCGGACGAGTCCGTGCAGACCGCGCTGATAGCCGCGTCACTTCGTGGCGTGGACGTGCGGCTTTTGGTCCCGAAGAAGCCGGACAAGAAGATAGTGACGTACGCGAGCCGCTCGTATTACAGAGAACTGTTAGCCGCGGGCTGCCACATCTACGAGTACGAGAAGGGCTTCATACACTCGAAGACCCTGAGCGCGGACGGCGGGCTCGGCATTATAGGCACGGCCAACATGGACATCAGGAGCTTCAGGCTGAACTTCGAAGTCTGCGTGGTGTGTTACGACAAGGCGGTCGCCGAGGAGCTCGACGGGCAGTTCATGGAGGACCTCAAGGACGCGGAGAGGATAACGACGGAGACGTTCTCGAAGCGGCCCCGGCTGAACGTATTCCTTGAGAACACAGCAAGGGTCACGTCGTCATTATTGTAAGGCCGACCTTAACCCTTCTTCAACTCCGCTACCTCGTCCTGCAGCGCCTTCACCTGCTCGTTGGTCTTCCTCAGCCTGTCGCCTATGATGCCCGCGAGACGGAGCAGCACCTTCGCGCCGAGCTTCGGGTTCGCCTCGATTAACTTGAACAAATCCGGCCTGAAAAAGCTGAGCGTCTTGCAGTGGGTCTTCGCCACCGCCGAGGCCGAACGAGGCGAGTTGTCGAGGAGCGCCATCTCGCCAATGAACTCGCCTTCGTGAAGCTCCGCAAGAGGCGGGTCTGTCGGGTTGTGCGCGATTGCCACGCTACCCTTCAGGATGACGTACATCCCGTGCCCGGCAGCGCCCTGGTGCATTATCACCTCGCCCTCGCCAAACTCGCGCTTGTGCATTATGTTCTCTACTATCATAAGCTCGCCGTCGCTCAGGTCCTCGAAAATCGGGATTTTCTGTAATATGTGCAGTATCTCGGTCTCGGCCCCGGAAACCTCGGACTTCCCAAAAAACTTGCCAAGCAGGTTTCCCATATCAATCCCCCCTTAATATTTATAGACCCTCGGAACCCGCGCGCTTATGCCACAGAGCACCTCGTAGGATATGGTATCGAGCAGGTCTGCAACGTCGGCGGCGGTTATCTCTGCGTCCCCCTGCCTGCCTATTATCACCGCCTCATCGCCGATGCTCACAGCCTCCAGGTCTGTCACGTCCACCATCGTCATGTCCATGCAGACCCGGCCGACGATGGGCGCCTTCCTGCCGCCAATGAGCACGTGCCCCTTGTTGGACAGTCCACGGGAGAGCCCGTCCGCGTAACCCACAGGGAGGGTCGCAATCAGGCTCGGCCTCTTGGTATAGAACTTCCTGCCGTAGCTTATCGAGACGCCCTCGTCCACCCGTTTGATGTGCATGACGGTGGTTTTGAACGAAAGCACGGGCCTCAGGTCAGCAAGCCCCTTCATGCGCTCCGACGGATAACATCCATAGAGCATTATACCGGGCCGCACCATATTGAAAAGCGCAGGGCCGTAGTCTATAATGCCCGCGCTCCCGGATGCGTGTACGAGCGGGAATGTTATGCCGCCCTCTTCCTTCACACGGTCTACCACCGACTTGAACAGCCTGACCTGGTGCTCCGTGAAGGACCGGTCCGCCCCGTCAGCGTCGGCAAGGTGCGTCATTATTCCTTCTAACTCTATGCCGGGGAGACTGCCGAGCGCGCGTATGAACTCCACTGCCTCGTCAGGCCTCATGCCCACCCTGCCCATGCCGGTGTCCACCTTTACATGGACGGACATACGCCTGCCCAGCTTTTCAGCCGCCTTCGAGAAGCCTTGCGCCTGCGGCATGGCGTAAACCACCGGGGTCAGGTCAAGGCTCAGGAGGTCTGACGCCTGCCTGTCGAACACCCCGCCGAGCACGAGTATCGGCGTCATTATGCCCGCCTCGCGGAGACGCGCCCCCTCCTCCACAAGCGCCACGCCAAACATGTCCGCGCCGTCCGCCTCCAGCCTGCGAGCCACCTCGGCGGAACCGTGGCCGTAGGCGTCGGCCTTCACCACCGCGAGCACCTTCCTGCCACCAGCCTTAGCACGCACCGCCGCCATGTCGTAATCAAGCGCAGTCAGGTCGATTGACGCGTATGTAGGCCTTCCGGTTACCATCACTTTTCACCCGCCTCTTAATACCCGTTGACTTTCAGACCTGCGGATTATATCATAACAGGGATGGAAAAGATAGGCTTCACCACCACCGTCCCGGTAGAGGTAGTCCTTGCCGCCGGGAGGGTGCCAGTCGACCTGAACAACCTGTTCATAGGCTCCCCCGACGCGTCCGCGATGGTGGACGAGGCGGAGGGCGAGGGGCTTCCGAGGACCACCTGCGGCTGGATAAAGGGTCTGTACGTCGCCGCAAGGCGCGAAGGCTTTAAAGAGGTGGTTGCCGTCACGCAGGGCGATTGCAGCAACACGCATGCGCTGATGGAGCTGTGGCAGGCGGAAGGCATACGCACCATACCGTTCGCCTACCCCTACGACAGGGATACCGACCTGCTCCGCCTTCAGATACACAAGATGATGGACGCGCTCGGCACGAGCGAGGCCTCGACTATAAGACGCTACGAGGCCCTGAGGCCGCTCAGAAGGAAACTCGCAAGGCTGGACGAGCTTACCTGGCGGGACGGTAAGGTATCGGGACTCGACAACCACCGCTGGCTGGTGTCGTCGTCCGACTTCGGCGGAGACCCGGAAGCATACGAGGCGGGCCTCGACGCATTCATGGCGGAGGCCGTCAAAAACCAGGCTGTGACGGACAGTAAGACGGTGCGTATAGGCTTCATCGGCGTGCCGCCTATATTCACGGACTTATACGACGTCCTCGGCTCGTCGGGCGCATCGGTGGTTTTCAATGAGACGCAGAGGCAGTTCTCGATGCCTTACGACGCCCCCGACATATACACACAGTACGCGCTCTACACCTACCCCTACGACGTGTTCGGACGGATAGAGGACATTAAATCCCAGGCGGCGCTCCGTAAACTCGACGGCATAGTCCACTACTGCCAGAGCTTCTGTTTCCGCGCGATTGAAGACCTGCTGATAAGACGAGGCGTGAAGCTGCCCATACTTACGATAGAGGGGGACAGGCCCGGCCCGGTAGACGCGAGGACGCGGCTCCGTGTAGAGGGCTTCGTGGAGATGCTTATGGATAGAAAACATAGTTAGAAGATATGTATCCCCGTGAGCCTGCGCTCGGATAGGTGCTCAACCGGAAATGTCATTATTCGCAATCACGACTTGTGCGCAAAGTCAGCGTTACGCTCAAGATGTTATTTTCAGAGACATCACAGTGAAGTGTCCGTCTGTCCCGTAGTTTGGGACGCCGGACGTTACGTAACGTTTGATGGCTCTGTAAAATAATATCACCGCACACACAACAGCAGCAAAGGAAAGAGATATGCCCTGCGGGATGGACCTGGGGAGCCGGGTCGTAAAGATAGTGGACTACAAAGACGGCGGCGTGCGCGCTACGGTGGGTTACGACACGGTCGAGTTCTACAAAGACTTCGGGCGCATGGTGGGCACTGAGCTTGCCGTGTCCTTCGAGAAGCTCGGCCTTTCGCCTGAACTTACCCGCCTCACCGTCACCGGCTACGGCAGGAACACGGTCAGGGTGCAGGGCGCGAGGGTCATATCCGAGGTCAAGGCGCACACCCTGGGCGCGCTACACCAGACCGGCCTTATGGAGTTCACACTGCTCGACATAGGCGGCCAGGACACGAAGGTGGTAAAGGTTTCCGGCGGGCAGATGGAGGACTTCATAATGAACGACAAGTGCGCCGCGTCGTCAGGCAGGTATGTGGAGAACATGGCCCGCGTGCTTGGCATGGGGCTTTCCGACATATCGCGCTACATCCACAACCCCGCGCACCTTTCGGCCACCTGCGCCATATTCGGCGAGAGCGAGATCATACAGCGGATAACCGAGGGTGTGCCGGTGGAGGAGATAGCGGCGGGTGTGAACCTTACGATAGTGAAGAGGGTGCTCCCGCTCTTAAACCGCTTCCCGAATGGGCCGGTGGTGTTCTCCGGCGGGGTGGCGAAGAACCGCGCTGTGGCGGCCCTCCTTAGCATCCAGACGGGCAGGGAGGTGATACAACTGCCCGACCCCACCTTCAACGGCGCGATAGGCTGCGCGCTCAGCTCGCTCACCGCGTGATGTAGGGGTTTCTCGGCAGGTCGACCACCTTCCACCCGTAGTCCACAAACCTCCCTTTAGCCTCCTCGTCCATCTTCACCTTGAAAATGCAGGCCATAAGCAGAAGAGGGCGGTCCGCGCCTATGGCGCAGAGCGCGTCCTTCACTGCAACATGTATGCGTATCTTCCTATACATACTTGAACGCAGGAGGTCGGCAGGTTCATACTCGCAACCGGGAATGTAAAAGTCGTTTAACCCCTTGAAAGCAACTTGCGGCAGGTCCAGGCCAAGCGCCACTTTTTCCATCTCGCGCTCTGATATTGAATAGCCGTAGTTCCCGGAGACCTCGTAGCCTTTCTGGTCGTAATGCCTCTTACGGCCTATCGCCCTGTTGACGAGAAACTTCAACCTCGCCACCGGTGAGCCTATCACGTCGTTTGGTTCAATAAGTATGACCGCCTCTTTGGCAACGCGCAGCATCTCATAAAGCGCTCTCATTGGACGGGGGAAATGGTGGTATGACTCCTTGCAGAACACAAAGTCGAAAGAGTCGTCGGGGAAGCTCAGGTGCTCAGCGTTCTCAACACGGTAGTCGTCTATAAGCCCGCGTCTTTTGGATTCGGCAAGAAGGTCGTTTGATATGTCGGTGGGCAGTACATGTTCAAGGCCCTTTTCCTTGAGCCTGATGGCGTCCAGCCCGAAGCGCCCGTCCCCGATGGTCAGCCACCCGGCGTCTTTATTGTGGGAAAGACAGTCTGCGGCCTGGTACATCCGCGCATGACGCCAGTAGTCGGCGGTGGTCTTGTCAAACCAGGAGACGCTTTGCCTTTGATACTCCGGGTCGGTCAGGTGTTCTTTGAACCCGGCCTCGTGACGGAGGTACGATTCATCCTTGAAGGTCATGGTTACTAAAAGAACGACATCCCTACGAGCACGAAGTTCGAGTTGATTCCGGAGTTCGGCTGCTTTATGCCCGCGTTCGATATGTGCCTGTACCGGTATGAAACATTGACGGCAGTCTTGTCGTTTACGAAGTACTGCACGCCCAGGCCGGTCTGGAGCAGGAAGTTGAACGACGTGCCCTGGACGCGGCGGTCGACCGGCTCGTATATCACGCCGAACCCGAAGTCCGCGTGCGGCGATATGCGTGAGCCGAGCCCCGTGAAGTTGTACTTGAAGCCGATAAGAGAGGCGCCTATGTCGAACTTGGCCGAAGGCGAGGTCATCAGGCCGATTACCGGCTCGAACTGGTACTGCAATACACCCTTCAGGACGGACGGGCCTATCTCCCTCCTGAGGAGCGGTACGCTGATGGAAGGCATGAACACCACGTTGTCCACCCTGCCCACACCGCCGTAATTGCGCATACCCGTGCCGTATCCGGTCTGGATGCCAAGCTCGTAGCCGCTCTTTAATATGACGTCACCGGAGGTTATGTCCTCGGCATGGGCCGGGCCTCCATACGCAATAAACACCGCCAAAACCAACGCCGCCGCATGTGCAAGTACACGAAGCTTCATCAGTCCTCCTTTGTCAGTTAACAGTATTATAAGTATAAATACATGGACAACAAAAATAACTATACCCATAACGCCTTGATTAGTCAAGCTATAAACTCATCGCCTGTTAATCAGGCCTATAAGCCGCTCAGCCTTGTCCCTGTCGAGAGCCTTGAGCGCCTCGTATTCCATGAGTGCTGAATCCCTGTCCTTCATGGCGACGAGGGCTATGCCCAGGTTATAGTGGGCCTCGGCGTACCCGGGTTTGAGCCTCAGCGACTGCCTGAACGCCTCCGCCGCATGAGCGTAATCGCCCAGGCCCACGTATGACGCCCCAAGCCCCATATATGCGTCGGCAGATTTGGGGTCCAGCCTTGCCGCCCACGAAAATGCCTTTACCGCGTCATCGTACATGCCGAGCTCGTCGTAGACCGCGCCCAGGTTCAGGTGCGCCATCGCGTTTTCGGGCTTTAGCCTGATGGAGTCCAGGTATGCCGCAGCCGCCTTTTTGTACATACGGAGCCTGCCCAGCGTGAAGGCAAGCCCGTAGTGCGCCTCCGCAAAGTCGGGCTTCGCCTTTATGGCCATCTGGTAGGCCCCGAGCGCCTCCCTGTACATACCAGCGTCGAAATAGGCTACGCCCAGGTTGTAATACGCCTCCGCATAGTCCGGCCTCAACAGCACCGCCTGCCGATACTCGCCGATGGCCTCGTTGTATTTGCCTTCGTTATAGTATGCGAGCCCGCGCTCGAAATGGGGCTTTGCGTCCTCCTCTGTACGGGAGCAGGACATCAACCCGCACATCAATGCCACGGAGGCAAGCGTCAATATAAGGCGGTACGCGAGCTTGCTCACTTCTCACCCTCCCCGTATATCATGTCGTAAAGCCTGAGCGCCTTCTCCACGTCAAGCTTCTTGAGAATATTATATTCAGCTACTGCGCCGTCCACGTCGCCTGCCTTAAGGTACGCGGTGGCAAGAAAAAAATGCGCCTCCGGGTACTCTGGTTTCAGGCTTATACCATGTTTGTACGCCTCGACCGCATCTGCGTACGCGCCTGTTTTCAGGTACGTCTCGCCCATGTCGAGGTACGCCTCCGCAAAGTCGGGTTTGAGCCTGACGGCCTCCTTGTACGCGGCGATTTCATCGGCGTACATGCCAAGCCCGTCACATGCCACGCCGAGCCCGAACTGCGCCTCCGCATAGTCTGGCTTAATCCTTATCGCATTATTGTATGCGTCCGCCGCGTCCTTGTACATCCCCTGCTGGGCCAGGGCCGCGCCCATGTTGTAGTACGCGGCTGCATAGCCGGGCTTAAGCTTCACCGCATGGGCGTACTCCTCGACCTCTTCTTTGTACATGCCCAGTGCGTCGTAGGCCGTGCCCAGCCCGTAGTGCGCCTCTGCGAAGCCTGGCTCCACCCTGAGTGCCTGCCTGTACGCGTCCGCCGCGTCCTTGAACTTGCCCAGGGTATAGCAAGCCTCGGCCAGGAAGTAGTTGGCGTCCGGGTCGTCCGGCCTCAGCTTGACCGCCTGCCTCAGGGCCTCGGTGGCATCGGCTACTCGGCCTAACTTCAGGTATGTGGTACCCAGCCCGTAGTACGCCTCTGCGTAGTCGGGCTTCAGGCTCACCGCGTGTCCGTACGCCATAGCGGCGCTGTTGTAGTCGCCGTTTATGGCGTTGTACAGGCCCTCGTTGTACCAGTACTGCTCGGTCGTCTCGGCGAGGGTTTGCAGGGGGCAGAGTGAGATTATGATGGCGGCGAGCAGGTAGAGGGTGCGTATGTTTGGTGGAGCGGTCATGACGTGCCCGGTAGTCAGACGCAGAACTTCCTGCTGATGCTATCTATGAGTTCCCGCGCCTTGTCCAGATCTTCCTTGATTTCCTCGTAACTGTACTCGACTATCGGGCCGGGCGGGTATCGATCCTCAAGGTAGTATCTGGACGCCTTCTCGCAGAGTTCGAGGAAGCCGGCTAAATCACTATCGAAGGCTGACACACGGTTAAGGAGTGTATCGAGTTCGTGTATCTTGGGCGGCTTCTCCCCGTGCAGTACAAGGCAGCCTTTAAGATACTTCTCTATCGCCTGCTGGATATGGTAGGTGATGGCGTCTGTGTAGCCTCGCTCGTCGTAGAGCAACAGGGCGGTCTCCATGTCGCGCCGCCCTCGCTCAAACCATTCCGACGCCTGCGCCCTGTACGACTCATCCATAGAGGATTTCCCCTTTGTCGAAGACTTCTTTCAGGAAGAAATCCTTGATGGCCGTCCTATCCTCAACCTCTTTTTTCGTATAGACGAGCGGGGCAACGGGGAGCACACGGGCGGTGTCCCGCAATAGCTTCTTGACCTCCATCCACCTGTCAATGGGCCTTTTGTCCGTGTCCTTGATAATCAGGAGGTCAACGTCGCTGTCCTCATCCGGCTTCCCGTAGGCATACGAGCCGAATAGGATGACCTTGTCAGGCTGGTATTCCCTGACTATCTTGTCCACCATCTTCAGGATGATGTCCCTTATGTTCTTATCAGCGGTCAAGTCAGCGCCTCGATATTACAGTGGAGTATGTTAACAACCTGTTTTGAGTATATAAACATCGGGGGAACAATGCAACTCAAATCAGATAACATCAATATTGTGCAGTTCAACATCTTAAGCAACTGTTGGGCAGTTACTCTTCAAAGTGTGCTTCAAGTTCGGAAAGGCGGTTTTCAATTCTATTAAGAGATCGGCGGTCGTCTTGCATATTGTCTCTAAAATAGATTAAAGCTTCCTTAATTTCTTTAAACGCATTTGTTAGGGTGTTTGCATCCAGAGTACCATTTGACGCTTGATCAAGTGAATTGAGTGTTGGTCCCAGGTAGTGTCAAGAAGCTTCTGCAAATTCCAGATCCTCGGTTTTCTCCTTTGATTGCGTTTTGTTCCACTCCTTGAGTTCGTCCATGTTGAGGTATGTTTTCCCGACCTGCCATTTTTCGTCCTGGTC
>Ga0334722_10006385_pt1 | contig 11692 bp, 14 predicted proteins | sample C3_bottom_MG_FD_207210 | JGI IMG/M metagenome (GOLD analysis project Ga0334722, IMG submission 207210) | Sediment microbial communities from Yellowstone Lake, YNP, Wyoming, USA - C3_bottom | ecosystem: Environmental > Aquatic > Freshwater > Lake > Sediment | place: USA: Wyoming | collected...
TTCATTCTAATGGCGCACCAATAGTTCCGGAAGCTGTACGTGGTATTCTGTGGAGTTTATCCGCAGTTGTAATTCTTGTTGCCGGAACTATGTTCATTATGTGGATGGGCGAGCAGATTACAGAAAAAGGAATTGGAAACGGTATTTCACTTATAATTTTTATAGGAATCATTAATCGTTTTCCTTTTGCATTACTAGATGAATACAGATTAATTGCAAGCGGTCAGCGTAACATTGTTATTGAAGTTGTTATTCTTGCTTTCATGGTTTTAATTATTGCGGGAGTTGTTCTTGTTACGCAAGGAACCAGGAGAATTCCGGTTCAATATGCTAAAAGAGTTGTCGGCAGAAAAGTTTACGGCGGAGTTACTCAGTACATTCCTTTAAAAGTTAACACTGCCGGTGTTATGCCTATTATCTTTGCACAATCAATTATGTTTATACCGGCAACATTGTTTTCATTTTTTCCGAATAATGAATTCATTGCCTCTGTTGCTCAATATTTTACACCAAGAAGTTTAACGTATTCGTTCTTTTATGCTTTGATGATTATCTTCTTCACATATTTCTACACAGCAATTGCATTCAATCCGCAAGATGTTGCAGAGAATATGAAGAAGCAGGGCGGTTTTATTCCTGGCATTCGTCCCGGTAAACAAACTGCTGATTTTGTTGATAATATTTTGACCAAGATTACATTACCAGGTTCGGTATTTTTAGCTATCATTGCAATACTACCGACATTTATTATGAAGTTCGGAGTTTCACAAAGCTTTGGATCTTTCTTTGGCGGTACAAGTCTGTTGATTATTGTAGGCGTTGCCTTAGATACTTTACAGCAAATTGAATCTCATCTGTTGATGAGACATTACGACGGATTCATGAAATCCGGCAAACTAAAAGGCAGAAGATTCTAGATTAGATAGTGATATTAATAAAAAGCAAACGCGAAATAGATTACATTCGTGAAAGCTGCAAAATAGTAGCAGAGACATTACAATTAGTGAAGCGTAACGTCAGAATTGGCGTAACGACGCAAGAGCTGGATAAAATTGCAGAAGATTATATTCTAAGCAATAACGCTCGTCCCGCATTCAAAGGTTATTCGCAAGCGGGATCGTTCGATTTTCCGGGCTCAATTTGTTCTTCAATTGATGATGAGGTTGTTCACGGGATTCCCGGCAACAGAGTTTTGAAAGAGGGTGAAATTATATCCATTGATGTTGGTGCTGAAAAAAATGGATACTATGGAGACGCGGCTCTTTCGGTAGCAGTTGGAAAAATTTCCGACGAGAAACAGAGACTAATGGATGTAACAGAAAAATCATTATATCTCGGTATCAGTCAGGCAATCGAAAAGAACCGTCTTGGAGATATTTCAAATACCATTCAAACCTATGTTGAGGAAAACGGATTTTCGATTGTTCGCGATTTATGCGGACACGGTGTTGGAAAACGTCTTCATGAAGATCCGCAAATTCCTAATTACGGAAAAAAAGGAAGCGGGGCTGTTCTTAAAAACGGAATGACGTTAGCTTTGGAACCGATGGTTAACATGGGTTCGTATAAAGTTGTAGTTGCTGAAGATGGATGGACAGTATTAACCGAAGACGGAAAACCTTCGGCACATTTTGAACATACAATTGCAATTATTGATGGTAAACCAGAAATTTTAACGAAGTGTGAATAGAGATAGATGGCAAAACAGGGACCGATAAAAGTTGACGGAGTTGTAACAGACACATTGCCGAATGCACATTTTAAAGTCCGTCTTGATAACGGTCATGAAATCCTTGCTCATATTTCAGGTAAAATGAGAATGCACTTCATAAAAATTTTGGTTGGCGATAAAGTGGCAATAGAACTTTCGCCGTACGATTTGAATAAAGGTAGAATTACATACAGATATAAATAACGGAGAAGAAATAAAATGAAGGTCCGCTCATCTGTTCGCAAGATTTGTGAGAACTGTAAGATCATTAAAAGAAAAGGGGTTGTAAGAGTGATCTGCAAAAACCCTAAACACAAACAAAGACAAGGTTAAACTTAGGAGGTTATAGATTTGGCTCGTTTAGCTGGTGTTGATTTACCAAAAAATAAAAAAGCTTACATCGGGTTGACCTACATTTTTGGCATAGGTGATAGATCTTCTATGGAGATTCTTACCAAAGCCGGTGTAAATCCCGATAAAAAAGTTTCTGATCTGACCGAAGAAGAAATTGCAAAGATTCGTTCTGTAATGACTTCTGAGTATAGGGTTGAAGGTGCGCTTAGAAGCGAAGTCCAACAAAACATTAAGAGATTAATGGATATTGGTTCTTATCGCGGTATTCGTCACAGAAGAGGTTTGCCTGTTCGAGGTCAGCGTACTAGAACAAATTCTAGAACTCGTAAAGGTAAACGTAGAACTGTTGCCGGCAAGAAAAAAACTCCGGCTAAGAAGTAATTAATAATTTTTTTTGAGGAGTAAAATTGGCAAAGGTTGTTAAAAAGACTAAAAAGAAAGTTCACGTTGATGCTGTTGGCGTGGCTCATATTAAAGCCTCATTCAATAACGTGTTGGTTACGCTAACTGATATTTACGGAAATACAATTTCTTGGTCCTCTGCCGGTAAAAACGGTTTCAAAGGTTCAAGAAAAAATACTCCGTTTGCTGCTCAGGTTACAGCAGAAGCTGCTGCTAAAGAAGCGCACGATTTAGGATTGAGAAAAGTTGATGTGTTCGTAAAAGGACCCGGCTCCGGACGAGAAGCAGCAATTAGAGCATTAAGTACTGCAGGATTGGATATTCTTTCAATCAAAGATCAAACTCCAATACCGCATAACGGATGCCGACCACCAAAACGAAGAAGAGTTTAATAGGAGAAACTTTAGATGGCAAGATACACCGGTCCCAGCTGCAAATTATGCAGAAGGGAAAAACAAAAGTTATTTTTAAAAGGAACTAAGTGTTTATCGGAAAAATGTCCGCTTGAACAAAAAAATTACGCTCCGGGTCAACATGGTTTAACCCGCAGAGCTAAATTTTCTGAGTACGGCGTACAGCTTAGAGAAAAACAAAAAGTTAAGAGAATCTACGGATTAATGGAAACTCAATTCCATAATATTTTTGAAACAGCTAACCGCCAAAAAGGTATTACAGGCGGTAACTTGATTAAGCTACTTGAAAGAAGATTGGACAATGTTGTATTTCGTCTTGGATTTGCGCCCTCTAGAAAATCAGCTCGTCAATTAGTTCTTCATGGACATTTCTGGGTAAACGGAAAGACTGTTGACATTCCATCTTATACACTCGCACCGGGAGATGTAATTTCTGTGCGCGATAAAAGTAAAAAGCTGGATGCTATTCATAATTCCTTAAGAAGAACAAAAGACAACGTTTACAATTGGTTGTCTGTAGATAAAGCAACTTTATCCGGTACATTCTTAAACGTTCCGGAAAGAGAAGACATTCCATTGAATGCTAACGAACAATTAATTGTTGAGTTGTATTCTAAGTAATTAATAAAAATTAAAGAGGATACTAAATGAGCTATCCATTTATAAAGATGCCAGATGGCGTTGTTCTCGATGAAGCTTCATCCAAAGAGAATTTTGGAAGATTTATAGTTCAACCTCTCGAAAGAGGTTTTGGTGTTACACTGGGCAATGCCCTTAGAAGAGTATTATTGTCATCCTTAACCGGTGCCGCAATTAATGCTGTTAAAATTGAAGGCGTCCTTCACGAATTTTCTACCATTCCGGGCGTTGTTGAAGACGTTACAGAACTTATTCTTAACTTGAAACAAGTTAGAATGAGAATTGTTAACAAGAAAACTACCGGATGCGAAATTTCTCTCAGCGGTTCAAAAGAATTTAAGGCGGGTGATATCCAAAAATATTGTCCTGATATAGAAATCTTAAATCCGGATCTTCACATTGCAAGATTGAATTCCGATGCAAAGCTAAATATGGAATTACGTTTTGGAATTGGCAAAGGGTATGTTCCTTCATTAGAACAAAAAATTCTTGAAATGACTATCGGAACCATTCCTATTGATTCTATTTACACGCCGATTGTTAATTGCCGCTACGATGTAGAAAATGTTCGTATAGGTGAAAAGAACGACTTTGAAAAACTTTCGCTCGAAATTCAAACTGATGGTTCTATTACTCCCGAAGAAGCTCTTTCAAGTTCTGCAAAAATTTTGAAAGATCACATTCAGATGTTCATCAATTTTGATGCTGAACCGGAAGAAGAAAAAGTTGAAAATGAAAAAGATGCCGAAGCAGAGAGAATCAAAAAGATATTATTGACAAGTGTTGATGATCTCGAATTGAGTGTTCGCTCTCATAACTGCTTGAAAGCCGCTAACATCAAAAATTTATCCGATCTTGTTAGAAAAGATGAAAGCGAAATGCTGAAGTTCAGAAACTTCGGAAGAAAATCTTTAGCCGAATTGATTGAGATCGTTGACAATCACGGACTCGAGTTCGGTATGGACGTTGATAAATACATAAAAGATAAACCAGAAAACAATTAGTATTCCATAAGGTTGAAGAATGAGACATGGCGTAAAAGGAAGAAAATTAGGTAGAACTGCAAGTCACAGATTAGCTACATTAAAAGTGTTGGCAACATCTTTACTTCAGCATAAAAAAATTAAAACAACAGCGGCAAAAGCCAAAGAGTTGCGTACGTTCGTTGAACCTATCATTACAAGAGCAAAAACAGATTCTGTTCATGCTAGAAGAGTTGTTGCAGAAAAAATTAATGATAGAGCTGTTCTTTCCGAACTGTTCGGTGATATTGTAACAAAAGTTGGCAATAGACCGGGCGGTTATACACGCGTTGTTCAATTAGGACAGAGAAAAGGCGATGGCGCTCATATGGCGATAATTGAGTTGGTTGATTACAGCGGTGTAATTAAACCTAAAGCTCCTAAGAAAACAAAGGGCGAAGAAAAACCAACTGAAACGGCTGAAGAAGTTAAAGCAGAAGAGAAAAAAGAGAAAAAGGAAAAGGCGGCTAAAAAAGCGGCTGTTCCAAAAACTAAAAAAGAAAAATCTCCAAAAGAAAAAATCAAAAAAGAAAAGATCACAAAGACTACAAAGACTCCGCAGAAAAAAGGCAGCTAATTTTAGTATTATAGATTAATTTAAGAAGAGTAATCGGTTTCGGTTACTCTTTTTTATTTTTATGAAAAAAATTGAATTCATCAAAGCCGTTTATAATCTTAACGAATTACCGAAGGAAAACCTGCCTACCGTTGTTCTATGCGGTCGTTCAAATGTAGGCAAGTCATCATTCATCAACTCTGTCTTCAACACAAAGATGGCAAAGACATCGTCTTTGCCCGGTAAAACCCGTTCAATTAATTATTATCTCGTCGAAAAAAAATTCTTTCTTGTTGATCTTCCCGGTTTCGGCTACGCAAAAGTATCGAAGAGCGAGCGCGATGCATGGCAGCTTCTACTGGAAAAATATTTTTCGATGAACGAAAATATTAAACTGGCAATTCATATTATTGACAGCAGACATGATCCGATGCAGCTTGATATTGAACTTAATAACTTTCTTAGAACAAAAGAGATTCCTTATTTCTTGCTGATGAACAAATCCGATAAACTGAAACAAGCCGAAATGGCTTCTGCCAAAAAACGTGTAGTTCAATTTTTCCCCGAGGTTATACCGGGCGAGAACATGCTTTTCTACTCTGCTATAAAAGGAACCGGTAAAAAAGAGATCGTAAAACACCTCTCCGCACTCTTCCTTATGTGAAAATATCTTAAATCTTTCTTATTATTGAATTGGGAGTTGATACTTTTACAGCTTCTAACCAAATATTTCTACATAATTTCTAAGATGAGCGATGGGAATCAAAGAAAAAATTAAAAAAAGAATTTTTATTTTCTTGTTTATTCCCATTCTTATTGCCATTCCATTTTTTACGGAAGATCCTTACGTGCGTATTATTTCCGGTGTAGTGCTTTTAATATACGCCGGATTTATAATTTTTCTGCGCGATTCAATGCGGGGTGAAATTGTAGATCAAACTTACGAGCCGGATCTCTTTGAGAATGACGGTAAAATTGAGAAAGACTCTTACGAAACAGATGCCGGTGAAGATTTTAAAATTATTTCTCCTACAAAAAATATCGAAATAATTACTGCGGAAAATTTTGGAAGCACAATCAGCCGCGGTAAGCAAGATTTTTTCAAGCCGCCGGATTTTAAAACAAATTATGAAAAAATTGCTCTCGAAGAATTACCGGAAGATGTGAATCACGACGAACAATTTGGCTTTGTCCTTGAAAAAATTCTAAGTGTTGTTAAAGATTCTTATATGGCGCACACTGCGGCTTTCTTCTGGTATAATAAGAACAGAAAACGTTTAACGCTTGAACGCTATGTAACAAGTTCATCGCAAATCAAACAACAGAAGTTCGATCTTGAAGATGACATACTTGGCAAGATTGTTCAAAAAGAAGAACCGGAACTTCTGACCGATATCTCGTCAAATGCAGAGATAGATGTAATTCGCTATTACGTTGCCGCTCAAGGAATAAAAAGTTTTGTCGGCGTTCCTTTGTTTTATGGAAAACATTTGACCGGAATTCTTGCTCTGGATTCAAAAGTGAACGATGCTTTTGGTATTGAACAAGTTTATTCTCTCGGAAGGATTGTTCGTGTTATATCAATTATCATTTCATTGTTCGAAGAAAAATTTGCCGAATCGCAAGCGGATCAGCGTTTAAAAACGCTTCTGAGCATATTAGGTGCTGATAAGAAATTTGAATCGGAAGCCGACGTACATCAGATCATCGAATCGTCAATGCAAGGTTTACTGGATTGGGATTCTTTTACATTGGTCTCATACTCACCGGCGGAACAAAAATTTAAAACTACAAAGATCATCAACAAAACTTCTCTAAAGTATGTTGGCGAAAATTTGGAGATAGACTTAAACGGAACATTAGTTGGAAGAGCCATATTGAGCGCCACTCCGGTTAAGATTGACGATACATCAACATCAGATATACCCCGCTTTGCAAAAACGGAAGACGTTAGTTTCGACGGTTCTTTTCTTGCAATTCCTCTTGTTTATGATGAGCATAATTACGGCGTACTTTGCTTTGAGAGTCTAAAGAAAAATGTTTATTCAAACAACGAAGTTTCATACATTAAAAACGCCACAAAAATATTTGCTTTTATTCTCCATTCCTATTCAACAATAAATATTTTGAAAGGATTGCTCTCTGTTGATATAGAGACTAAAACATTGAACTATGATGCGTTTATAGAACGTTTTACAATTGATCTTGTGCGCAGTAAGGAAATTGGTATTCAAGGTGCGGTTGCAGTAATTAAAATTGATGATTTTTTGGAACAAGAATCTCTTTTTGAAGGAGATCCGTTTCCTAAAGTATTGCGGACAGTCGGGCAAATGATCAAAGATGAAATGACTCCGCTGAACTTACTTGGACGAATAAGTGAAAAAGTTTTTGCGGTTTATTTCTTCAACATGTCTCCAAAAGATGTTTTTCTATGGGCGGAAAAATTAAGAATTAAAATTGCACGCAAAGCAATTGCAGTTGCATCTAAACAAACGACTTTTACTGTCTCAATTGGTGTAGCTACAACCACAAATAAAACCGATGTTCAGGAAATATTAACTAACGCAGAGCTCGCATTAAAGAAAGCAATAGAGAAGGGCGGTAACTCTGTTAAAAGCATTAGCTAACACACAGGAAAATCTTTGAACAATTTTTTTATAGTTGTACTCGATGGTGTCGGGATTGGTGAACTGCCCGATGCAAAAAATTATTCCGATGAAGGAAGTGACACTTTAGGAAATATGGCGGAGCGCCTTGGCGGTTTAAATTTGCCGAACTTAGAAAAATTTGGACTTGGTAATATTAAACCGATTAAAGGAATCGAACCGCAGATTTCACCGCTTGCTTCTTTTGGTAAACTTGCAGAAGTATCTTCCGGTAAAGATTCTACAACCGGTCACTGGGAACTTGGCGGATTAAAAGTAGAAATTGAATTTCCTTTTTATCCAAATGGATTTCCAAAAGAACTGGTGGAAAAATTCATGAAAGAAACCGGCGTCAAAGGAATTCTTGGAAATTATGCCGCATCCGGAACCGAAATTATTAAAGACCTTGGCGCTGAACACGTAAGAACCGGATTTCCAATTATTTATACTTCAGCAGATTCAGTATTTCAAATTGCAGCGCATGAAGATGTTATTCCTTTAGAACGTTTATACGAAATATGTTCAATTACCCGCGAAAAAGTTTTAGTCGGTAAAGATTCTTGCGGAAGAGTTATAGCTCGTCCGTTCATAGGTTCAGAAGGAAATTTCAAACGCACGACAAACAGAAAAGATTATTCTTTAGATCCTCCGGAGCCGACAATTCTTGATTACTGTTTGAACAACGGAATTGAAACATATGCAATTGGAAAAGTGAACGATCTATTCAATTACAAGGGTATTAAACATCAGCTAAAAACAAAATCCAATCAAGAGGGAATTAACAAAATAATCGAAGTCGCTAAAAGTGTTAAGGGTTCATTAATCTTTACTAATTTGGTTGATTTCGATGTTTATTTCGGTCATAGAAATGATCCCGAAGGATTACACAAAGCACTTCAAGAATTTGATGAAAGACTGACTGAGATAATGAATTCATTGGATGAAACGGACCGGTTGATTCTGACAGCAGATCATGGTAATGATGCTACAGATATCAGTACAGATCATACAAGAGAATATGTCCCCCTTTTATTTTACAAAAAAAACGTCCAGGGTAAAGATCTAGGAATCCGTAAAACTTTTGCCGATGTAGCTCAAACTGCCGCACATTTCTTCAAAATCAATAATGATTTGAAAGGAACAAGTTTTTTAGAAGAGTAAATAGACGGCTTGATTTATTTCCCGTTGACTGGAGGAATCATTTAGGCTACGGTTTGACCATTACATATTTTTTTAATAAAGTTGCGACCGCACATGTGGCAAAGATGGTTTTTTGAATAGTATTAGTATATAGAATACAGTTACTTAACTGTATAGAAAGATCGAAGCAAAAAATATTTCTTATTAAAGAACGGCGAGGATGAATTGATACTTGGAAAAGTTATCGGTACAGTTTGGTCAACAAGAAAAGACGAAAACCTTGTAGGCGCAAAATTTTTAATTGTTCGTCAGCTGGATCTGGAATACAAACCGAAAGAAGCAACGGTTATAGCTGTTGATTCGGTTGGAGCCGGTGTTGGTGAAGTTGTTCTTGTTGCTCAGGGAAGCTCTGCGCGCCAAACCACATTTACAAAAAACAAGCCTATTGATGCGGTTATTATGGCTATTGTTGATAAGCTAGATATCACCGTGAAAGAAAAAAATAAAGAAGCGGTTGAAGTATAATGTACTTAGGAAGAGTTATAGGGACAATATGGGCGACAAGAAAATATGAAACGCTCGCCGGCTACAAAATGCTTTTTGTACAGCCGATTAATGCTGAGTATAAAAATCTCGGCGGACCGATTGTAGCACTTGATACCGTAGGTGCCGGACCGGGAGAAATTGTTTTTTATGTTACAGCAAGCGAAGCTGTTATACCGCTTGATGTTGATATGGCACCTACTGACGCTTCAATTGTTGGGATTGTTGATTCTATTAATGTTCAATCCGTGTAGGAGAAGTAGTTTTGAAGATCACAAAGCAGTTTACCAACCGGGAAAGCCAATCGTTAGATAAATACCTTCAAGAGATCGGAAAAGTAGATCTTCTTACACCCGATGAAGAAATTGAACTCGCCATTAGAATCAGAAAAAATGATCAGCTTGCATTGGAAAAATTAGTTAAAGCAAATTTGCGATTTGTTGTCTCTGTAGCTAAACAGTATCAGAATCAAGGATTGACGCTCGGTGATCTAATTAATGAAGGAAACCTCGGTTTGATTAAAGCCGCAAGAAGATTTGACGAAACTCGCGGTTTTAAATTTATTTCTTATGCAGTTTGGTGGATTCGTCAGTCAATTCTTCAAGCTCTAGCAGAACAATCAAGAATTGTACGCCTTCCTTTGAACAGGGTTGGCGCTCTTAATAAAATCGGTAAAGCATACAGTAATCTTGAGCAGGAATATGAACGTGAACCAAATGCACATGAACTTGCCCAAGAACTTGATATGGATATTAGCGAGGTTTCCGATACGCTAAAAATTTCCGGTCGTGCTGTTTCTATGGACGCGCCATTCGCGCAAGGTGAAGAAAACCGCCTGCTTGATATCCTTGAAAATGATGAACAGCCCTCTCCCGATCATACTCTGATGTCTGAATCGCTCAGAAGAGAAATTGAAAGAGCATTATCAACTTTATCCGAAAGAGAAGCAGAAGTGATAAAACTCTATTTTGGATTGAATAAAGAACATTCACTCACACTCGAAGAGATTGGAGAGAGATTTAATCTTACACGTGAACGCGTACGACAAATAAAAGAGAAAGCTATAAAAAGATTACGCCACGCTTCCCGTAGTAAAAATTTAAGATCATACTTAGGCTGACCGCCATACAAATGAGGCTAATATATTTGACTAGAACTTTTCTTCTGGGACTTCTTGTTCTTGCAATTTTTGTGAGTTGTTCCGCATCGTCAAACGCACAGCGTTATAAAAAAAATAATGGTAAAAAAGAAAAACCGGCAGCAGTAAAAATTCCTTCTAAAGACAGCGTAAAAAAATCTAACGCAAAAAATGAAAGAATAATATTTAACGATCCGGCAGATTCATCATCAGCCGATGATGAGTTTGATGAACAACCGCCTGCAGAAGCTCCGCTTGATAAATCAAAATTTGCTTTGAATGTTGAAAAGCTGAAAGAATTTAATGTTGCCCTTACTTCACGCGAAAAAATTTTATTAGAAGTGATAAAATTTTTAGACACTCCTTACAAATACGGCGGGAGTACACAAAAGGGAATAGACTGTTCCGCATTTACATTACAAGTATTTCAAAACTCGCTTTCAATTGATCTTCCACGCTCTGCCAGAGAACAATTTGCTGTCGGAGAAAAAATTTCAAAAGATGATCTGCAATTCGGCGATCTTGTATTTTTCAATACACGCCGGGCATCTAATCCGGGACATGTTGGAATTTATCTCGGTGAAAATCAATTTGTTCATGCAAGCCGCTCTCTAGGCGTTACAGTCTCATCTCTTGATGCGGCTTATTATAAAAAACGTTATGTAGGCGCAAGAAGAGTAGAGCCAATAGAACAGTAATTCTAATTAGTCTTGCTTCCAAGTCAATATCCTTTCTAATCCAAATTGAAATTAAGATCGGTTTGCCTTAATTTTAATCAACAACAAAAACATTTCGGAGTGAATTATGGAATTTAGAATTGAAACTGACACAATGGGTGAAATGAAAGTGCCGGTAGATAAGTATTATGGTGCACAAACAGCAAGATCATTAATGAATTTTAAGATTGGCGGAGAAAGATTTCCGGCAGAGTTGATACGTGCACTTGGAATTGTAAAGAAAGCTGCGGCTTTAACAAACCATGAATTAGGAAGTTTACCAAAAGAGAAATTGGATTTGATTATTAGAGCTGCCGATGAAGTAATCGAAGGGAAATTAAATGATCATTTTCCGCTTGTGGTTTGGCAGACTGGAAGTGGAACCCAGACCAACATGAACACAAATGAAGTTA
>Ga0334722_10006386_pt1 | contig 11692 bp, 10 predicted proteins | sample C3_bottom_MG_FD_207210 | JGI IMG/M metagenome (GOLD analysis project Ga0334722, IMG submission 207210) | Sediment microbial communities from Yellowstone Lake, YNP, Wyoming, USA - C3_bottom | ecosystem: Environmental > Aquatic > Freshwater > Lake > Sediment | place: USA: Wyoming | collected...
GCGGAAGGCCACCTGAACTTTGGACCCATCGATATCGATCAGCTCCAGATCGCCGCCATCGGCCCACAAGAGCGGGCGGATATCTTTCTCCAGCACCTCCTGGATCAGCTGCATCTTCTTCATATTGGAGAGTTTTTCCGGGCGTTTGCGCGGTTCCTCGGCATGTGTGCCGATCACCTCATCGATCAGTTCCTTGATCTTGGGAATACAGCCGCCACAGCCGCCGCCGGCCTTGGTGAAATGAGTCACCTGCTCCGCCGTGGTCAAATGGTTGGTCTCGATGACCTTTTTCAGGAAGACATCGGTGATGCCGAAGCACTTGCAGACAATCGTCCCTTCCTGGTCGGGGTAGGCGGGACCATGGTCATGGTCGTGGCTGTGCACCGGCGCTTCGTGGCCGCGGAATTTGGCTATCGCCACCTCCAGCGCCTCCTGCCCCATGACCGAGCAGTGCATTTTTTCCTCCGGCAGGCCGCCCAGAAATTCGGCGATATCCTGGTTGCTGATGGCCAGCGCCTCGTCCAGGGTCTTGCCCTTTACCATCTCCGTAAGGGCTGAAGACGACGCAATGGCACTGGCACAACCGAACGTCTGGAACTTGGCGTCGACAATCTTATCTTTATTTTCATCCAACTTGAGATAGAGCTTTAAGGCATCGCCGCACGCCAGGCTTCCCACCTCGCCGACGGCATCGGCATCGGGAATATCGCCCACATTTCGGGGGTTGAGAAAATGATCCTTCACTATCGGTGTGTAATCCCACATGGTCCTATCCTCCAGATGATTGATTATCCTGTCTGCCTTCTTCACATACTACTTGCAGTGGCCAGCAGCGTCCTTGCCGCAGGTCAAATTATTATCCCAATATAAACATTTTACCTGCTTCCATCACCTCGGCCAAGCGAGCGTCATTGGCCGCTTCACCATACAGCCTCACTACCGGTTCGGTCCCCGACTTGCGGAACAGCATCCAGCTGCCATCAGCCAGGAGCAGTTTGGTGCCATCGATCCTGACCACATCGGTCACCTTGCTGCCGGCCACCTCAGCCGGTACGGCATTGATCTTGGCCGCATACATGGCCTCTAGCTCCGGCGAGAGTTTGAGATTGTCGCGCCGGGTAACGAAGCGACCGACCTCTCCGTACAGGCGCTCCAGCAGTTCGCGCACGGTTTTCCCCTCGCGGGCCACCATTTCAGCAACGAGGAAACAGGCCAGGATGCCATCCTTCTCGGGCACGTGCCCCTTGATCGTCAGCCCGGCGCTTTCTTCGCCGCCAATGACGATCTTGTTCTGGCTGATCAGTTCACCGATATACTTGAAGCCGACCGGTGTCTCGTATACCGGTACTCCATGTTTGCGCGCAACGGCATCGATCAGATGGGATGTGGCGACACTGCGCGCCACGCCCCCCTCCAACTTGCGGACACGAATCAAATAATCGAGCAGTAGGGCAATGATATAGTTGGGCTCGATATAACTGCCGTCGGCATCAAGGATACCGAAACGGTCGGCGTCGCCATCAGTGGCGATACCCAGCCGGATTTCCGGGTCGCCTTTGACCAGAGCGATGAAGTCGGGAATATGCTTTTCGGCAGGCTCGGGAGGATGGCCGCCGAAATAGGGGTCCGGACGGTCGTTGATGATGGTGAATGGTATGTTGTGCGTACGCAGCGGCGCATCGAGGTAACCGCGTCCGGTACCATAGAGCGTATCTACGGCAAGTTTACCAATTTTATGTATGGCTTCGAAATCGATTTTCCCCTCAAGGTCAGCCAGGTATGCCGGCCGTGGGTCGATGCGCTCCACCAGGCCATTGCGTAGTCCGGCATCCAGTTGGACCTCCTTGTAACAGACCTCGCCCAGCATTTCATTGGCTCGCTGTTCAATGTCCCGGGTGGTTTCCGGAAGGGCGGGGCCACCCCACGAGGGTGAAAATTTTACCCCGTTGTATTCGGGGGGGTTGTGGCTGGCGGTGAAATTGACCGCGCCTGCAGCGCCACGACGCAGAATTTCAAATGCAATGACCGGAGTCGGCGTATCCCGTTCGCACAGGAATGACTTGATGCCCGCACCGGCAAAGACACGGGCGGCCTCCTGGGCAAAGCGCTGCCCCATGAAGCGCGTGTCGCATCCAATGACTATACCTTTGTGATGCTCGCCACTGGCGATCAGATGGTCAGCAATCGCCTGGATAACGACCTTCACATTGTCAAAGGTAAAGTCTTCGCACAATATTCCACGCCACCCAGAGGTGCCGAAGGCAATCCGAGTCATTTCACCCTCCCGCCCAAAATAAGACAGCTTTAGTCGTATTAAGGTAATATACTCAATGCCCTTCCGTCAAGACAAAGAGCCGTTTTTGGAACGATTTTTCCGTTGACATTTTTCTTTGTAACTTGCTAGGATTGAATTTCAGTTCAGAATATAGAGGAGGATGAAGCATGCAGTGTCAGACCGTACTTCCGGGTACCGAGTGTACCTTTTGGGGTAAACAGGGATGTATTTTCCCGGATGGGTCATGCCAGACCATCGTTGAAAATTGCGAGGGTTGCGAACGGGTTGTGACCGGCACAATCGGGCAAGTGTGTAGTGCGTACCCCGCACCGGCAAAGAAGTGGGCGAACAGCATTTGCAATTTTGCGTCCCACGTCAAAGTTGAGATCAAAATCGAAGACACCAAAGTTAACCCCCTCAAGGCCTCCAAGAAGGCCTCCGGTGGCAGCAAGAAAAAATAGGCGCAGACAAGCGTTCGATTATTTCAAGGGGGGAAGCAATTCCCCCTTTTTTTTGTGTGCGGAGGTTGCCATGTCCTTTACCACCCTCACCTGCCCTTCATGCGGCACTGACGTTGTCCGCTACCGCAATCCCATCCCTACCGTCGACATCATCATCAGGATAAATGACGGCATCATTCTGGTCGAAAGAAAGAATCCGCCCTATGGTTGGGCGCTGCCAGGCGGATTCGTTGATTATGGGGAAACGCTTGAAGCTGCCGCTAGCCGCGAGGCCCGAGAGGAAACTTCTCTTGTGGTATCAAATCTAAGGCTACTCGGCTGTTATTCCGATCCTCAGCGCGACGTGCGCATGCACACCATTTCAACCGTTTTTGTGGCAGACGCCTCCGGCACACCCCAGGCTGCCGACGATGCCGTCAATATTGGAGTATTTGACCTTGGCGCTCTCCCGGGGCAACTCTGCTTCGACCATGGACATATCCTGGCAGATTATAGCCGGTCGCTGCTCAATTGCCGGCACCTCAGTTCTCCCCACCCCGGTTCTCTCTGACCAAGGCAAGCACATCCTTGGCCGGCAAGGGTTTGCTGAACAGGAACCCCTGCACCTGATTGCATTTATTCTTTTTGAGAAAATCGAACTGCGCCTGCGTTTCTACCCCCTCAGCAATCACATTGAGCTTCAGGCTGCTGCCCATGGCGATGATCGCCGATGCAATAGCCGCATCGGTGGCATTCATATCCACATCCCTGACGAACGACTTGTCGATTTTCAGAGTATTGACTGCAAAACGCTTGAGATGGGCCAAGGAAGAGTATCCTGTGCCGAAATCATCGATGGAGATATGTATCCCAAGATCGCTGATCTCCGACAGAATGGATACGGCAAAGTCGGGGTTCTGCATGATGACGCTTTCAGTGATTTCAAACTCGAGATTGTCGGGATTCATGCCGGTTTCGGCCAAGACCGTTCTGACCGTAGTCAGCAGATCCTTGTGCTGCAGCTGATATCCTGACAAGTTGACCGCAATGCGCATCGAGTCGAGCCCTGCGCTTATCCAGAGCATTGTTTGTCGGCACGCCTCTCGCAGCACCCATTCTCCAAGCTGCATGATCAAGCCATTCTCTTCTGCCAGTTGTATGAACTCTACGGGAGACAACAGCCCAAGTTCCGGGTGATTCCAGCGAATCAATGCCTCCATGGCAACGATCCGGTTGGTTGAAATGTCAACTTTGGGCTGATAATGCAACGTGAACTCGTTGTTCTCCAGCCCCCTGCGCAAGCTATTGGAGATAACGAACCGGCGGGAAGCGTTCTGGTCCATGTCATCGCTGTAAAACTGAAAGTTGTTCCTGCCCAGTGCTTTGGCATGATACATGGCGATATCGGCTTTTTTCATCATCACTTCACTGTCCTGTTCATTGTCCGGGTACATGCATATCCCGATGCTGGTCGTGATGAACAGCTCGTGATCCCGGAGACTGAAAGGGAGGGAAAGCGATTTAAGAATTTTTTCCGCCAACACCGCTACTTCATTATGCTCATGCATATTTACCAGCAGAATGATAAATTCATCACCGCCGATACGGGCTATCGTGTCGGTTTCACGCAACGTGCGTTTCAAACGTCCCGCCACAAGCCGCAACAGCTCATCTCCCACCGAGTGCCCCAAAGTGTCGTTAATAATTTTGAAGCGATCTAGATCGAGAAAGAGCAGCGCGAAACGACTGGACATCCGCTGGGCAAGTGCCCGAGCCTGAAGCAGCCGATCCTGCAAGAGTACCCGGTTCGGCAGGCCGGTAAGGATGTCGTGGTGGGCAAGCTTATAAAGCTCTTGCTGGGCCTGTTTGCGTTCGGTGATATCGTGACAGACCCCCCAAACAACGGCTGCCTGATCTTCGCGCGCACAGGACGTCAGGCTCATTTCCACATCCACGTGTTCCACACCATCCCCGGTAAAACGGACCTCAATGTGGCCGGTATGACTCTCGGCCTGCACCCTGCGAAACCAGTTATTGAATCTATCTCGGTCTGGAGCGACTACCAGTTCGCACAACGAATGGCGACCATATTCCCCCAGGTCAAAGCGCAAACGATCGCGGCACACCTGGTTGGCATAAAGGATTGTCCCGGCGGCATCGCAGCAAAAGATCAGGTCACTGGCAGTCGAGATGAATCCGAACAACGCCTCCTCGCTCTCCTTCAATTTGCGATGGTCCCGGCGAATCGTATCCATCAGATAAGCTGCAATGATCGCTACCGTGGCATTCATCCCTGCCACCCAGAGCCACATCAGCGCCTGAAACAGGAACGCCCCGTGCAACGACTGTCCGACAAACGGCATGACGACTTCCGACAGGAGATGGAAGGCCTCAGCAATAAGCAGTGCGCCGTACAGTGCCGCCCCAAGTGTGCCAATCAACCAGACATCACGCCGATCCTCAAAGAGAAAGGCTGCTTCGAGGGTGACCAGAAGATATACGGGCCAGAACCAACTGGCAACACCCCCAGTAAAATGTATTAGAATGGTGACGAATAGCAGGTCGAGACCGATCTGAATGTGGATGAGGCTGGTGCGCTGGCTCGCCGTACCACAGAACCTGCAGGTGAGCAGGTTGCAGATGACTACGGCAAGAGCGGTAAGGACCAGAAATGTCGTCTGCTGGGTCGTGAAACAAAAACCGATGCTGCTCATCGCATAACTGACAGCCGCACACAGGCCGTAAACCCCAAGCATCGCCAGCATGATCCACTTGGTGCGGGCCACGAGGAGCACACGCCGACAAAAAACGTCCAGCTCCTGGGTCCCGGAAGATTTGATCATCGTGGAGAGCGTGCTCAACCACGAAGGCGAGGACTGTGGAGATTGTCTCATGCGATCATGCCCCTTCATCCTCTCGTCCGAACATGTTCAGCCGAGGTGCAGTTGGCAACAGCCCCAACTCTGCAGATAACTGGAAAAAGTGGCGTAATCCTGCACGATGTTGTGCACTCAGATCATAGGATATATTATCCCGCCAGTAGGAAATCAGCCGCTGTGTACCCATCCATTCCGCATCAGGGGAAATCGCTGCGATCAGATCACGCTCTGCAGCGGCAGTCAGTTTACACTGTTTGAGGCGTTCGGCAAGCAGACGCAGAGCACCAGCCTTGGTTTCAACCGCCTCGCGGGTGCAGAGCCAGAGCGCAAAAACAAACGGCAAACCGGTCCACTCGTGCCACAGCGATCCCAAATCATAGCGATAGACATCTGGGTTCCGGCAGACGGCCCGTAACGCCGCATCGCCAATCAGCAGCATTGCCGGCGCTTCCTTGAGCCCATCATCCAAAGACTGCGCCGACACCCCGTAGCTACAGTCACAGCCAAACCGCTTCGTCATCAGAATCTTGAGCAAATTTACCGAGGTTGCTGAATCCGCACTGAGTAGAACATTCTGCCCGTGCAAGTCCTCAATCGGCAGACGGGAAAAGAGCATAACGCTCAATACCGGGCCGACACTGCTGATGGAAAGGTTGGGCAGGATGCAATATCGCTCCGGATGGAGCGCGTATTCGAAGGAAGACGATGGGCAGACATCGATGCGGCCTGCAAACAACAGGCTATTGAGGTATGAAGGGACACCTTCGGTGAACGTATAGTCGTCACACGGAAAATGCGCTCGCAGCGCGTGAAACATTGGGGTGCAATTAGCGTATTCTATGCGTCCGATGTGCAGCATCAGTGGATATTTTTATACAGCCGGTCGGCATCACCCTCGACCACGCGTATGCCGTCCCGCTCAAGCACTTCACCCGTAACCTGCCAAAGCCGGGTAATGGCATTGTTGTAATCGACAAGCGCCTGGACTTGATTGTTTTTCGCGGTATTCAGATCATTCTCAACATCGAGCACATCCTTAGTGGTGGCCAGGCCGACTTCGTTCTTGCGGATAAAAGAGCGCAGGCGCTCTTCGGCAAAAGCCCTACCCCGGTCAGTCACTTCGATCTGCTTAAAACTGGCGGCGATAGCCCGCACTGCTGTGCGCACATCGTTGATGGCACTCTCTTCCAGCGATCTAATCTGGAGCGCGATTTGTTCGGACTTGAGCCGGCTCTTGCGGTAATCGTTGTCTGCAGCGTTATTACCAAGCGGGTAGGCCAAATTCAAACCGATACTCCAGACCGGATAATCGAAGGTGCCCACCTTGTCCATGTCGCGGGGGTACGTGCGATCAAGGCCGGTAAGAGCGGTCGAGGCATTCAGCGTCAGATCGGGCAGGCTTTTGTTGCGGTAGACCCGTGTTTGCAGCTCGGCTATATCCAGGTTTCTCTTCAACTCACGGATATCGGGGCGATTCAAAGCTTTTTGGGTTTCTTCCTGCACCTTCACGTCATAATTGTCCCGTCGCGGTGCATCAGTTATCAGCAGGTCGCCGCCACTGGGCAGCTGCAACAGAAGGTTGATCACATCAACCTGGTCCCTGACAGCCTTCTCCGCGTCATTCAAATCCTTTTCACGGGACGCGACGCCGAATTCGGCGTTGAGGATTTCCATGGCCGGCAACACCCCCGCCTTAACTCGAGCCTGGGTCTCGCTCAAAATCTTGCGGGCGAGTTCCAGTGAAGTTTTGCGGGTCTCCAGAGTCTCGCGCAGGCTATAAAGTTTAAAGTACTCGACACGCACCTGGGAGACGACCGCGACCAGCCTGCTGTTGAAATGCTCCAACGAACCGAATTTGGACAAGCGAGACACCAGGATATTCAGTTCCGTGTTCTCGCGTCCGAAATTTTTGAGCAATGGTTGACTGAGCGAAAAACCGGCACTGGTCTGCCAATAGCTCCCCAGGGTGGATGAAGCATTCGTCGACGTATAGGCATTATTGAAAAAGGCGGCCAATGTCCCACCAGTCCAGAATAGCTGGCTCAGTGATGCATCAAGTGCGAGTTCCTTTGTTTTGACCGACGGTGAACCGAGCACACTGGCAGATGCGGAATTGGTCTCACCATAGGAGGTTTGTAACGACAGGAGCGGATCATAAATGGCTTTATTGCGTTGAATATCGGCCTCGAACTGCGCAGGGTTATACAATTCCGCACGCACATCCAGATTCTTTTCCACCGCCAACTTTATAGCGTCACCAAGGGAAAGCCGACGAGCGCTGTCCTCGGCAAGGGAGTTCCCAGCCGAACAAACCACAAGACAAAGAACACAGAGATATTTCAGCATTTTCGGTCCTTTCAAAACAACAAGGCGAGATACACAGAGTTATCTCGCCTTTTATAGCATAGTTATGGGCAAATCAATCCCTGTTTTCAACATAATCGGCATAATCATCCGCCGACATCAGCCCCTTTAGTTCGTCGATATCTGACAGTTGAACTTCTACCAGCCAACCACCATCATAAGGGTCGTCATTGATCAGTCCGGGATTGTCGAGCACCTCCTTGTTGCTGTCACGGACAATGCCGCTGAAAGGGGCGTAAATCTCCGCAACAGTTTTCCTCGCCTCAATGGAACCGACGGAATCATCCTGCTCCACCTCATCCCCTTCATCGGGCAGCTCCACCGCCGATATTGGGCCCAACTCCTCCTGGGCAAAATCCGTAACACCAATAACAGCGGTTTCCTTGTCAACCCGTACCCAAATATGTTCCTTGGAATATTTCAGCTCTTCGGGAAAGTCCATAGGTGTTACTCCAACACGATTTTATCCAGAAACGAGGTATCGATATTGCCCTCAATGAAGTCCTTGTTGGCCATGATCCGCTTATGAAAGAAGATGGTCGTTTTGATGCCTTCAATGATGTACTCGTCAAGGGCGCGGGCCATACGGCGAATGGCGTCCTCACGGGTTTCTGCATGAACGATCAGTTTGCCGATCATTGAATCGTAATGGGGAACGACCGAGTATTGATCATAAACAAAGGCGTCAACCCGAACTCCGAGACCACCCGGTTGATGATAGGCAGTGATTTTACCGGGACAGGGGGTGAATTTGAACGGATCTTCGGCGTTGATACGGCATTCGATCGCATGCCCGCTGATCTTGATGTCTTCCTGGGTATACCGGAGCGGCAATCCAGCGGCCGAACGGATCTGCTCCCTGATCAGGTCGACGCCCGTAACCATTTCGGTAACCGGATGCTCAACCTGGATACGGGTGTTCATCTCCATGAAATAGAAATTGCCGGTTTTGTCAAGCAGGAACTCCACAGTGCCGACACTGTTGTAATTGACGGCCTTGGCTGCCTTTACCGCAGCAGCGCCCATTGCGGCCCTGGTTTCGGGAGTCAGCACCGAACACGGCGCCTCTTCGATCATCTTCTGATGTCGACGCTGGATCGAGCAGTCGCGCTCACCCAGGTGGATCACGTTGCCATGCTTGTCGGCCAATATTTGGATTTCCACGTGACGCGGCTCGACGCAATACTTCTCGATGTACACTTCCGGATTGCCAAAACCTGCCTGGGCCTCGGCACGGGCCGTAGCAAAGGCATTGGGCAAGGCAGCCTGGGAATGGACGATTTTCATACCGCGGCCGCCACCACCGGCCGTTGCTTTGATAATTACCGGGAAGCCGATTTCTTTGGCAATTTTTACCGCATCTTCGACGCTGTGCACACCCTCCTTGGTGCCGGGAAGAATGGGCACTCCCTGACCGATGACAGCCTGACGGGCAGAAATTTTATCGCCCATCACCCGCATACTGTCAGCGCTCGGCCCGATAAAGGTAATGCCGCATTGTTCGCAAACTTCCGCAAACTTTGCATTTTCGGACAAGAATCCATAGCCGGGATGGATAGCCTCGGCGTCAGTTACCTCAGCAGCACTGATAATGGCATTGATGTTGAGGTAGCTCTGGCTGCTGGGTGCCGGACCAATACAGACGCTTTCATCAGCCAGCTTTACGTGGAGCGAGTTGCTGTCGGCCTGGGAATAGACCGCGACTGTCTTTATCCCGAGCTCCTTGCAGGCCCTGATCACACGGATGGCAATTTCACCGCGGTTGGCGATTAGGATTTTATGGAACATGCTACGCCCTTTCGATAACAAACAGTGGGTCGCCAAATTCAACAGCCTGGGCGTTTTCCTTGCAAATTTTTACGATCTTGCAGCGGTACTCCGCTTCGATTTCGTTCATGAGCTTCATGGCCTCGACGATGCAGAGGACCTGCCCCTTTTCCACGACTTGACCAACTTCGACGTAGGGTGCGGCGTCGGGGGCGGGAGCACGGTAAAACGTGCCGACGATCGGAGAATTGATCGTTTCGCCGGCTTCTGCAGCGGCAACGCCGGTTGCAGCAACTGGGGCAGCGGCAGGGGCAGCGACGGGGGCAGCTATCTGTTGCGGCGCAGCGGCATACATCGGTGCAGCCGGAGCGGAAACAGCGACGTACTCCGTTTTCTGACCGCGCTTGATCACAATCTTTTCATCTGAATTGTCCATCTCGAATTCGGTAATATCTGTTTCGGTTACCAATTTTATCAACAGTTTCAAATCCTTGATGTCCATCTTTGTGTCTCCTTTGATTGCAGTGTCATGGTCAGCGCACATTAGGGCGCAATGCCAAGCCTGGTATAGTGTTACAACTGAAGAAGTTCCTTGGATGCTGAAGTCAACACACGACATCCGGTAGCTGTCACCACCACCGTATCCTCGATTCTGACGCCGCCAAAACCGGGAATATAGATGCCGGGCTCTATGGTGAACACCATACCCTCTTCGATAACGGTGTCACTCCGAGGCGACAAAACGGGTTTTTCATGAATTTCCAGCCCAACGCCGTGACCGAGGCCATGGCCGAAGTATTCACCGTAGCCGCTCTCATGTATATGGTTCCGGGCCATCGCATCCAAATCCCGGCAGGTCATACCAGGACGGACATGCGCGATAGCCAGATCATGAGCAGCCTTTACAACTGCATGGATTTCGCGACTGCGCCCATCCGGGTTTCCAACAGCTACCGTAACCGTCTCATCAGAATGATACCCGTCTTTAACTGCGCCGAAATCAATGGTGACCAGCTCGTTCCGGCCGATCAGCTTGTCCGAAGCCGTGCCATGAGGCATGGCTCCCCGAACACCCGAAGCGACGATGAAATCAAACGCGCGGCCGTCTGCCCCGAGCTTGCGCATTTCAATCTCAAGTTCCAGGGCAATGTCCGATTCGCGAACGCCAGCCTTAATAAGTGGCAAAACGGCGTGCAGCGAGGTGGATGCCAGTTGGGCAACAGCGGCCAGACTGGCCTGCTCGTCGGCATCTTTCAGCGAACGCAACACATCGAGCTGACTCTCGAGCGGTACCAGTTCACAGTCCGTGACCGCCTTGGAAAGAGCTGAATAAAATGAGACGGTACAAAACGTGGCCTCAAAACCGAGACGCCTGAACGACTGCTCGCTAGTCAACTTGGCCAGCGCGGCATGCTTGAGGGTAAACTCGCTGACCACCGCATCCCGAACCTGTTCAGAGGCCTGGGTGGTATAGCGGGAATCGCACATGAACCAAGCGCTATCCCTGGCCGTTACCAGCACGCCTTCACTGCCGCTGAACCCGCAAAAATACCTGATGTTGCTGGCGCTGGTGAACAACATGGCGTCAAGCCCCTGCTCATCAAGAAAACGCCCAAGTCGTTCACGCCTGCTTTTTAGCATAAATGAAACCACCGAGACAATCTGTTTTTAGTGCTTGCCACAATCAGGGTGGAAACGGAGAAAATTACCTCGTCACACCGCATGCTTATTTTTAACAAAATTAAAAATTGCACGCAGACCAAGCAGATAACTGTCAAGTCCGAGTCCGCAAATCTGTCCAACAGCGATCGGCGCTGTCAAGCTGCGATGACGGAACTCCTCACGACGGTGCACATTGGACAGATGCACTTCTACGAAAGGAATGGCGACAGAAGCCAGGGCGTCACGCAGGGCGACACTGGTATGGGTATAGGCAGCAGGGTTGATCACAATGCCATCGTAGACAC
>Ga0334722_10006387_pt1 | contig 11691 bp, 9 predicted proteins | sample C3_bottom_MG_FD_207210 | JGI IMG/M metagenome (GOLD analysis project Ga0334722, IMG submission 207210) | Sediment microbial communities from Yellowstone Lake, YNP, Wyoming, USA - C3_bottom | ecosystem: Environmental > Aquatic > Freshwater > Lake > Sediment | place: USA: Wyoming | collected...
CGCCCTCGAGTGTCACTGCCCTGACCGCGCACCCGTGGACGCGCCCCGCAGGTCTGTGAAACGCCGTGCCTTCAGGTCGAACCGCGGAAGTGTGCCGTGAGGGACCGGTTTGACGTGTGCTCGCAGATTGAGCCCATTGTGGACCTCTTTGGCGACCGCCGCAGCGATCGCCGCAGGCTCGCCCTGCGTGACCTCGACGCGGATCTCCATCTCATCTAACTCGTGTTGGCGGTAGACGGTCACGGCAAACTCGCCGACCTGCGGGAAGAGCCGAACAATGTTCTCCACGGCGCTCGGAAAGACATTGACGCCTCGCACGATGATGACGTCGTCGACGCGGCCGATGACGCCGCCCTCGAGGCGGCGAAACGTCCGCCCGCAGGCGCAGACGCCCTCGACGAGCTTCACCCTGTCACCGGTCCGATAGCGGATCAGCGGGCTGCCCACCCGACCGAGGTTTGTGATCACCAGCTCGCCCTCGGTCGCCGGCCGGCCGCTCTGCGGATCGATCACATCGCAGATGAACTCACCCTCGTTGAGATGAAGCCCGCTCTGCGCCTCACACTCGAAACCCCACGCGCCGACCTCGGTGGCGCCGGCGTGGTCGTAGCAGCGGGCCCCCCACGCCTGCTCGATCCGCTGCCTGGTGCTGGGGATTCCTGCCCCCGGCTCGCCCGCATGGATGGTGACCCGTACGTTGGAGCTCCGGATGTCGATGCCTTCCATCTCCGCAACCTCAGCCAGATGCAGAGCGTAGGTCGGCGTGCACACGAGTACCGAGACGTCGTTGACGAGAACGGCCCGCGCGCGCTGGGAGGACGACATGCCGCCGCCGGGGATGGCCAGGGCGCCGATCACCTCCGCCCCTTCGTGCGCGCTCCAGAAGCCGATGAATGGCCCGAACGAGAACCCAAAGAAGATCCGATCGAGCGCCGTAACGCCGGCGGCCTGGTAGACGGTCGCCCAGCACTTCCCCCACCAGTGCCAGCTCTCCGCAGTGTCCAGCCACCGGAGAGGTTCTCCCGTTGTGCCGGACGTCTGGTGGACGCGAATGTACTTGCCGCGCTGGAAGGTCAGGTCCGTCCCATACGGCGGATGGGTCACTTGATCCACAGAGAGTTCCTGTTTCGTGGTGAACGGCAGGCGCTGATAGTCCTCAAGCGTCCGGACATCCTGAGCGCCTCGGATCCCGGCCTCTCCCAGTTTTCGGGTGTAAAACGGATTGTTGCCGAGTATCTGGCCGAGCTGCAGCTGCAGCCGTTTCAGCTGAATGGCCGCCAGCGCTTCCCGAGCCAGTGTCTCGATAAACGGATCAAAATAAGAGAAGTCCACGGTTCTCCTCCTTCATACGACCATGCGACGGCGCACCGGAGCTTGCGGGTCTAGATCTGCGAAGGCAATCGATCGGCATCCATAGGAAACCGTTCGTGAATCAACATCACGGGGCGCCCGCTGGTGATGATGCGGTAGGTCCGGGTCAGACACCCGCCTGTCATCCGCGAGCGTATCGCCTCGGACAGATCTCGCGACACTTCTTTCGACATCTCCCGCCCATACCACAGGACTTCCCGCCGTGATTCCAGCCGGATGTCGAGCAGGATACGCCCCAGACCTCCGGGATTCTCTGTCAGCTGCTCACGTGCCGCCTCGGGTAAGCGGTCGGGGACAATCAGCGACAAGGCATGTGCGTAGAGGGTCGCGGAGTATTCCCCTTCCAAAACGACCTCCCGGGCGATCACTGTTGTCCCCGCGTCTGCCTCAAGCCAGGTGTGCCCCGCGGATAGACGATGCCACTCGTGCCCGATGATGCGCGCCCTGACGGGCTCCATGACGTATGCTTCGATGAACTTCGTCACGGTGCCGTCAATGACCAACAACGCCCGCTGGAACGGTGTGAGCGCCCGCAGGTTCACACTGCTGAGACCCGCCGGTCTCGCGAACTGCGCGATAAAGAGATCGCTGAGGGGGTCGAAGTGCGTCTTGGCAGCCTCGCCCGCTCGGAACTCCATCTTCACGACCTACCCCGCCCGAGGCTCATCGAAAAGGAACGTGCCGAGTCCACCACTCAGATATTGGCGCCGGAAGAACCGATGACGACGCTTCCCGCTGGACGTCTTGGTCAGCGTCCCGGGGCGCACCAAGAGGACCTCGTCGGCGGTCACGCCGAGGTGGAGAAAGACTTCACGGCTGATGTCGCCGACGATCTCCGCCCGTGTTCGTCCGGGAGGATCCCGCACTTCCGCCACGATGACCACTCGCTGCGTGCCCCGCGCGGCGTCCTCCACACCAAAGGCCGCAAACGATCCCTGCCGCAGCCCAGGGATGCGCAGCAAAACCGGTTCAAAGTCGCTGGGGTCCAGCTTTCTCCCTCGAACGGTGATCCGTTCTTTCACACGACCCACCCAAAAGAGCTCCTGACCACGGAGGTATCCCAGATCCCCCGTCCTCAGGAGACCGTGAGAAAAGGCGCGGCGGGTTGCCGCGGCGTCGCCGAGGTAGCCCAGCATCCGGGAGGGCGTGTCCAGCGCGACTTCTCCGACATGGCCGTCAGGCAGCCGCTTCCCCCGTGACGAGAGGATGTGGATCTGCATGTTGGGATACGGGCGGCCGACACCCACGACGGCCACGGTCCCCTGCCCGTTCCCGTCGGCACCGCCGACGGTCTTCGCCATGCGGCGTCGCAGTAGCGACTCTCGGTGCACGAACTCAACGGGAAAGGGCTCTCCGGCGCCGGTGAAGGTCGCGCCACCGACATTCTCCGCGCATCCAAAGTTCGTGCGCAGCGAGTCAAATCGGACACCGTAGCCGGCAAACCGCGCATGGAACGCGCGCATCGTCTCCACGTGAATCCGCTCGGCGGCGCTCCAGAAGGCTCTGACCCCGTCGAGCCGCACACCCGTAAGGTCGTTCTCGGCCGCCCGCTCGGCAGCGAGGGCGAACCCAAAGTTCGGGGACCATGTCACCGTCGAGCCGGTCCCCGCCAAACCGCGCAGCCATGCCGCTGGACGTTTGACGAACTCGAACGGGCTCATCATGATCAACGGCACACGATGTGTGAGGCACAAGAGGAAGTTATTGACCAACCCCATGTCATGGTAGAGCGGAGTCCAGTTGAAACAGACATCCTCCGACCTCAGACCCATGGCCGCCCACATCCCGGCCAAGCCGGCCAAGACGTTCCGGTGCGACCAGACACAAATCCGTGGCCTCCCGGTCGTGCCCGACGTGAGCTGCATGGCCACGACATCGCTCTCCGCCGCGTTGACGCGCGGCAGTTCCGACGCTCCGGCCGGCTGGAGCATGTGTTCGCCAATGAGATACCGACGGCCACCCTTCGCGGGTAGGCGTCCAATCAGTCCGCTGAGGGTGGCGGGGAGGATGACGACGCGCGCTTGTGTCCGGCGCACCGTGTGCCGCAAGGTCTGCAGCAGCGCCTCATGCGTGCCTCGAAGGACCGGGGGAGCGACGAGCAGCGGCACTGCCCCCACCTGAAAGACGGCAAGGAGCAACACCGCCGCCAGTTCCTCGCTGGGGAGCACGATGATGCAGACGTCGCCGACGCGGACCCCCTCCTCCGCCAACCGCGCGGCGGGACCCGACGCGCGAGCCATGAGCGCCTCAAAGGTCGCCCAACGGTAGTCACCCGAGGAGGAGTACCACGCTAACGCCCGCCCCTCCGGCGCCTCGTCCAGGCGGCGGTAGAGCAGCTGCTGTAGAGACTCTGGCATCCGATCGGACCTCCTCACACGCTGCGGGACAGGCCCCGACGCAACCGGCACACGGGTATCATTCACCGCGCCACGACGCGGTAGACGCCGTACTCCGCGTCTTCGTACACCGGTTGCAGCCGCGCGCAGCTGCCATCGACCTGCGCTCGTCGGAGCAGCGTGTGGGTCACCGCGTATCGACCGGCCACGTTCGTCACCGCCTGACACACAAGAGCCGGATCGCTAAGGCGCGATAGACCCCACGCCGTTTCGGATCGAGCGTACCATTCAGCAAGCTCCAGGTCCTTGTACGGTATGGACTTCCGGTCCACAAAGATCGGGGCTCCCGTGTACAGCCGAAACCGCTCGAGCGCCGGGGGAATAAGGTACACCTCGCCGGATGCCTTCGCCCTGCGGACGAAGTCCATGGCCGGAGAGGCTGCATCCTGCCGGTCGTCGTCGGCCAGTCGCTGCGTGTACTGCCAGCCGCCGAGCAGGAGCACCACGGCGATGACGGCGCTCCCCCAGGCCACAAGGCGCGCCCTCTGCGGCGTCTCGCCGTATCGGTCGTGGACCCATGACACGAGAGAGGCCGTGAGAACGCTCGCCGACAAGGGGACGACATAGACGGACAGACGCCACGGAAAGACCAGCGCCAGGCTCGCGCTGTGCGAGAACACCTGGACGATCGTGAGCGCAACCGCGACCAGCGCCGAGGTGAGCAGGACGGCAAAGAGCCTCGGCGATCGCCGGACGACCCACAGTCCCGCGCACACGAGTACGAGCTGCGCGTATGCTGGGGCGCCGAGCCACCGCTGCACGAGCGCGTGGTGTTGCAGCCGCACATTCATCAAGACATCCTGAGCGGCGGCCCAGGCTGCCGGAGTGGTAGGACGGAACACCACGATGACCGAGACCGCCACCGGGAGCATCAACAGCGCCCCGACGGCGACCAGACCTGCGGCCTGGCGGACGCTCCGAGTCTCCCTCGCGATAACGACCGCGTAAGAGGCGATCAACACACCTGCGCCCAACAGGTACGTAGGATGGAGGACGGCCGCCGCCGCCGCATAGATCGATGCCGCCATCCGGCGGTCGCGGACGAACGCGTAGATTGATGCGATCAAGAACACGCCGGCCATGCTGGGCTGCAGAATGTCGCCCATGATGAACTGACCGGCAACGCCGTTGGTCAGCAGGGCGCGCAGATCGACGCCAAGCGTGGCGAGCGACAGTGTCGCGAGCAGCGCGGAATGCATCCCGAGCACGACGATCAGATATGCCAGAAACCGCGTGCGCGACCTGTCGATGGGCACCGCGTGAACCGTCACACCGATCAGCCCGCTGAAGTAGACGCCTGCGAGAAGCAGGAAATAGATGAAGAACGCGCCCTCGTGAAGATAGCGGGCCGTCAGCTCAACCAGGGCACTGAAGACGGGCGTCGGATCCGCCGTGTTGGCCAACCAATCCTGTCGCAGGAAACCGAAGCCCGCTCGGGCCAGCCCATGGAGAAAATATTGATTCTGGTTTGAGCTGTACAGCGGCGCTTGTCCGAAAGTGACGCCGCCCGCGATCGCCAGGAGCAGGAACCCGCCGAGACCCGTTGGCATGATGCGTGTGGCGGTGGAGACCGCGCCGGGCCAAGGTGGTGAATCGGTCGTGGCCTCCGTCTTCGCCCCGCCCACCCGCCCAGCGTCCACACTGTAGCCCTTCATGCCGTGCGTCGTCCGGGCGTCTCACGCGTCCCGGCCTTTTGCGCCACGCAGAGCAGCGACAGCCCCAACGGAAGATCCATCACCCGGATCAGGGCCTTCTCGATCAACAGGACGCGGTACGCCAGCCAGTTCCACGGGTTGGCGAGGTCGAGGGGATCGGCCTCCGGTCTGGCGCCACGGCGGACAGCCGACAGCAGTCGAACGGCCACCGCGGCCGGCAACAACAGGGCGTTGAAGTAGGTGACTCGAGTGACCCGAAACCCGCACCGCTCGAGCAACCGTCGGATCTCCCCGCGTGAGTAGCGCCGCGCGTGTCCCAGCGCCCGATCGTGCTCGCTATACAGCCACGAAAGCGCCGGGACCGTAATGAGCAGGGTTCCTCCCGGCTTCAACACCCGGAAACACTCGCGGATCACTCGCTCATCGTCCTCCACATGCTCGAGCACATCCGTCATCCCTGCGAGATCGAGCGCATCCCCACGCAGCGGGAGACCTTCGAGCGTCCCGAGGGCGAGGCTGCGATATCCCCGAGTCCGGCAGACGGCGACGGCCAAGGGCGAGATGTCGATCCCGACGAGATCGCCGTATGCACCAAGGACATCGGCCATCCCTCCGGCTCCGCACCCAAGGTCGCCCACGGTGCCGTTCGCAGCGCCGTTCAGCTGGCGCTTCAAGACCGCGCGGACGAGATCCCGGCGTCCGCGGACCCACCAGGAGGTTTGATCGGACTGCGCAAGACGGGCGATTTCCTGCTCGTTCGTCCCGTAGGCCTCGGCAGACCGCTCGGTCTCAGTAGACACGGTCAAGGCTTCTCCGCGACCGCCGGCGGCTGACCATCGCCGACGACGGCGGCCACCGCCGTGACGTCGTACTGATGGGTTCGAAGCCGGTAGGCGACTCGCACCATGTCCTGGAACATGCCGAGACTGTCGCGCCCAAGGCTCACCTTACTGTTGTTCACATGCGACCAGCGCACCGGCACTTCCGCCACGTGATACCCTGCTTGCGCGGCGAGCCCCAACACCTCCACGTCAAACGCGAACCCGTCGATCTTCGCATGGGCAAACAACCGCCTGGCCACCGCCCCGTCGAACAGCTTGAACCCGCACTGCGTGTCGTGTACCCCAGGCAGGATGGCGAGTTGGACGAAGACATTGAAGAGCCGACCCATCATCTCGCGATAGATGGGCTGCCGGAGAACGAGCTGCGATCCGCGCATCCCGCGCGATCCAATCGCAATGTCGGCCCCCGCGCGCAGCTGCGCCAGCAACGGTTCAAACTCCTCGATCGGGGTCGCGAGGTCTGCGTCGGTAATCAGGACCAGATCACCGGTCGAATGCGCCACCCCGCGACGCACGGCGCTCCCCTTCCCCGCGTTGCGAGCACCGCGCACGAGTCGGATCGCCGGGTGCGTGTGCTGCAGGACACCAATGATATCGGCGGTGCGGTCGACGCTGCCGTCGTCCGACACGATGATATCGTGCGGCTCGCGCCGACCGGCCATGTATTGGGCAATTGCGGCAATGCTTCGCTCGATGCGCCGCTCTTCGTTAAACGCCGGCACAATGATTGAGACGTGTTGGTGCTCCGGTCTAGCCATTGAGCATCCTCCTGCGCACACCCAGCGGCGTCATTCCTGCCCGCAGTTCCACGCGTTGCTCGTGACCTGGTAGGCGATGAATTCCGGGAACGTCGCCACCACCCGCACCGGCAGCGTGGGCTCGCCGAGAAGCAGCCGCTCGATGGTGCGCCCGTACCGCCGGCCCATAGCGTGGGGATCAAGCCCGCCGTCCTCCGCCCGCAGGATCAGGTATGGATGCTCCCACCCCAGGGTAACCAGCGTGCTCGCGATACGCCGGCAATCGCGATCAAACCGATCGCCGCCTCGGTACTCGAGGAAAGACGCAAACGATACCACGGGTCTGTCGAGATAGAACGTATAATCAAAGCCCCCGTTCCCGACGATCGGAGAGCCCGGCGGTGTGTTGGCCGCCACCCACTTCACCCATACCGGAGGGGCGTCCGGGTGCAGCCGTGGACCGCCCGCAGCCATTGCCCTCGGCAATACCACGCCAGCCACGACGGCGATGCAGAGCCCGCCGATCACCCACGGCAGCAGACGGGGCGCCCGTGAGACGACCACACTGACGAACAGACCGACGACACCGCTCAGGCTGAGCAGCGCCAGTGGATAGCCCGGCATCATCATCCGCGTGCTCAGAGACATGAAACCCATTGTCAGATGCGCGATCAGCATCCCTGCCCAGAACCCGGCCCAGAGCATGAGGACAAACCGGCGCTCCGCCGTCCCCACGGCGCCGGCGAGCGCGGTTCTGGCGCCGGCTCGTACACTATCACTGCGAATCACTCCATAGATGAGCGCGCCTGCCGCGGCGAGCGCCACGAGGATCACGACCCGCCGGTTCATGCCGATGAGCTCCGGCAGCACGAGCATCCGCGACAGGAGAGCCAGCCCGTCGGCGGCAACCGTCTTCACCGCGTACGCCAGGTGATAGAACAACCCGCGTTCGTCCGGAGGCCGTCCGGCTCCAATCAGCGCACCCGTCAACACGACGTTGCGCACCAAGAACGCAACCGGCGGCACTGTGGCGCATACCGACCATATCGCCGCAATGGTCAGCCGCTCTTTGGCGGTGCGACCCTGGAGGTTGGCCAGGAGGCCCAGCGCGCCAATCGGCACCAGCGCCAGAGACGCGTATCGCGTGAGCGACGCCGCGCCCATCGCGAGTCCACCAAGCGCGGCGATCTGTAGGACCCGGATCGTTGTGGGCTGCGGCCGCAAAAGCCGTATGGTGATGACGGCACACAACACGACCCAGAGCACGAAGAGATTTTCGGATAGCGCCATGCCGGCCGTTCGCGCCACCGGCGGCCACACCGCCAGGAGGAGCGCCGCCACAGTGCCGACGCCGCGATCGAAGATCGCCGACCCGAGCCCCCAGATCAGCGCAACCGTAAGCCCAAACGCTCCAATGGACACCAGCTTGGTCGCCTCGGGCGCCGGAACGCCAACCTTCGTGACGATCGCGGCGGCACCGGGGTACAGGGGTGGCCAAAACGAGATGGGCGACGGCATCTTTGGCGGGTAATACGGAGCAAGCAGGCGGGTCGACATGCCCTCACCCGCGGCCATGCGTCGGGTGAAATCGACATACCCCATCTCCATGGGATCGCGGAACGGCGGCGTGTGCGCGGTTTCAAGCAGCGCGACAATCATCGCAAACACCGCGAGCATCACCGCGGGCGCGATACGGCCCACGGCGCTCTCACGCGCCGCCGTCTGCAACCCAGCACCAACCCTCAGCGTCGTCTCAGCCACGGGTTAGAAGAGGGTATAGATGAACGGCGCCAATCCCGTCGCCGAGGCCAGCACGAACAGCAGCGCAAACACGATGAGCACAAGGATGAGCGGAGTGGCCCACCAGCGCTTCATGTGCCACAGCGAGGCGAACAGCTCACCTACGATCTGAAGTGACGCGCCTATGGCTCTCAGGACTTTCACAGCCCTCTCCTCCTCTATTCCTTGACGTCGATGCGCGAGGTCAATGCGTCTCGCACGTCCACTGCGGTTGCTGAATGCGAAACACCGCAAATTCAGGATGACGTGCCACGGGCACGACCGGCAGCGTCGTCGGGAGACCGCGGAGCAGCTGACCGACAGTCGGCCCGTATCGCCGGGCCATCTGGTCGGTGTCGAACTCGCCGTCCTCCGAGTGCAGGACGAGATAGGCGTGGTTCCAACCGAGCAACACCAAGTGCCGCGAGATCAGCGCGCAATCCCGGTCGAACCGGTCGCCACTGCGATACACCGCAAACACCTGGAACGAATACGCCGGGCGATCGAGATAGAAACTGAAGTCCGTCGAACGATTCCCAATGATGGGGCTTCCGGCGGGCGTATTGGCCGCGACCCATTGCACCCAGACCGGCGCCGGATCCGGCGCCACGCGCGGGCCGCCTGCGGCGACTGCTCGAGGCACCATCACACCGATCATCGAAACGGCGAACGCGACGGCGACCACGCGCACCAGCAGACGGCGAGACAGGCCAACGCGGTCGAAAAACGCCATCGCGACGGCGACGGCACCGAGCAGCACAAACCCGTACCCGGGCATTAACATTCGGGTGTTCATCGGCTCAAACGCCGTGACGCTGCGGATCGCAATCATCACGACCCAGTAGCCTACGCCGACAACCACCACGAGAGCGGCGGGTGCCGTTCTGAGCACCGCGCCGGCCTCACGCAGCGCCCGCAGCACGCGAGGGCCGCGCAACAGACCAACAAGCAGGAGCACCGCGCCCGCCATCACGGCCACAATCATCGCCCGGCTGTCCACGCCCAGCGCCTCGGGGGCGACCGTCAGGCGCCACAGCAGCTTCAACCCGTCCGTTACCAGGGTCTTGGCAGCGAAGACGATATGGTAGACGGCGCCCTGGTCGTCCGGAGGCCGGCCGCGCCCCATGAACGCGCCTGTCACCACTCGGTTGCGCAGCAGCAGGAGCACGGGAAGTATTCCTGCAAAAAACGACCAGATCGCCACCAGCCTGACGCGGTCCCGCCGGGACCCGCCGCGCAGGTTCGCCAGCAAGAACACGGCGGTGATCGCCATCACCGCAAGACCTGGATACCGCGTCAACGCCGCGCCGGCCATCGCCAGGCCTCCGGCGGCCGCCAGACGCCCCCGGTGGGCTGCCGCCGCGCCGTCGCGGAGCACACGCGCGGTCAACAACACCGATATGGCGATACACATGATGAAAAGGTTCTCCGAGAGCGCCATTGCGGCGATGCCGGTGATGACCGGCCACGCCATCAACAGCAGCGCCGCGACAGTGCCGACGTGCTCATCGAACACTTCCGCACCGATCAGCCACAAGACCCCGACGGTGACTCCAAACGCCGCGAGAGAGACCAGCCGCGACGCGATGGCCGCGTCTACCCCCGCCGCAAGAAGCCCGGCAATCGCCGCGGGATACAGGGGCGGCCAGAGCGCGATGGGCGATGGAAATTTCGGCACATGCGAAGGGAAATAGATGGTGGAGACGATGCCCTCGCCCCGCGCAAGATGCCGCGCCATGTCGACGTAGATCATCCCCGTGGCGTCGAATCCCGTCACGGTCGCGGTTTGGCCCAACGCGACGGCGACTCCCAATGCGACAAAACACACCGCCCAGACGGTGCGCCGCGATGCCATCGCTACTTCGACCCGACAAGCCGGTGCACGACCTCGGCCACAGCGCCTGCCACCGTCTCGTTGCCCGTCTCCGTCGCATGGAACCGGTCGATGAAGATCGTCCGGGGATCACGTTCGAAGATCCCGGAGAGATCATAGACATTGTCCACCGGTGCCGACTTCAGACGCTGTTTGAACGCCGCGTCAAACGCGCGATACTGCTCCGCAAACACCCGCGTTCCGCCGGTCTGCCGATCGCCTTGACGCCTCCAGCGGTCTTCATCGGGAGACAGCACGTTCTTTGAGTACATCGTGGGCTGCCAAAAGAACACCGCACGGAATCCGAACTCTCGGGCGAGGGCATTGACAAGCCGTACGTTGGCGAAGTAGACATCCACGGTCGCCTCGACGAGGGCCGCGTCCGTTGTTCGGCCTCGGGCGGTGCGTCCGCTCCCCGATCGCCCCAATGCCCCCGACACGCTGCGGACCATACGGTACAGACCCAGCTTTTCGAGCAGGCCTCCCCGTACGTTCAGCCGCTCGCGCGAGTTGAACTCGGCAACACGATTGAACTCGTTCTGCGGGATCCCCGCCGTACCGTTTTGAAACGACGACCACGCATCGTTGACCCCGTCATAGAAGACCACGACATCGGGGACGTTGCCCCGTCGCAACTCGAGCATCAAGGTCAGCACTTCTTGGGTCGACACATAGCCGGCCTCGCCGTAGTTTACGACCCACGGCGAGGCGTTCGACTCCTTCGCGAGTTTCTTGGCGACGTACGACGCAATCGTAAACTCATCACGGCTCCCCCACCCCCACATGGTCGAGCCGCCAAACATGTAGACCTTGGGTTGGCCGGCTGCGGGCGCAGTGGACGCGTTCCACGTACGCCGAACGCCCCGAGCGTCGACGTTGACATAGGTGCCGTGGAAGGGTCGCGATCGCCAGTAGACGTACGAGTGCCACTGCTCCTGCCCGGCGGCATAAAACTCCCTCATGTACTGATGGACCCACGTCTGTCCCGGATACGCCAGCTGGGTCCTCTCCTCGGTGAGAGACCCGCCAACCGGACGG
>Ga0334722_10006388_pt1 | contig 11690 bp, 10 predicted proteins | sample C3_bottom_MG_FD_207210 | JGI IMG/M metagenome (GOLD analysis project Ga0334722, IMG submission 207210) | Sediment microbial communities from Yellowstone Lake, YNP, Wyoming, USA - C3_bottom | ecosystem: Environmental > Aquatic > Freshwater > Lake > Sediment | place: USA: Wyoming | collected...
AGGCTGACTCATCTGGTGTAAGATCCTGACACTTCTGCCGGTATTAGCCGCTGCGGCAAATACAGATTTTCTGAAATTTTCCTTCGATACAACCTGAGAGCAGGAGAATGTAAAAATTATACCTCCCGGTTTGATCTGTTCAATTGCCTTAATATTGAGTCTTTTATATCCCTGAAGTGCATTGGCAAGCACATTATTATGCTTTGCAAAGGCAGGTGGATCAAGTATAATAAGGTCGTATTGATCCTTGATATTATTCAGGTAATCGAATGCATCAACCTGAAATGACTTATGCCTGGGGTCATCACCGAAGTTGAGGTTAATATTCTCATTTGCAAGCTCGATAGCAGAAAATGAGCTGTCGACTGTATGCACAAGGGCAGCATTTTTCATTGCATAAACTGAAAATCCTCCGGTATATCCGAACATATTGAGAACTGAACGGCCATCCGAATACTTTTGCACCAATTTCCTGTTTTCCCGCTGATCGATAAAGAATCCGGTCTTTTGTCCTGTTGTCCAGTCAATTTTGAATTTATATCCGTTTTCCGTTACAGTAGCCGGACCGGAATTCCCAAATAAAAATTCATTGGTAGCAGTGACTCCCGACATATGCGGGATAGTGCCTTCACTTTTATCATAAACAGCAATGATGCTGTCTTTCAGAAGCTCTGACAGAATTGAAGCTATTTCCTTTCTGATCCTGTAGAATCCAAGAGAATGCATCTGCATAACCGCAACGCCGTTGTAATAATCTACGATCAGACCAGGCAAACCATCTCCCTCCCCGTGAATAAGCCTGAAAACGTTTATCATAGGGTTGTCCATTATACCAATAGCCCTCCTGTAACTTATAGCCTTCTTTATTTTCTCCCTGAAGAAACTGATATCAAGTGTGATCTGCTCAAAGGAAAGTACCCTTACAGAAATTGAACTCGGCGCGTAATGGCCAGTCGCCAGGAATGTATCTTTATTGTCATACACATCGACCAGATCGCCTTCAGCCGGATCACCGTACATTTTCTTTATTGCTCCCGAAAACACCCACGGATGCAATCTGAGTAATGATTGCTCCTTACCTGATTTCAGGACTATTTTAACTCGCTCCACTGGTATGTAAATTAAAGAATGTTATAAAAATGACTTGAAGATTATAAGAGCTGAGCTTATCCTTCGTGTCCGTTTGTCAGCTTTTTGTAGATCTGATGACAAACCCATGCGTCGGTCGCTGCGTAGATCTGTTGAGCTTCTGTAAGTTCCTCAGCTTCCCAGTCGGTCACCTGCTGTCTTTTTGAAATTCTGAAACCGAGCACTATCGCAGCAAGCTTTTTCAACCCGGAACTCTGAATTCCAAATTCTTTTACAAGATTCTGAAGATCAATAAAGCCTTCAGGTGCAAATTTCCTGACACTTGCCAAGAATCTTATGTCGTCGTGAACTGCAACTCCTGCTTTTGTTACAGACGGATTAGCCAGAAGTTTTATCAGTTCATCCGGAATCCCGATTTTGTTGATCCGGAAAAGACATGCAAGATTGCCTGTAGATAGTTGAATCAATGAAACCTGATTCTTCTTCCCCTTTTTAAAAGTAGGCCGTGTCTCGGTATCAAAACCTAGAAGGTCATTTCCAAGAAGTCGGGGAAAGACTTCATAAAATGCTTTTAAATTATCGACCAGAACTATTTCACCTTTAAACCAAGATAGTTCATGTTCTGCAAGTTCTTCAACTGTAATATTCTCCCTGTACATATTATTCAACCCCTCCATTGAAATCCTTTTGCCTGCGTGTAATAAACCAATCTTCAGTATTCCTTGAATCATCACTGTTTCCAGGCTCTTCTTCAACTTTCCCGATCTCCTCCCCTGAGTAGATGAATTTATGAATTGCCCTCATGGAATTCACAAGCTTCTGACCCCAGAAATTTTCAAAATTCATCCGACATTCCCATACAGCATCATTCATCACTTCTGCAGTTCCTGTCTGATACAGAAGAAGAAAATCCTTCATATCCTGATAGATATCTGCCATGTTTTCTGAAATGCTTGATACAACAGGTCCCTCAGAATCATTCAGCTTTTCATCAAAGACTTCAAGATAGTCATTTGCAGTACCGAATTTTTCCTTCAGAATATCGTTAATACCGTTCCAGTCGCCCTCGGTAACGAATTTTTCATTACCATCTTCGAAAAATGGCTCAAGTTTTGGCAACAAAGATGCTTTCAGATACATAAGCGGTAAAATGCGCTGCATTATCTTTAGTATCTCATCTCCTTTCAACTCCGATGCGTGTTCCGCATACTTGCAGAATTCATTTGCCACAGCAACGAATTCGACCACATTTCTTGAATATACAGGATCCTGAGCGGTATCCATATCTAATAATTTTTACAGATGCCAAAAGTAATAAAATTTGACGTGTAAAAGAAACAGATTGTATCCACAGAATAGGATTCCTTGCGAAAGCAATCAGACATTTTCTGAGAATTGAATCAAATAGCTGTTAAAAATAAAATTTTCATGTTGTGTATCTCCCCATTTACTATTTCGTGACTATCATTCCATGTATGCCATGAATAGTTCATCGAACCAGAACCTCCTTCTCCTGTTATGTAATTAAAATTATCATGACTATAATATTGACCAGAATATTGACTTGAAAATTCCTGGTATTTGCCCCCATATCCTTGCAAAACTGCATCAATATATGCAGCATATGGATTGTATTGATTGTAACCAGAGGGATCTATGTATTTCAGAGGATTATTCATGCAACTATACCCATTAAAACTCTGAGAATTGTTGGCATCCTGAATTATAGTATCAACTCCCAAGAATCTTCCAACAACAGGATCATACATTCTTCCATTCATATTAATAAGGCCGAACTGGTCAAAATGTTCATGACCAGTAAAACCTCGATCCGTGATGATTGTAATAGAAAGATTAAAAAGTGTCCAGATGGTAAAACCACTTCGTCTGCCCTAGGTATCAAAGGAGTATCTGTCTGTAATGCTGCCAATTTCGTTTAAAAACTCAATCGGCAATCCAATATGGTGAGGTTCGATACTAAATGTTTTAGTGCTAGAGGCATGGAAATATTCATCGTATTTCAAGCGGTTGATTATCCAGAATTCCTAAATATGTTTTTTTGCTCCAAATAATATCCCTATCATTTGGTTCTGCTTGTTTTAGTTTATCATAAAAATCAAATACATCTTTGGTGTTCTCGTAATTCAGATGTAACCAGCCAATTCTTATAGAATCATTAAGTTTCTCAGAATCTGTTTCAAGGATAACAGAAATACACAACCGCTGACCTGGTTCAAGTTTTATTGGATAGATAGTATTATGTACACAAATGTTCATACAGATTTTATAATTTTTTGAATCAACTACCAAATTTTTTGTAGGAGAACATGTGAATGTCAAAAACTCGAGTCTTTTATCACTTTTATTAATAAGGCTAACATCGAAGAGACAATAATAAGGCGTTTTATGGGAGCTTCCGCTAATTGGAAAATTGTAGTTACCCCTGCTGAACACTTCTAAGGTTAAAGCATTAGAAAACTCTTGACATTGTCCCTCACAGTTTAAGTAGGTTGAAAGACCCAAAAAAACCAATAGAATGTAATTTGTTTTCATTTTTATAATCAGTTAAAATTCATGATGATTCCAATATTCTAGTGAGTTGTCGATATTTTCCTGATGCCCTTTTTCTGGAGATGCTGGCCTTACATGGAAGGTAAGTATTCCTTTATTAGAAATTGAGTAGTCCCAAGAAATTGTAAATAGTGGTTTCCAAACTGAATTGAAGCCGCAAATTGTATTTTGATATGGTGTGCCACTCACAAGCTGTGGTTGGTCAACAAATTATGAGTCAAAGCCTTTGGTATAATAACCATTGAGAGCTTTTGAATGATAGTCATTATACCAGGATCTACTATAATAGAACCCATGATCACCGGTGGCACGATCGTCAAGTAGCCAAATATTATTCTCTTCATAGGATTGAATTTCGTTAAAGATTGAATAATTCCCCTTAGCTCGAATCTCAATTCTAAATTCCCCCCAGTCTCCCCCCCACCCGCGTGGATCATACGTTAAGACACTAATTTTAGTCCCATCTGAAGCAGTATAATTATAAACTCCAAGTGGACCATAAGATACACCTCCCTCAGATACTCCTCCTTCAGATTCTCCTCCTCCAGATCCCTGATTAGAATCACTATCATTGAAAACAAGAGTTCCATATTCCTTGCCTAAAGCGTCAACATCAAAAATATCTCCTTGACTAAGTAGTTTGGCCCAATTTTCTTTCTTTATATTGTAAACATTATATCCAGTTGGGTCATTATATCTCAGTGGGTTATTCAGGCAATAGGTGTACCAGTAAAGCCACTTTTTACATTATGTTTCTGGCTTTTCAATGACCAGGTAAAGAGCTTTTTTTCAAAGAACGTTATTACCCTAAAGATACATATTTTCTTTTTTCAACTGAAAGCGTTTCAATTGAAAGAAAAAAATCAACCTGATTTCCAGTATCAGCCCATCGCTCGCCATCCCTTCTGCATTTATTTTTGTCATGGTTTTTGTGGCCGATACGCTTGCAGCACATTGCTTTGTTTGCTTTTGGTATTGTTTTGATTTTTAAGTGGTAAAAGCAAAAAAGCAAAGAGCTGCGCTACCACTCTTATACAAAAACACACGCCAAAAATAAATGCGCTGGAGCTATATTTACATAATGCAAGTTATACGCAGCCTGTCTTTCAGCGGTTCTGAGATCTGTTTGTTTCGGCTGCCTATAACTGGCATTATGTACTTCGGGCTTCGCCAAATAACCGCACTCCCTACGCGCCGGACCCGATAGCCAAAACCGCAAAAAAACAAAGCAAAGGTATGCAAGCTCCGCACTGGCCGACCCGCTGTAAAAAAGCAAGGCCAAGACAAGTCCCGTTAAAATTTTTGATCTGATTTTATTTTAGTTGTAAAAATTTTAACGGGAGCCTTGCTTTTTTCCCTCGCTTGCATGTCGCAGAGAGCTTTCTTTTTTTCCGGTTTTTTCTTTGTGGAAATGGTTCATTTAAACTTTAAAGTATGGCTTAACTTTGGCTTAGATACAGACCCAGCGAGCGCGAGGGGAAGTGTCAAGGTTTCCGGCAAAAAGTTTTTTACCGCTAAATTTCAGTTTAAAATATAAAAGTTTTTGCCAGGAACCCGAAGGGCTTGACCTTGACTGTGCGAGGGCGGAAGCTACCTTTACTAAGCCAAAGTTTAAGTCAACTACCGAGGATTGCCCGGTTGTTTCGGGAGCTTTCTCTCCTGGCGAGAGGGCAGGCTGAGCGGCTATTTAACATAATGGCCTTATAGGACAGCCGGACTGCTAATGTTCTTTTGTGCAGGAGCTTCTTCCGGCTGCGCCTATAAGATGCTGTTATGTTAATATAGCTTGGGGGGTTATTTTTTGGCCATGATTTTTTGTTTGCAGGGCTGGAGCGGCTCTTTGATCCCGCCGCAGGCGTGGGCAATGTGCCGCATGTGCATAGGCACAAAAAGCATGACAAAAAATAAGCCGGAAGGGCACGGCAGCGGAGCAGCGACCAAAAATGCGGGAGCTAATGGAAGATTTTTGGGAGCTGCGGGGGGATTAGTCTTCGCTTTTCCCAGGAGTCTTAAAACCTATGGGTTTACGGTTCTTTTGTTCCAAATCCTGTTGCTTGGATGCTTCGAACTGTTTCAGGTATTCAAAGATTAACATGATTTTCTGATCATGATCTGTATATTTTCTTTCTATTTCTTCCAGCTTATGCAGTATATCTTTATAAGCAAACAGCATCTCGCGCATGCGGACAAATATCTCTATTATCCGTATGCTCACTTTGATAGCCCTTTCGCTCTTAATAACATTGGCAAGCATTAATATACCATGTTCTGTAAAGGCATAGGGTAAAGAACCTCCAAGTTGTTTTCTGGAAGGTATCGCATTTTGCGATACCAAAACATCAACCTCATTTTCAGATAACTGGAACATAAAGTTCTCAGGAAAACGTTCATTATTTCTTTTAACCTGCTCCCTTAACCGAATGGCTTTTATATCATATAACCCTGCCAGGTCCCGGTCTAACATTACTTTTTTATCCCGGATTAAATAGATTTTGCTTGTAATAACTTCATCAGGCAAAATGGGTTGTATTGCATTCATATTTCATTATTTTACTGTTACAAAAATATCATTTCTTTATTGCTGTCCTTATTGGAGGTCACAATTCGTGATCTCCAATTTATAACTAGCTGATATTGTGTTCATCTAAGAGGGTGGAACAGTTCCAACTGCTTTGTCAGGTCCGTCAGATCCTGACTACGGTAACTTTCAGTGCTCCTGATGCTCTTATGACCAGCCATATATTGCACTTGCCGGATATTGTTTGTCTTGAGCCAGTTCATGATTACACTTGCCCGGATCTGGCGACTGTCTTTTAACTGAGGGAAGATCTTCTTTACTGCTTCAACTATTTTACAGATCATGTCGCTGGACTTCTTCGATGGAAAGAGATACGGTGTTTGTTGTTGGCGTTTTTCCAATAACTCCTGACGGGTTTCTTCCAGGTAGGTTTTAATTGGTAAGATCTGGTTTGCCTGTAGTTTCAGAGTTCTTGAGTTGCTGTTCCTGCCTGAAGGGATGTATATTTTACCCTCGCTTAAATTTACATTGCGAGTCTCAAGGCTGGCGATCTCCCCGCTGTCCAGCCCCTGGTAAATCATTAGTCCTAAGATTACCGAGTTTCTCTGGTGCAAAAGCGTTGCAATTGCTGTCCCATGATTCCACAGAGGCAGACTGCTAAAGTCCTGGTATATTTTCTCAAGCTGCGCCGGGGATAATATTTCCGGAAGAACCTTTTTACCCCCTTGCCTTAGCCTGATACGTTTAATAACGTTCTGTTTGATGTCTCCGGATTCCAAAAGGTAATCGAAGTAAATCCGGATCGAGTTTAACTCTCGTATGATGCTCTGACTGCTGATTCCTCTTACTCTCTCGCTATCAACAAACTGTAGAGTCAGGCCATAGGTGATATCACCGGGATTTATGTTTTGCTTAGTGCACCAGCTTCTAAATGAGTTAACATGACTGTCTTGCACTTTGATGCTCTTTTCAGAGTAGCCTGAGATTTGCCGGTATTCTTTAAAACTCATTGGCCAGGTGTGTATATATCTGCGTACTTTCAAGACTTGCATGGCCCAGGAACTTCTGGATCATCTCTATATCCATTCCCGATTGAAGTAAATGAGTGGCAATAGAGTGGCGCAGGGTGTGAAGTGACGGCTTCTTGCTCCGTAGACTGGAACTGCCGCTGTTTTTTAAAAGTCTGTCGAGTCTTGCCGATAATGCCTGATCGCTGCAGCTCCCACCATACTGATTAATAAAAAATGCATCGGTGGCCGTTCCGCACCTGGCAAGTAAATAATCCCGGCCATAAGTCAGGTATTCTGTTATGTGCTGCAGGTTGCCATCAGTTACCGGAACATATCTTTCTTTACTCCCTTTGCCTTTTCTTACAAAAATCAGTTTCCTCTCTGTTAATATATCGCTTACAGTCAGGTTAGTTCCTTCGCTCTTTCTTAGGCCACAACCGTAATAAACTCCAAGCATTGCACGGTCTCGCTGCTGTATCGCTTTTTGATACTCTTTAGTTTCTGCCCTGGTAAACCATTTTTGCATGTACGTGGCTTCATAGAGTGCATTGATTTCCTGTAATGTCAGGACACTTCGTGGTCCATAGCTTTCTTCTACATATTCCAGGTTGTCCGGGACGACAGTTACATTTCCGATTTGACGTAGGTATTCAAAAAACTTGTTTACAGAGCTTATTCCGACGTTTATACTGGCATTCATCAGTCCGCCTCCTGAGAGCTTATTCTCCCGCCTTTTAAGATACCTGACAAACCGTTCTGTCTTATCCCTTGCAGCCTGATCCATGGAGCTTATCCCGCATCGTTCCAGGTACAATAAGAACTCCCGGATGTTTCGCTTCCTGGTAGCTATCGTTGCCTGAGTGTAGCCAAGGGCCCTGAGCCAGCTCAGAAAACCATCTTGCAGATCTCTAAACTTCCTGCTGATTAGCTCTTTAGGATTCATTTAAAAGGATTTTCAGTTGAAAAGAAAAAAGTATGGCTGCTTGTCCCTCCTGTGAAGGTTGTGAAGGTTCATTAAAAAACGTAGCTGCCTTTCACCTGGTGGCGTTCGCCACCTTCACACCGTGGCTTGTGAAGGTCGTGTGAAGGTCATGTGAAGGTTCCCTGTTCTCTTTTTTCAGATTCTCTAAAATCGCTCCCATGATATCGATCCCAGATCTTAACTGGTCGTAATCATCCCAGATCATTATCTCGTATTCATTCCCCGGCTTGTTGCTTCGGCTCACACATCGCACTAGCCCTCTTGCTTCCAGCTCGTTTAACCTTCGCTGCAGTTCCATCGGGTGCATGCGGTAGTGGCGGCGGATCTCTTTGGCATAAAAAGTTTTTACCTTCCACTCTTTTATAAGCTCTTTCAGGCTTTCAAAAAAGTTCCGGGTTTTACCTCCAAGCTCATCTGATTTTCTAAGAAGCGCATCCCGGCACAGGTAGTTTGCCCACTCTACATCTTCCAGGGTGGAGATCAAAAAGATATTTCCCTCGCGATCGGTAGTTCTCTTTCTCTGATGCTGGTTCCAGAGCGTGACGGCTTTAATGAGCGTTAAATAATGGTTCTTTGTACGCATCTTTTTAAAAACGTGGGGAGATAGTTCCAGTTTAGGGGCAAAAGGTATGATCACTTCCACAGGCTCGATAAGAAGCTGACAGGCTTTTAAAAGATTGATGCTCCCTTCATATTTTTTAGTGTTTACAAGTCCTGCAGCTATCTTTCCCTGGTATTCCAATACTTCAGCCTCGTGACGTGGGTTTTCTTCTATCTGTAACAAAAAACTGCGGTTGGCGTTATCCTCATAAATCTTGTCTTTGGTAGTTGCCCCGGCAACACATACCGGCCCTTCAACGTGCAGGTACACCTGTTTGCTGTCACCGGTCCGGCTGTTGGTCTTGGTGCTAAAGCGGCTTATGCTCTGGTTGCTCATCAGCTCCCGAAGCGGTAACAGGGCGCTATATGCTCCGTCCAGATCTTCCTGCAGCAGGATCTTGTGTTTTAAAAAGTCCTGGGGCGTGTAGTAGAGCGTATTTTCGCTTAAAGATGTGGTCACATGGATATGCTGCCTGGGAACCGCGGCGGCCACGCCCTGCAGAAGATATGTCTTGCCGCTTCCGGTGCTCCCCATAACGATGGCATGGAGCGGGTTTTTAAAGAACCTCGTGAGAAAAATGAAGAACAAAAGTGTGGCATTATCCTGCTCACCGATCAGGCCAAGGCTGCCAAATAGCTTATATGTACTTTCGGTTAGCGCTGACTGGTTTAAAAAGTCCTTTGCCGATTGCATCTGATCGCGGTTAAAGTTATCCTTGCCCTGCTGCTCCTTCACCAGCTCGCTCTTGCGCTTTTCTTCTCGTTTCTGCGAGCGGTATATTTCCAGTTCTTTGGTAAGCCCTGTAATAGCTTCGGTTACTATGGAGCTACTTATCTCAAGTTTCTCAGCTGCCTGTTTTATCAGCCTATCGCTCTGGCTGTGGCTGTAAAGATCTGCCGTGTCCCGGAAGCTGGCGTATTGATTGTTTTTGAGCTGTATATGCAGAGTTGTCCTGAGCCGGTTAACGGTGTGGATCTCGATGCCTCCCCAAAGAGTTATCTGTAGTTTCTCTGTCTCGTAGATCAGACAATCTGGTTTAACTTTCAGTTGGTTTTGTATTGCCGTATTTATAGTTGGTCCGGATTCCTGCATTTTTTCTTTTTCAATTGAATGATTTTCAGTTGAAAGAATAAAAGGTTTTCGATTTTGTAAAAGATGAGTAAATATTTCGCTCTCATGTCCCTGAGCAAGACTGTTGACGTCTTCGCCTTCAGGTGTATCAACTATTGTAATTAAAAACTTTTCATTAATCTGCTTTAATTCCCCGGCAATGCTTCTAACAGCTTCTGATCCAGCTTCATCGCCATCAAAAATTAAAATCACTTCCTTGAGATCCTTCAGCTCTGTAATCGCTTTTCTGTGATCTTCTGTAAAGCCATTGGTGCCGTATAATGCAAGTAAAGAAAAGTCTTTTGTGATCTCCGGCAGCTGTTGCAGTGTGGCTGCATCGATAACAGCCTCTGTAAGGATCAGCCGGGTTGTTTCCACATCAGGATAGCAAGGATAAAGACCCCGGTGATCTCCTTCCAGGTAATGGTGCTCCTGCTTCTCAGTATGCCTTCCGTACATGCTTACAATATGCTTTGACTTATCAAGTAGCGGGAACACGATGCAGCCATTGAACCGGGTGTAATAGCTGTTTTCTCTTCCAAACTTATCAGGCTTTAATAATCCGGCTTGTAAATAGAGCTGCTTTTGCTTGGGAGTAGTTTCTTTGATCTTGTGCAGTGTTCCGGCATCATAACCGATAGCAAGATTTTTATAATCAAGTTTTCGTGATCCCAGGTAGGTAATAGCTTTCTCAGGTTTAGCGTTCAGGCTCCGTACAAAGTGAGTGAACGCTTCGGTTAATACTCCGGTTCGCTGATCATGGGTAAGATCCGGAGTGGGTTTCTTTTCCGTGGCAGGCTTTGTTTTCTGTGGCCCGGGATCTCCTGGTTCTCCTATCAGTTCTTGAGCCTTCAGGATTGCCTGGTATTTGGTGATCCCTTCTTTTCTCATTATAAAATCTACCTGGTCGCCGCTGCCTGCTGAGCAGTTACTGCTAAAGCATGTCCAGGTACCAGTCTCAGGGTAAACCTGGAAGCTCGGTGTTTTATCATTATGGAAGGGGCAACAAAGGCGGTTGTTCTTGTCGGACCTAAGATTGTAGTGTGATAGCACTTTCAGGATCGACAGTCGCTGTTTGATTTCATATATCTCCATTGCAAAAAAATAATCCGCTAATATTTGGTACAAATGTATAATATCTATTTCAAAAGCAAAAATATTTATGATTTCTTTATTCCATTTATTAGCGGTATTTTTGCACAAACGTCTAATTAAAGCGGTTTTAGTACCATATATATTACAACAACATGGACAGCTTTGGTAAAAAACTAAGAGAATGCAGGGAAGCTAAAGAGCTTTCTCAGAGTGAACTGGCAAGACAACTTGACACGCATCATTCCATTATAGGCAAATATGAACGGGATGAAGTAAAACCTTCTATCGATGTGGTAAAAAAGATAGCCGGTTTGCTGGGAACTACCGTTGGTTACTTGTTAAGTGAGACCGAGCAGGAAAATCTCTTAAAAGACCCTGCAATGCTTAAAAGATTGAATGAAATTGAAAAAATGGATAGTGACGATAAAAACCATATCCTTCATGTTCTTGATGGATTTATTAAATCCGTGAAGCTTAAAAACATTGCAGCACTATAAAAATCGAGTAGGAGGAAAATAAAGAAGTTTTCCTCCTTCTTTATTTTCCGACCTCTCACACCACCGTACGTACGGTTCACGTATACGGCCGTTCCTTAATAAACAACTCTTACCGATTCAAAGTAATCCAGCAAGAAAACGTATCCAGACTTGCGTAAACGATCGTTAGTGATAGTACGTGACAGGATAAAACTGTTGGCAATGTGCCAGTAGCCTT
>Ga0334722_10006389_pt1 | contig 11690 bp, 7 predicted proteins | sample C3_bottom_MG_FD_207210 | JGI IMG/M metagenome (GOLD analysis project Ga0334722, IMG submission 207210) | Sediment microbial communities from Yellowstone Lake, YNP, Wyoming, USA - C3_bottom | ecosystem: Environmental > Aquatic > Freshwater > Lake > Sediment | place: USA: Wyoming | collected...
GATACAACCACTACCACGACGACCACAACAACGGAAACAACGACGACCACGACGACCACTACCACCACGACAACGACGACTACCACAACCACGACGACCGAGACGACAACAACTACAACAGGCACCGCAACCACCACGACCACTACAACAACCACAACTGAAACAACCTCTACCGGAGGACGCGGCGGAGGATGCTGCACACTCATGGACACCTCGGGCAAAGAAGTCAAAGGCGTGATGAATCCTTACTTGCAGAACGGCGTGCTCTCATTCCTACCGCTACCACCTTGCCTGCCCTGCAGCCCTGTCGGCGAGTTTGTCGCAGGCGTCAACCAGTTCCAGAAATGCTGCCCGTACTGCGGCAACGGCCTCCTTTCCGGCGACGAGCAGTGCGGCGAGCCTGAGAAGCCCTACTGCGATAACGGCGCGGAATGCGACGACAAATGCCATTGCGTCACTTCTTCAACGACAGAAACGACGACCACGACAACCGAGACCACTACGACCACAACACCCGCATGCAACTGCGGCTGCACGCCGAAGAATGAAACTGAATTCATCATGTATTTCAGCCCGCCGGACGCATGTCACACCAAGGCAGACGTGATCGCGCCCTGCCAAGGCCAGCCTGCGATGTGGCCTACCGTCCCCTGCCTGAACCAAGACTCCTTCGCAGACATGCAAAAGAAATGCTGCCCTGAGAAGCCGTACACGCCGTACTGCGGCAACGGCATCGAAGATGCCGATGAGGACTGCGGTGAGCCTGAGCTCCCGCCGTGCGGCGCAAACAAGTATTGCGACGAGTGTAAATGCGTTGAGTGCAGTTATGGCGAGAAAATAACTGAGAAGTGGTCCTGCCAGAAAGGCAAGCCGTTCCACACCATGTCGGACCTGCACACCGTCACCAAGACCGGCGACCCCAAGCCACAATGCCCTGACCAATTCAACCAATACATCACCGGACCGTTCCTGTGCGACAACAAAGGCGGCAATCCTGGAGCGGCGGCAAACGGCGCTCCTGCAGGCGACATTGCCGCGTGCTGCAAGCTCGGCTGCCAGAACGACGCAGAGTGCCCTGATCCCAATCCGCCTCGCAACGACTGCTGGACTCCTGGCGCAGGCTGCTGCGTCAAAGACGGACTCTTCGGCCCGCTCGACCCGGCAGACACGTACTGCGACTACAAAGAGAAAGGCGACCCGAACTGCGTCATCGCAGGCCAGATTGCAGGCGCAGACGGCATGGGCCGCTCGTACATCGGCGAAATGCCCTGCAAGCCATCTGCGCCGACCGCGGACTCCGCCTGGACCGAGCACCAAGTAAAGGACGGCTGTGAACTCTCGTTCCCGCCGACCTCGCTGCCCGGAGGCGGCATGGCTCCCGGAACGTCGCTGATGAAGTACGACGCGTCCTGCTCGACCAAGTGCGAGAAGCAATGCCTTGTTGACCTCTGCAACTTCATGCCGCTGCACTTCTTCGCAAGCTTCTTCGGCAATGTGCCCATCTGGGCAGGACCGACCGGAAACCCGTCCGCGTCATTGCCAATCAATGTGTGGACGCTCGCGACAAGCTGCCCGTGCCCGCGCGGAACGCACGGCCATCCGCCCGTATGCACGCCGTGCGAACCCGGCGCGACCGATGCGGGGTGCCCGTGCGCTGAACCATACACCGGCAACTATCCTGATTGCGCGTGCCCCGCAGGAACTGTCGGCACGCCTCCGAATTGCGTCGCGTGCCCTACAGGCTCGACCGCAGCCGGCTGCCCGTGCCCTGCGCCCGGCGTCGGCAGCTATCCAAACTGCCAGTGCCCGCAAGGAATGCGCGGCACGCCGCCCAACTGCGTCGCCTGCGAGCCCGGCTCGACCGCGCGCGGCTGCCCGTGCCCCGCGCCAGCATCAGGAACCTATCCTGACTGCGCGTGCCCCGCAGGAACCATCGGCATTCCGCCTGATTGCCAGCAAGCTCCGCCGGATTGCGTCGCGGCAGGAACCTGCCCGCCACCCTGCCAGAACCCGCCGTGCACGTCTCCGCCGTGCACCGACTGCACGCCCGTCTGCCCCAACTGCAATCCGCCGCCCGTTCCCACACCTGTCCTCGCACCGCCGCCGGTTGTTCCGCCTGAGATCTTCTGCGCGGTCGCGCAGCCTGCAGAAGGCATAACCATCACTGCAGGAAATGGCGGAGAAATCAACGCAAGCACGCTTCCCGCGGGCTACGAAGTCATCTCGGTCACGCATGTCACCTGCGCCGGCAACAATCTTGACCTCACGTTCAACGTGCCTGATCACTTCACCGATATCCGCGCATTCCTCGCGCGCAACGGCAGCGCAGGAGGCGTTCCTGCGCAATCAGGAGACTCACCGCAGTGCGGCGGCCACTGGACGCAGGACACGCGCAACTCGGAAGTCAGCGGCTGGAGAAATACAACATATACTGAACTTGAAGCAATCACCGAAGTCCAACAAGTCTTTGCGCCCACCGACGCCGAGCGCATCGTCAGCACGGGCGACTACTCGGTCGAGCTGCCGCAGGAGCTCCAAGACCAAGTCACGGTCACGCTTTCCTCGCCGACCTTTGCCGTGCCGCAGCCCGGCAACCCGAGCCTCATCATTCTCGGAACGCCATTGCTCGCGGCGTTCTCGCCGCGCATTTCAGGCGACGTGCTGGTCACGCTGCCGTACCGCGTTCCTGATCACGTCGACCCGTACAGCGTCGGCATCTACGCATTGCAGAACGGCAACTGGGTGCCGCTGACCGCGGGCTTTGACGCGGACAAGCGCCACGTCTTCGCGCACATCGGCAACCTCACGCCGTTCCTTGACGACACGGGCAAAGCCGTGTTCGCGTCCATGGGCGTTGCGTGCATCGCGTGCTCGAATGCAACGATTGAGCGCGTCTACAACGGCGGCTCGCGCAAGGCCGTGTTCCTCGTGCACGGATTCACGACCGACCGGCTCCGCTGGCAGTCGCTCATCGACGATATCGCGCTGAGCAACAGCGACTGGCAGATCTGGGCAGTGAGCTACCCGCTCGCGACCGACAGCGACCACGTCGCCGAGGAAATCTCCTCGCTCATCGAGCAGAACGCGGCAAAGTTCGACAAGGCAAGCTTCATCACGCACTCCATCGGCGGCATCATCGTCCAGAAGGCGTTGAAAGACGGCAACGACAAGCAGTTTGCGTGGCCGCGCAAGGCAGCGGACGTCATCATGGCAGGCCAGCCCGGCACCGGCAGCCCGAGCGCAGACGTGTACGGCAGATTGTTCGCGACGCTGGTCAACCTCAAATCATCCGCGATGGTCTGGAACGGCCGCTCACCGCTCATCACCGAGGCAGTCGCGGGAGCGCAAGTGGAGCGCGCGCCCGGCGCAGAATACTTCATCATCGCAGGCAACCAGCCCTACCCATTCACCGCAGACTTGTTCAAGCAGGACAACTATTACCTGCCGAACGACGGCATCGTCAGCATTTACAGCGCGCGCACCGTCGGAAACGCGCAAATCATCGACAGGTGCAGGCACTACTTTGAAGTTCCGCGCACGCACACCGACCTGCTGGACGACTGGCTGCCGCGCCGCGTCATGGAACGCCTCCTATTCAGGAACGACAATGTCGACGCCTCTGCCCGCGCAATCGCGGGCTACAACAAGTACGTCCACGTCCAGGACAACCCGTGCGCGTCCGGAGCGCTCGTGCTCATCGGCAAGCGCATCAGCGCCGCGCAGACCGAGGCGCCGCTGGGCTGCAACTGCGGCAATGGCGTGTGCGGCGAAGGCGAGAACGCGCTCAACTGCCCGCAGGACTGCGTGGAAGGCTACCAGTACCGATACTTCTGCCGCGTCATGCCCTGGATCATCGGACCGCTCGTCGCCGTGCTGCTGCTCCTCACGACGTTCTATGTCTCGACCGCGATCAAGACGCACCGCCGCAGCGAGGCAATCTTCTGGATTTCGATGGTTGCCGCGCTCACCGCGTTGCTCCTGATCGGCCACTATTTGTTCTGCGGCTTCACCGTACCGCTGGCAGTGCTCACGCTCGGCTTCATCATCGCCCTGCTCGCGCTCACCATGGGCCACCTGCACGCCGAGCGCCCCGGCAAGACGCTGGACGACGGCCCCATCCGCCAGCTCGAGCGCCTGCTCGGCAGCCGCTAAGCCCGAAGATTTATATAGCGCAACCTCTATATTTAGTCACATACAAGTGACGATTATGGCAAACGAACACGTTTCGCGCAGGGCATTCCTCGGCACCGTTGCAGGAGCCAGCATTACATATTCTCTTGATCACACTCTTCTCGCGCAGGACGCCAAGGGCGGGTTCTCCGACTGCGCTTCAGCAATCAAGGCGCTTGACGACCTGCCTGCGCTGAAGAAAAAGCGCATCACGTTCGACCAGGCAAAGAGCGGCAATGACGCCAAGAAAATCGCCTACCTTGACCAACTTCTGGTCGAAGAATACAAGCTCATCGCAGACCCGAAGCGCAATCCTGACGGGTTTGTCGCGGCATGGCATTATTGGGACGACAAGAACCAGAAAAAAAAGGCCAGCGATGCAGTGCGCGCAGACATGCGGAGCGTCGGCGCCGAGAACCAGACCGAGAGCACTCTTGCGGGAATCGACAACCAACTCCCGCACTACCGCCTGTTTCCCCGCACCAAGGAAGGCATGGGCAACCGGCAGAAGCTGAACTACCTCATCGTCGGCAAACAGCTGCTGGGCAGCGCGAATTCCGAAGACGAACTATTCAGCTACGTGGACGAAGCGTACGCAGAGCTCGCGGCGCGCGAATACAACATGCCCATCCACGGCAAAGAGCTCGAGCGCACGAATGCGTCGGTCGCAATCTATCTGCCCTCATTTGTCTCGCTGTATGCTGCGCGCACGCGGCTCGAGCTGGTGCTCAAGGGCAAGCGCAAGAACATGTCGCAGTTCACCGAGGACGACGTGCTCAGGAATTACGCGAAATATTACTTTGAATTCATTGAGCGGCAGAAGGATTGCGAGCACTCCACCCACATCGACGTTGGCGGAAGAACAGTTGAAGAGCCGCACTTCAAGCGGGCGTACGATGCGATGCAGGCTTTGCGAACCGAATCCGACGAGTCGCTCGACAAGCTCGGCGCTTCGTGGAAAGACGGCAGGCTCATCAGGAAATAAGACGATTTCTAAGAAAAGCTTTTAAAACAGGCTCGTTCTGACGTCACCTATGTCCAGCAAAGACCAGAAAAAGGCACCTGCAAAGGAGTCGCGAGAACCTGCGGGTTCTCGGGAACTTGAGAACGCGAAGCGTTCCTCAAGTGACGAGAAGCAGATGGGCATCACCGTCAAAAAGGATGCCGACTTCTCGGAATGGTTCACGCAAGTCGTGACCCGCTCAGAGCTTGCAGACTATAGTATAGTGTCCGGCTGCATGGTCATCAGGCCTCTCGGAATGGCAATATGGGACACTATCCGCGCCGCTTGCGACCCCAAGCTCAAAGCAATGGGCGTCAAGCACTCCTACTTTCCGCTCTTCATTCCCGAATCATTGCTGAAAAAGGAAGCAGCGCACGTCGAAGGCTTCACGCCCGAGTGCGCGTGGGTCACGCACGGCGGCGACACCAAGCTCGGCGAAAGGCTCGCTGTCCGCCCCACGTCCGAAGCGATCATGTACGACTCCTATTCCAAGTGGATCCGCAGCTGGCGCGACCTCCCGTTGAAGCTGATGCAGTGGAACAATGTCGTTCGCTGGGAATTCAAGCACCCGACATTGCTGATGCGCACGCGCGAATTCCTCTGGGTCGAAGGCCACACCGCCTTCGCGACGCGCGAAGAAGCACAGCAGGAAATCAAGGACATCATGGCATTGTGGATGGACGTCTGCGAAAACACGCTCGCGCTCCACCCTATCCACGGCAGAAAGACTGAGAAGGAAAAGTTCGCCGGCGCAGAAGGGACAGAATCGCTCGAGTTCTTCGTGCCCAATGGCAGGATGGCGCAAGGCCCTGACGCGCACGCCGACGGCCAGAACTTCGCAAAAGCATACGACATCAAGTTCCTCGACAAAGACGGCAAGATGCAGCACGTGTTCCAGAACACCTGGGCCATCAGCACGCGCATGGTCGGCGTGCTCGTTGCCGTGCACGGCGACGACAAGGGCATTGTCATTCCGCCCGCGCTCGCGCCGAACAAAGCAGTCATCGTCCCCATCCTGTTCGAAGACACCAAGAAAGACGTGCTTGCCGCGTGCGAGAAGCTCAAGCACGAGCTTGCCGCGCTCGCACCCATCCTGGACGACCGCGACGGCTACACGCCAGGCTGGAAGTTCAACGAGTGGGAGCTTAAGGGCATCCCCATCCGCGTCGAATTGGGCCCGAAAGACTTGAAGGCAGGACAAGTCGTGCTCGTGCGCCGCGACACCGGCGAAAAGAAAATCGCCAAACTCGCCGAGGCGGCAAAGACCATTGAAATACTGCTCGGCACGATGCAGAAAGACATGCTCGCGCGCTCCAAAAAGATGACCGAAGCGGCCATTGTCGACGTCAAGTCGCTCGCAGACTTAGACAAGGCGATCAAAGACAAGAAAGTCGGCCGCGGACCGTTCTGCAACGAGCCGTCGTGCGAAGACCTCATCAAGGAAAAGGCCGACGGCGTGAGCACGCGCGGCATTTTGATGGACAAGAAAGCGTCAGGCAACTGCATCCAGTGCGGCAAGCCCGCAAAAGTCGTCGTGCACTTCGCGAAGAGCTACTGAATTTCTCAGAACATCAAATGTACTGGCGCCCGTCGTCTTCCGGATGCTTGCGCGGCTCAGGCGTGAAGTCCGGCAATCCCAAATCGAACGTGACTTCCCGCGAAGGGCTCTCCTTCACGACCTGCGGGATGCCGCCGTGGAATTTGACAATCGCGCAGTACTGCTTCACGCTCGGCTGGCGCTTGGTCTGCGTCTTGCTCTCGTCGACAATGATGATCTTCGGACCTTCCGAGTGAATGTCATAGAACCGCGTTTTCGAGTGGCGACCGGTGTGCTGGAGCAGCATCAACCCTTCCAAGTATGCGTGCACCACTGCGTGGCGCTCGTTGCGCGGAATCTTGTGCGCACGCCAGCCGATGTCATCATCGTCAAAGATGTCATACACAAGAACGTCGATGAAGTCGCCGCTCGGCGCGAGAATGATGTTCTGGTGGCCCACGTCGTCTTCCGGGCGCTCAAACGCGTACTTGCGCAGGCTCACGCCATTCTGGTCAAAGAACCTGCGCTGAATCGTTTCCACCGGGCCGCCAAAGCTTCCGCGCGCTGTCAGAAAGTCCAGGTCTTTGCTGCTCTTGCAAATATACACGAGTTTACTATCGTCAGTCATCCCACTCACCGAATGTTCCTCACGGACTGGTGTATAAATAGATTATGCAAGTGTAGAATGAGATGTGCAAACATTTTTTAACCAGTATTGCCGCCCGCACATTCATGTGGAGCAAACAAGAGTGGGCGGTCTTTCTGCTGTTCTTTGTCTTCGCAATCGTCTTCACCCAGACGCGCGTGGACACGAACGACGGCTCGCGCATGAACGCCGTGCAGAGCATGGTCGAACAGGGCACGTTACGCATCGACAACTCCTCATTCCTCTGGACCAGCGACAAGGTGCGCATCAATGACCACTGGTATTCTGACAAACCGCCGATTTCCTACCTTGTCGCGGTGCCGATCTATTTCGTTCTCTACCACGGCGGGCTGACGTTCGCGCACCACGCGTCGTTCGCGTACGGCATCACCACCCTGCTGACGGTTGGGCTCATCACAAGCATCATGTTCGTCTACTTTTTCCGCTTCCTGAAGCGCTACAAGCTCACCGACCGGCAGCGCTGGCTGTACACGTTCGCGCTGGGATTCGGCACACAACTACTGCCATTTCGACTTGTCTATAACAACCACGCCATGGGCGCGGCCTTGCTGTTTTTTAGTTATTACCTCTGGCTCGCTGTCAAGAAGCCCGAACAATTCTTCTGGTCAGGACTGCTCGCAGGGTTTACCGCAGCAATCGACCTCGTCACGGGTGGCATCTTCCTCGTCTTGTTCACCGTCACCCATTACCGCAGGCACGGATACGCAAAGACCGCGAAGTACGCGCTCGGCGCATGCATCTTCCCCATTCTCGGCTGGCTTATCAACTACTGGTTGAGCGGCAGCTTTGCGTACTTCTCTGTTCAGCCTGCACTGTGGAATTACCCTGGCACGTTGTTTAACCCGAGTAATCTTGCAGGAGTCGTGCTGCAATCGCCCGCGGTCGCGCTGCGGTATGCAGGACCGATGCTCATCGGCTGGACGCACGGCGTGCTCACGTTCAACCCGCTGCTCGCATTCGGCATCCTTGGAGTTCTTGTCGCCCTGTTCACCAAAAACAAATACCGCACCGAAGCGGTAGTCATCACAATAGGTGTCGTCTCCGTATTTCTCTATTATTTCTTCCGCACCAGCAATTATGGCGGCTGCGGCTGGGGCTTCCGTTACACCGTGCCGCTGATTCCGCTGGTGTTCGTCTTCATCCCGTTCCTGCTCACACGGAAAAGCCGCTGGACGCCATTGCTCGCCACACTATTCTGGCCAGTCATGCTTGCGTCCGTGACCATCGCAGGATTCGGCATGTTCCAACCCTGGGCGTGCCACCCGCTCATAATCATCAAGAACGTATCTGCCCAACTCGTCGCATCGTTCTAGGACGATATGTTTAAATATCACCTCTGCTCTATTATTCGTATGCCGAAAGCAAAAAAGAAGGCTGCGCCGAAGAAGGCAGCGGCACGCAAGGCGCCGAAAAAGGCGATGAAGAAGCCCGCGAAGGCAGCGCCGATGAAGGCGGTCAAGCGAGCGAAGCCGCTCGGCGAAATCACGCATTTCTTCGGCAACATCAGCGTCGCCGTGGTCAAGATCTATGCGCCGCTCAAGGTCGGCGACAAGATCTGCATCGAAGGCCGCGGACAGTGCTTTGAGCAGGTTGTCAAGAGCATGCAGGTCGAGCACGACCAGGTGCAGTCTGCCAAGAAAGGCCAGGAAGTCGGGATGAAAGTCGCCAAGCCGGTCAAGGACGGCGACCTCGTTTACAAGGCGTAATCTGTCGACGGAGAAACGCCGCCCGGAACGAAACCTTTATATATACCCAGGGGGTATGCAGTATCATAAGGCATTCTGCATATGTGATTTTTATGACAAAAGAAGCAAAGGATTTCCAGCTCAAGACCGGTACAACGACTATCTGCATCATGTGCAAGGACGGCGTTGTGCTCGCGGCAGACCGAAGGGCAAGCGGCGGCGGCATGGTGCTGCACAAGCGCGCCCAGAAGATTCAGCCTCTCACTGATTTGATCGCAGTCACGACCGCAGGCAATGTTTCTGACATCCAATTGATGGTCAAGCTCGCAAAGGCAGAAATCAAGCTCAAAGACGTCCAAGTCTACCGCTCCAGCACGGTGCGCGAGACCGCAAGCCTGGTGGCAGGAATGCTCTACAGCACCTTCCGCAGGCCCAGCATGGTCCTCAGCATCGCATCATTGATGATGGCAGGACGCGACAAAGAAGGCTTCCACGGCTGGGAACTCAGCCCGGACGGAAGCATGATGGAAATCCGCGATTATGCAGCAGACGGCTCAGGCATGGTATTCGCCCTGGGCGTTCTGGAAACCTTGTACAAGAAAAACATGAGCATGGACGAAGGCGTCAAGCTCGCGGTCAAGGCAGTCAATGCAGCCCTCCTCCGAGACACGGCGACGGGCAACGGCATTGACGTCGTGACCATCACGGACAAGGGAATGCAGACCGTTATGGAGAAAGAGCTCGAGATCCGTCTCGACGTATAAGGCCCCCGTTCTTTTCTAAGGGCGGCCAAGTAACAGCACAATAAGACTATGGGTAACACTCATTATGGCAGATATCATTAAAGAAATCCTCAAGATGCTTCCGGAGGGTAAAATCTCCGACGCGGTCTTTGAAGGCGCAAACATCGTCATGTACACGAAGGACAAGAAGTTCTTCCTGAACGACGAGGGCGCCATCCGCGCAGCAGTCAGCTCGTTCAAAAAACGCATCGAACTCCGCCCTGACCCGAGCATCTCCGAAGGACAGGAAGAATCAGAGAAAGAAATCCGCAAAATCCTGCCCGCAGACTCGGGCATCGCCAACATCGTCTTCGAGCCCCAACGCGCGCTCGTCACGATTGAATGCGAAAAGCCCGGACTTGCCATCGGCAAGCAGGGCGCACTGCTCCGCGACATCCGCGAAAAATGCTTCTGGGTGCCGATTATCCGCAGAACACCTGCAATCCGCTCGGTTCTTATCGAGAACATCCGCGCAGTCCTGTTCCAGAACTCCGAATACCGCCGCAAATTCCTCGACAAAGTCGGCCACCGCATCTACGACGGCTGGATCCGCGAGAAAAAGAACGAATGGGTCAGAATCACGTTCCTCGGCGGCGCACGACAAGTCGGACGCAGCTGCGTCTTTTTGCAAACTCCTGAATCCCGTATCCTGATGGACTGCGGCATCAATGTCGCGTCTGACCAGGAACCGTACCCGTATCTGGACGCTCCCGAATTCCACCTGAACGAGCTTGACGCCGTCATCGTCACGCACTCGCACCTGGACCACTCGGGTTTCGTTCCGTACCTGTTCAAGTACGGCTACCGCGGGCCTGTCTACTGCACCGCTCCGACACGCGACGTCATGTCGTTCTTGTGCCTTGACTATGTCAAGCTGATGAAGGCAGAAAACAGAGACCCGCTGTACGACACGGACCACATCAAGGAAATGGTCAAGCACACCATCACGCTCGACTTCGACGAAGTCACCGACGTCACGCCTGACGTCCGCATCACGCTCTATAACTCCGGCCACATCCTCGGCGCGGCAATGATCCACCTCAACATCGGCAACGGCCTGCACAATCTTTTGTACACGGGCGACATGAAGTACGGCAAGACGCCGCTCCTGGAGCCTGCAGTCACGCAGTTCCCGCGCTTGGAAACCGTCATTATCGAAAGCACGTACGGCGGCAAGACCAACGTGATGGGGTCGCCGCAAGAACAAGACGAACTGCTCAAAAAAATCATCCAGGAAACCGTCAAGCGCGGCGGCAAAGTGCTCATGCCCGTGCTCGGCTCGGGCCGCGCGCAGGACGTCATGGTCATCATCGAAGAAATGGTCAAGAAAGGCGAGCTCGAGCCGATTCCCGTCTACATCGACGGCATGGTTTGGGACATCACCGCAATCCACACCGCCTACCCTGAGTTCTTGAACCGCGTCCTGCGGAAGAGCATCTTCCACAAAGACGAAAACCCGTTCCTCAACCCTATCTTCAAGCGCATCGGCTCGCAGAAGGAGCGCAAGGAACTGCTCGAACAGCACGGCCCCTGCGTCATCCTGGCGACGTCAGGAATGATGGTCGGCGGGCCCTCGGTCGAGTACTTCAAGAACCTGGCCGACAACCCCAAGAACAGCATCGTATTCTCGTGCTACCAGCCGGAAGGCGCTCTCGGCTACCGCATCATGCACGGCGAGAAAGAATTCATCTTCAGCGAAGGCGGCCAGCAACTGGTCGTACCGGTCAAGATGGACGTCTGCCGCGTCGAGATCTCAGACCACTCGGACCGCAAGCAGCTGATGAACTTCATCTTCAAAGCTTCGCCGCGCCCGAAGAAAGTCATCGTCAACCACGGCGAGAACTCG
>Ga0334722_10006390_pt1 | contig 11683 bp, 13 predicted proteins | sample C3_bottom_MG_FD_207210 | JGI IMG/M metagenome (GOLD analysis project Ga0334722, IMG submission 207210) | Sediment microbial communities from Yellowstone Lake, YNP, Wyoming, USA - C3_bottom | ecosystem: Environmental > Aquatic > Freshwater > Lake > Sediment | place: USA: Wyoming | collected...
CTTTGGTCTTGCAATAGACCCAATAACTGGAAATCTCTGGGATACAGAAAATGGTGATGATGATTTTGATGAAATCAATTTTGTACCGCCCAACTTTAACAGCGGCTGGGAGCTTATCATGGGGCCTGCTACTGAAAGTGAACTTTCTAGATTGTCTGGATATGATGGATATGTATACAGCGATCCTGAGTTTAGCTGGCAACAGGTAGTTGCACCAACTGCAATATCTTTTGTTGATTCAAAATCTCTTGAAAAATTCAAAAACAGTGTGTTTGCAGGTGACTGCATTTACGGAAACCTGTACAAATTTGAATTAAATTCTGACAGGACAGGATTTGTATTCCATGATGCGGCGTTATCTGATAATGTGGTAAATACGGGCGAATCAATGGATGAAGTCATCTTTGGAACCGGATTTGGTTGCCTGACAGACATCGAAGTTGGACCTGATGGACTTTTGTATATTCTGTCTCTCTCAGAGGGCACAATTTACAAAATAATGCCTAAAACAATGATGATAAAAACGGATGAAGTTGTTCGTACTTCACCAACACCTTTTCCAATTGAATATTCTATTTATACTATAATTAGTGCAGCGATTATTGCAGGTATTGCTATCTATCTAACAAAAGTTAAACGAAAAAGCAAATAGGCTTTTATTTTTGCATTCCTTTCCAGACTTGGGTTATCTGGGAAAATTCGTTTAGTGGAACTATCTTTAATGTGTTGAATTTTGATAATCCTACTTCTATTACCATTTTTTCTACATCATGTGCATCTTGCCCATCCAATATTATCACAAATTGATGTTCAAGAACTGATGCATAAAAACCGACTATTTTTTTTATTCTGTATTTTTTCTTGACATCGTTCATCTTTTCAAGGATCTTCATTCCTACTAGTCTATTTGCATGATTGTTAAGTGGACACGCTTCTGGACTGTGGATTGAAAAAACTCCAAACAATGCCATATGTCATCACCTCTGTGTTTCTATATTAAAACTAATTGTCATGCCTTTAACATTGTAACGCATCTAGCTTCAGTTATATAATCTGGGTTGGAATTTCATTTTGCAGAGGTACCGAAGCCCGGCCAACCGAGAAGGACTCAAGATCATGGCAATGGGATATCCTTTCCCTTAGGGGTTCGAGGGTTCAAATCCCTCCCTCTGCATTTTTGTATAATTTTTTCTGTCGTCTTTGTCGCTGCTTACGGTTTGGTTCGTCAAAACCGCGATGATTTTCTCCCATGATCTACTCTGTTTACAAAATTTAAAATAACTTTTGTATTGTCAAAAACTTTCGTTTAAGCCTTAACCATCTGAACTTCTCGTACAGAGTGGCGTGAAAGATCTTCATGAAGCAACGCATGGGATTCTTCTGTAAAGATCAAATTACATCGATAACATTTCCATGCTTTTGCACTCACATAAAATTATACGTGATTTTTGCTTATAAATATATTGTAAGTTTCTATAATTTCATTGGATAATAGCGATCATATCAAAATAACTTTGGAATAATTAGGGAAATAGGTTGTATTTTTTGCATTTTACAACCATACCTAGAGGTTATAGCTAGAATCAATTAAAGGATCTGAGAAATCTAAAAACTCATGGAAGAAATTCTTGAAATGTTTGGTAAGCTTTCCTATCTTGGAATTTTCTTCTTATTGATAGCAATGAATGCATCGCCGATTTTGATGCCACCGACATGGATTGTTCTGTCCTCATTTTATGCAATAGATCCGGCACTCAACATACTGACACTTTCAATTGTTGGAGCTACTGGCGCCTTGATTGGAAGAATGATTCTTATGTATATCAGCAGATTCTTTCGCAGGTTCATTGGAACAGAAAGAAAATCAAGTCTTGATACACTTGCAGATTTCATGAAGAAGAAAAAATATGGATATTTTTCTGCATCATTTCTTTTTGCTATAACGCCATTGCCAAGTAATATGTTGTTTATGGCATACGGAATAATGCGAGCAAAAAACATATCTCTTTTTGCAGGGTTCTGGACAGGAAGAGCGATTGCGTATTATGTAATGATATCTCTCAGTACTGTGACACTAAAACCATTTTTAGAATTATTTGATGACAGCTTGACGGGAATCTTGGTCACAGACATTAGCAGTATAGTTATGATTGTTGTCTTTGCATGCATAAATTGGAATAAGTTGATAACTGAAAAGAAATTAGGATTTGTAAAACCAAAATTCTGGAGACTCTAAATTGAAATCAATTAAACTAAAAAATGAAGTGCAAAAAAGGTTAGCAAAAAATGATCCTGCGCATGACTTTGAGCACATAATGCGTGTTTACAAAAATTCAGAAAAAATAGGAAAAAAAGAAAAAGCAAACATGAAACTGGTACGGGCAGCCGTACTTTTACATGATATTGTATCTTATCAAAAATCAGACAAACGCTCAAAAAATGCATCCACAGAAAGTGCCCTGCAGGCTGCAAAGATACTCAGAAAATATGGTTATGATTCTCATGAAATAGGCATAATAATACAAGCCATTCGTGAACACAGCTTCTCAAAAGGCATAATTCCAAGCACTCTAGAAGGCAAGGTCCTTCAGGATGCAGACAGACTTGACGCATTGGGAGCAATAGGCATAGCTAGGACATTTGCTGTGGGGGGAGCAGAAAAAAGATCATTTTACAACAAAGAAGATCCTTTTTGTCACAAAAGAAATCCAGATGATCAAAAATGGACACTGGATCATTTTTACAAAAAATTATTACTGTTAGAAAAAAAGATGAACACAAAAACCGCAAAAAAAGAAGCTAGACTCAGAACAAAGACGATGAAAAGATTTCTTAATGATCTGAAAAAAGAAATCTAATCGTAATCTATGTATCTATCAAATCGTTTTTCAATTTCAGGATTTTTTCCTTCAAGAATTTTTTCTATCTCATCTTTGTATCTTTTTTTTGTAAATGAAGATATCTCTTGAAAATTATCTGATTTTGGAAAAGAATCCATTAGGTTTTCTAAAAATTTAACGTGTTCTACTACTTTATTTCTATATTCTTCCCTAGTTGGTCTTTTTATTTTGTTTAGGCGAAACCATGTTGTTGCCCAACTTGCTCCAATGACATGTGGTATCAAATCAAGGGCACGTTCTATTTCAAAACGATCGTCTTCTCTCATTTTTATCCATTAAGTGCTCTTGCGGCAATCTTTGAAAGATATGTTACTATCATGTCTGCACCAGCTCGCTTTATTGCAGTTAAAATTTCCAAAGTAACATCAGTTTCATTTATCCAGCCCTGCTTTGCAGCTCCTTTTACTAATGCATATTCGCCAGATACACTATAAGCAGCTACTGGTATGTTGAAACTGCTTTTTGTCTTTGCAATTAAATCAAGATACGCAAGAGCAGGTTTTATCATTACTATGTCAACACCTTCTGCGATATCTGTCTCAACTTCTCTCATCGCCTCTGTTGGGTTTGTGTATGGTAACTGGTATGATTTCCTGTCGCCAAATTGTGGTGCACAATGAGCCATGTCCCTAAATGGAGAATAGAGGTTGGAGCGATGCTTTGCAGAGTGTGACATTATTGCTACATCGGTAAAACCTGCATCATCTAGTCCTTGTCTTATTGCCTTTACCTGACCATCCATCATTGCAGAAGGAGCAACTACATCCACACCAACCTGAGCTTGACTAATCGCTATTTTTTTCAAAACTTCCAAACTTGAATCGTTATCTATTGTATTACCTTTTACAAGACCGCAATGTCCTGAACTGGTGTATTGGCAAAGACAAACATCTGCCATTATAGCTATTTTATTTCCAAGATTTTTTCTTATTTCTGAAATTGCTTTTTGAACAATACCATTTTGATCAAAAGCCGATGTACCCATATCATCTTTTTTGGTAGGAATTCCAAACAGCATGATTGCTGGAATCTTCAAATCTGCAATAGAATTTACTTCACTTACGATATCTTTTAGCGGTAGTCTTTCTATGTCTGGCATGGAATCTACCTGTATTTTTGATTTCAAATCTTCCTGCACAAAGACTGGACAAATTAGATCTTTTGGAGACAGTCTGACTTCTTCTAAAAGCTCGCGAATCTTTTCGCTTTTTCGTAATCGTCTGAGTCTAACATTGGGAAAAGTCATACGCAAAAAACACTCTCTGCAAGCAATATAATCTGTTACTCTTTTGTGTTATAATCAAAAAGCTTGCTAACTGATTTGAGCAACTCAGAATCTCCTTGCTCTGACGCCTTTCTCAAATTGTTCATTGGAGTTGATATTATTCCTTCTACAATTGCTAGAGTCAGCTGATCAATTATGCGTATTTTCTCTTCATCGTTTTCACCAAGCATCTGTAGTGCCTTTTTGAGTTCTTTGACTCTCACCGTATCGATGTCTTTGAAAACGCCTTTTACTATGGGTTCTACCTCTAATCTTTTCATTACTGCCTCTACAACTGGAAGCTCTTCACTAATTATTTTTTCCGCAGAGGCTGCCACTCCAATCCTTGTTCTCATGTTCTTGTCTACCATCTCTGCTATCTGATCCAAATTGAACATCTTTATTCTGCCTATTGTAGCAACTCGCTCATCAACAGTTCTTGGGTTTGACAAATCAAGAATCATCATTCCTGCTTTTTTTGATTCCATCGCATCTTTTACTCTGTCATATGTAACAAGGAAATAAGGTGCAACAGTTGCAACAAACAAGACATCTACTTTTTTGAAACTGGCAAGTGCTGCATCAAACTTGGTTGGTCTTCCTCCAACGGTTTCTGCAAATGCTTTTGATCTTTCAAAAGTTCGACTTGTTACTAAAAACTCTATTCCTCTTTTCTTAAGTGACTTTGCAACAAGACTTGCTGCTTCGCCTGTGCCTATTAGCAAAATGCGTTTTGATTTTAGATCATCAATGTTTTCTTCTGCAAGCTTGACTGCCATGGAACCAATAGAAATGCTTCCACGACTTATTCCAGTTGTGTTTCTTACCCTGCTGCCAACTCGAATTGCTTTGTCAAAAAGTGTATTTAGTTTGCTTCCAGATGCATTTGATTCTCTGGCTGTTGTTATGGAATCTTTTACTTGACCTAGTATCTGTTCTTCACCGACAACAAGTGAATCAAGTCCTGCAGTCAATTTTAAAAGATGTTCATATGCTTCTGTTCCCTCGCTTATCTCTAGATTTTCCTTGAAAGCATTTTCTTCCAGTCCTGCAATAGAAGCCCATGTTTTCTTTATTCTTTCAATATCGTGAGCATTTCCTGCACCAAAGACTTCAACTCTGTTACATGTCTGAAGTATTACACATTCTTGTAGGCCAGAGTGTTCAATAAATGAAGAATAAGCTGAATCCAAGTCTCTAAACGTGAATCTTTCCAGCATGTGGATTGGCGATTTGTGAAAAGTAACCCTGGCATTTATGACATTAAGACTCATTTTGATTCTAACATCTCCATTACTCGCTTTTGTGCTTTTTTGAAATTTCCTTCTTTTATTAACTGTTTTACCTGGTTATCATTTATAACGCCATACAGGAATTTTTTGCGCTCAAGTGGCGTTGCTATCTTGGATTTTGCCGACGATCTGGCAAATTCCTGCAGTCTTATTTGATAAATGTCTTCTTTTGTGATGATTTTTTTAAAGACCTCTTCTGCTTTCATCCTGATCTTTCTTGCCATTGCAGGACTTCTTCCACCAGTAGAGACTGCTATCTGCACAGTATCTTCTATGTTTATCACAGAAGGATGGGAAAAATCGCTAACTGCTGGATCGTCAGCAGCATAAGCATAGCAGCGCATCTTTTTTGCCTTTTCAACAATTTTTCGATTTAGTTTTTTGTCATCAGTTGTAGCCATGACAAGAATTGGTTTGTATTTTGTAAGAAAATTGGCATTTTCCAGTTTCATTTTTTTAAAAAGTATTTTTTTCTGCTTTACGTAATTGTCTATCTGGCTGTTCGTTTTGTCACTGATTAGTAAAATCTTGCAATCCTGTGTCAAAAGCGAATTTATCTTTTTGAGCCCCTCTTGTCCGCCGCCTACCACTATGACCAAATTCCCCTTTAGATTTAGATCCACTATCAATAACTTGGCACCTTCTGAATGGTATTTATAGATTGCAAGAAACTCGGTACGTTTTTTAGTTGCGTAAAGATTTTCATTCTTGATATCAATGGATGCTTTAGACAAAGAAATTCTAAATGAAATCCAGTGGACATTTCCGCTAGTTCCTGAACCTTATATGGAAATGGCAAAAAAATTCAAACTCTCTGAAGACGAACTGATGCAAAGACTAGCTGCACTAAAAAAAACCGGAGTCATCAGGCAACTGAGCGCAATTTTTGACACAAGAAAGCTTGGCTACAAAAGTGCATTGATTGCAATGTCAATAGAACCAGAAAAATTAGACTATGTTGCAAGTCAGGTAAACAAGCATCCCGGTGTTAGCCATAATTATGAAAGAAATCATGAATACAATCTTTGGTTTACACTTGCAGTTCCACCAGGCAGTGATCTAAAAACCGAGGTTGACAAGTTTTCTAAATTATCTGGAATAAAAAAAACAAGACTGCTTCCTACCATTAAACTTTTCAAAATTGGGGTAAAACTTGACATGGTAGAAGGTAAGGAAGCGGAAGTAAAACCAACAGAAGAAAAGAAAAAAATTCGTGATGTTTCGTTTGCTGCAACAGAAGAAGACAAAGAATACGTACGTGAGCTCCAAAAAGATTTGGAAATAACAAAAAGACCATTTTTAAAATCTGCGCAAAAACTTGGAATTACAGAAGAACAGCTCCTTGACAAAGTAAAATACTATGAAGAAATTGGCGTCATGCGCAGGTTTGCTGCCATATTACGACACAGGGATGCAGGGTTTGTTGCAAACGGAATGATTGTCTGGAATGTTCCTACTGACAAAATAGATGAGATTGGCTCAAAACTGGGCGCATTTCCGCAGGTAAGCCACTGCTATCAAAGACCGATATACCAGGATTGGCCATACAGCGTCTTTTCAATGATCCACTGCAAATCACAAGGAGATGCAGAAAACATGGCAAAAGAAATTCAAAAACAAATTGGCATAGATGATTATAGAATACTGTTTAGCTCAAGAGAATTCAAAAAAACTCGAGTGGAATATTTCGTAGAACACGAATATGCCATAGAAGGCTACATTCCTGCGTAAATGGATGATTTATCATTTCTACGCGCGCCTTATAATCAAAATTTACATTTGAATTGATTAATGGTTCAACTATACATCCAATGCCCAAACTGCGGCAACAGATTGTTTTACATAAAATCTACTGCAACAAAGATTCCACATGAACGCAGTTTGCATTACTGTAATAGCTGTGGTTATCAAAATGGTAATCTGGAAAAATCGATGACCTGTGCATGATTCCAAAACCCTTTCTTTCTTTTTCACTATTATTTTTGTCTCTATCCAAGATTGGTCAGACTGGTATCATAATTCGAACTTTGGAAAATTATTTAATACTTCCTGCAAGAAATCCAACTCTTTTGATATCAGGCTCTGTTGTTACTATCACTTCGCTTAGCCAGTGGAACATTTTTGATATCAAGAATTTCTCTGGAGGAACAGTAGAGCACATGATGATAGTAAACGCGTTATCTGTTGTACAATTTATCATAGGTTGGAGATCAGCTGCAAAAAAAGCAAAATCTGAAGTAAAGTCTGAACAAGAAATTGATTCAAAAATTTCAGAAATGCAATCTGAAATAAACAGTCTGAAATCCAGATTGGTTCTTCATTAAGCAGGAACAGACGCCTTTAGTTCGTATTGAGGCCATTGGTTATACATGTCTGTTATCTCTCTCATGTCTTGGGAATTTAGATATTTTCCATCAGACATTGCTGCAAATTTTTCAATTTCCTCAGTGCTGATTACTGTTGGTAACACAGAAGAGACTGCGTTCTTTGAAAGAATAAACTTGATTGCAAATTCTGTTATGTTTAATCCATTGCGCTCAGCAATAGGTCGCAACTGTTCTACTTTTTTTAGTGATTCTTTAATCCATTCGCCTTTGCGGACTGAGCGATGGTCCTTTTCGTCAATTTTTGTATCAGCATTTACTTTTCCTGTAAGTATTCCGGAAGCATCTGGAACCCGTACCAAAATTCCTACGTTTTTCTTTTCTGCACTTTCAATTAGTTCATTTCCGGGAGTTTGCTCCAAAATGTTATAGACTGTTTGTACTGCACTGACGTTTTTTCGATTCATGGCCTCTAATCCTTCGTGTGTCCAGCCTATTGCAGGACCCAATGCCACCTGATATGTCTTGATTATTCCATCTTGCATTTTTTTATCAAGTGTTTGAAATATTGTATCATCTTTTATGTGGTGGATCTTTGGGTTGTGCAAACCATAAACATCAATGTAATCAGTTTGTAATCGTTCTAGACTTTTTTTCAGTGCATGTTCTGTAAATTCACGATCGAATTTTTGTGGAAGCTCGCTGTGTCCTATTTGTGCGGCATCTTCAAAGTCATATCCGTATTTTGTTGAAATGACAATATCATCACGCATTCCATGAAATACCTCGCCAATTAGTTTCTCGCTTTTGCCTTTGCCATACATGTCGCCAGTCTCAAAGAAGTTTATCCCAACATCATATGCCTTTTTGAGCATGCGTTTTGCCTCATCATCTTCGATTTTTTTGCCCCACCAATCAAGAGCGATAGTCCATGCCCCAAATCCTACTTCAGAAACCTTGATTCCGCTTTTGCCTAGTGTCTTGTATTTCAATTTACAATCTCCTTGAATTTTTCAAGCTTTTCTGCAAGTTCCTTGTCGCTCAAAACCGATCGTCCAGCCTCCAAATTTACATTTATGTCTATCCAAGATTTGCATCCTTGATATTCATCTAAAAGTGGGATTTCAGATTGTGGTATCTTGTAAACTTTGAGAAACATTGCCTTCGTGGGTTTTTCTGGCATCCACTTCATTCTTTCTTGGATGTAATAATCACTCCAGATGTGAAAGGGGGATAATGCTTCAATTTTTTTCATATCTGAAACATCGGACTCTGCAACAACTTCTGCATAAGATGTTATTCTGTTGACACCTGCCTTTGGTTGGTTTTCTCTTACGTCTGCTAGATATCCATAAAATTGTGATTTTAGCGAGTCATGTTGCTGATGTTCATATGTTGGAAATAGGAAAAATTTTTTAGCTTCTACCTTAAACCCAGAAGATGTTTCTAAAATGCCACCTTTTCGCAATAATACCGTCTGGTTTCCATTTTCTAGAGCCTTAACAACGGTAGCCCATTCTTTTAGTGCCTTCATTATCCAAGACTCTTGATCAAAGAAACAATATCTTTTTTTACACAGACAATCATCGGTGTATCCACTTTGATGTAAACACTCACTTGGGTCTCTCTCAAGTCCATGATTAAATCCTGGAATTTGTCAAGCCTGTCTGTTTCAAAAGCCAGCATGAACTCTTGATCATGAATGCCAAAGGAGTATGTTGTGTTTAAAATAACTTCGGGATACTTTTGTCCTACTTTGATGTGCTCATCCATCAACTCTTTTCTTTTTTCAACCGACAAAAGATACCACTCTCTTGTTTTGATAAAAGGATAAACTATGACGTATTTTTTCTGTTCCTCACCTGCAAGCCATCCATGTGCCACTCCGCTTTTTGCATACAGTGATGGTCTTGTATTGGACAAATACACATGTGTTGGAAAGATGTATTTTCCAAAGACTGTAAGATAGAGTTTTGACATTACATCCTGGAACTGTTCTATATTATCTGAGGCAAACCAGAGCAAAAACTCGGCATCATCTCTTAACCCAAGCGTGGAGTATGATCTATATTTTATTCCAGAATTGTTTAGTATGTTTTCTACTTCTTTTGCTGATTCCTCTTTTGCCAAATCAGCCATCCATCTCCACTTTGGGTCTGCTTTGAAAAATGAGAAATTGAAATACTGGCGATTTTCTTCTGACATGTAAAGTAAATCAATTTAGAACCTTATTTAAAACTAAACCAGCATTAACACGATATGACTCTAGATTATGTCTTGATATAATGTGGAATAATGTCTTGCATCACGTAGTAGAAATCCTTATGCAGTGTTTACAGTTATGATAACCTGCCTGATGCGCCTCAGCTAAGGTATCAAAGAATACTTCATTGTGTGCAAGAAGTACCTCCATGAACCTACACGCAGATTTTTCGTTTTCAAGATCATGTACCTCTTTTGTATCCTTGTTTCCCGAGTATCTCTTTCCGTTTAATTTTTCGTACGGGTTGGACACTAAGGCTGACTTGGAATGATTCTATAAATACTAGACGACATTACATTGAAGAAATTTTAAAATAAATTCTGTTTTCTTTTTGATTAAGTATAATTTTTATGAGATTTTAGCAATCATTATTCTGTAGCTACTTTTATCAATTCAGGAATTTGTTTGCCCTTTCCTTGAGCTAGCACTGATATCCCTCCAGTCAAACTTTCAGTCACAATACCCTTGCCAGCAAGTACTTTGACAGCCATGAGCGAAGTATTTCCCGCCATGCAAACAAGCAACGACTTGCCATGAGATCCCCTCAGAGCATTATTTATCTCGTCAGGAATTTGTTGCGTCATTAATAATTTCTCCACATCTCTTGCCTTTGGCACAGAGATCTTGCTTTTGTCAACGCCAAGAGTTTTTGCAATTAGCTCTATTCCTTCCTCGCGTGGAGTATACTGGGTATGAATCCAGATTACACTGTCATAATCGTTAATGCTTGATACAGCTTCTTGCATGGAAACCTGAGTACGGTTCTGCTTTTTTCCAATTGCTTCCAGATTTTTTTTGTACTTTTGTATTCCGTCAGCAACTATAACAACAAACCTTCCTCCATTACCAAAGTTTGCCATCTGCACCACTGCGTAAAGAGCAAGGGCGCTGCTTTCGCCCATGTCATGACCCCTGTCTACAAAAAACTTTAGCAGACGTTTTGCCTGCTCAAAATCTACTTCATGTTGTCCGGCATATTTTTCCGGCTCGTAAAACTTTAATCCAGATGCCTTGCCTTTTGTCCTGATTCCTGCAACATCTTGATCAGAAAGTGGAAACACTACATGCAACGATTTTTTTCCATATTTTTCATCCAAGTATCTGCTCAAGCCGCCAGATGTGCCGCCTGTACCAAATGTGCAGACGATTCTATAGTCTTGCAGCGAATTTCCTTTTTCATGTAATTGCTGGTCTATTTCTGGTGCGGTAACAGTTCTGTGCACATCGATGTTTAGTTCGTTGTCATACTGCTCTGGGCAAAAACAATTGTATATCTTTGCAAGAAGCTTTGCCAAGTTTATGATGTCTTGTTTTGCTAAAAGCGATTGTACATCCGAGCTTGCATTATCAAAAATGACTGGGTCAAAGCCAAGCTCAGATAACTGTGAACGAATATTTGCAGCAGTTGCCTTTGCAGCCAAAACATTTGGATTGTCCTTCATTCCAGGAGCGGGGCAAATGTCCATGTCAAGATTTATGATTTTTATCTTTTCGTTTCTTAGTTCCTCAAAGACTCCTTCCTGCAGTTTTCTTGAGACTAAAGTGACTACATCCAGTCCAAGTTTGGATAACTGCCCAAGTGCTATTCCAAAGTTGCCAGATGTTGCTTCAAATATTTTCTGTCCGGTTCTTAGCTTTCC
>Ga0334722_10006391_pt1 | contig 11682 bp, 3 predicted proteins | sample C3_bottom_MG_FD_207210 | JGI IMG/M metagenome (GOLD analysis project Ga0334722, IMG submission 207210) | Sediment microbial communities from Yellowstone Lake, YNP, Wyoming, USA - C3_bottom | ecosystem: Environmental > Aquatic > Freshwater > Lake > Sediment | place: USA: Wyoming | collected...
CATGACCCGGGAAAGAAGATTTTCTCCTTCACTTTTATCCATAGCGGCTTTGCTTCTGATGGCTTTACCGTTGTCCACACCTGGACTCCTGGCCCAGTACTGGCCGGGTATGGAAGCAGAGAAAAGGCTCTCGGTCAGAGCCTTGCCAGAAACCACCATGACGCTCACGGATTGGTTTATCCAGTCTTCCAAAAAAGTCCAGGGAGACGGCCAGACCCTTTCCCGGCCCGGGATCATGATTGACCGCTGGTACCCGGCGCGGGTACCTTCCACGGTTCTGGGCACCCTGGTAGACAACAATCTTTATGATGATGTTTTCTTTGGCAAAAACCTGGACCTTATCAACCCGGAAGATTTTCAGGCCTCCTGGTGGTACAGGACAGAGTTTCTGCTGCCGGTTTATCCCGGGAAAAACACGGCCCTGTTAGAACTGGATGGTGTAAATTACCGGGCCAACATCTGGCTAAACGGCCAGAAGGTAGCTGACGCTTCGGAAATATTTGGTGCCTTCCGCCGTTTTCGTCTTGATATCTCTAAATTCGCCAGGCCTGGCGAAAAAAATGTCCTGGCCATTGAAGTTATTCCGCCGGTTAAAGGTGAACCATCTATCGGTTTTGTGGACTGGAACCCGGCTCCTCCTGACCGGAGCATGGGGCTGTGGCGGCCGGTCCGGGTCCGCCTGGTTGGGGAGGTAGCTATCAACGATCCTTTTGTCCAGACCAGGCTGGACACTGCCTCTTTGAAAGAAGCCAGGCTGACCTTTTCGGCGGACCTGCAGAATTATTCAGAAAAACCGGTCACCGGCACACTAAGGCTGGAGGTGGAAAACATCCGCCTGTCCCAGGAAGTTAAACTTGAACCAAAAGAAACCAGACGAGTAGTCTTTTCACCAGAAAAATACCAGGAACTGGTGATTAAAAACCCGAGAGTATGGTGGACGCACGACCTGGGAAAACCAGAGCTTTACTTAGCCGCCATGTCTTTTAGCAGAAAACTGGAAGCGGGTGAGAAAAAGCCAGAGCAAAAACCTGAGCCAAAAGTGGAAAAGGAAAAAAGCCAGGAAGAAAAACTCAGCGACACGGAGAAAAAATGGGGAAAAGAAAGAGAAAGCACCAAACCTCTGCCCCAGTTTAAAGCTCTGGAACCAATCTCTGACTTTAAAATTTTTCGGTTTGGCATCCGGGAGGTCAAAGATTATTTGACCCCTGAGGGCTACCGCGGTTACCTGCTCAACGGACGTAAAATCCTGATTCGGGGCGGGGGTTGGACTGACGACCTTTTTCTTAATAACCGGTCTAAAAAACTAAGAGCCGAGCTTCTCTACGCCCGTCACCTCAACCTGAACGCCCTGCGGCTGGAAGGCTTCTGGGGAACCTCTGAGGAAATGTACAACCTGTGTGACGAACTTGGCCTGCTGCTCATGGTCGGCTGGAGCTGTCACTGGGAATGGGAAAATTACCTGGGTAAGCCAGCTGACCCAAAATTTGGCGGCATCATCAGTCCTGAAGACATGGACCTGATAGCGAAATCATTTCGCGACCAGGTGAGATGGCTCCGCAATCACCCCAGCATTTTTGTCTGGGCTCTGGCCAGCGACCTGGTACCAAAACCAGAACTGGAGAAAGAATACCACCGCCTTCTGGCCGAAGAAGACCCTACCCGGCCCTTCCTTAACTCTACTGGAACCAGAGTCAGCCCGGTCAGCGGTCCGTCTGGAGTTAAGATGAACGGACCTTACGACTGGGTGCCACCAAACTACTGGTATGAAGACAAAAAGAACGGCGGAGCTTTTGGCTTTAATACTGAGACCGGTCCAGGACCGCAGGTGCCTGTGCTGGAAAGCCTGCGAAAGATGATACCGGAAGAATCACTCTGGCCGCCTGATGAGACCTGGAATTATCATTGTTCCAGGGGCATGTTTAAATCGCTTGACCGCTATCACGAAGCCATGAAAGAAAGGCTGGGCTGGCCACAAAACATAGAAGAATACGAGCGTAAAGCTCAGTTCCTTAATTATGAAGGAACCAGAGCCATGTTTGAAGCTTTTGTGGCCAGAAGGTATAAAGCCACCGGCGTTATCCAGTGGATGTATAACTCCGCCTGGCCCAAGCTCTGGTGGCAGCTCTATGATTATTTCCTGATACCAACGGGAGCTTTTTACGGGGTGAAAAAAGCCTGCCAGCCACTTCATCTGATTTATGATTATGAAACGAAAGAAGTAGTGGCCTCCAACCTTTCCGCGGCAAAAGCAGAGAAACTTAAAGCTCTGGTCAGGCTTTATAATTCGCGGCTTGAGGAAAAATACCGGCAGGAATTCCCCCTCTCCCTTGAGCCAGACAGCAAGGTCAGTCTGACCAGAATTGATTTACCCGAGGCCAGCGAACCACTCTATTTTCTTGACCTCAGGATAATCGGGGAAAAGAACGCGCTGGTGGACCAGAATTTCTACTGTCTGCCTCCGGCTCCTGACCTGCTTGATTTTGAGAAAACGACCTGGTTTGTCACCCCGGTTAAAAAATACGCTGATTTGCAGATGCTGAATAATCTGCCCCAGGCCAAAGTCAATTATCGCTGGAAGGTGGAAAGCGATTATCCGGTGCGCAAACTGACGCTGGAGCTGGAAAACGTTTCGCCGGCTTTGGCTTTTAACCTGGAAATCAAGGTCTTCAAAAGGTTGAGACAGAATTCTGTGGTGCCCATCTTTCTGGATGATAATTACCTCACTCTTCTGCCCGGTGAAAAAAGAACAGTGCGCGGCTTTTTCTTTGAGGACGACCTGGAAGGCGACGAGGTGGAAATCCGGGTGAACGGGTGGAATGTTAAAGCAGAAGAACAGAAGAAATTAAAGTAGAGAGTTAGCCGTTTCCCCGGTGGCTAAATGTTTATTTTTTCTTCAGGGAATTAACCAGCTCCTTTAATTTTTCCTGGTCCGGTTTAAGAGACAGCGATTTTTCCCAGACGGCCAGGGCTCTGTCTTTCTGCCCCAGCTGGTAATAACAGGTGCCCAGAAAATTGAGCACATCCAGGCTGGTGCCAAAGCGTTCAAGGTAAGTCTCATAATAAACCGCCGCCCGAGCATAATCATTGAGCATCTGATGGGCCTGCCCCAGAAGCGCATAAACCTCAGCCGGAGCCTGCTCCCCGGCCAGAGGAGAAAGAAGCTCTACTACTTTTTTATAATCAGCCAGTCTGAAGAGGACGCTGGCATAAGCAACAGTGGCCCGCTCATCGGGTCTGATTTCATAAGCCTGCTTTATCCTCTTCAGAGCCTCTTCTACCTGTCCTTGGTTTAAACGCTGCAGGCCGGTCAGGAGCAGACCATCAGCCGGTTCCAGCTGGCCCCGGGTAATGATTAACGGCCTGGGCAGGGCCTTAAGGGCTGAGATCTCAAAATCTACCCGGCGCACCTCCCGCACCTGGCCCTTTTCCAGGAGCTCTAACTTCAAGGAATAATAGCCTGGTCCATAAGAGTTGAGCGGTAGAGAATAATATATGAAAGATGTTTCATATAAATTTTTCTGGTCCAGGTATTGCTCTAAAACAGACTGGTCTTCACGAAGAAGATGCAAGCGGAAAGAGAAGTCCTGACCCTCCTCCTCTTTCAACCTTTGAAGCGGAAGGCCCAGGACCAGGGTTTCGGCCGGGACAAAAGATTTTCTGGCCTGGACAAAAAACTCCCAGCCCGCGGCTCGGAAAGGCTGGACGGCCGAGCCCCCTTCCACCTTCCGGCTGTCAAAAGCCAGAACCGGCTGGCCCAACCTTCTGGCTTCCTCGGGGCCCGGGAGAACAAGCTTTGAAGAACAGGAGGAAAATTCCTTGGACAGGGGGTTTTTTACCAGAAGGTCAAAGTTGTATTGACCGGGTATGAGAGGAAAAACATCCTGTACGGCCACGGTCCTCTGTCCCAGCTCAGAAAGCTGAGCCTGGGTGAGCTTCACGGGAATGGCCTTTTCAAACTGATAGACAGTCCTTCCCTGAGTATCAGAAACATGGCCGTTAAGGTCAAACTGAATAAGGTAGCCATCGCTCACGGGTTGCACAGAAACCTTGGCCGGCTCAAAAGAATAACTGACCAGGTAGTTTCCAGACCCGTCAGGATAGGCCCAGACCTCAAAATCAGCCTTCACGTAGTTGGTGCTGTAATCAACTTCAATAATGTCTTTGTACTTAAACCAGGCTTCAGCGTAGCTGTCTTCCACCCGACGCTGCGGTAAAGAAAAGATGGTGGCCAGAAGTTTATTGGAAGAAAGGTTTATCACTCCTGGTTCCATACGCTCGCTGGGAATGAGGCTCAACGACTGCTCGGCCAGGTTGGGCGAAAGCTGGTACAGCCGCTGGTAAGCATCGCGAGCATCAGCCGCATTGTACATGTAGTCAGCCACCAGGGCCTGCGGTCCATGGTCTGAAGGCGAGTAGATTACGTACTCGCCGGTCCCTTCTTTTTTAAAAAATATGATATTAAACCCGGAGGGCAAACCGAGGGCCGGGTCGCCATAATAGAACCACACCTGAGTGGGATAAACGCCCATGAGGTCTTCGTATTTTTCAATGTTATTGGGAGGTCCCAGGATGATGTAAATGCGCCCCTGGTCAGTTTTCCAGCCGGGCTTTCCGGTACCGCGGCCAAAATACTGGTTGGCATAATTCAGACGGCGGTAGTGTTCTTCCCGAAACTCATTCCGTTCCGTGCCTGGCGTGGGGTCTCTTTGCTTCCAGAAATTTTCTATGAACAGGTCGCGTTCCCGGTCATTTTTTAGCCTGAGAAAAACTTCTTTTTCTCGCGGGGTAATGATATAAACCACTTCCTCTTCCAGCCATTTCCGGTATTTTTCCGGCAAATCAGCGGCCAGAAGCGAGGTGGCCATCACCAGAAGCAGCCAGCTTCCGGTCCATCTTAAAAAGGCTTTTTTTTCCAACCACTTCCTGTGAATGAACCCTGACCTCATCATGCTTGAATTATACCCTACTGGCTTAAAACAAACAAAAAAAAGGGGCGTCCGGAAAACCAGGACGCCCCTTTTGTCGTTCTTCCTCTTAGAACTCGAAGCTGAAATTCAGCCGAACTTTTCTTGAAGGATAGGTAATACCGGAAACACGGCCAATCTGCGGCTCAATCGCTCCACCATAACCAGCGTTGACCACCGCATGCTCGTTGAACAGGTTGAGAATATCCACGGCCAGACGAACTTGAGTGGCGCCCCTCAGACGGAAAGCTTTATCCAGCCTGAGGTCCACCACTTTTTCATGTGGCAGATACCAGGGTTTGGTCGGGTCAATGGAAACGATGTAGTTATCGCCCGTGTTGACCACCAGTCCAGCCGGGTAACCCCACTGCGTGATTACCGGGTAGGTTTCCAGCGGCCAGAGCGGACGACCGGAGTTGTAGCGGAAGCGCAGACCTAAATCAACCTCAACATAAGGGATACGGTAAGAGCCGGACAGCTTGAACTCAAATTTCTGGGTGTGCGGCAGAGGCCCTTTCATGTTGTTGATGGTCTGGTTTAAGCCGGCCAGGAAGGTGGTATCCATGACCATGGGGCCTTCAAAGTTAAAGTCCTGGCGCACCGACCTCATGGCCATGCCGTCGGACCAGGAGAACAAAGCAGAAGCCAGCATCTGCCATCTGTTGGAATAACGCTTGTTAAGCATGAACTGTAAGCCCTGGTACAGCCGCCGCGGTTTTATGCCATCAATCGTCGGCATGTTCTGCACCTGGTAATCCAGATGGGATCCTATCCAGCCCACGTCCGCGCCGTTAATCGTTCCATCACCGTTATAGTCCTTGAGCACAACGCTGTACAGCGAAACCGTTTCTCCGTACTGAGTAGTGTAAGATTTCCTTTCGTACTCAAAAGGTTGCTGAGTCTCTCTGTTCAGCGGCCAGTTGACAAAGATATCACCGGTCCTCTTCCAGATGTAGGTGGCACTTAAAGAAAGGTCTTTCACCAGTTCCCGTTCCAGGTTAAGAGTTATCTGGTCGGTATACTGGTCCTTGGTGCCGTCTTTAACTTTTAACTGCCAGGAATAATCAGTGGTCTGGTACTCTTGCCACCAGTCTGGTCTGGAATTCGGGTCCAGGTAGGTATCTCCGTGAAGCAACCTGGCAGCGTAGATGACCTCGTTATCATCAACGTAATTATTACTATTGAGGTCGACAATGTCGAAAGGAATGTTGTAGAAAAGATAATGGATGTTGGCCACCGGCATATCAGGCCCAAACCTTCTCAAGTACTCAACACTGAGCGGCAGGTAATAGCGGCCATAGCTGACGCGGAAAATGGTTTTCATATCCCTGGTCAGGGCATAGGTTATCCCGATTCTGGGTGAAAACAGTTTAAAGTCAAAAATGTTGCCAGTGCCCTGTCTCTCCCGCAGCACCTTAAGGCCTCCGTTGATGTCTTCCGGTTTGGTCACATATTCGTAGACCTTACCCTTGCCGTACTTGGTGGTCATGCGGTCAAAACGCAGGCCCAAATTAATAGTCAACCTCTTAGCCGGCGTCCACTGGTCATCAAAGAAGAAGCCCATCTGGTCAGCCGTCCTGACCGTCAAGAAAGGATTAAGCCAGGTCTGCCTGTTGTAGAAAACCAGACCGGTAGCTCCATACCAGCTTCTCAGATAATTGATGTTCCTGGTCCAGGGCGCTGGGTAAGCAAAGTTGGCATAATTCTGGAAATAACCACCCAGCCAGTTGCCACGGCCGAGAGTATACTGGACACCGAACTTAATATCATGTTCACCCAGGAAGTTTTCGGCGTAGTAGGACATGTCCGCCTGGAAGGTATTACGGCTTGATTTCTGAGATTCTACGTAGGGGAAGTTACCGTTAACCCCGTAAGTCTGCCACTTCCACCAGTTAATATAACCTGGATGGTCAGGAGCGTTAGCCGGGATGAACGGCTGGTCATCTCTCCAGAAGCCTAAATACTTAACGGTGAAGACCGTTTTTCCGGTAGCCATCCATTGCCACTGAGCGGAAAGGCTGTTGGTGCTACTGTTCTGACCATAGGTCATGGTGTCATCCCAGTGCGGGTCCCAGGTCCAGCCATCGCCTTTGTTCCGCTCATAATGATAGGCCACCCAGGCTCGATGATTGGCCCAGGGTTCAGTAGTTATCTTGATGTCTCCAAAACGACCCCAGTAGCGGTTTGGTACGGGCCAGAAGGGTGTCTTTGATTCGCTGCGGATGTAATCTGCACCACCGTAGAACCAGACTTTATCCTTCTTGATGGGGCCTCCGGCCGTGAAGTTAAACTCATATTCCTTGGTGTTCTTGTTAAGAATGTCATCACCCGGGCCGATGTATAATTTTTCTCCATACGGTCCAAAATCACCAAGGATAACTGGCTCTCCGGGATTCTTGGGCTTCGGCTGGTTGTCGGCGATCCATTTTTTGGGCGCGCCGTAAACGGAGAAATTTCCGTGAAAATCATTGCTCCCAGACTTGGTCAGAACGTCAATAGCCACACCGGAATAGCTTCCGTATTCGGCTTTGGAACCAAGAGCAATAACTCTCACTTCTTCCACAGTGTTGTAGTTAACGTTTACCAGTGAACCATAAGCAGCTGACCGGGGGTTGGTGGTGTTAACACCGTTAACCAGGAAGACGTTTTCGTTAGAAGCACCACCGTAAGCATTGGGGCTCGGCAGCCAGCTCCCATCTTTACCCTGAGAGACCATACCTGGCGTGCTCAGAGCCAGGTCATAAAACGCATCACGGCTGGTCGGTAACTTGGCCAGCAACTCGCTCTGAAGGTTGGTGGCCACGGTGGAAGTTTTGGCATCCACCACCGGCCCGGCGGCTGTGACCGTGACCGTTTCTTCCAGGCGTCCCATTTCCATCCGGACATCAACCACTACAGACGAACCAGCGGTGATGACGATGTTTTCTTGTTTGGTAGTCTTAAAACCCTGGAGTGAAGCTGTCAGATTGTATTTGCCAGGGGGCAAGTTCATAAAAACATAAGAACCACGGGCTGAAGTCTGGGTCGCCCGCTTTCCACCCATCAAAGCCGGGCTGGTAATTTCCACAGTGACACCTGGAAGAGGGGCTCCCTCTTCATCCACCACAGTTCCGGTTAACTTTCCGTATTCAATGGTCTGTGGCCATAAAGCAGGAGCCATAAGCAGGATGACTAAACAGAAGGGAATGATTTTAAATCCATAGGTCTGAAAAATTCTCATTTTTATCCCTCCTCACCAAAAAACCTGTTACCTTCCCCCGCTAAAAAAGCAGGGGGCACCCTCAAGCCATCTTGTTTGAATACCCCTTTCCCTTCCCACCTCCTTTCCTATAAATTTTGTGGGATTTGATTATATTATCAAACCGCAGAAAAAAATTTGTCAAGAAAAAAAGGGGTAATTATCCGGACTACCCTCCTCATTTTTTAATCTGCGATTTTAGGGCCGAGATAAAATTATCCAGCATTTTTATCTTTTCCGGGTCTTTACTCAACGACCGGGCTTTTTCCAGGTATTCAACGGCTCTGGCCAGCTCCCCTTTATTCACATAACACCTGGCCACCATTTCCAGGGACTCCACATCTTCAGGATTGGCCGCCAGGGCTTTTTCAAAATAGCTCAGGGCTTCATCAACTTTATTCTGCCCGAATAGTATCAGCCCCAGGTTGTAAAGATTGGCTCCGTTGCTGGGGTCCAGCTCCGCTGACTTTTTGTAGTAAACCAGAGCCTTATCCAGGTCGTTTAGATTCTGATAACAAAAGCCAAGCTGCTGATAGGCCGGGGCAAATTCCGGCGCCAGCTCCGTCACCCTGGTGAGTTCCACCACAGCTTCTTGGTAGCGGTGGAGACGGCCAAGAGCCACGCCGGTGAGGTAACGGACGTTGGGGTCATCAGGGAATTTGGCTTTTAAGTCTAAAAGCTGTTTCAGTGCTCCTTCCAGGTCGTTCTGTTTAATCTTCTCCATGGCCTGAGCCAGGCTCTGCTGGGCTTCTTTGGCCTGGGCCGCGGCTTTTACTTTCTCGCTGGAAGCCAGGACGATGGTCTCAATTTCCACTTTTTGCATTCTTTCCTGCGGTTGGGAAAAATCCCACTCAAAAGTTCTGGTTTCAAAGCCGTCCTTCTTAACCGTGACTTCATAGCGAGCATGAGGTAAACCAGAAAGTACAAATTTTCCGGACTTATCAGTTTTCACCCGGTAGCTTCTGGCTGTGCCCGGGTCCTTGAGGATAATTTCCACACCGGGCAGCGGGTTTTTTTCGGTATCCACCACCAGACCAAAAAGATGGTATTCCCGGTACTGAGCCAAAACGGAAACCGTAAGCGGCGCCAGCAACAAAACGACCAGCAGACAGACTTTAAAACTCTTAACCAAGCTTAAGTTCCTCATTTTTTCCCCTCACTCTGATTTTTAAAGCTATTGGCCCGGTTGAGGGCCTCCCTGACCTTTTCCGCCTGGCCAAGCCTGTTGTAAACATCAGCCAAGAGAAAATAACCCAGAGCTTGCAAGTCATTTTTCTTAGCTCTGCTCAGACCTTCGTGGATTAAAGGCAGGATACTCTGCGGATCATCTCCCCGCAGCAGAAGCCCCCGGGCATAGAAAAGATAGCCTTCCGCTTCTTCCGGCGAAATTTCCATGACCTTTTTCATCTCCCGCAAATAACCTTCCAGGTCTCCTTCTTTAAGCCATAGTTTGCCCAGGTTGAACCTGGCCCGGTAGTGGTCAGGATAGTTTTCTACTTCTTTTTGATAGGCAGCGATTGCTTCCTCCAGGCGTCCCTGCTCTTCATACATCAGGCCCAGGTGATAATACACCCGGGGAAACCTGGGATACTCTTCCAGGATGCTTTTAAGCAATTTCTCCGCTCTTTCATACTCTTTAAGGCCCACCAGGCAGACCGCCAGGTTGAGCACATTTCTGGTCATCTTCGGCTGAATTTCCACGGCTTTTTCCAGGTAGGGCCGGGCCTGTTCATGCTCCATCCTAGCCATGTAAACTTCGCCCATGAGGGTGTAAGCCTGGGTGTTACGGTCATCCAGGGCGATGGCTTTACGGCAGAGAGTCAGGACATCTTCACTCCGTCCTTCTTCCAGCAGCAGGTTCGCCAGCCCGATTAAAGCCTGGACCGAATTCGGGTCTTCTTTGAGCAGGTCATCAAAAATCTTTTTGGCTTCTGCTTTACGCCCGAGTTCGGTATAACAGGTGGCCAGAAGCTGCCTGGCCTGCGGCATGGCCGGTTCCAGAGACAGCGCTTTCTCCAGGTTTTCCGCGGCCTCGGCATATTTCTCATGGTTGATTAAATCGCCGGACTGCTGGATGAGTTCGTAAATCTCCAGCTTGTCTTTGGGGTCAGCCAGGTCTCTGGTGGGCCTGGTCTTAACCCTGACCGCGGCACCAATGTAGCCAAGCGCCGCCAGTCGCTGCATGGTTTCTGAATCAAGATTGGCCGCCTGTGGTTCCGGCGCTCCGGCACTGATTTTCTCCACCAAAGCCTCCAGCTCTCGTTTTAAACTCAAGCCCACTTCCGGAAATTTATTCTGCACATCGTTAACTTCTTGCGGGTCCTGAACCAGGTCGTAGAGCTCAGGCCGGGGAGCTTCTATGAACTTGTAGCGGGAAGTGCGCAGGCCAATCAACGGGCTCCAGCCGTAATGAAGGTTGGGGGTGAGAGATTCACAATAAGCCGGCAGTTCTTTTTCTTTTTTTAACTTCATCAAGTTCAAAAGAGAATGCCCCTGCGTGGCCTGGTATTTAACCCCGGCCAGCTCACAGACCGTGGGAAACACATCCACAACACTTACCTGAGGTTTTACCCGGCGGCCGGCGAATTCTTTAAACGGCGTGACCACGATTAACGGCACATGCACTGCATAATCATAGATAAAATACCCGTGAGCCAGCTCACCGTGCTCTCCCAGCCCTTCGCCGTGGTCTCCCACCAGCACCAGGATGGTCTTACGGTCAAGACCCTGACTCTGCAGCCAGCTATAAAGCCGGCCTATCTGCTCATCCATAAAAGCGATTTCTCCGTCGTAAAGACTTACCGGCGGATAGTAGTTATAGCGTGAATAATATGGTTCAGGTGGTTCGTAGGGCAGGTGCGGGTCGTAGAGATGGACCCAGGCAAAAAAGGGTCGGTCCTGGTTTTTAGCCAGCCAGCCCAGTGCTGAATTTACCACCTCGTCACCGCGGCGCTGGACCATTCCCAGGTCCAGCTGCTTGTATTTTTTTAGGTCAAACTGGTCGTCGTAAAAATCAAACCCCTGCTTTAAACCCCAGCGGCCGTCAAGAACAAAAGCTCCGATAAAAGCCGCTGTCCGGTAGCCAGAAGCAGAAAAAACTTCAGCCAGAGTAACCTGGTCATCGCGCAGAGCGTTGTTGCCGTTAACCCTGACTCCGTGGTAGGGCGGGTAGTAGCCGGTCATGATGGAACAGTGAGCAGGCAGTGTCTGAGGAGAAACCGTGGCACACTGCTCAAACACCACGCCAGTGCGGCCAAGTTGATCCAGGTTGGGAGTAGTAACTCCGGTATAACCATAAAGCGGCAGATGGTCAGCCCTGGTGGTATCCAGAGTCACGATGATGACATTCGGCTTTTCTACGCCGGCTTTTTTCCAGGCTGAAGCCAGGTTTTCTTTTTCTTTTATCAGCCTGTAGCCCAGAACCACCAAAACCACGGCAACCAGCGCTAAAAGCACCGGAAGAAAAATTTTTTTATTTCG
>Ga0334722_10006392_pt1 | contig 11679 bp, 12 predicted proteins | sample C3_bottom_MG_FD_207210 | JGI IMG/M metagenome (GOLD analysis project Ga0334722, IMG submission 207210) | Sediment microbial communities from Yellowstone Lake, YNP, Wyoming, USA - C3_bottom | ecosystem: Environmental > Aquatic > Freshwater > Lake > Sediment | place: USA: Wyoming | collected...
TTTTACTGGTTTTCTAAGTAATACTTTTTGTAATTTATTATAATCCGAACCACTTACTGTAGATAAGATCTCATAATTTCTTGGTATTCTTTCAAGGGCGTATTTTACACAGATTTTTTTGATTTCTTTTTTAACCTCCTTTTTGTTAGGTGCTGTAACTGTGAGAAGATTTTGTGAGATTTCAGAACATGCTCTTGAAAATACTGACTCTGATTTTTGCATTATTATTATTGTGATTAAAATCGGTCATAAATTCTTTAAACTGGTGCGGAAACTATGGCACTTACCTTCTTCGTGATGGTCTTCTTTTTGAAACTCGTCTCTTTGTTCTACTTGTTGCCCTTCGTACTGTCCTTTTAGTAGATACTCGTCTATTCCGTGATGACCTTTTCTTAACAGTTCGCCTCTTTGCAGCAGTTCTTTTCCTCTTTGCGACTCGTCTTTTTGGTCTTTGTTTTTTGGTTTTACGTTTTGACTTTTTCGTGGTTTTTGGTATTGATATTGAACTGCTTGGATTTGTCCCTGTCCTTCTTACCTTCAAATTTTTTAATTGTACTAATTCTACTTTGGCATTTGTGCTTTGACTGAGAAGATCTTGATTTATCGCAGGAAAATTTTTACCATATTTGTCATAACAGTCTTTATGAAAAACGCTACCTTTTTCATACATCATGTCTTCGATAATAACACCTTTGTTACACACTACACAAAATGTCACAAAAGGTTTCGCCGGCACCTCGCTGACAAAACTTTCCATCATATCTGAAATCAAGGTTTTATCTTTAGACGACATCCCGCTTACACAATTCTAATTCTCGTGTAATTTAAGATTTTTAGATTCAATAAAGTCGGTTAATCCTAAAAAATGAATTAAAGCAAAGAAACATCTCTACTCTACTTTCATATCTTTATTATTTTCTGCACTTGGGCCGTGACTTGACGTGTTTTCATCAGTAAGCCTACTCTTGAAATCATTCCAATTGATTAGAGTTTTAGCATCAGATCAATCATCAAAACAACACACCCTACTGCTACGGTTATTATCATGAATGGGAATCCGACTTTGAAGAATTGAATGAAGGTAATTCTGTAACCATACTTTTCTGATAGTCCGATAGCAACGACTCCTGCACTGGATCCGATAAGTGTGCCATTTCCCCCAAGCCCTACTCCCAAAGATAATGCCCACCAAAGGGGACTAACGGCATTATGAAATTCTGCGGCAATTGTTGGATTTTGATTTAGGACTTCAATTAGTGGTATCATGGTTGCCGCAAATGGAATGTTGTCTACAAAGGCACTTGCAATAGCAGATACCCATGTTATCATAAAGAAACTTGTCCATGGGTTTCCAGCTGTAATGCCAAGTGCAGTCTTGGCTAACACGTCAATCATTCCGGATTCTTTTCCGACACTTATGGTGATAAAAAGACATGCAAAGAATATGAGGGTACTCCAATCAACCTCATGTAATATTTTTTCAGGTTTTATTTTTGATATGAGTAGCAAAACACCTGCACCACCAAGAGCAATAAGTGAGGGTTCTATGTGCAAAATTCCGTGAATAACAAAAAGTGCTATGACGCTAAACAACACCAATAATGTTTTTACCAAAAGTGGTCTATCCTTAATAAAAGACCTTTCGTCTTGGCTCATTAATTCTTCAAGATTTTGCGGCGTTGCCTTTAGCTCTTTTCTAAAAAACACCTTGAATAGAATCAGCGACACTATTAACGAAATCCCAATCGTAGGACCCATGTGAATCAAAAATGTATTAAAGTCAATGCTTGCAGCTGAGCCTATCATTATGTTTGGTGGATCTCCAATAAGAGTGGCAGTTCCACCTATGTTTGATGCAAGTATCTGTGCAAGTATAAAGGGAACAGGCGACATGCGAAAAATCTTGAATATAGAAATAGTGACGGGGATCATGAGTAGAATTGTTGTAACATTATCTATGAACATAGATGTCACTGCAGTAAATACACTCATCATAACCAGAAGCTTCCACATGTTTCCTTTGGACGCTTTACCCATTTTGATTCCAACATACTGAAAGATTCCTGTTTCAGCTAAAATGGTCACAATGATCATCATTCCTAGCAAAAGACCTATTGTGTTAAAATCAATAGAACGAACTGCAAATTCGAAACTTTCGTTAGCTTGGAAAAGACCCGTAGTGATACCAATTGTGATTGCAATGGTGGCAGCTACTAACACAATTACGGTTCTATGAACAAACTCAAATGCTAGTACAACGTATATTGAAAGCAGAAGTATTGCCAAAAGACGCAAGGAAATACTTGCATCAAATCCTATTGTTTCTGGAATAATCCAAATTAAAATGGAAAGAATGCTTAGAAGCAAAAGTCCTACGATTATTTTTTTATTAATGGATGGAACATAGTCCGCAAATTTGCTCATCAATTATATTCAAAAATACCTTTGAAAAGTCTTTTGTAGTGATTTTCCCCCTTCTAATTTTACCCGTTTGGTACCATTCTATTTTGAAATTTCCTCATAGGTTCTGGCATTTCTCTATTTTCAAATAAAACGTGTCGTATAAGGTAATTATTGGTTGAGCATTCTTTCACAACTGTCTAATTACTAAGCAATTTTTGTAGAATTCACAAAAACTCCTTTTTTAGATGTAATTTGACCGATTTCCTGACTAGCGATATTATGTTTTTTAAATATTGATTTTATTTTATCTACTTGATCTTTAGATGCAACAACACAAAATCCAACTCCCATGTTAAATGTCTTGTACATCTCATCTGTTTTTACTCCGCACTCCTGTATTAATCCAAATATTGGAGGAGGGTTCGGCATACAATCCAAATTAAAGCCAGTTTTTTTTAGTCGTAAAAGTTTGGTAAATGCACCACCAGTAATGTGTGCAAGACCATTTATCTTACATTTATCAAGCATCTCTAAAACCGGTTTTACATAAATTTCAGTTGGAGATAAAAGCGTATTTCCCAAAACCCCCACACCTTTTATTTTATCTTTAATTGAATACTTTGAAAACAAAACCTTTCTTGCCAACGAATATCCATTAGAGTGCAATCCAGTACTTTTTGCACCAATTATTACATCTCCTGATTTAATCGAATTTCCTAAAACCATTTGTTTCTTTGAAAGAAGACCTACTACCATTCCTGCAAGATCAAAACCAAAACCCTTTCCAGCAATTAGGTCTGGCATGATTGCAGTTTCACCACCAACTATTGGAACTCCAGCTTTTTTTGCACCCTTTGCCAATCCCTCAACAATTTTTTTGAATATTTTTTGATCGTTTTTGTTTGCCGCAATATAATCAACAAATGAAATTGGAGTTGCACCCACACAAATAATATCATTAACATTCATTGCCACACAATCAATGCCTACTGTATCGTATTTTTTCATCATGTTTGCAATCATTACCTTTGTGCCAACTCCATCGGTATGAGTTGCCAAAAGATTGCCTCCTGAAATCTCAACAATTCCAGCGTAATGGCCAAATCCATACGCAATTTTTGCTATTTTTGAGAGGCCGTGAGTTGAAGAAATGATTTTACCTATTGCAGCCTGACTTTGTTTAATTTTTGAGACATCCACTCCTGCGCTTTTGTAGGTTATTGCCATAAATTATGCCTGCCTGATGTAAGATTGGGATTTTGGTAATATGAATTCAAGTCAATCAAAATATTACATGTACATTCCGGCGTCTGTTTTCCTATCTTCTGAATATTTTTCAGAAAGTTCTTTAAAATCTACACCAAGTTTTTCTGTTTGTTTTTTAAGGTCTTCAGTGTCAATATTTGTTTGATATGCTCTATTTACCGCATCAACTAGAGTTGCAGCAGCTAAAGGATCTGGCTGCGTATGGTTTGCTTTTACAAGAAAAGACACTCCTCGAATTTCACGCATCATGCACTCGTTGAGAATTCCGCCTGGCATTCCTGTAATGAACCCCTGTCGAATCATACTGATTCCCTTATCTTGCATTATTCTGCAAAGATCTTCTTCTGCTGCACAATACGCTTTATCATCATGACTATCACTTGCAACGCCATCTAGGATTACAATCTCATGTGAGCCTTTTTGTTCTGCCCAATCTAATATTGCAGCTACCAATGTGTATAGACCTTCCATTCTTAATGTGATCTCACAAATTATTGCGCAAATAGTTCCTTCTTTGTTTGAGTAAAAGCGAAATGGATGTCTTAACATTCCATGAATAAAAACAGTTGATGGTGGCAGGTATTTTGATCTCATGTACGCAACCTCTTCCATTTTCAGCTTTTCAATAATATACCCAACAGATATTGGGCCTGCCAGACCTGCACCAACAAATCCAGCAAATATAATTGGAGAGTTGTAATTTACTTTTTTTATCTCAAATACTTCGGCTTCTGGAAATGCCCCCTGTTGCATTCTTTACGTCAAATTCTTGGGTCTAATTACTTTTATCAATACGATAGTGCCATCAATTCTTAGAATTTTCTAGCTTGATCTATTATTGTTTTGAAAATTCTCTGTATTCCCCAATCTTAGAATCACACTGATGACAGGTATACTGACCTTTTTCTTTCAATATCATCCCTGGTGCAACCTCCTCATTTGGATTTTCAAATTCAATTTTTGGGGGTTTTTCAAATTCTACATCGCATTTTTTACAGTAATATTTTAAAATTTTTTCTTCATCTAGCCTTCCTAATGGGGCTAAAAACAATTCTCCTACTCCCAAATCTGCTTTTTTTGCTTGCTCATCACTTACTTCTGCTACGACTGAGCCTCCTGACCCTTTCAGTTTTAACTGTGGCAAATCAAACTAGTATTCTATTTTGGGTTTAAAATGTCATTGTTTAGTCAGTTTTAGACATAATTTTTAATTTAATTTTTTCACCGTCTTTGCTCGAATTATGACTGTTCTTAGATAATCTTTAGCTGTTGCATCTGATACTCCCAAATTCTTTGCTCTTTGATATAGGGCTTGCTCATCTCGTTGTCTAAGATATATTTGTAAAAGTTGATTCAATCTATGTGATCTTCTCTCATCAGCATTCATTTGGATTCATCTTTTACACTTGTTTTTTGCATAAACAAATTCAACATTGTCATGCCTTTGTCCGTGATTGAATAGATCATATTCCGTCCTACTGATTTTTTTTCAATAAAGTTATAGTCAACACAAAGGTGTAGATAGTTAAGAAATGATCTTTTCATTCGTATTTTGGATTTTGAGTACAGATTAGAAAATGTCATGGACTCGCCTCGTACCTGATATAGTAGCTTTAGAAGTGACAAGGTGCTAAAATCTCGTGTTCGCGCTCTTACTGCATCTAAAATCTGCTCATCGCGCTTTATGATAAAATCCCCAAATTGGTCTGCTACCTCAACTGGAATGTAAGTTAATCGTGCTCTCATCATACGGTATTGGTACCGTACTTTACCTTATTAACTTTGAGATGACGCTTTGTTGAACTATCTAGATTCCTTTTTTCAACTAGAACTATCTGATGCTTGATCGCAGGTAAGATCTACTTTGTTGTGGATGTAGCTAAATGAAAAAAGGATTATTTGGCTTTCGCCTTGTCTTCTAATCCAAAAATTGCACTGCGTGATAGTATCTTGTACATAAGAAATACTATGAAGGCAATAATTACAAAGTCAATTATATTTGCAATAAGATCACCATATGCAAATGTCGAAATTGCACCAGTTACAGAGTTTGTTACTGAGTATGCCATATGTTTCAAATCGCCAGAGGGCAATGCCAAGCCAACTATAGGTGTGATAATGTCGCTAACAAGTGCCGTTACCAACTTTGAAGCTGCTGCACCTATTACGAATGCAATAGCCAATCCAATAATGCTAAACGTCTTAAGAAATTCCATGAATTGTACTAACAAGGATTTTGATTTCTGTGGCGTTTGTGCATCAGTCATTAAAAACAAGATTTTAAAGACTCTATTTAAATTAAGAGAAAATCACAACAATCTAATAGACTTATCCAAAATTCAGATTTTGAAAAATAAAATATTTTTGTTTTTCCCATCTAGTTTGTATCTCAGAATTAAATTGGAATTGCTTTGATTCGTTCAGCCCTTACAGTTGGTGCAATTGAAGGCAACGATGCCCACTGTAAAACATTTTTTGAATCATTGCCTATTCCTGAAATGTTTTGTAACATTACTGGCAAGTTATGAACAATTCTAACCGATGTTCCAGGAGCTTTTATCTCTCCATCTTCAATAATTCGAATTCCACTTCTTGCGGTACAAGAAAAATCTCCTCGAGTTGGATTGACGGCGTATGTATACCAAAGCCTTCCAACTAACAATCCTTTTTTAGTCTCTTTGATGATTTCATCTCTACTCATACTATCCCCCAAAATTCTCATATTATGTGGAGCCGGTACAGGAATGGGTTCTGCACTTCGACCCATCGGAGAGCCTATTCTACTTGCATTTCCAGAAGGATCTTTTCCTTCTTTATAGGCATTAAACAAATCAGAATAAAGGCTTCGGAAGACTCCGTTTTCAATTAACAGTCTTGGCTTTGTTGCAGAGCCTTCATCATCAAAAATCTTACTACCAATACCTTCAGGTGCATGTGCATCATCAATCAAATTAAAATTGTCAACTGCAATTTTAGAATCAAGCTTATCCGAAAAACAGCTTTTCTTATCATAGTAAGTTTTTAAACTAAAGTTTGATGCAAAAACAAAAGCCAATAACTCTCCCACAGAATATGGATCAAAAATAATACTGTATTCACCAGCTTCTGGTTTTTGTGGATTGATAGAGCCAACACACATCTCTGCGGCATCAAATCCTACTGATTTAGCAGAAAAAGCACCCAAAGTGCGACAGCTTGCTTGTCCAATTCCAGAAACTGGTGAACTTCCTTCCTCAGAATCAGCATTAATGGTTCCAGAAATGTATGTTGCATCATCAGCGCAATTAAGACCATTTGTATTTGCAATCTCTACATTTTCTGAAACTACATTCAGTGAACCAGTAATGTTAGATACTTTAGAATGAGAAGCAGCATTAATCATAGTTTGGGCAATGTCAGCTGCTTGGGTCCCAGTTATTTCAACTAGTTTTTTATCATAAAGTTTTTCAATTCTAGATGATCTTTTAAATTCAGATGGCAACGACTTCCAGAATTCTTTTGGCTTTTGTAGAGTAGATGAGGCCAAAGCTAACTCTACAATTTTAGCTGCATCATCAGGATTGCTTGTACCAGCTGAAGAAATTCTTTTTTGATTAATAACACGTACTCCGAGATTTTTATCATAATTTTGTTTTATTTCGGCAATTTCTGAATCTGTAATTCGAACAGTTATGATTTTCTTTTGTACAAAGATAGCTTCGCACTCTTCAATGTGTAAATTTTTTGCATGAGAAAGTGCCCTATCACAGGCAGACAATTAAGATCGCCTTGGATTTTTGTATTTGTATTTGTCGATTTTTATTAGTTCAAAATAAGAGCCAAATCTTTTAGCATCAACTGTATCAAGCTCATCTTCATACTCATTCTCATTTTCAAATGTTCTCAAAATTTGGTAATCGGTGCTTCGTTGCGCAGGAGTACGATTTATTTCACGAACCATGCGCCTAATTTCTTTTGGTTTGAGAAGCTGTCCATGTTGCGCCCCAGCTGAAGTAGAGATACTTTCGTTAATCAAAGTCCCTCCAAAGTCATTAGCGCCCCACATTAGCATTAGCTGTGACATCCTTTGGCCTTCTTTTACCCAAGACATTTGGATATTTTTGATATAGTTATTGAGCATGATTCTAGCTATTGCATGCGTCAAAAGTGCATCATTTGCACTAGCTCCTTGTTTAATTCCTTGATGCAAATCATGCTTGTACATTGGCGCTTCATGATAAATGAAATTTAGTGGAACAAATTCAGTAAAACCTCCAGTTTCTTTTTGAATCTCACGAATCTTTGCAATATGTTGAACACGGTCATGTGGGCTCTCAATATGACCAAACATCATAGTTGATGTTGTTCCAATTCCTAGCTTGTGTGCAGTTTTAATTACATTAATCCAGTCTTTTACACTAATTCTACCAGGAGATATTTTATCTCTCATAGTTTGATCTAAAATCTCAGCCGCAGTACCAGGAAGTGTATTTACACCTGCTTCTTTTAGTCGCACAAGATACTCTTTTACCGAAATCTTCGACCTAGTTGCACCATACAAAACTTCTTCAGGAGAAAACCCGTGAATGTGAATATCTGGAAGCTCAGACTTTATGGCACGACAAATGTTCTCATACAATTCGCCATCCATGTCTGGCGGAATTCCAGCCTGAATGCATACCTCAGTTGCTCCAAACTGATAAGCTTCCTTTGCACGCCTAACAATTTCTTCAGTTGGCAAAAAATATCCTTCCTCTTCTCTAAAGTCTCTGCTAAATGCACAAAATCCACATTGCTTGATGCATACGTTTGTAAAGTTGATGTTGCGATTAATTACATATGTTACACAATCCCCAACTCTTCTTTTTCGAAGTTCATCAGCTACTGCCCCCACTAAATGAAAGTCCATTCCTCTTGCTTCATACAACCTTGCAGCTTTCTCTGTAGTGATTTCTTTTTCTGAAAGTGCACGATCTAGTGTAGCAGCTATTTCTGGGTCAGCATCTTTGAAAAACGCATCTAAATTACTTAGCGCCAATAGTTTTCTCCAACTAAATTAGTCCCATCATTGATTCCAGACATTTTTTCAACAAGTGATGATTCTACCATGGAAAAAAATTCTGGGTAGACTGGATACCTGCATTTTAATTCATAGCCTGCATTTTGTGAATTAACCTCAATAGTTTTTATCTCAGGCCAGGAAAACTCTGGATTTACATAGTCCGGAGTTAGTGGAGATATGCCTCCCCAATCGTTAATTCCCACAGAAAGAAATCTTTCATATGATGTAGGAGAAAGATTTGGAGGAATTTGCAAATTCATCTCAGGCATTATGATTCGAGTCAATGCAACCATTGTCTTAAAGTAGTTTTCCTCAGCTGACGGATGTTCTTTCATTATAGTGTCAGGTTTTGGATGAAAGTTTTGCAAGATAATCTCTTGAATGTTTCCGTATTTTTTATGAATCTCCTTGATCGCATAAATTGAATCAATTACCTCAAATGGAGTTTCCCCAATTCCAATTAGAACTCCAGTTGTCATGGGAATGTCTAACTGTCCTGCATTTTCTAATACTTTGAGTCGCTCTTTTGGATATTTGCTTGGAGCAAGATGATGAGGCATTCCTTTTTCTGTTAAGCGCTCACTAACATTTTCAATCATAAGGCCCATACTGACATTTGATTTTTTTAGTTCTTTTAGCTCATGCTTTGTTAAATTTCCTGCATTTGTATGAGGGAATAATCCTTCTGCTAAAGCAATCTCTGATGCAAAAACAAGATATTCTACGGTGTTTGCAAAGCCATTTTCTTTGAGCCAACTTCTTGCTAGCTCAAAGCGTTCCTCTGGGCGCTCTCCTGTAACAAATAATGCCTCAACACATTGATGTTTTTTTGCAAGCTTGGCAAGATTTTGCACATCCTTTATTGACATCATTGAAAGTTTTGATTCTCCAGGATCTGCTTTGTAGGTACAATATGTGCAGGTGTCGCGACATAGATTTACTAAATTAAAAAATGCCTTTTTTGAAAAAGTGACTATATTTCCATGATTTTTATTTCGTAAGATTTTTGCAGTCTCAAATATCTCTTCTGACTCATACTTTGAAATATTAAAAATTTCATAAGCTTCTTCTCTTGGAATTTCTCTTCCCTCTAAAACCTTGTTTAGAGCATCACAATTAACAGCAAGCTTACTCAACACCTGAAATACCTTGAATCCAAGTATTTATTCTTGTATCGTGTCAATGTATAATGACTTTTAATCGGTCTTTAAGTAACTCCGCATCTCAGCACAATTCGAAGATGCAAATTCAAACAGTTGATGATAAAATAAAAAAAGACTTGGAAAATTCTTATTTCGTTAAATCACTTTAAAATTGGCTTATCAATGGCTGGTCTTTCATCCAACTTTACAACAATATTGGTGACTCTGCCATCTCTTAGAATCTCTAAAACCATTTCATCTCCAACTGACTTGTAACGCTGAAGATGAATCAATATGTCATCAATTTTTCGTACAACGTTTCCATCAACTGATAATACTACATCACCACCAATTAGATATTCTACACCATCAATCTCTTTTTTTTCTAAAGAACCCTTTAGTCCTGCTTTATCTGCAGGACTTCCCTCAACAACATTGACAATAAGAAAACCCCTTGCATCAGTTAGATGAAGTACTTTTGCAAGATCAGGATTAATATCTCGTCCTGCTATTCCAACCCATGGATGATGATAAGTTCCATCTGATATTAGTTTGGGCACAATCTTTGCAACTGTATTTGATGGGATAGAGAATCCTACTCCAGTAAATTCTCCTGTTGCAGATTGGATTGCTGTGTTTATTCCAACAACTTCTCCCCTTGAATTAAGAAGTGGACCTCCAGAGTTTCCAGGATTAATAGCAGCATCAGTTTGAATCACATCAGGAATTGAAAAACCAGATTGTTGTGGCAATAAACGTCCTAACGCACTGACAATTCCTGAGGTCATTGACCCCGAAAGACCAAATGGGTTTCCAATTGCAACAACCTGCATTCCAACCTTCAGGTTTGAAGAATCACCAATTAAAAGTGGTTTTAACAAAGAGGAATCTACATCAACTCTAATTACAGCAATATCAGTATCTGGGTCTATGCCAATCACTTCTGCATTATAGGAACGCCCATCAAGAAAGGTTACAACGACTTTATCAGAATTTTCAACTACATGTGCATTTGTAATTATATGCCCATTTTTATCAAAAACAAATCCAGACCCAACTCCATTTGTGGTAGCTACATCCTCAGATCTATGAATGTTAACACGTACTACTCCTGTCTCAGATCTTTCAAAAATCTGAACTAAAGAAAGATCTTTTCCAAGAGATAGAGGAGTTTCCTCACCAACAGCACTTGGACCATGCCCATCTGAAACTATTATCGCAGGAGGACTAATTGAGGGAGGTGGAATCATCACAAAGGCAAATACCAACAAAATTACAGTGGCACCAAGCATACTGCCAACTATAATTCCTGATTTTTCCATGGAATTAGATTAACTTTGGTTTTATCTATAACCCTTACTACACACTAATTGAATTCGTAACGTGTTCTTTCATTGAATAGCTTCTGCCCCTCCACGATACTGCAGTTTTACTCTTTGCCTGTAACATCCCCATCAAAAATCCAGCTACAACAATGAAACTACCAACCGGAGCAAGTAACGAGTAGATCCACTTGATTTGTAATCCCTTTGTAGCATCTATTATACCTGCAAAATAAACAAGACAAAAAGCCAATATCGAAGAAATAAGTAATATAGTAAACGAAATTGTTCCATCAAAAAAAACCACGGAGTAAAACAAAATGGGAAATGGCATAAAAAGTAAGAACAAGACTGCAAAGAAAATTCCAATTGCTATGGTGTTATTTTGAAGATATAATGGAACCATTAATCTCTTAAGACCATTCCAAAGAGTTGACCAATTCCTAGCCCATACGGCTTCCAATAGATGTTCTCCACGAACCATCTTTAATTTGAATCCTGATTC
>Ga0334722_10006393_pt1 | contig 11678 bp, 22 predicted proteins | sample C3_bottom_MG_FD_207210 | JGI IMG/M metagenome (GOLD analysis project Ga0334722, IMG submission 207210) | Sediment microbial communities from Yellowstone Lake, YNP, Wyoming, USA - C3_bottom | ecosystem: Environmental > Aquatic > Freshwater > Lake > Sediment | place: USA: Wyoming | collected...
AGAGTTCGTGGCCGTCTCGAAGAAGTACCTCGGCACGGTCGGTACATCCGGCGTCATCACGAACTGCATCACCTTCGACTACGGATGGGAGTGACACATGCCCTACGTCATCACCGAGCCCGAGACCAAGACCATCACGCAGACCCTGCGCATCAACAACAACTTCGTGGACGTGGCGGCGACCCGGACAGTCGATCACGTCAGCATCGACGACTTCAACGTCCACATGCCGCTGAACAACCCGGCTGGCATCGCGATCGAGGTCTGGTGGTCGCTCTGCTACCTCGACGGCACGGTCCTGTTCCCTGTCCAGCAGGAGCACACCAGGCTCGACGTTCCGACGGCAGGGCAGCCCCTGCTCGACGCGATGAACGCGCCGGTGCCGCCAGGCATGTCCGTGTACGGAGCCACCAAGGTCGCGCTCTACAACCTGCTCGAAGCACTGGGCAAGATCCCGGCTGGCGATATCGTGTGACGGTGGTAACTCATGGGATGGTCGCAGGTCGTCAGACGTTCTCCGAAGAAACGAAGGAAAGGAACCGCTCGGGTTCGCAGAGCATCGTGTCACTTCCTTCGGGGTAGTTGTCCGGAACGTGCCATCCATCAGCGGCGCCGGATTGACACAAGCTCTCGGCCAGGTCGTGGACGTCGCTGCTTTCTCCCAGCCACGCGACCAGGTCGTCCATGTCCTTGTCCGACCTGATGATCGCGAGCCTTGGCGCGGCGACGAGCTCGAAGGCGACCACTCGAGGCTTTCCGGATCCTCCAGCCCATCGCACGAAGTTCCGTGCAACCTGATAGCTGTCGCTCACCCAGGCGGGCCCTTCGAGAGAACGAAAAGAAGTACCGCTCGAGGTCCCGTGGTAGAGGATGGAACCTCTCCGCAGAGGCTTGCGAAGACACGGCTTTCGCACGGTCACTCCTCCCCGAGGCTTCGGGTCGGTCCCCCTGGAACTCGCTTTGTTCGGTCATTCACTTCGTATACTCTTTTCGCTGTTTACGAGGTCCCGGATGGCCTCGCTCGTCGAGTGGATGCAGTCGGTGACGAACCGATAGCCTACCACGGGACCCGGCTGAAGAACTTCCGGAAGTGCTCGCTGTGCTTCGAGTGGCTGTCGAGCGCCACGAGATCGATCTCGAACTGCTCGGCAAACCGCCGCACGAGATTCCGGACCTCCAGGGTGTCGAGCGGGCGTTCTTCCGGGATGATGATGTCGGTCAGAAAGAGCACCGTCGCCAGGTACGGCAGGCAATCGAAGGCGTCGAAGAAGTCGTCATCGCTCTCCATCATGATGAAGCTCGTGAGGCCCCCGGCTTCCTCGCTGTGGGCATCGGCCGTGTCGAGCCGGTCGGCAGCCTCCGACGCCTGATCCGTGAAGACGAGGCCGACAAGACTCCCGTGAGGCCTCCCTCCCAGAACGCCATGCAGGCGTTCCAGGCGTCATCGGAGTTCTTGAAGAAGAAGCCTTGAGGCGGGGGCTCACGCCGCCCCCGCACCCTGGCGGTCCTGCGGACGGCCTGGATGCTTCGCATCCAATCGAGGTTGCGTAGCAACCGGGGCCCGCCGCAGGCGCGCGGGGGTACGGGGGCGGTGTTAGCCCCCGCTTTCCGGGCTTCCATTCACGAAGTAGGCCCCGGGACCGGCCTCTGGTACGCTCCCAGAACCCGCCATGAAGACAGACGCTCCTGGCCTTCTCCTTGGGATCTCGGTTGCTGCGGTCCTCGGCATGATGTTCGTGGGCCAGGGGCCTGCGAAGGGGGCGGTGACAGGTCCGCCACCTGGGCCGCTCGAACCGCCCGAGGGCGCCGGAAAGCCGGGCTCGGTGGTGGTGCCGGCGGGGCGACGAGCGATCGTGACGCTCGGGGTCGTGGGCGCCGAGTTCGGACCGAGCGACGAGACCGTGGCGAAGGCAAGCATCGAAGCCACCGGGGGTAAGGTGGAGAGCGTGCAGATCACCCCGAGCGTGATGAGCCTGATCGTCACGTGGCCAAAGGATCGGACCTACGTGGTCAACACGCCGACCACGGTGACCCAGGGCACGAAGGCGATCACGACCACGACCACGGTCGTGCTGCTCTGAGCATCTTCGAGGAAGAACAAAGAACAACCATGGCAAGAGCTACTCCACAGGCGTTCGTCGGGATCTTGACCTTCAAGGCCTCGGACAGCGGGGAACAACTCGGCGAGACCGAGTTCTGCACGTCGAAGAAAGACGCGCTGGTCCACGCCGAGCACCTCGCGGCGACCTACGGGGTGGAGGTCTCGATCTACAAGGGCCCGACCTACCTCGCGACGGTCAGTGAAAGGTAGAACCCGATGCTCGTCCCCATCGCAGCCGCCGTCGCCGGGATGTACTTCGCCGGCCGCAACGCCCCGAAGACCAAGTTCCAGAAGATGAAGTGCCTCGGTCCGCGCACCGGAGCCATCTACGACGTGGAGCTCGTCCCGAAGGTCGGCATCGTCCTGGTCCACGCGGTCGACGGTACGGTCGGCGTCTTCCAGCAGAACGACAAGGGCCGGTTCATGTGGCTCCGGGGCAACGGATCCGTCGATACCGCCAAGGGAATGCGCCTCGACCTCGAACCGTGAGCCTCGACCTCGAACCGTGAGCCTCGATCTCGAACCATGAGCCTCGACAGACCATGTCGAAACGCCACCCCACCTTCACGAGACTTCCGTCCATGCCGGCACAGGGGGTCATGATCTGGAACGAGTGTCTGCGCCCAAAAACCTCGCACGGCGGGCGCGTCTTTCCGAAAACGAGCGAGAACATCACCGGAGACTCCCCGACGATGGCCCGCGTTCGCACGTTCGGCGGGCCGGTGAGCGGAGGTCATCGACACTCGAAAGAGCGCCCATGACCGAGCTCCGCATCGTCCCACTCGACCCGCGTCTCCACTCCCTCGCCACGAGCTTCGAGGGGAAGGTCCGGTACGCGGCTCACTACCACGGGCTCGAGGCCGGTCCGCTCGTCGAGAAGCACTCGAAGAAGAGCCACACCTACACGATCCAGATTCTCTCCACTGGCCCCGGAGGCCGCCGCATCGGGGAAGTGAGCCACGTCCAGTCGCGTGGAGGCGGATCGAGACCCAGGATCGATGCCTACACGGTCACTCGCACCGGGGGCCAGGGCTCGTACGGCCAGAACGGGATCAAGCTCGGGTGGCTCAAAGCAGAAGTCATCGAAAAACGGAAGCCGCCAAAGCTCCGCGTGGTGACGGCCGACGACGTGCTCGGAAGATGACGTGCTCGGGAGATGAAGATGCCGAAGAAACGCTCCACACGCTCCGCACGCTCCACACGCTCCGCACGCTCCGCACGCTCCGCACGCTCCGCACTCTCCGGACGCTCCGCGCACTCCACACGCTCCATCACGGCAAAAGAAATCCTGAACCCCGTCGCCTCCGGGCTTCGGTCCGTGGCTCAGCGCATCGTGAATGCCGAGGAGCGTTTCCTCGAGTTCGCTGCGTCTCACGCCGGTCTATCGAGGTCCGAGGCAGAACGAGCTCTCGCCGCCTATCGCAAAGCAAAGGTCATCAAGATCGACCCCGTCGGGGGACAGTTCTCGTTCGTCCACGGAGCGTTTGCCGATCCCGATGTTCTTCGTCGAGCCGCAAAGCGATGAAACCCTCCACCCCCGCCCTCATCCTCGGAGCCCTCGCGACCGTGCTCGGCCTTTCCGCCATGCAACGTGGCCCGTCCCGCGGCGGAAGCGCGACGTCTCGGGTTCCGACGACCTACCTCATGAGGTCGGCGCAGGCGATCCGGGGATTGAATTCAACGCTACAGGCGACGGTAAACGAGCTTCTCGCTCGAGCGTACCTGGCAGGGATCCCGGTCATCGTCGCGTCCGGAGCGAGGACGTACGAGGAGCAGGAGGCGATCTACGCGCAGGGGCGCACCGCCCCCGGGGCGATCGTGACGCACGCTCGCCCCGGCGAGAGCTGGCACAACTTCGGCCTCGCGGTGGATTTTGCCTTCATCGACCCGAGCGTGGCGGGCGGCATGGGAAAGGTCATCTGGCCGTGGCCGAGTGATCCGGCGATGTGGGAGAGGCTCGGGGTGATCGGAGAAGCGCTCGGGCTCGTGTGGGGTGGAAGGTTCGCACAGGTGGACAGACCGCACTTCGAGTATCATCCAGGGATGAGGCTCAGCGATGCGAGGGCGGGGATGCGACCGATGGAAGAACCGAGAAGGGTGGCGTGAGGTATCCGATGAAGAAATGGGCAAAGAAGAAGCCGAAGACGACGAAGAAGCCGGAGACGATGAAGCAGCGATCGGTGACCGCCGACGAATGGCTTCGAAGCCGCTGCGGAAACCTCCTCTGCACGTCGCCTAGGTCGCCCGTGATCATCGCCCCGGACCCCTATTCGATGGAAATTCACGGCGACTTCACGGATGTTGCACTTTGCAAAGTGTGTCGAAGAGACCGAGCGATGGAAGTGTGAAAGTAGCGCAAAACAAGCCTTTCGTGCTTCTCGGTGACCTGGCGGGGCATCCCGAGTAGACTCCCCGGAACATGGCCCAGGACCCCTCGATCCTCGTTCAGCCGACCGGAACCCCGTTTTTGACCGCGCCGGACGGCACGACGGCGCCGGACGTGGCCGGGGATCCAGTGGATCTGACCGGCGTGCCGCTCACGGTGGCGCCGAGCTACGCGGGAGACACGGGTCGGGCGGCGGTGATCGACGCCTTTGGCTTTGGGATCTTGTTCGTCAAGAACCTCCTGCCGGGAAACCTGGGTCCGGAGCTCGTAGGCAAGCGCCTCGAGCTCATCGGAGCCCAGGAGGGGGATAGCGCGACCATCACCGTGGCTCTGTCCATCTTCGTGACCGGGCTCGCGAACATGACGAACGATGACGTGGGGCGATTCCTGGTGGTGAAGGGCGCCGTGAATCCCGGAAACAACGGAGTCTTTCTCATCACGGAAGTGGCGAACGACACGTCCATCACCATCCTGAACCCAGCAGCCGTTGCCGAAACGCCCATCTCGTGGCGTCGATCGGACTTCTTCACCGGGATTCCGTCGCGTGTGGCAGTGAACACGGGTAACGCGGGGATCTTCGACATCGGAGCGGTCCCGGACCCCGTTTCTCTCGACGTCTTCGATGCAGACGGGATGGCTGCCGACCAGTGGTCAGGGGAGATCGTGTGGCACGTGCTCCCCGCTCTTGCGGACTTCCCCGCAGGCGACCCGCTCACGATCATCGCCGAGGAAGGGCTCCCTCTGAACGTCATCTCGACGACGCCAGGGCCCGCGACGTTCGGCGACTACGACCCGATCTTGCCGCCTGAAATCGGGCAGGAGACCGTGAACCCCGCTCCCGTGAACGCGGGCGGCGGGAACGAAGATCCCGGGCCGCTGCAGGCGAGCGGAGTCGGCACCCCGGTCGTGAACGACGAGCAGAACCCGCCGCGGTTTCAGCTCTCGGCGGAGATCCCAAATAACCCCGAGGGCATCGCCCAGGTGATGCAGAGCCCTCCGAAGACGACCAACTACGGCGTGTTCATCGCCGTGAAGTCCCCCTGAAGGGACTGGAGAATCCAAGATGCCCGTCGGACGAACCGATCGATCCCTGCTCGACACCCGCGTGGACGAGGAAGCTCTCCTTTCTGCGCGCCGAGACACCGGCAACAAGGTCGTGCAGCTCGCCTACCCCCGGAAGGGCGTGTGGAGCGGCAACAACCAGCTCGGTGTCGAGCTGCCCTTTCAGATCGACGCGAACCTCGAGCAGACCGTCTTCAAGATGGACGAGTGGGGGTTTCCTCAGATCTGGACGATCGCCCTGTCGGTCTTCGTCCCCGACCTGAAGGTGGGTCAGTTCTTCGACGTCATCGGGGAGATTTCCTACGGCTCGGGCGGAGTCGTCCAGACGTTCGATGTCGACTGGGTGGACGGAACGGTTTTTTCGCTCCCCATGAACGCGATCAACGTGCGGGCGAAGTGGAGCGAGCTCGCGACCATCGGGGGGATCTTCCCGCCTCCCGGAGTCCGGATCTCGGTCATCGCTTCCCGCGGAAGCATCCGGCATGCTCGAGCCACGAAGACGCAGTTTTTCGGAGAAATCGCCGCCGGAGCAACAGTCCAGAACACCTTCGTCGCGCCCCCGGTGTTTCCGGGGATCCCGACCTTCGCCAAGTCAGTCGTCGTGACGGCATCGACCGCGGCGGGAGCGGCACTTCTCTATGCGGCTTCGACCGAGCTGTGGTTCCTCGGGAACGACAACACGGGCGTGCCGGCCGTGCTCCAGGTCGTGCCGGGGAACATGCTCGGGCCGACGACGAGCTTCAAGGTTCCGATCCCGGCGAATGCAAGGTACTGGACGATCTTCAACGGTGCCGGTGTCCCCATTCCTCTCGGGCCTGCGCTGAACGCGGGCTCGCTCATCTGGAACCTGTTCGACGAGTAGACGCGAGTAGACCGAGTAGCCACGAGTAGCGACTCGCGCAAGACCCACACCTGTAACCAACGGAAAGAGAAGCACAATGTCACGTCAATCTCCGAGCGGACCCGGCGTCATCACCGACAAGTTCAACACGATCGGGGCGATCGATCCGGGCAGCATGCCTCCCGGGGTGTACGTGATGTTCCCCTCAATTCTCGGAGTTCTTTTCTCCGGGGGAGCCCTCATTCCGATCGCCGGAATCGACGAGGACACTTCGGCCATCCTCGGGGTCGAGACGAGGGATGGGAAGATCGGAAAAACCCGCGTCAAGCTCCTCGCGCTTCCAGGCACTGCCGGAAGCGATCCGATCATTCTCCAGTGGAACGTGAACGGAGTCCCCGTCGGGACGCCCGTCGAAATTCCCTGGACGACCGTCCCTGCGCTCCCGGCCACCTACGTGGAGGCCTGCGAAGCCATCTCCGGTGAGCAGGTACTGTTCCCGGGGGCCGTATGGGAAGCGGGACAGGTCGTGATCCTACAAGTGACGCTCGGCACCCTCGTCGGTCTCGACGGCTCCCTCATCGTCATGGCCCTGGAGAAGAACTACCCATGAGCACCATCTTCGAGCGCCTTCAGAGCCAGAAGATCCAGGTTCCTCGACTCATCTCGGACGCCCGGGAGAAGAACCTGAACCGAAGGTTCGGGGCAGGGACTGTCCGTGGAGCGGCGCGTGAACCGGCTTCCACCGAGGGCAGAACACTCTCGAGGCGTGATCTGCTGCCGCGGTTCTTCGGTCCCATCCGAGAGAAGCTCCTCGGCATCCGGTAGCGACTCGGCGATGCCCGTACTTGGCGCCCTCGCGGTCCTGGCCCTCCTGGCACTCTTCGGGGGCAAGAAGAGCCAGGCGGTACGTCAGGAGGTACGGCGGGTGCTTCTCATCGGAGACTCGCTCGCCGTGGGGCTCGAGAAACCGATGAGAGCCCTGGCCTATCGGGACCGGGTGGAGATTGAGTCCCATGGCGACAAGAGCACCACCATCCCCTGGTGGGCCGGAAGCGAGGTGCTCCAGAGCATCGTGGACCGCTTCCAGCCGACGCATGTTCTGGTCTCGCTCGGGACGAACGACGAGAAGGGAGGGCGGATCGATACCCAGGCCATCGAGCGGCTGCTCCGGACTCTCAGGAGCCGTGGAGCGGTCGTGGCGTGGGTTGGGCCGCCTACATTGCCCTTTCCCCTGGCCGGGGTCTCAGAAGCCGTCCTGGGGCGCGCGGACAGGTACTTCCACAGCGAGGCGCTCTCCATCCCGAGGGCCGGGGACCGGCTCCATCCGACCGGGGCCGGGTACGCGCTCTGGGCCGACGCCATCTGGAGGTGGCTGTGAGCAGGCGAGAGGCAAGAGGGGAGAGGCAAGAGGCCCAGACCAGACCAGACCAGAAAGCTCAAGGCATTCGATCTCGCCAACTACCTCGCTCTTGAGGTGTATAGCTCTGGGCCTCTTGCCTCTCTCCTCTTGCCTCTCTCCCTCTTTCATGAAGAAGCGCGTCTACCACGGCACCCCCCACGTCTTCTCGATGGGGGAAGCGACGATCCGGATGGGGACCTTCGGCCCCGGCTTCTACTTCACCACCGACCTTGCAGGCGCCAGGGACTACGCCAAGGGCGGCCACCGCCGCGTCGATGCCCCGACCGGGACGCCGGGCATCATCGAGTGCGACGTCGAGTTTGAAAACCCGATCGACTACTACGACGTGTTCCCGTGGAAGACCGGCGCCCACGGCCCGTACCCGAGCTCGAAGAAGCTGAAGGAGCTACGCTTGCTCCTCGACTACCCCGACATGACGGCGAAGGAAGCAGCGAATGCCCTGAAGCGGCTCGGCCACGACGGCATCATCGTGGACTTCTCCAGGACCCGTGATAGTTCGATGTTCGGGGTCCAGTTCTACATCGCCTTCGACCCGACCTCGCTCTCGTGCGTGCGGAGGGTCGCGTGAGAAGAAAGCGTCCCGTCTACATGATCGGAAGGGCCACCTACCCTACCCGAGTGTCGTTCTATGAAGGCAAGGAGCCTGTCCCGGTATTCATTCCTGATCCCAGCTTCGGACTACACCCCACCAGCATCGCAGCCAAGCACGCGTTCGCTGAACTCATGGAGCCCTGCATGAAGGGCGCGACTGACGACTACATACGCCGATGGTGTCGGAAGGACTTTGTGAACCTCAAACACTTCAAGGTGATCAAAGTATGAGCTCTCTCATCGGCGTCCTGGGCATCGAGACCACGACACCTTCCTTCCGTGCGGCGCTCCTTCGCACGGCCAGGGCGGTCGGACTCGACCCCGACCACCTCGCGACCGTGATCTCCTTCGAGACCGGCGGCTCCTTCAGCCCGAGCCAGGAGAATCGAGCCGGGAGCTCGGCCGTGGGGTTGATTCAATTCACCCAGGCGGCGCGCGACGAACTCGGGGTGTCGCGGAGCGCGCTGATGGCAATGAGCGCCGAGGAGCAGCTCGAGTACGTGCGACGATACTTTGCTCGCAAAGGTTTCGCTCCCGGCAAGAGCCGCTCGCTCGAGGACACCTACCTCGCCGTGTTCTACCCGGCGGCCATCGGCAAATCACTCGGGACGGTGCTCTTCCGAAAAGGCGACGGCGTCTACGAGAAGAACGCCGGCTTCGACGTGGCCAAGAAGGGCTACATCACCGTGGCGGATGTGACGGCGAAGATCCGAGGTCAGTACGAAAGCGGGCTCCAGAGGCCGCGGGTGAAGGTCCCGGATGGCGGTACCGCGCCAGGGGCCGGAGCCGGGGGGATCGGGGCTCTTCTCCTGGCGCTCGGGACAGGGGTGTGGTTCATCTTTCGATCAGGAAAATCACGATGAACCCGCTTCTCTGGTTCGCAGCCGGCGCGCTCGGGCTCTTCTTCGTCGACAAGAAGGCAAAGGCAGCGACGATGGTGCCGGGACCTGTTCCTGGTCCCGTCCCTGGACCTGGGATGCCAACCACCTACGGCGAGCCTCGAGTCTCTTCACCATTTCCCTCCGGGTTCCGCCGACTCAAGTCGAGTGAAGTGACCCAGGACCTGATCGCGAAGGCAAATGCCGTACGTGGTTCGAGCGGCTTCACGAGCCTCTCGTACGGCACGGTGATTCCGATCGATGGACAGGTTTCGGCTCTCGTCGAGCAGCACTACCATGAGCCTGGCGGCCCAGTGAAACCCTGGGGTTTCCATCACGGCGTCACGCTCATCACGAGAACATGACCACCGTCGTCGAGGCGCCCACGAGAGCCCCGAGCACCCTCGGACAAGCGGTGGCCATCGTCACCGTGGGAAAGCTCCTCGGAGCCGCGCTCAGAGGCCCGGTCGGGGCCATCTTCGGAGGCTTCATGGGCGTCGTCTTCGCCTCCGGCACGGTCCCTCCCCTCCGGAAGTTCGTCTGGATCGCCCGGCGCGACGGCAAAGAAGCCATCCTCGGCCCGTTCTTGCTCGGTGACACGGCTGCCCTACGTGACCATGCAGCCATGAAAACCCGCGGCTATGAGGTCACCCGACTCGTTCAGATCGACCGAGAGTGGATGCGCGACCTTCGCACTGGTACCCTCCCGGAAAGCTCATGAGCCCCGTCGTCGGCCTCATCGGTCCGTGCTGGATGCAGCACCCCAGACGCCGGAACTGCGTCTACTGGGTCGGCCCCCACGTCCTCGGCCCCGGCACGCACGACATCGGCCAGGGGTGGTGGATGCAGAACGGCGAGAAGCAGTACATGCCCCCTCCGAAGGGATGCCGGATCTGCGCGAACCCGTATGTTCCGGTCTACGCCTTCGAGAATGGACGCGGAGCGTCCGCGCCCACCGCAGGTGCGCGGGGTCCGGGGGCGCGCAGCCCCCGCTCTCGCATTGGCGAGCTTCAGCTCTCCCCGACGAGCTCGCAGATCACCGAGGCGCTGGACGGCAAGGTCTGGCCGTGGACATCCTGGGTCGAGTGGTACAACCGGGGTGCGACGTCGGTGCAGCAGGAAAAGTTCGACCGCATCACGAAGGTGCTCGACTCGGGCGGTGCCGAGTACATGCAGGGCGGCGGCCAGCAGGACTACATCGACGCCTGGCGCTTCACCGAGCCCGACATCTACAAGGCGCTCGTCTACTACCGGGACACGGGCGGGCGTCGCGCGCTCTTCGCCAAGGAGACGCCGAGCTACGGGGACAAGCCCATCTCGGCCGTCAAGCCCGACGGGCCGATCACCAAGAACTCCGCAGGTCAGATCATCCTCCACCCGGGCCGCTACACCTACTCCGCCGTCCAGGCCCAGGGTCAGGCGTTCCATGACTGGCTCTACCGGAACGTCGCCGCGCGTGACGCTCAGATCTTGAAGACCCAGGCTTCCGAGGAAGCGAGCTGGCTCGCGTCTCTCTACGGGATGTCCCCGACGAGCGTGCTCGGGCCAGGCATCCTCTACATCGACTACGAGTTCCTCATCGCCAAGGACCTCGTCTGGGACACGAGCATCCACGGCCTGCCCTCCTGGCTCCCGAAGAACGTCGATGTCACCTCGTACTGGGGAAAACCCACTCCGCACGCCAAGCCCAGCATCGAGGAACTGAAGAAGCTCGCAGAGGGAGCTACCGATGCACTGAAGGGGTTGGCGTCGATCGCAGCGCTCGGGGTGGTCGGGTACCTTCTTTTCCTGCTCGCCGGATCGTCGCGAGGGTCCGCACGGACCGCGACTGTGTGAGAGCACCCTTCGGGCGCGTTTGAGAAAGAATCCATGTCCATCACTCGAATCAGAAAAAGCCCGAGCGGTCCTGACGTCCTGGTCCAGTCCGGGGGATCGAGCTTCGATTTCCTGAACCGACTCGACTGCTCGGTGAACTCGGCGCACGTCGAGTCGCCCTACGCCGACATGCCCGTCCTCCACGCACAGAGCGGAGGAAACGCCGCCGGAGGCTTCAACGGAGGCGGTACCGGCAACAAGTGCATCCTCGGGTACAAGGTCGGTCCTGTCCCCCTCGCGAGTTTTTCGGGGTTCAAGTACACGTGGTTCGATCTGAACACGTCCACCACCGGTCTTCCCGTCTACGCGAACCTCGTGCTCGACCTCTACGGGAACGGAACCTTCTTCAAGATCGCCGTCATCGACCCTGCCTCGGCCCCCATCCTGCTCAACGGTTCGACCATCCTGAACCCCGATGGGTCGAGAACCACCACGTTCGATGCGGCCACACACAACGTGCTCATCGTGAACGGTCTCGGCACGGCCGTGCCGGCGCCTGGGCCTCCCTACGTGCCGCCGGACGT
>Ga0334722_10006394_pt1 | contig 11678 bp, 9 predicted proteins | sample C3_bottom_MG_FD_207210 | JGI IMG/M metagenome (GOLD analysis project Ga0334722, IMG submission 207210) | Sediment microbial communities from Yellowstone Lake, YNP, Wyoming, USA - C3_bottom | ecosystem: Environmental > Aquatic > Freshwater > Lake > Sediment | place: USA: Wyoming | collected...
GGCGTGTACATCGGGCCCTCGGCCAGCCTGCGCGGCGATTTCGGGCGCCTGGTGATCGAGGCAGGCGCCAATATCCAGGACGGCTGCATCGTGCACGGCTTTCCCGAGTCGGACACGGTGATCGAGCAGGACGGCCACATCGGCCATGGCGCCATCATTCACAGCGCGCGCATCTGCCGCAACGCCCTGATCGGCATGGGGGCGGTGGTCAACGACAATGCGGTCATCGGCGAGTCGGCCTTCGTCGCCGCGATGGCCTTCGTCAAAGCGGGAATGATCGTCCCCGCGCGCACGCTGGTGGCCGGCATCCCGGCGAAGCTCATGCGTGATTTGAGCGCGGAAGAAATGGCATGGAAGCTGGATGCGACGCAGGCCTACCAAAATCTTGCGCGCAGGAGCCTCGCGAGCCTGCGCGAAACGACGGCGCTGACGCAGGCGGAACCCGGGCGCAAGCGTCTGTCCCTGCCGCAGGTGCTGCCGCTGTCGGCGTGGAAAATCAAGAAGTCCGGTGCCTGAAGGCGCGGGTCCAGCGGGGCCGACCGCGATGAGCCATCCTGCCATAGCTGAAGCCGGATTCGCCGCGCGTCTAGGCGCGCCCTGGTGCCAGCGCTGAAATAGAAGCCGTTCGTTTTCTTGTCCGCTATTAGGAGTGCATATGTCTTACGAGAATATTCTGGTTGAAACCCGCGGCCGCGTCGGCCTGATCACGCTGAACCGCCCCAAGGCGCTGAACGCGCTGAACGACGCGCTGATGGACGAACTCGGGACCGCGCTGGCGCGATTCGACGCCGACGAGAATATCGGCTGCATGATCATCACCGGCAGCGACAAGGCCTTCGCCGCCGGCGCCGACATCGGCGCGATGAAAGACTGGAGCTACATGGATGTGTACAAGAGCGAGTACATCACGCGCAATTGGGAGCGCATCCGCACGGTGAGAAAACCGGTGATCGCCGCGGTCGCCGGTTTCGCCCTCGGCGGCGGCTGCGAGTTGTCGATGATGTGCGATTTCACCATCGCCGCCGAAACGGCGAAGTTCGGCCAGCCCGAAATCAAGCTCGGCATCATTCCCGGCGCCGGCGGCACGCAGCGTCTGCCGCGCGCAGTGTCCAAAGCCAAGGCGATGGACATGGTCCTGACGGCGCGCATGATGGACGCCGCCGAGGCCGAGCGCGCCGGTTTGGTGTCGCGCGTGGTGCCGGCGGACAGGCTGCTCGAGGAAGCGCTGGCGGCCGCGAACCAAATCTGCGAATACTCGCTGCCGATCGTGATCGCGGCCAAGGAATCGGTCAACCGCGCCTACGAGAGCACGCTGAACGAGGGCGTGCTGTTCGAGCGGCGCATGTTCCATTCGCTGTTCGCGACCGAGGACCAGAAGGAAGGCATGGCCGCCTTCGTGGAAAAGCGCAAGCCGAAATTCAAGCACAAGTGAGCCGGCTTGCGGCCGAGCTTTCCGGGGAGTTAGGAGGCCGTTTCAGCATTGCCGGAATGGCCGCTGATTCAGGGGAGCGCGAGGCGATCTGTCCCCTCGTTCTGTAATGAGCGCCAAGCGGCTACGCGACAGCACTCCCGGCCTGATCGCCTGGGTCTGCGTCGCGCATGTGGCGAGCATGCTGTGCTACGCCATCTATCCCACCCTGCTGCCGCAATTGCAGCTGGAGTGGGGTGCGAGCAATTCCGCCGCCGGCCTGATTTCGGGCATGTTCTTCGCCGGCTACATGGCGTCGGTGCCGGTGCTCTCCGGCCTGACCGACCGCGTCGACGCGCGCCGGGTGTATTTCTGCTCCAGCTTGCTGTGCGCCACCGGCGGCCTGGGCTTCGCGCTGTTCGCGCAGGGCGTATGGTCGGCTGCCGCATTCCAGGCGCTCACCGGCGCCGGTATCGCCGGCACCTACATGCCGGGCCTGAAGGCGCTCACCGATAACCTCGGCGAGCGCGCGCAGAGCCGCGCCGTGTCTTTCTATACCGCCGTGTTCGGCTTCGGCGCCAGTTTCTCCATCCTGCTCGCGGGCAGCGTCGCCGCGGCTCTTGGCTGGCGCTGGGCGTTTGCGCTGTGCGCGCTCGGTCCGCTCAGCGCCGGGCTGATGATGCTCGGCGGCTTGCCGCCGCGCCGCCCGCCTGCCGCGAGTCGCGCCGCGCTGCTCGATCTGCGCCCGGTACTCGCCAATCGCGCGGCGCGCGGCTATATCTTGGGCTACACGGTGCACTGCTGGGAATTGTTCGGCTCGCGCTCCTGGATGGTGGCGTTCTTCGTGTTCAGCCAGAGCCTGTCTGCAGAGGGGCCCTGGCCCTGGAGCCCGGTGCTGATCGCGGCCATCGCCAATATGTTCGGCCCGGGCGCCAGCGTGCTCGGCAACGAACTCGCGATGCGCTATGGCCGCAACCGCGTCGTGCCGGTGTTCATGCTCGCCTCCGGGCTGTTCACCTGCCTGTTCGGCCTGCTCTCCGGCCTGCCCTGGTACGCGATCGTCGGCCTGTCCTTCCTCATGCTGGTATTGCATATGGGCGATTCCTCGGCGCTGACCGCGGGCATGGTGATCAATTCCGATCCGAGCATGCGCGGCGCCAGCATGGCGCTGCATTCCATGCTCGGCTTCGGCGCCGGCTTCATCGCGCCGCTCGCGTTCGGCGCGGTGCTGGACGCGGCCGGCGGCAATGCCGATGCGTCGGCCTGGATGCTGGCTTATGTCAGCCTGGGCGTGGGCGGCGTGCTCGCTCCCCTGGTCCTGAGATTGCGATGAACGCAAGCGACCAACCGGCGGTGCGCGAGTGGGCCATCCTATTGGTGCTCGCGGCGGTGCAGATCAGCCACATCCTCGACTTCATGATCCTGATGCCGCTGGGGCCGCAGTTCATGCGCATGTTCGCGATCGCCCCGACGCAATTCGGCTTCCTGGTGTCGGTCTACACTTTCAGTTCGGCCGCGGTCGGGTTTGCGGCGGCGTTCTTCATCGACCGCTTCGACCGCAAGAAAGCCCTGCTGCTTTTGTACGCCTGTTTCGCTGCGACGACATTGCTCGCGGCTTCCTCGCAGAGCTATCTCACGCTGCTCGCGGCGCGGGCCCTGGCCGGCGCCTTCGGCGGGATGTTGTCGGCGATCGTGTTCGCCATCGTCAGCGACCTCATCCCGGAGAACCGTCGCGGCGCTGCGCTGGGCGTGGTGATGTCGGCCTTCTCCATCGCGGCGACGGCGGGCGTTCCGATCAGCCTGTATCTGGCGAATCATTTCACCTGGCGTGCGCCGTTCTTCTTTCTCGCCGGATTGTGCCTCAGCGTGTGGTGTGCTGCGGCCTGGCTGCTGCCGCGCATGCACGGACACCTGCGCGCCGCGCGCGAACGCCATCCGCTGGAGCAGGCGCGGGCCGTGTTTCGCGACCCCAATCACCACAAGGTGTTCCTGTTTTCGGCCATGCTGTTCTTTTCCGGCTTCGCCATCATTCCCTTCATCAGCCCGTTCATGGTGTCCAACGTCGGCGTGGCGGAAACAAGCCTGCCGCTCCTGTACCTGATCGGCGGCGTGCTCACCCTGATCGTGGTGCGCCTCGTCGGCCGGCTCACCGACTTGCACGGCAAGCAGCGCATGTTCACGCTGGTTGCAGGCTTGTCGGCGCTGGCCATCCTCATCCTGACGCACCTGCCGCGCGTGCCCATGCATTTCGCCATCGTCGCCTCGGCCTTCCTCATGGCCATGCTGTCCGGGCGCTTCGTGCCCGCCATGGCGCTGATCACCGCCAGCGTCACGCCGCGCCTGCGCGGCAGCTTCATGAGCTTCAACTCCTCGATCCAGGGCTTCGCTTCGGGGGCGGCATCGTTTGGCGCGAGCCTGCTGATCGGTCGCGACGCAGCGGGCGAGCTGACCCGCTACGGCACGGTGGGCATATTGGCCGTCGCCGCGACCCTGGTCAGCATCTTCCTCGCGCGCCGCATCCTGCCGGCCAGGTCCGCGCCCGGATGATCGCCGGATTTTCCGCGGCGGTTTATGATGGCGCCTGTTTCGAACAATAAGCCAACTTCATACACGCACCTGAGGGGGACGCTCACATGGAAAAAATCTGGCTCAAGCACTATCCCGCCGGGGTTCCGGCCGACATCGATCCGAACAAGTACCAGTCGATCCGCGATCTGTTCGAGGAAAGCGTGGCGAGTTTCTCCGAGCGCCCGGCCTACTATTGCATGGGCAAGGAAATCACTTTCGGCGAGCTCGATCGCATGTCCGCCTGCTTCGGCGCCTGGCTGCAGGCGCAGGGGCTGCAGCAGGGTGATCGCGTGGCGCTGATGATGCCCAACGTGCTGCAATACCCGGTCGCCCTGTTCGGCGTGCTGCGCGCCGGCCTGGTGGTGGTGAACGTGAATCCGCTGTATACGCCGCGCGAACTCGAGCATCAGCTGCTCGATTCGGGCGCGAAGGCGATCGTGATCCTGGAGAACTTCGCGCATACGCTGGAGCAGGTGATCGCGAAGACGCAGGTGAAGAGCGTCGTAGTCGCGGCGATGGGCGACCTGCTCGGGCTGGCGAAAGGCGCGCTGGTCAACTTCGTGGTCCGCAACGTAAAGAAGATGGTGCCGGCGTTCCGCTTCGACAACGCCATACGCTTCAACGCCGTGCTCGCCGCCGCGTCGGGCATGACGCTGACGCGGGTGGACATCAAGCCCGAGGACATCGCCTTCCTGCAGTACACCGGCGGCACCACGGGCGTGTCGAAGGGGGCGATGCTGCTCAACCGCAATATCACCGCCAACCTGACCCAGGTGGATGCCTGGCTCGATCCCTTCCTCACCGAATACGATCGCAAGCACTACATCATCATCACGGCGCTGCCGCTGTACCACATCTTTTCGCTGACGGTGAACTGCCTGATGATGCTCAAGATCGGCGGCAAGAACGTGCTCATCGTGAATCCGCGCGACATGCCCGGATTCGTCAAGGAACTCGCGAAGCACAAGTACACCACCATCACCGGGGTCAATACCCTGTTCAACGGCCTGATGCATACCCCGGGCTTCGACCAGCTGGACTTCAGCGCGCTGCGCATCTCCAACGGCGGCGGCATGGCGGTGCAAAAAGCGGTGGCGGAGCGCTGGAAGAAGATCACCGGCGTGACCCTGACCGAGGGCTACGGCCTCACCGAGACTTCGCCGGTGGCGACGACCAATGCGCCGGATGCAAAGGAATTCAACGGTTCCATCGGCCTGCCAGTGCCGTCGACGGAAATCTCGATCCGCGACGATGCCGGCAACGAGCTGGCGCTGGGTCAGGCGGGCGAAATCTGCATTCGCGGACCACAGGTGATGGCCGGCTACTGGCAGCGCCCGGAGGAGACGGCCAAGGTCATGACCGCGGACGGCTACTTCCGCTCCGGCGACGTCGGCATCATGGACGAGAACGGGCATACGCGCATCGTCGATCGCAAGAAGGACATGATCCTGGTGTCCGGCTTCAACGTTTATCCGAACGAGGTCGAGGGCGTGGTCATGATGCACCCGGGGGTGCTCGAATGCGCCGCGGTCGGCGTGCCGGACGAGCACTCGAGCGAAGCGGTGAAGCTGTTCGTGGTGCGGAAGGATCCCGACTTGTCGGAGAAGGACCTGCGCCGCCATTGCCACGAAAACCTGACCGGCTACAAGTGTCCGAAGCAGATCGAATTCAGGACCGAGCTGCCCAAGACGAACGTCGGCAAGATCCTGCGGCGGGCGCTGCGCGATGAAAAAGCGGCGTAGGCGCATGCATGTCTAAGTCCGGAAAGCTCGGCCTGCCATCCGCGCGCCTTGCGCGCATCCGCGAGGTCTTCGACGCAGATGTAGGCAGCGGCGTCATCCCGGGCGCCGTCGCCTTGATCGCGCGCCAGGGTGAACTCGCCTACCTGGAAGCCTTCGGCTTTCGCGACCGCGAGCAGCAGTTGCCGATGGCGGCGGATTCGATCTTCCGCATCGCGTCGATGACCAAGCCGATGGTCTCGGTGGCGATCATGATGTTGGCCGAGGAGGGCAGGCTGCGTCTGGTCAATCCGATTTCGACCTACCTGCCCGAGCTGCGGGCGCTGCAGGTTGGCGTCGAGGTCGCCGGAGCCGGAGGAAAGCCGGAATTGAAGCTGGAGCCGGCCAAACGCGAAATGACGCTGCAGGACTTGCTGCGTCACACCTCCGGCATCACCTATGGGCAGTTCGGCGATTCGCTGGTGAAGCAGGCTTATCGCGCAGCCAATGTATTCGACCCGAACCAGAGCACTGCCGAGTTCATCGCCAAGCTCGCGCAGCTGCCGCTGCAGAACCAGCCGGGCGAAGTCTGGGACTACAGCATGTCGACCGATGTGCTCGGGCGCGTGGTCGAGGTGATCTCGGGCACGGACCTAGCCCAGTTCATCGAAGCGCGCATTACCGGGCCCTTGGGTATGAAGGATACCGGCTTCATGGTGGCGAAGGCCGAAGCGCAGCGCATTGCCGAGCCGCAGATCGATCCGCGCACGGGTAAGCGGCCGCCGATGCCGCGCGACCTGACCGAGCGGCCGCGCTTCCTCTCGGGCGGCGGCGGCATGGTGTCCACGGCGCCGGATTACCTGCGTCTGGCGCAGATGCTGCTGAACGGGGGCGAACTCGAGGGCGTGCGCATCCTGTCGCGCAAGACCGTCGCCCTGATGAGCTGCGATCACTTGCCGCCGGGTGTAGGCTTCAGCGCGAGCACGCGCGCCCAGTTCGAAGAGTCCTCGCCTACGCCCGAATTCGGGCAGGGCTTCGGCCTCGGTTTCTGCGTGCGCAAGGAATCCGGGCGCAACCCGGTGCCGGGCTCGGTCGGCGATTTCTACTGGTCCGGCGTGCACGGCAGCTATTTCTGGGTCGATCCGCAGGAGCAACTGGTCGGCGTGCTGATGCTGTGCGCGCCCGAACTGCGCCGGCATTATCGCGCGCTGATGCGGCAACTCGTGTATCAGGCGCTGGACGCTTGAGTCCGTGAAAGAATCCGATCGAAGGACCTGCGGCGCCGGCAAGTAGCAGCGCCGGACTCAAGCCGTCGACGGCAGGCGCTCGCCTGATGCACGCGCTACAGTGTTCTCCCGTGGTCCATCTGTCTGCGTTGCGCTAGTATTCGCCCAAGTTTCGCTAGGGAGGAGATGACATGGCAAACGCATCGATCACAGGCGGGAACCGAACCGCGCGTGTCGCTGCCGCGCTCGCCTGGACCGGCGTCGGCCTCGCACTCGCCTGCGGCGGCGCCGAGCTGCTCGCCGGTCTCGGCTATCGCTGGGGCTGGTGGCATTTCCGCAGCGGCATCCAGATCATGCGCTGGTCCGCCACCGCCGATCTTGCGGCCGTGGCCTTGGCGCTCGCGGCGCTGATCCTCGCCTGGGTGTACGGCCCGCGCCGCGCGCTCGCCGCTGGCGCAAGCGGCCTGGTGCTGAGCCTCGCGGTGGCCGGCCCGCCGCTGTATCTCTGGCGGCTGGTGGATCGGCTGCCGCGCATCCACGACATCAGCACCGACACCGACAGTCCTCCCGCCTACGCGGCCGTGCTGCCCCTGCGCCAGGGCGCAGAGAATTCGACTGACTACAGCGCCGAGGTCGCACCGCTGCAAAAGCAAGCCTATCCCGACATTGCGCCGGCTTTGCTCGAGCTGCCGCCGGCCGAGGCCTACGCCCGCGCCGAGCGCGCCGCACGCGCCATGGGCTGGGAGATCGTCGCCGCAGTGCCCGCAGCCTTGCGCATCGAAGCCACCGATACCACCCTGCTGTTCGGTTTCAAGGATGACGTGGTGATCCGGGTTTCCGCCGCGGGCAGCGGCAGCCGCGTGGATGTGCGCTCGTTGTCGCGCGTCGGCCGCAGCGATTTCGGCGTCAACGCAAATCGCATCCGTAAATTTCTCAGGCAACTGGCCGCCGGCTGAGGCGGCTGCAGCCCGCCTAGCCAGTAGGCATGCGGGTCTTCAGGCGATTCAAGCTCCGCGCATTCGGCTCGCGCGCGCAATGGAAGGCTTCAATAGGCCCAGTAAGGCCCCGTGCCGTGCGATGTGCGGGCGCCGTCGATGGCCACAAATACGGTGCGCCCGAAAAAGAACGGCATGCCCCAGTCGAAGGCTCTGCTGCGCGTGCCGCGGCCGAGGCTGCCCCCGACCGCGGCCGCCCGCACGCTGCGATCGAGGCTCTCCAGATTTTCGATGCTGAACACTACTGCGGCGGATGCCGCTCCGTTGGCGGAAGTGTTGATGGCGGACAGGGAGAGCGTGCTGGCCGGACAATAGAAACCGGGTGAGCCGAAACAGCGCGGGATGCTCGTGTCGGAAAAGAACAGAGCGTTCGAGCCGCTATCGAGAAAACTGGAGGTCAGCGACACGCCCTTGTAGGTGGTGGTGAAGTTGCCGCTGCTGTTCGCCGCATAGACCGTGGCCGAACCGACACGATTGTTGCTCTGGGTGTCGATGCCAAAGATGAGCGCGCCGGTGAGCGTCGTCGCGCCGCCGGCGGGACCCGCGGGCATGGACAGGGCGACGCCGTTGTTGTTCGTGGCAAATGCGGCGACCGGATTCGAAACCTGATCGGCAAGCGGCATCGCGCTGCCGCTGCAGCTGGACGCGTTGCATTCGTAGTAGGTCCCCGCCACGGCCTGCGTCGCGCAGGCGGGGCCGCAATCCTGATTGAACAGGCCGACGCCGAGTATGCCGTTGGCGCCCAGCGCCGCCACGCTGCCGAGGTTCGCACCGGTATTGCTGCAGCCGGACGGGATGCGGCTGAAGGCGGCGCCGCTGTCGCTGACCTGCTGCAGCGCCAGGGAAGGCGCGGTTTCGCCTGCGATCTTGACGTCTGCCCGACGTACCGAGCCCCACATGAAACCGCTGAAGAACTGGGCGCATTCGCCCACGGCGATGCCGTTTGCGCCGGTGAGGGCAGGCAGCGCCAGGGCCGGGTCGAGCACGCCCGGTGCGATGATGCGCAAGCCGTAAGATCCAGTGTCGACCATCACGTGATCGATCGTCTGGCAAATCTGCGTGCCCGGACGGCACAGGGTTACGCTGACGAAGGGCACGTTGATGACATTGCTGGCACCGGCCGGGCCGCTGTCGACAAACACCAGCGCCACATTGCCGGCGGGGTCAGAGGTACCCAGCGTCACGGAGCCGCTGGCGCTGCCGCCCGCACCGCTGCAGGCAAGGCTGTAGGTGTAGGTGCCCGCAGCGGCCTGGGATACCGCAATGCTGCCGCTGGTGGCCTGGGCGCCGCCCCAGGCGCCGGAAGCACTGCAGGCGCTCGCGTTGGTCGTGGACCAGGTGAGGGTGGAACTCTGTCCTGTGGCCACGTTCGCCGGCGCGAGCGACAGGCTGACTGTAGGCATCGGGGTGGCGGCGTTCGTAGCGACGATCGTCGTGCTGCCGCTGACGCCATTGCAACTGAGGGTGTAGGTGAACGTGCCTGCGGCCGCGGGCGTGACCAGCTGCGAACCCGATAGCGCCACAGCTCCGCTCCAGGCGTCGCCTGCCTGGCAGGAGCTCGCGTTGGAACTCGACCAGGTGAGCGTTGCCGACTCGCCTACAGTCAGCGCAGTCGGGTTGGCGCCGATGCTGACGATGACCGGCGTGGTCGCGCTATTGGTCGCGGAGACAGTAGGGACCGGGGACGTGCTCGAACTGCCGCCGCCTCCGCCGCCTCCGCCGCAGGAAACGAGCAGCGCACAGGCGGCAAGTGCGGCGCATTGCAGCCACGCGCTTGCACGTCGGAGCTGCAATCCGGCGCCGGCGTCCGGGGGCCTGTCAGCGTACATCATCGGCAGTGAAACCGGCTGGGAGCAAGGCGGGAATCCAGGCGCTGCCCTCGAAGGCGCGCATGTGGCCGCCTGAGTGGATCACGACTTCGGGCTCGTTGACCGCAAGCTGCGCACGGCCGGCCCTGGGCGTACGGGCGGATTCGGCCACCATTGCGTCAAAGTGCTTGCCGAGCAATGCCTTCAGGTTCGGCAGCATGGGACCGTTCCAGCTGAGCGCGAACACGAGGCCGGCGTCCGAAACGTACTCGCGCACCTGGGTGCCCGTTGCCAGGGTCGTATCGCGGATGACGTAGCTGGCCGCAGTCGAGGACACGCTGGACACTCGTGTCGGCGCGTCGAATTGTTCGGGCGCACCGCCCAGCGCAGCGTGGCCGGCGCTTGCGTAAGCCAGCAGCAGAGGCGCAAGCAGGGCGCGCATGAGCACAGTCTTTGACCGGTGCAATTGGCGTGAGCAGATTGCCCTGCGGTTCATGTGGTCTCCTCCCATCTGGCGGGATCTGCCAGGAAATACACAATTGCCCTTACGCCGGCGTTCACCGGCAACTTCCTTCGGGATTTGACTCGCTTCACGGAAGAAGATTCCAACAACAACGGTAATCTCTTTGCCGGCGGCCTGGTGCGGCTGCAACCGGATTTGATATATTGGCCGGCACGCAGCCGAAGCGACGGCCCTTTGGCGTTTCGGCAGGCGCTGCGTGCAAGCTGCTTGCAGCGGTCGGCAGGCAATCCGGTGTTCATTCCACTTGATAAAGGAGCAGGCGATGGAGCAACGCAGAGACTTTCTGAAGCGCGCCAGTGCAGTGTTGTTTGCGGCAGGCATGGGAACCGGCGCGGCGCGCGTGTTCGCGCAATCCAAAATCAAACTTGGTGCCAAAGACGCGCTGATCGTGGTCGATGTGCAAAACTGTTTTATTCCCGGCGGCAGCCTGGCGGTGGCGAAGGGCGAGGAGATCGTGCCGCTGATCAACACGCTGGCGAAAGATTTCCAGAACGTGGTGCTGACCCAGGATTGGCACACGCCCGGGCATGTCTCCTTCGCCTCCTCGCACCCGGGCAAGAAGCCGTTCGATTCGGTGAAGCTGGGCTATGGCAAGCAGATCCTCTGGCCCGATCACTGCGTGCAGGGCACGGACGGCGCCAGCCTGCACAAGGATCTCGCCATTCCGACGGCACAGTTGATCATTCGCAAGGGCTACCACAAGGATGTCGACAGCTATTCGGCCTTCGTCGAGGCGGACGGCAAGACCAAGACCGGTCTGGACGGCTATCTCAAGGGGCGCGGCATCAACAGCGTCTATGTATGCGGGCTGGCGACCGACTTTTGTGTCGCGTGGACTGCGCTGGACGCGCGCAAGCTGGGTTTTTCGGCAACGGTGATCGAGGATGCCTGCCGCGGCATCGATACCCAGGGCTCGCTCGCTGCCGCCTGGGACAAGATGAAAAAGGCCGGCGTCAAACGCATCCAGTCTGGCGCAATCGTCTAAAGGCCATTTCAGGATTGCCGAAATGGCCTTCGATTTAGGGGAGCACGAGGGGAAGTATCCCCTCGTATTGTAGTTAATTAGAGGCCGTTTCAGAATGGCAGAAATGGCCTCTGATTCAGGGGAGCACCAAGGGAGGTATCCCCTCATTTTCAAATGGATTCCTGAGCAGGTTGAGCGCGAGAACCCGCCGCACGCGCTAACGCGGCATGACCAGCGGCGGGTTGGCTGGCACCCTTTGCCAGTTGGCGCCGCAGCGGGCGACATAGGGATAGTAGCCCGGCGGGTTCGGGCAGTAGTACCAGAATTGTGTCTCCGGCGGCGCCGGGGGCACCAGGGCGAGCGGCGGTTGAAACGGATTGGGGTAAGGATAGACCGGTGCCGGATAGTAGTACCAGACGCCGCCAACGATCCACCACCATCCGAATCGACCGAAATGGTGTCCCTGGA
>Ga0334722_10006395_pt1 | contig 11676 bp, 7 predicted proteins | sample C3_bottom_MG_FD_207210 | JGI IMG/M metagenome (GOLD analysis project Ga0334722, IMG submission 207210) | Sediment microbial communities from Yellowstone Lake, YNP, Wyoming, USA - C3_bottom | ecosystem: Environmental > Aquatic > Freshwater > Lake > Sediment | place: USA: Wyoming | collected...
GGAATCGATCTGGCCAATGCGATCAGGGAGAGCAGGCCGGATATCAAGGTGATTTACGCGTCCGGTTATGCGGACAGCGCGATATTCATCCGTGAAATGACGGATTACAAAACGGATTTCCTGCAGAAACCTATCACGCCGAAAAAGCTCATGCGCAAATTGAAGACTGTACTGGCCGGGGAAGCAAAAAAGAACGGTTCTCCGGTTGGGTGACAGATGGGCGAGTACTACGATCCATCCATCTCCTCAATGAATCATTTCGCATCCAGAACTTCCCTTACCTTCCTTGCCAATACCGTCGGGGCGAACGGCTTCTGCAATAACGGCGTTCCGGCTATCAACACAAAGGAATCGTGGATCCCATTGCTGGCATAACCGCTCATGAAGATCACCTTGAGTCCCGGGTTTTGCCTGTGCATCTCTTCTAACGCTTCCTTGCCCCCCTTCCGCGGCATGACCACGTCCAGTACGGCGAGAACGATATCTTTACGCTGCCTGAATATCTCTACCGCCTCCTCCCCGTCCCGGGCGACAAGAACGGTATACCCAAGTTCCGTCAATGTCCGTTCGAGAAGAAACCGGATGGCCTCCTCGTCTTCCGCCAAAAGGATCGTCTCCACCCCCCCACGCAGGATATCTTCCCTACCTTTATCCGGGACGGTATCCGGTTCGGTCTCGATGGCGGAGAAATACACTTCGAATGTCGTTCCTTTTCCCGGTTCGCTGTGGAGATTGATAAATCCACCGTGCTGCTTGACGATCCCGTACACCATCGCAAGCCCCAGGCCTGTGCCTTTGTCGGGCCCTTTCGTGGTGAAGAACGGTTCAAACACCCGCTTGCAGGTCTTTTCATCCATGCCGGTTCCCGTGTCGGAAACCGTAAGCAAAGCGAACCTCCCTGTCCTCATGTACGGCATCTCGCGGACATATTCCTCATCCAGTTCCACGCCCTCGGTTTCGACCACGAGCCGTCCGCCTTTCGGCATCGCATCCCTGGCGTTCAGACAAAGGTTCATGACCACCTGTTCGATTTGCCCTCGATCGGCATGAATGGTGGGAATATCCTTTCCCGGGGATGTGATCACCTCGATATGTTCGCCCACCACTTTGCCGACAAGCTTCATCAAATCCGCAACCAGGACGTTCAAATCCATGTTGACGGGCTCGATGACCTGGCGGCGGGCGAAGGTCAGCAGCTGCCGCGTCAACGTGGCAGCCCGTTCCGCGCAACGCAGGATCTCGTCCAGATCATGCAACGCCTCTTTGTCTCCTGACATTCTCATCCGCAGGAATTCCCCGAATCCGATGATCCCCGTAAGGGAGTTGTTGAAATCGTGCGCGATGCCACCCGCGAGGGTGCCCACCGATTCCATCCGCTGGGAAGTCTCGAGCTGTTTTTGAAGGAGGGCGCTATGCGTGACGTCCTGTTTACCGGCAACAAAGTTGATAATCTTCCCGGAAACGTTTCGAACCGGGGAGATGATGGACTCTTCTTCGTAGAGTGTTCCGTCCTTCTTCCTGTTGATGAAGCGCCCTCTCCACACTTCACCGCGCGAAATGATTTCCCACATGTTCTTGTAGAACATTTCGTCCTGTTTCCCGCTCTTGAGGATCCGCATGTTCTGTCCGACCGCTTCCTTCCGCGGATACCCTGTCATCTGCTCGAAAGAAGGATTTACGTACTCGATTCTCCCTTCCGTATCCGTTATGACGATCCCCTCGGCGGACTGGTCCACCGCCATGCCCAGGCGGGCAAGCGCTTCCTCCGTTTTCCTCCGGACTGTAATATCCCTGAAGCTCCCGAACACGAAAGATTTCCCGGAAATCGTCACCGGACTGGACTTCACTTCGGCCCATAAGATCGAGCCGTCCTTTCTTTTGACCGGGATATCGATTTCCACCTCCGTTTCATGTCTCGCACGCCTGTCGAATTCCTCGATAATCCACGGGACGTCCTCCTCGGGGTGGATATCAAAAATCCCAAGTTGCCTGATTTCATCGGGGGAATATTGCACCATGTCGCAAAAAGCATTGTTGCCCATATGGAATTTCTTGTTGTCCGCGTCCACCAGGATGATTCCGTCCTTGGAACCCTCGAAGATAACCCGGAACCTCTCTTCCGACTTTTTCAGTTCTCTCTCCGACCTATGGCGTTCGGTTATGTCCTGCGCCATCCCGCGGATTATGGGTTCCGCCACTCCTTCCGTCCGCAATGTGTTCTTGTATTCCCAGAGGCGTCGTTCGCCCATGCGCGTCTGAACCAGCATCAGGCCCCGCGCGGTGCCTTGCGTCCTGACCTCGTCCCGGTACGATTCGAACTCATGGCGCACCTCCGGCGCTAGAAAATCCCGGATGTTTCTCCGCAGCAACTCATCTGGGGCATATCCCAGAACCGCTGCAGCCCAAGGATTCACGGAGAGGATGCGGCCCTCCAGGTCGTGCGTGAATATGAGGTCCTGACTGTGCTCCACAAGGTCCCGATAACGGTCCTCGCTCTCCCGCAGCTTCTCCTCCGCAACCCTGCGGACTTCTTCGGAACGGTCCATGTCGTCGCCGACCTTCAAGGCGACCCGGGCTATAAGCGCACCCGTTATCAAGGCGAAGACCATGTTGGAAACACCGGACAGAAATGGGTTGTCTTCGAAGAAGATCCAATGGACATAAACGTGGGTCATGTCGATTGCCACCACGACACCGACCGTCGTCGTGACGAACGCCCTTAGAAGCCTGGCACGGGCCGAAGGTCCCGCGAACAACCTCAACGGGAAGCCGTCCGGTCCCACTGCGAAGAGCTGCCCTGTTCCCAGCAACAGGAACCCAAGCGCGGTCGTTGCAGCCATCGGTATGGTCAAGGTGCCATACAGGATAGGAGCCCCATGCAGGTAGCTCAGGATGAATACCGCTCCGCACGCCGCCACGAGAACTCCAAGACATCCGGCAAGGTCCCCAAAAAGATTTTGGCGCTTGCCGCCCCGCTCACGGAGAAGGAGCACCGGGACAACCGCTCCCGAGAGGAGCAGGATGGCCGCCGTCGTGGGGGACATGCGGCCGATGGGGATCGCACCCATCATCGGAGGACTGGGAAATAACCATTCTTCCAGGGAAAGGAGAGGAATTCCCAGATCTTCCACGAGCTCTATCAGCCCGTATGCCGAAATGAGCGCGGACAACACGGCTGCGAGTATGCCTACCGGACCTTTCAAGGGCCCCATAGAGAAAACGAGGAGCAGCCCCCCGAGGCAAATCAAAGCGAACGAGGTTAGTGGGGCCATCGGTATATACGTGGGTCGGAAGCTCGCGAGGAGGGGATTTCCAAGTATCCAGCCCGCCAAACCAAGGATCCCCACCACGGCGGAGGCCGCTCCAAAAAGCGATGCGAGCTTGCGGTACGAGGCGGGGAGGGGGAGAAAAGTCCGGGTTGTCGTGGGTAGAGTCAGACGGTTCTCCTCTCACCCGAAAACGCTTGTTATTACAATAACATTGTCTTCGCGGTAATGATATTCAATCGGTCCAGTTTATGGTCCTTCGACCAGGCATCACTTCCGTGGCGTCATTATTTCTTTTGCAGAACATGTGGTGAAGAATGGTGATGAGCGATACGCCACTCACCTCCGCTACTGGTGATAAGCATGGTGAAACGCGATGGACCCGGCACGGGCTTTCCATCCTGCATCCGGGTAAACTCGTAAAAACCGGTGACTAATGCAGCGTTTTCACCAAGCACGATGGTGTGCCTTTCCTGGATTGCATTCTTGTTGCCGCTTCCCTTTATCATGGAGAAATATTTTCGGATCGCATCGGTACCCACTGAGATAACAGGACTTACGGTCCCGAGAAGAATCGCGTCCGGCGAATAAAGCTTTACGACCGCCTCCGGATCATTGGAGGTATATGCCACCGAAAAGCGGTCAACCACCGCATTTGCCTCTTCCGCCGGGCCAGCTGTCGCTGCGGCGGGTGACATCAAAGTCAGTCCTATGAAAAGGAACAAGGCAGGTCGCGTCATTATCGCCAGTCGTGGAATCGTGAAAGCACCCATTATTTCTCTCCTTGTTTACAAAATATCCCCGTGGATAGATGCTTTTATTGCATCTATTGTTGCAATTACTGCAAGATTGTCTACGAGGGAGCAACGGGTCGAATCATAAAGAAAAACCGGAGAGCGTGGCAGAGGCACGTTTCCCGGAGGGTATAGCGGTTTTCGGCCGAGGGGCACCATTTCTTCGGTTTTTCCCTTTACTGGAGCACAGAGGACCTCTACTATTTGCGGTATATGAACGTCCTGCGCTCGCCCGAAGGTGAAGTTCTTCGGCATTCTGCCCGAAACGAACGGTATGGAGTGTGCCTGCGCGGGTTCGATAACCTCATCCTGTCGCCATCCGATGCCCTGGACCTCGTCCACCCCTGCGCCGTTGACCGACTGTAGCGGGTCGCCTAAGTCACGCTCCGGCTAGCGCTGGCGGAACAGGAGGTCAGCAATGTTTGATTTTGCCACATTCAAGATGAGCGAGATGATTGAGTGCGGATCTGTTATCCGCCAACTAGGTTTAGGTGTTCACAGCATGGAGGAGGCAGCCGGGCGGATCGTTCGCTATTTGTACGACCATTTTGGAAATAAACAGACCGGCGCACGAGCGTGTGCACTCGTGCGGTTTTATAAGACGTGTCCCTACGGAGGGCTTGATGACGAACTCAAGCCCTTCGCGAGATCTCTCTTCGGCGGTGTTGAAGTGTTCCCCGAAACCAAATGCTTGACGCTATTGGCGACGACGGGTGACAAGCCCGAATGGAACTCCCGGAAAACTTCTGTGGGACATAAGGCCATTCCGTTGGCTAGCGCGTCTGTCATCTCTCAGGCCCCGATGATTTCCCAGCTCATCGTCCAGTTCGGCCTCGACATTGCCGATGTGGTGAAACCCGAGGCGACGATTATGTTAGAGCTGGAACAACGGACGTTCAACGTTTTCCATGTCGAAGAAGCCGCCGGTAGCCCGTTCGTCCCCGCCCAGCAGAACTTTGTCGTCCCATTCGGGATCAAATCGGTCCTGGGGTTCGGAGGGATGCTGCCGGACGGGAACCTGGTTGCAATCATCATGTTCTCCAAGGTTCATGTCCCGAGAGAAAAGACCGACATGTTCAAGACATTGTCGTTGAGCGCGAAACTTGCCGTACTGCCCTTTACGGACGGAACGATTTTCGCGTAGAGCGGAGAGGACCTACAGGAAAGGCGATGAAGGAAGGCGACCGGACGAGCACTGACACCGCCAAGCTCAAGTCGCAAATCGCAGCCCTGGAAGAGCTGCTCAAGGTTCTTGAGCAGACTTCGCTGGAGCAGGCCCGTACCCTTGAGTTCCGTAACATCATCCTCACAACGCAGCAGGAAGCCTCGATCGACGGCATCATGATTGTCGACGAAAACGGCGTCGTGATATCGCATAACAGGCGATTTGCCGATATGTGGGGCCTCACCCCGGAGATGCTCATCTCCAAGAACCACGTTGAGGTGTTGCGGCCGGTCCTGACTAAGCTGGTCGATCCCGAGGTTTTTATCGCAAGACTCCAGCATCTCTACGAGCACAAAGAGGAAAAAGGCCGCGACGAGATCGCGCTGATGGATGGAAGACTTTTCGACCGGTACTCATCACCCATGGTGGGACCCGACGGAACGTATTACGGGAGGGTCTGGTACCTTCGCGACGTGACCGAGCACGTATTGGCGGACAGATCGCTGAAGGAGAGCGAGGAGAAATTCCGCGCCATCACCGATACGGCTCCTGAAGCGGTCATCTTGGTGGACAACGAAGGGAAGGTCCTGTTCTGGAACATCGCTGCGGAACAGATCTTCGGTTATGCCAGCGGGGAGGCAGTTGGAAAGAGCATCCACACGTTGATCATCCCACCAAGATTTCGCGAGGAACATTTGCAGGGCTTCAGAAGCTTTGGGACCACGGGGCACGGACCCTTGATTGGGAAAACAGTCGAGGTGCCAGCGCTCAGAAAAGACGGGGCGGAACTGCCCATAGAACTCTCGCTTGCCGCCGTGAAGCTTAATGGCAGTTGGTGCGCAACGTCCATAGCGAGGGACGTAACCGAACGCAAGATGGCGGATGAAAAGGTGAGGAAGCTTTCCGTTGCCGTCGAAGGGTCCTCGGACTGGGTCCTCGTAACGAATAAGGACGGCAGTATCGAGTATGCGAACAGGGCCGTTGAAGAGATGTCGGGATACAAAAAAGATGAAATCCAGGGACAGACCCCAAGGATATTCAAGTCTGGCAAGCATAACGAACGTTTCTATAAAGAATTGTGGGCCACAATCCTGTCGGGCCAAACGTTCCGAGGGATCATTTCAAACAGAAAGAAAGACGGGGCGCTTTTCGAAGTCTTCCACACGATTACCCCGCTCAAAGACGGCGACGGAAACATAACGCATTTCATTTCCATGGCGAAGGACGTTACGCAGCAGAAGATCCTGGAGGAGAAGATTCATCACCTAGCCTATTACGATGACTTGACGGGGCTGCCGAACCGCGTATTCCATAAGGAGCTCATGGCGAGGACGATCGAAATCGCCAAGCGGCGTAAACAGATATTCGCCCTGCTCAACCTGGACCTTGACGACTTCAAGCGGATCAACGACACCCTGGGACACAGTGTCGGCGATCTTCTGCTGAAATCCGTTGCCGGAAAGTTATCGGCCTTCCTACGAAGTTGCGACTATGTTGCGCGTTCCCATGAAGTGAATATCGAAGACGTCTTGTTCAGGCCGGGCGGGGACGAGTTCCTGGTGCTCCTGCACAACCTCGGGGAAGCGCAGGACGCAGCCAGGGTAGCCCGCCGCATACTCGAAGAATTGTCGAAGCCCTGGGATATAGACGATCGGGAAGTGTTCATGACCGCCAGTATCGGCATATCCGTTTACCCGGACGATGGGGAGACCGTCGATCACCTCCTGAAAAATGCCGACGCCGCCATGTACCAGGCCAAGGCCGAAGGCAAGAACAACTACCAGTTCTACTCGAAATCGTTGAACGCCTCGGTCCTGGAACTTCTGACGCTGGAAAGCGAGATACGAAAGGCCCTGGACCGCGGCGAGTTTACGCTGTATTACCAACCGAAGGTTGACGCTTCGACGAGAACGATCACCGGCATGGAAGCGCTGATACGTTGGAATCATCCCAAAAAGGGACTGCTTCTTCCCGAGCGGTTCATCTCCGCAGCCGAGACCAGCGGCCTTATCGTACCGATGGCGGAATTTTCGCTCCGCGCCGCATGCGTGCAATTAAAGAGATGGCAAGTAGAGGGCTTCAAGCCGATGACCGTGGCGGTGAATGTATCCGGCCGTCAGTTCGACCAAAAGAACCTGATCGAGGTAGTGGACGGCGCGTTGCGGGATGCAGGGCTCGCTCCCCGGTATTTGGAGTTGGAGATTACCGAAAGCACGATCATGCGGAACCCGGATGATGCTGTTCGTACGTTGCTCGCATTGAAAGAGAGAGGAATTGAGATCGCGATCGACGACTTCGGCACGGGATATTCGTCGCTGAGCTACTTGAAGCGCCTCCCGCTGGATTTCCTCAAGATCGACCAGTCGTTCGTCAGGAATGTCGCGTCGAGTCACAGCGACCAGGCAATCGTCCGCGCCACCATCGCCATGGCGCACAGCTTGAACCTGAAAGTCATCGCGGAAGGCGTCGAGACCCGGGAGCAGATGGCCTTCCTTTGCGAGCAGGGATGCGACGAATTCCAGGGGTTCCTCTTCAGCCGTGCCGTACCCCCTCAGGAATTCTCGGAACTTTTGGCAAAAGAGTATCTGTAGCTTCGGTTTCGCCCGATCCGTTGATCTCGTGCGGCCTCAAGCGCGGGAGATCGCCAACCGAACGCTCAATGCTCAAGTTATACAGGAGGGGCTGGGGCTCTTCGAGGAGATCTGGGAAAACGCAACCCCTGAGGAGCGCAAGGAATTTATGCGGTTCTTCGTCTATAAGGTGATCTTCACTCCAACGGAAGTGAAAATGGGCCTCTATACGAGGCCCATTCTCGCGGAACAAGTAGAATCCAATGTCACCGGTAACCACACGGGCGTCGGTGCAGTGGATCGTATGAACTGGCTCCCTGGGCAGGCCGAATCGGGGCACTGGTCAGTAATGGTTCAGATCTCTTAGTGGACCCAAGGCATGACTATTATCGATATTTGCGTGTTGTGGACAATGGTAAATGGTATGTGGTAAAAATGAAAACCCCGTTTGGTTGAGAATGGGTTAAATAATCTATGTTGACAAAGAATATTTTCAATATTATATGTAAAAGGTTCTGTTAATATCGATGATTAGCAGAATGCATATAAATGACGTCTTGTCAAGCATAAAAATGTCTTTTAACCGTGATAATCTATCAATGTAACAATGGGTATGTTCACGCACACAAAAAAAGGGGGGAAGTGCATGCTAAGTGCCCACGTGAAGGACATCGACCTTGAGAAATTGGAAAAGGAGATTGGTCAGTGGGCCAAATCCTCAAGCGGGAGAGATACCATCCAAAATGCAATTAGAGAAGCAACAGAGGTTGTTGAAAAATTTCGCGAAGCTCGTTTCATCGACCAAAAGAAACTACACGAACAAGTTACCTTGTGATTTAAAAGGACAATGAACCCCAGCTTTGAGGTAACAAAATTTTCGGGAGAATTTTTTTCCAAAGAATTACCCAAAATAAATAGCATTTCAAAACCACTTGTAATATATAGGAACATTCTTCGCTATCTGTATGGATATCTTGAACACTTAAAATGTGAAACTATTGTTATTGAATATGATTACATTGATCGTGATTATCTTGAAGGATATGCCGGGTACTATGCAAGATGCTTTAGCGGCTATGAGAGAAAATGCATTAGGCTACATTTTTTTAAAATAAAATTTTCTTCGGAAGAATTTCAAAGTTTAATATCTCACGGAAATTTTCCATTAACACGAGGAATTCTTCAATACGCATATCTTGGCTTTATCGTATTAAGGCCACTCCCCTACACAATCATTGGCAGAACATGCCTCAGTCCCTATCCCCTAGAAGAACGTAGATACTTCCCGGTAAAAAGATCAAGAAAGGTAAGTCTGTTCGGCATAGAATTAAAAATAGATACATTACCCTTTCAGGAACAAGATCGTGTGGTTGCCGCTTGTGCAACAAGTGCCTTGTGGACTGTATTCCAGAAAACTGGGGAATTATTTAATCATCATATGCCAAGTCCAATGGAAATTACAAAAACCGCCACCTTGCATTCACCTATTGAAACAAGAACTTTCCCAAATAGAGAGGGGCTCTCTCACTTTCATATGGTTCAAGCAATGCAAAATGTCTATCTTGAACCAATTCGTATCAATATTAACCCGCTTGAAAATAAAAATTGTGAAAGATTATTAAAAGCCAATTCATATGCATATCTACAGGCACATATTCCACTCATAATGACATTTTATTTATATGATCCTTCAGATGATAAATCCTTCTTAAAAGAATTGCATGGAGTTGCAATAACCGGGTTTTGTATAGACAAAGATATATCACATTCAGAACCATTTGGATTTAATTTAAAAGCATATAGAATGAGTAAAATATATGTTCACGATGACCAAGTTGGCCCATTTGTACGTATGGAATACGACAAGAAAACAATTAGCATTGGAAAAACGAAAAATATATATTCTTTATCTACGCAGTGGCAAACTAAAGACGAAAAAGATTTCTGCAGGGGAATGCCAAATATACTCCTAGTGCCATTATACCATAAAATCAGAATACCATTTGAAGCCATATTTGAAAAAGTGCAAATATTCAATATATTGATTAAATCATTATATAACATAATCTTGTCTTCAAAAAAAATGAAAGCCAAAGACATTAAAAACGTTTTAAATAAACTTGAATGGGATATTTATTTAACAACTGTTAATGAATTTAAAGAAAACATATTTTCACTAGGATATACCAATTTTAGGGGGGAAATTCTTCTGTCAAAAATGCCAAAATTTATTTGGCGAGCAACTCTGATTGATGGGAAATCAACTATAATGGATTTAATATTCGATGCAACTGATATAGAACAAGGAGATTTACATTTAACAACTATAGAATATGATAAAGAACTCGCAAATACAATTAGGGCGGCAACTAAAGTTAGCTCTTTTATTGACCAATTTTATAATTCTCCCGCATCAGATATTGTTGAGTGGTTTAAAAATAATAAATAATTGGAATATTAAATTGAAATAACATATTGGTCCTTAAGAAACTGTTTTACCTTCGAAAAACATCCATCTAAGATAAATAAGCCAAAAATAATATAACCCCGCTTCAGTAACACGGGGGGCGCAAAATACAATTGAGAATTATTTTCGTAAGTATCACCCCATTCTTAAGGACAGCGTGTTCGTCGATAGGACAAATATCAATGTGGGAAACGGAACCCATCAATGTGATAACAATTCGGATATATGCTGATTGTGCCTGACGTCGACCCGGCCCGGAGGGGCGGGCCGACGTCCGATAACCGGTTATCGGATGGTGTAATGCGGGTAACCGAATGCAAGGTGTCAGTGCCCTCCCGCTTTAGAGGTGCCTGTCATACCTGCGTTCATTACAGAGAGTATCTTCCCGAGAAGCGAGCGGCCTCGGTCGTCAACGGGCGCATAGAACGCTGCGTGGAGGGTGCTAACATTCGGTACCGGGACAGTTTTTAATCTACCTGTAATATTGGGATATAGACCGGTGAGCAACTAATTCCAAGTCCGAATCTCAGGAGAGCGATTTTGTGATTCGTCTTATGAATTCACCTAGGAGCGGCACCGCAAATGAATATTTACCGTGACGGTTTTTATAAATCAGACCAGCCTCAGCTAATGTTGCAAGCATTTGGTTGACATGGCTACTGCCGAAAGGTTTTTCCAATGCTTTGTTGGCATCTCCTTCTACTATATCTTGCACGGTGAATTCGGAATCGCAGTTTGGCAACATCGCAATTACAGCAAGCAGTTGTCGCTGTCGATCTGTGGCTCTCGCCCAACGGCCAGAGAAAAAATCTGTATCCAGCTTTCGCATAATCTCATGTACAGGAACGCTGGGCATGGCTTGCCCTAAATCAACTGCCTGTACCCACACATCGAATACTTCACGGCAAACGTACTGTATAAAATATGGATAGCCCCGCGTAACACTCCAAATTACTTTAACCGATTCATCTGTAAGATGGACAGGACAACTCGCCTTTTGTATCGGTTTTCGGATCGCGTCTACTGTTTCATGCTCGCTTAGCGGATTTAGAAAAATTACGTGAAACATCCGCTCCGCATACGTTCGCGCCTCAACGAGTTTTGGGAATAATGTAGGAAGTCCCGTAAGAACTAACATAAAACGAATACCTTTGCGCTGAATAGACTGAAAAACGTCTAATAACAACGATAGTGGATATTGATCCTTTGCCGCGTGGTCGGATAAATTTTGCGACTCATCATAAGCGAAGATAATCCCGCGACGATCAAGTTTCTCCACATACGGCCATACAGTCTCTAAAACACCTTTAAGCTTGTCGGACACAAGACCAGGAGTTTTATTGTAGATTGATGTTAGGGTAGGAAAATCCAAGGTGGTTTGGGTAGAATCTCCTGTAAATCCAGGACTCGTACG
>Ga0334722_10006396_pt1 | contig 11675 bp, 14 predicted proteins | sample C3_bottom_MG_FD_207210 | JGI IMG/M metagenome (GOLD analysis project Ga0334722, IMG submission 207210) | Sediment microbial communities from Yellowstone Lake, YNP, Wyoming, USA - C3_bottom | ecosystem: Environmental > Aquatic > Freshwater > Lake > Sediment | place: USA: Wyoming | collected...
CGCCGCCGCGTAAAAACCATCCTCGACGGCGGCCAGCGCCGGGAGGCGTTCGCGCAGGCTCGCGCTCCTCGCGCGCAGAGCCTCGCAAACCTCCTCCCAGCGGGGGGCCGCCAAGCTCTGGAGAAGGTTTTTCTTGATGAGGAGGCAGACGTTGACGATCCCTCCTTCGATGCGGCTTAAGCCGCAATAACCGTCCTTGAAGAGATGGATCTCCACGCGTCCCTCCAATTGCGAGAGCAGGAGCCGTCCCTCCCTCGTGTCCGCCGGGCGATGATGCCGCTTGAGGGCAAGCACGTCGGCGGGCTTATCCAGGAAGGCGCGCGCAAGTTGAGCGTCGAGCGGGGATCTCCGGCCGTAGGCCGCCACGACCAGGCGGGACGCGATAGTGGTCCGTTTTCCGTTTTCCCACTCCACGTCGAGGCGCGAGCCCCCGGGGACCTCCTCGATGCGGCGGACCCTGGCTCCTTCATAAGCCGACGCCCCGCAATCCCGGGCATGGCGGAAGAGCGTTTCGTCGAGAGACCAGCGGCTGAGCCCCAGCGCCTCGCCGCCCAGGTCGAAGGCGGCGTCGCGGCCCGAAGGGGAGAAGAACCGCGCCTGGGTGATGCGGGCGGGCCCCCGGGCGAGCACGCCCGCCAGACAGCCGACGCGCCGGAGCAGCTGCCGGGATTCCGCGGACAGGAACTCGCCGCAGAGCTTGTGCCTCGGGAGGCGGTCTTTTTCGAGGAGGATCACGTCGCGGCCGGCGCGCGCGAGCAGGGCCGCCAGGGCGCTTCCGGCGACGCCGCCGCCGATCACCGCGATCTCGCGGAACTCCTCGGAGGAGGCGCTCATTTGCGGGCCACCATGAGCCATCGGAAGGCCCAGCGCCAGGAGACTTGCGGGGCGGGCAGGCCGGCGCGGCGCGCGAGCTCCTCTAGGTCGCGGCGGCGGAAGGCGCGCAGGACCGAGAGGGGGGCGTCGTGGCGGATGAGGCGGTTTTTCGAGAGGAGGGAGGTCAGGGCCTTGATCGACCGGTAGGCGGCGGGGTGGCGATGGAGATCGTTGATCGCCAGTCCCAGACGGCAGAGCTCGAACATCTTGGCCAGGGCCTTGACCGCCGTTTCATCGGGGAGATGGTGGAGGAGCAGAGCCGCGTGCACGATGTCGTACTTCCGCGTCGCGGGCAGCTCGAAGAGGTTCGAGGTCGAAAATTCCAGGTCGGGCAGGCCGGCATTCCTCAGGCGCGCGTAGGCGACGGCCTCGGGTTCACGATCGATGCCGTGGACGCGCGCTTTCAGTCCCCGGTCCCGGGCCCACTCCACGATGCGCCGCGCCGTGTCGCCTCCGCCCGAGCCCACGTCCAGGACGTCGAACTCCCGGCGGCCGGGCGGAATGAGTCGGGCCAGGCCGTCCAAGGTCGCGGCATATCCGCCCAAGTATTTATTGACCGATGCCAACTCCGCCAGGGTCTCGGCCAGTTCAAGCGCGTCTAGGACGGGCTCGTCCATGAATTCTGGGGTCGCGCTGCGGGAGTCGAAGTCGAGCCGGATGGGAGCGCTCATGGCCGGGAGAAGACGGCTCCTTCCATCGTCAGTCCCGGCCCGAAGCCCAGGGCCGTGACGGCGCTTTTGGACGCTCTGCGCAGTTCCCGGTCCAGGACAAAGAGGATGGTCGCGCTGGACATGTTGCCGCAGGCGCTTAAGACTTCCAAGGAGGAGCGGACCTGCGGGTCCGTCAGGCCCAGCGCGGCCTGGACTTCCTCGACGATCTTGCGCCCCCCGGGATGGATGGCCCAGGCGCTCGCTTCGCGCCTAAGATGAGCTTTTTCTAAAAGCTCCATGACGAAACTCGGTGCGGCGGCTTTGAGGCGCGCCGGCACCTCGCGGCCGAGGCGCATCTCGAAGCCCGTGGGCCCGATGCGCCAGGACATCTGGTCGAGGCTGTCGGTTTCGACGCGGCTGTGAGTGGCGAGCAGGTCTGCCAGGCCGTTTTTGAGGCGTCCGGGCCTGGCGTAAACGGCGGCGGAGGCGCCGTCGCCGAAGAGACTGTTGGCCACGATGAAGTCGGGGAGGGGCTTCTTCTGGAAATGCAGGCTGCAGAGCTCGACGCAGACCTGCAGGACCACGGCCTCGGGCTCGGCTCCCAGGATTTGTCCGGCCAGCCTGAGGCCGTTGAAGCCCGCGTAGCAGCCCATAAATCCCAGCACCGTGCGGCGGACCCGGGAGTCGAGCCCCAGGCGGCCGAGAAGGAGGATGTCGGGACCGGGCGCGAAGAACCCCGTGCAGGTCGTGAAGACGAGGTGGGTCACTTCGGCGGGCTTGACCCCCGACTCTTTTAGGGCTTTTCGGCAAGCCTCCTCCGCCAGGTCGACGCTCCATTTTTCGAAAAGCCGCAGGCGCGCCGCCGTGGTCGGGAAGGGCTCTAGGGCCCAGTTATTGGGATAGAACTCAAAATCTTTCGGGGAGTCCATGGCGTAGTCGGCCAGGACGCTGTGCCGCTTTGCGATCCCCGAGGAGGCGTAGATCTTTTCCAGAAAATCGAGGGTGACCGCGCGCCGACGGCCCGCAAGAGTGGCTTCGGCCATGGACGCCATGAACCGTTTCACGGCCGGCTGGTCGGCTCGGTGCGGAGGCAGCGCCGTTCCTAATCCGTAGAGACGCGTCCCGGCTTCCGGGCGTCGATGGGAAGATTTCATATATTACAATTATAACACCAAAGAAGTCCTTGCTGGGGGAAGTGGTATACTATTATTGAGACTTGATTTCAATAAGAAGGACGCGGGAAGGAGGATCCCATGTTTCCAAGGAAGACGCTTATCGCGGCGTCGGTCGTCGTCGTGGTCGGGTCGCTCGGCGTTCAGAGGCTGTACGGCTCGGGTTCGGATTGGAGCGCTCCGGTCCTGAACGCCTCCTCGCCGTTCAAAGAGAAGAAGGAGGCCGCCGAGCTCTATCAGCAGGGACTCAAGGCCGCTCATGACAAGGACTATTCCTCGGCATTGAAGTCCTTCGTCAAAGCCAACGACAAGGACGCAAACAATCCCGACATCCTGAACATGCTGGCCTTCACTCAGCGAAAATCGGGGATGCTGAGGGACGCCTTCATGAACTACGAGCATGCCCTTCTGCTACGCCCTAAGTTCCCGCAAGCGCGCGAGTACCTGGGCGAAGCGCACATCCAGGCCGTCCTGAAGGAATTGGAGACCTTAAAGTCGTACGGCCCCGAGGGGCAGGAGGAGTACGACGATCTTCGGGCCGCTCTTAAAGAGGCGGCGGCGCGACCCTGAGCCGCCGGGAGGAGGTGTCTATGAAGTCGCTTGCCATCGCCTTATGCCTGCTGGTGCCCGCGGGCACCGCAGGAGCGCAGAGCGTCTACGAAATCCCCGCGTCATCCCAGCCGGCGACATCCCCGTTCTGGCCGAGGGAAATCGAGGCCGAAGAAAAGCCTCATGGCTGGATATGGTGGACGGTCGGACTCGCCATCGTTGCCGGGATCGCCGTGGCTATCGCCAACAGCCAGCACCGAGGGGGCGGACCGCACAAGAGCGGCTACTAGTCGTCAGCGTTGGGCGGCCAGGCTCGGGGTCAGAAATTGCGCGGTGTCGGGGGAAGGGTCGACGCGTCGGGCGTCGAGGTCCACGTCGAAGTCAAGGCGTGGTTGGAGTTCGCGGGCTTCGAGGCTTACCCGGTAGGTCTTCTCGCCGGTTCTTTCAGTGCTCCAGGGCGAGCGGGTCCCCGGCAGTTCGAGAGTCCCTCCAAGGCGATCGGCGAGAATCCTTTCGTCGCCCGGCGCGCGCCATTCTTGGACGAGGGCAACGGCTTCCTCTCCCTGATCGTCGTTGGCCTGCAGGGTCGCCTCGACAGGCGCCGGAGGGGCGGGAGTTTTGGCGGGGAAGGATTCGTGGCGGCGCTGAGGAACCTGGGTGGCGAGGGCAAAGAGCGCGAGGGCGGCGTAGGGGATGAGTCCCGCATACGACCGCCTCTTGGAGAGGGGCGAGGGGAGGGGGTTTGGGGCCGGGCGCTCGGCGATTTTCCGGGCCAGCGCCTGCAGAGCGGCGGCCTCCGCGCGGAGACGCTCGAGGGTTTCCTTTTGATCGAGCAGTCGGGAGTGCGCCCTATCAATGGAAGCGCGAAGCTTCAGGGCCTTGCCGCCGAGGCTCGTCGCGGGGAACGCGTGTATTGATTTTGGAATCGACATGGCAGTGAGGCGAGTGTAGCCTCGCTGCATTAACGAATCGTGTCGAGCCCGTTAACGTCTTGTTACGCGCCTTTAAGCGCCGCGATGCGGTCCTCGATGCGGGGATGGGTGGACATGAGGGCCATGAAGCCCCCCCGGCCTCCCGCGATCTTAAGCGAGGCGTAGGCCGGCTGGCTCTCCACGGGCTCGTAGCGGCGCCGGAGGGCCTCGAGGGCTGCGATCATGCTGCCGCGTCCGGCCAGGCCCGCGCCGCCGGCATCCGCGCGGAACTCGCGCAGCCTTGAGAACCAGGCCACGACCATCATCCCCAGAAGGCTGAGGGCAATTTCGAGCACGATGGTCACCGCGAACTGGACCATGCGCCGGTTGTCGCGCTCCATGCTCTGGGCGACGGCGAAGGCGATGACGCGGGCCAGGAACATGACGAAGGCGTTGACCACGCCCTGGATGAGGGTCATGGTGACCATGTCGCCGTTGGCGACGTGGGAGATCTCATGACCCAGCACGCCCTCAAGCTCCTGGCGGTTCATCGACCCCAGCAGGCCCGTTGAGACGGCGACTAAGGCTCGCGCCTTGGTGGGGCCGGTGGCGAAGGCGTTGAGTTCGGGGCTATCGTAGATGCCGACTTCAGGCATCGCCGGCAGGCCGGCGGTCTGGGCGAGGCGGTGGACGGTTTGGACCAGCTCCAGTGTTTCTCCCCGGGCTTCCATGGGGTCGATGACCTGCACGCCCATCGACCACTTGGCGATGACGCGCGAAAGCCCGAGCGAGATGAAGGCTCCTCCCATGCCCCAGACGAGGCAGAAGGTCAGCAGGGCGCTATAGTCGATGCCTCGGGCGCTGAGGTAGGGTTTGACGCCCAGGACCTGGAGGGTGATGGAGAGGGTCACCACCACCAGCAGGTTGACGGCCATGAAAAGGAAGATTCGTTTAAACCAGGTCATTGTCATTCACCTCGGATGACCGATTATATCAATTCGGGACTGAGCCTCCCGCAAGCTTTGGGGAACTTTACCGATAGTCGCAACGTATCCATAGGACCTCGGGCCCTTGTGGCCCAAAGGTGGGGGAGGATATAATGACCACGGACGATATGTTTGACGATGCCCGCGAGCCGGCGACGAAAGGGGACTTATGTTCCGTCCGGGACGGATTGGCCGCGCGATTGGACGGGCATGACCGACGATTCGATTCAATCGAGGGCAACCTGCGCCGTCTGAACCTCGGCTTCGCCCGGATGGAGGGCGATATGACCGAGATGAAAGGCAAGGTCGACGTCCTTCTGACCCTCAAGGATGAGTTCTCCCGGTTCAAGAGCGACATCGAGCGCATGACTCATTTTTTGGAGATCTCCGTGCGGCGTACGGACTCCCAGGGGAGCATGCTCATGGAACACGAGTACCGCCTTAAGAAGCTCGAGTCGCGGCCGCAGTAGTTCCCATTCGCTTCCAGTGGGTCTGGCGTGCCGGGTAAAAACCATGTATAGTTGCTCGTCGCGCAATCACGATTTTCAAGGAGAGACACCAATGGCCTGGAGCGAGTGGGAGAAACGGTCGGCGTACCTGATGGTTCAATCCGACTGGAAGGGCTGCGAGCGGGCCTGGAAGCTGGTGAAGTCCTGGCCGGAGGCCATCGGCGCCTGGAAGGTGACGGGCAACTGGGGCCTGGTGGTCTGGATCGACGCGCGCTCCATCGACGACGTCTACGAGAAGGCCTGTGCTTTGCGCGCTCTGCCGGGGGTCACCGGGACCTCGACCCATTTCGTTTATAAAGGAGTCAAGAACGGCAAATGGTGGTGGGACTGGAAGGCCGGGGCCTGGGCGTGGCTGAGATCTCCGCATCTCAACGGAGAGATCAAAAACACCAAGAAGTGGGCCTGGGCCGGTTCCGTGGCCTCGGTGCCGGGGGAGTGGGACTACCTCGCCTGGGTCGGGGGCTCGACTTGGGATCAAGTTTGGAAGGGCGTGGAGTCCATGAACGCCGCAGGCTGGCGCACCGAGACTTTGGTGCCGATTAAGTCCTGGTGGAACAAGGCCTGGAAGAAGGAGTGGTGGACGGAACCCGTCGCGCATTGACCTTCCTCGTTAGTCAAAAGCTGGGGCGCCGGATGTCCGGCGCCCCAGTTTTTTTGAGCATCTTTTTGTATGATGCGCCCATGAACTCCCGAGCCTTCGTTCCCGCCCCAGTCAACGAGCCCGTCCTGTCCTACGCGCCCGGCAGCCCCGAGCGCGCCAAGTTCTTCAAGCGCCTCGAAGAGCTCAAGGCGAAGAAGACCGAGATCCCTCTTTTTATTGGCGGCGAGGAAGTGCGCACGAAGACCAAACGCGAGATCCGCTCGCCTTATGACCATGGCCAGGTGATCGGCAAGGTCAACGAGGGTGGAGTTCCCGAGATCAAGAAGGCCATCAGCGCGGCCTTGAAGGCGCGCAAGGAGTGGTCGCGCACGCCCTTCCAGGCCCGCGCGGCGATTTTCCTTAAGGCCGCGGAGCTTCTGGCCAACGACTATCGCTGGACGCTCAACGCCGCGACCATGCTCGGACAGTCGAAGAATCTCCACCAGGCCGAGATCGACTCGGCATGCGAGTTGATCGACTTCTACCGCTTCAACCCGTATTTCGCCCAGAAGATCTACGAGGAGCAGCCCGGCAGTTCCAAGGGGACTTGGAACCGCCTTCAGTACCGGCCGCTCGAGGGTTTCGTCTACGCGGTGACTCCCTTCAACTTCACCGCCATCGCCGGCAACCTGCCCACCGCCCCCGTCCTCATGGGCAACACCGTGGTCTGGAAGCCGGGCTCGACATCGATGCTTAGCGCCTACTGGATCGTGAAGCTCTTTGAGGAAGCGGGTCTGCCCCCCGGCGTCATCAACACCGTCGCCGGGAACTCCGGCGACATCTCGAATACCATCCTGCCCCATCCCGACATGGCCGGCATTCATTTTACCGGCAGCACCCCGGTCTTCCACTCGATGTGGAACACCGTGGCCAAGAACATGCCGACCTACCGTTCCTACCCTCGCCTGGTGGGCGAGACGGGCGGCAAGGACTTCGTCCTGGTGCACTCCTCTGCCGACCCGGATGCCGTTGCGACCGCCCTCGTGCGGGGCGCCTTCGAGTACCAGGGCCAGAAGTGCTCCGCGGCCTCGCGCGCCTACATCCCGGCCGACCTGTGGCCGAAGGTCCGCAAAACGATGAAGGACATGCTGGCGACGATCGAAGTCGGGTCTCCCGAGGACCCCGGGAACTTCGTCAACTCGGTCATCGACCGAAAGGCCTTCGACAAGATCAAGGGCTACATCGTCAACGCCAAGAAGGATAAGTCCAATAAGCTCGTCTTCGGCGGGACCTGCGACGACTCCAAAGGCTTCTTCATCCACCCCACGGTCTTTGAGTGCGGCGATCCAAAGAGCGTGACCATGGTCGAGGAGATCTTCGGGCCGCTGCTGAGCATCTACGTTTACCCCGAGAAGAAGTGGAAGGAGACGCTTGCCCTAGTGGACTCGACGTCCGCCTATGCCTTGACGGGCGCCATCTTCGCGCGGGACCGCCGCGTCATTATGGAGGCCGAACTGGCGCTCGAGAACGCCGCGGGCAACTTCTACATCAACGACAAGCCCACCGGTGCGGTGGTCGGCCAACAGCCCTTCGGCGGCGGGCGCGCCTCGGGCACCAACGACAAGGCCGGGTCTTATCTCAACTTGATCCGATGGACGACGGCGCGGACGATCAAGGAGACATTCGATCCGCCCAAGGATTATCGCTATCCGTGGCTGGGGCGCGAGCGCAAGGTCGAGTCCTCGGTTCGGATCGCAGCCCAGCTCGCCTAGCGAAGCGAGGCGAGTCGCGCGGCCTGGAGGACCGCCACGGCGGTCGTGACCGGGCCGACGCCGCCCGGCACGGGGGTCATGACTCCGGCGCGCCTGGAAGCACCCTCGGCGCAGTCTCCGATCACGCGGCCGCCCCTGAAGTGGACGCCCGCGTCCAAAACCACGGCACCCTTCTTGATCCAGGAGGGCTTGATGAGTCCGGGCACGCCGGCGGCGGCCACCAGCAAGTCGGCTTCGCGGCAGAGCCGGGCAAGGTTGCGCGTGCGCGAGTGGGCCAGGGTCACGGTCATGTTAAGGCAGGTCAGCAGGTGCGCCGTCGGGCGTCCGACGGTGCCCGAACGCCCGATGACCAGCGCCCGCCGGCCGGAGAGGGGAACTTTCGCGGCCAACGCCAGACGCGCCAGGGCCTCGGCCGTGCAGGGGGCCGGAACATCGGACGCCTCGGCCCAGGTCTTGGCGAGGAAGAGTCGTCCATAGGCCTCCGGGGTGACCCCTTCGCCGTCCTTGGCGGGCGGAACGACCGCGGAGATGTCGGCGGCCGAGAGGCCCCGCGGGTAGGGAGTCTCCACGATCAGCGCGTCCACGGAGGCATCCGCGGCGATGTCGGAGAGCAGTCCGAGGATCTTTTTGCGCGGACCGCGTGAGAGTCGGTGGATGACGATCTCGACTCCGGCTTCCGAACAGGCGCGCCGTTTGGCTTTGAGGTAGCTTTCCGCCGCTCCTCCCGCGGAGGCCACCACGGCCAGGCGCGGGGCTCTCCCCCGTCGCCTGAGAGTCAGGGCCGAGAGCTTTCGAGCTTGGCCCAAAACCTTCGAAGCGAGGGCCTTGCCGTCCAAAAAACGGGCGCTCATGAGACGAGCTTCCTTTCCAGCTGCGCTAAAACCGCCGCCAGGGTCTCCAGGGTGGGGACGTTGACCCGGCCTCGCTTGGCGGCTTTCAGGAGCGGGCCGAGGATGGCCCCGGCCTCGGTGCGGCGTCCGGCTGAAAGGTCCTGGAGCATGGAGTTTCGCTGTCTCGGCGCGTTTCGCGCGCTGGCCAGGAGTTTCTCGGCCATGTTTGGATAGTCGAGGGGGTGTCCCGCGGCCTTGGCGGCGGCGGCGGCTTCGGAAAGGGCTTTTAAGGCCAGTTCGCGCAGGGCAGGGTCTTCGGCAAGACGTCCGCTTTCCACGGCGCAGGCAGCACCCAGAGGGTTGACCGCGGCATTGAAGGCCGCCTTGGTCCAAAGCATGCCGTTTTCGTTTTCTTTTATATGGACTTGGAAGCCGGAGTGGTGGAGGAGGGCCCGGGCGCTCTCGAGAGACGCCGCGTTGCCCGCGTGGCGGGCCAGGAGGATGTCTTCCCCGCCGTTTAAGCGCAGGTTTCCGGCGGAGGGGCGGTCGGCCGCGAAGTAGCAGACGCCGATCACGGTCCGGGCCGGTCCGAAAATTCGGCGGAATATTTTTTCGTGGCCGATGCCGTTCTGCAGCGCGACGACCGCGGTTTTCGGGCCGACCCAGCGGCGCGCGGTTTTAGCGGCGCGGGAGACTTCCGTTGATTTGACGCAGAAAAAAGCGGCGCGGGCCGTGGTTTTGAGGTTCCGGGCGGTGAGAAGGCCGGAGACCTTCGAGCGCGTCCCGTCGGCAGTCGTGACAGAAAAGCCGCCGCGCGCAAGGAGACTCTCCTCGGAGGCCTCGCGCGCCAGAAGCGCCACGGGAAGTCCCGCGCGACGCAGGGCCGAGGTCAGGGCCAGGCCGACCGCGCCGGGGCCCACGATGAGGACGGGTTCTTCCGCCATAGGCGGGATTATGGCAAAAAACAGACCCCCGGCGATTTCCCGCCGGGGGTCGACTTCGGCGATTTGCGTCTTGGTGTTTAGGCGTTCACCATCTTGGCGCGAGAGACATCGCCCTTCTTGTCGAGGAAGTACAGGAAACCGGCCTGCTTCTTCACGCCGACCTTGGCGACCTTCTCCGGCTTGCCGCCCTTCTTGCCGCCGCGGGCCATCTTGGCGCGGGAGACGTCGCCCTGCTTGTCGATGTAGTAGAGGAAACCCTGCACGCGCTCAACGCCGACCTTCTGAACCTTCTCAGCCATTTTTGTGACCTCCGTTCGGATGTCGGGATCGGTGCCACTGGATCCCTGAGTGCTTCGACGAGAATCTAGCATAGTCTCCGTCGGAGATGCAAGTATTTCTCGTCGAGGCCTCGACGAGAAAAAGAGAGCCCCCCTCTGATTTCTCGTCGGGGGGCTCTCTGGGGCGGGCTTATTTTTCGGTTTTGTCGAAAAGGGCGATCTGGGACTCCTGCGACATGATGAGGCGCTCCTTGAGCCACGAATCGACGAGCTCCTTCGAGAAGCGGTACTGCCTCCCGATCCTGGAGGCGGGGATTTTCTTGAGGCGGATGAGGCCGTAGATTTTCGAGCGGCCCAGGCCCAGATAGAGCGCGAGGGTCTTGATGTCCATGACGTCAGGAACCGGGCCGGAGAGCGTTCGCTTCGGGATCTTGCGCTTTTTCTTCATGGGGAGTTTTAAGCGTTGAATTTTAGTGAAATGTACTACCTTATATCTCTATTGTACTTCTTCTACCATCTTTCGTCAAGGACTACTCGTCGTCGGTCTTGGGAGGGGCGGCGCACGCGGCGTCGGGCGTAAAGACCTCCCGGTAGGCTCCCGCCTCGCTCGTGCCGTCGTTGACGGACTTGCGATAAAGGTTGAGACAGGCTTCTGGGCAGCAGTCCTTCACGTCGTTGCGCTCGCAGGCCTCGGCCGTCGAAACGCAGGCTCCAAAGGCTTTGCCTGATCGCGCGCAGCGGTCCAGCCTGCTCAAGCAGTCCGGGAAGCGCGGCCGCCTGGCCGGCTTTGGCGGCGCCGCGGGTTCTGGGGCGGGGGAATTTTTCGATGTGGAAGCTGTCGAGAGGGACGGCGTGGTCGGCGGCGCGGGAGTTGACGCAGGCGGGATGGACGTGGAGGCCGAGGCGGCCGGGGATTTTTTCCCCTTCGAGGCCTTGGGCGGGGAGAGTTCCTTGGCTTTGGCGCAAGCCGACTTGAGCTTCAGTTCGCAGGCATGGCGGTAGTCTTCGAGAGCGAAGGCCTTGTCGCCTTGGATTTCGTAGGCGGCGGCGCGGTCCGCGTAGGCTTGGGCGAAACGGATGTCGATGGCGACGGCCTTGTAGAAGTCGTCGATGGCGGAGGAGAGTTTGCCCGCCTTCATCCTCAGCTGTCCCCTGCGATGGAAGATCTTCGCGTTCTTTTTATCGACCTCCAGGCATTCCGCGTAGTCCTTGAGCGCCTCCGCCACATCTCCGGCCTTCTCGCGCAAGGCGCCGCGCGCGCAGTAAGCCTTAGCGCGGGCGGCCTTGCCGTCCGACTCTTTCCAGGAGGAGATGGCGTTTGAGTAGGAGACGACGGCGGCTCGCTCGTCTTTCTCCCGTTCCTCGCGCGAGGCTCGGGCGGCCCAGGATTTAAACGATTCGGCCTGGGCGCAGACGGCGGCGATCAGGAGGATCGCAAGAACATTCGGGCTCATGGCTTATTAGTAGGAAGCTTAGCACCGCCTCCGGTGAGCGTCAAGAGAGCCCCGCGCGAAAAACCTTGTCATCGTCGTGCATGTTTTGCTATAGTGCTCAACACCATGCAGATTTACGAGACGGTCCTGATTCTGAAGCCGGCCATGTCCGATCCCGAGGTCGCCGA
>Ga0334722_10006397_pt1 | contig 11673 bp, 17 predicted proteins | sample C3_bottom_MG_FD_207210 | JGI IMG/M metagenome (GOLD analysis project Ga0334722, IMG submission 207210) | Sediment microbial communities from Yellowstone Lake, YNP, Wyoming, USA - C3_bottom | ecosystem: Environmental > Aquatic > Freshwater > Lake > Sediment | place: USA: Wyoming | collected...
AATAAACCGATAAATGACCTAATAATGTAGTCCCAGGAATAGCCAATGTTTAGAATAAAAAAATCGGCTACGAAAAACATTACCAATACAATCCAAAATGGAATCAATAATTTCAAAATTCTTCTTTTGTAAAATTGCCACACGGTATAATCCTTTCTCATCGAACTGACAGCCAAGCCAAAACCCGAGAGAAAAAGAAAAATATTAACACCAACACCAGCCATAATAGACAGAGGAAATAAAAATCGATGATCACTTACCAAGAAATAACCTATATGAGAAAACATTATCGCCAAAATCGCCAAACCCTTGAGCTCGTGTGTCAGAGAAACCGAAAACACCTCCCCATCCGTCCTGCGACGAAGAGATAAAAAAAATGCCACCACAAAAATCGCAATGAAAATATAGGTGGCTTGGACGGCGTTATTTATCGAGATTATCATATACTATTTTTGCCCAGGTTTTATAACCTTCGGCTGAGGGATGAAACAAATCTGCCGAATAATGCGATCCTTCTTTTTTCAATATATCAAAAGTGGGAGTAGCCAAATCAATATATTTCAAATTATAATTTTTGGCGAGGGCTTGAATATTTCGATTAAACTGATTGATTTCATTATCAAAATAATAACTATACGGAGGCAAAATCAAAGATTCACTACCAATGTGCGGAATACTAATGACATAAATTTTTGCTTTGGTTTTTGTGGTCAATTCACGCAAAATATAATCATAATTTTTTCTAAAATCATCAACATCAACTAAATCGTGTACATCGTTTGTTCCGATTAACAATGTAATCACATCAGGCTGTTCCGCAATCGCCGGCTTGAGCAAATCCTTGATCAGATCAACTGTGCGTGCGCCAGGATAAGAAAAGTTCTTATGAACAACTTCTCCATTAACTCCAGCCATGTTTTGTGCCAATAAATACGGATACGATTCTTCATATTTCTCAGTGCCAACACCTGATGTTAGACTATCCCCCAAAGACGCATAAACCACTCTTTTTGAACTTGTTGCCATATTTCCACAAACATAAGTATGCTTATCATCAGTTGCTCGCAAGTGAACCGATCCAATCCGTCGATAAATATAGGTATGCGCTAAATAAAGATAAGCGATGATAATAATCAAAGCTACCGCTGAAATTTTTAAATACTTTTTCATGGGTTTATTTTATCATTTTGATAGATAAAAAACAACCCCGCCTCTCGCGAGAGGCGGGGTAAAATTCGATGTAGATCTTATTTCTTTACCATATTTCCAATATTAACCAACGCTTTATACGCAATCTCAGAGCCAACGGCAAACATTATAATTCCAATATAAATAAATCCCTCATAAACCAACTCATGAATAAAGCCACTTTCAATTCCCATCATCTCAACTGTGCCTTTATATGCTAGGGATAATGAAACGGAAACAATCCCGATACCATAAAAACGAAACGCTTTACCAAGAATACCCTGTGATTGAGCTTTGACAATCTTTACAATGTAATAGAGTCCTATAATTGCTACCAAAATACCAAATACCTCCAACATAGAAAACCACATTGGCTCTTCCAATAGGTGCAACTCATCATCTTGCGCAAATACAAACGCTGGTATAGCTAAAACGCTAAACATACTAACAAAACTATAAATAATTTTTTTCATAAATTTATTCTAAATTTTTAAATACTTCGTCGGCTTTATCCTTGCCGAAAAAGCCCTCAACTTTTGTGCGACAATGCTTTTCTGCTTCAACGTCGCTAAGATTTTCAATAACCCTAGCACTAGCTGGACCAAAAAGCATGATCATAACTTGGGCACATTGTTCTTTTGTTGCCATATAAATTTTATTAATTTCTAAATAAACACAGTTAGGCGATTGCCTCAAAATCCTGACCAGGCATAAGCAAACTAAAACCTGCGCCCTCTTCCGCCATTACCATTTTGTAAACCTCACAGGCCATGCAAGATGCTTGTTTTTGAGCGAATGTTCCTTGTTTTTTTCCACCGCAAAAAGTTCCTGACAAGGCCCAACAAATACGGCCTCCGTTCACCCCAGAGTTAATATTATTTGCTGATTCGTCTGTGGCAGCTGGACACACGCCGAGCTCAGCCACTTTGGCGCCGTTTTTTTCACGGCCACATTTTTTTACTTCCCAACAATTTGTTTTCATATATTTTAAAAACTTGGGTATTTAAATTAAATAAATTTAACACACACAAGTCGCTTTAATTATTTTTTCACAGATTTATAAAATCTTTTCAATACTTGATCTGGAAAAACAAAGTTCTTTTTTTCTTCCTTATGAACGAATTGATAAAAATCACAATTTAAGCAAGTAATTAACTTCGCTTCAAAATCTCCCTGCACTCTTGATTCGCACAAGGTGCCAGTCACCACCCAGCAAGTCCTGCCCGCATTGCGACCACTATTAATTCCATTTACTTTCTTCTCTACCGAGGCCGGGCACACCCCCAGCTCAGCAACTTTCTTGCCACCAAGTTCTCGTCCGCATTTTTTATACTCCCAGCAATTCACTCTCATGTAATTAAAAAAGGCAAATAAATGCCTTTTAATTATTTTTTAGTTTGATTATACAGCTTTGGTAATACTTGATCAGCAAATTCAAACTTATCGCCCTCTTCCTTGATCACTGCCTTGTAAAATTCACAATTCATACAAGCCATCAATTTTTGCGCAAATGATCCTTGCTTCTCACCACCACACAGAGTGCCAGTCATCACCCAGCAAGTGCGACCTGCATTTTTGCCTCCATTAGTTCCATTTACACGAACCTCAACTGAGGCTGGGCAAACACCAAGTTCAGCCACTTTAGCACCACCTGGCTCACGACCACATTTCTTAAACTCCCAGCAATTTATTTTCATATTAGCTTGATTTAATTATTAATATTTTAATTATACCATAATTCCAAGTATTTTTCCATTTTGCAAATTTTATTTTTTGGCTAACTACACGTTTTTTTAATTTATTAAGAAATTTAATATTATTTTAATAATTGTTTTATCGGTGGATAAGTACTGAAAACAACTTACCAAGCCTCCCCTAACATCGGAATAGCCAGCCGTTTCCTAATCGTCTCCCCCTGAAAAAGACTGTTTTTTCGATCAGCCTTCACTTCTCTGTCACCTTGATGCTGTTTGTAATTCATCGCCTGCCAACTCGTACCCAGAAATAGAGCGTGTTTACCATAGCGCATTGCCAAGTCATCAACAGAGCCAAATATCTTGAAATATTTATCAGACTTCAAAACTTCGCCAAAGATATCCAATTGACTAGGCTTGTGCTCAGACAAATCTGAGAGAATTATTCCCGAAGCGCGATACAAGACATTCTTTTTAAAAACCTCATCAAAGCGACCGCCAATTAAAGCCATCGCGTCACTTGGCGTTGAGGTTGCTCGGTTAATTTTAATCTCGATGCCGACATATTTAAAGTCCTGTGTTTTGAGAAAAAAAAATAATTTCTTAGAAGCTAATTTGTAACGACGTGCCTTAATAAAAGCATTCTCAATATTTTTGGATAATTGTGACAGTACAAAAGCCCTGTCACTCGATGGCGGTGTAAATGTCTTGGTCTTGCTAATAGACTGATACAGTGTCTTTTTATTTATATCAACCTCATGAACAACCTCACCATTGAGCTCACGCCAAATCTCCAACTGTGGTTTGGCCAGATAATACCTCACCCATTCCTCATCTTTTTTGGCAAAATCCAAAGCGGTGCGCACACCCAATTTATTCAAATAGGCCGTCGTTTGTGGACCGACACCCCAGACAGCATCTATTTTTAACTTTTCCAAATATTGATCAATCTCGCGACCACGAATAATAGTAAGCCCTGACGGCTTCTTCCACTTCGAACCAATCTTCGCCAGTACCTTGGTCGGCGCCAAGCCAATGGAAAAGGTGATGCCAAGTTCATTATCCAAATCACGCTTAATGCATTCCGCCATTTTTTCATACGACATATTCATCGGCCGTTGCAAGCCAGTCAAATCAGCAAAACATTCATCAATACTATATTCCTCCACATCCGAAGTATAGCGCCGAACAATATCATACATCCGCACCGAAAAAAGACTGTAAGTCTCGTAATCGGACGGCAAAAATATCACATCTGGACAGATGCGTCGTACCTCCTGCAAATTCATAGCCCGCTTCACCCCGCGTGCCTTCGCCTCATAAGTCAAAGAAGAAACAATCCCTCGCTCCATCCCAGTCACCACCGGCTTACCCCGAAGTGCCGGATTCTTCGCCACCTCACAAGACGCAAAAAAACAATCGCCATCGATATGCAAAATAGCTTTTTGAAAATCAAATAGTTTTGAGAGCATACTGTTTAATAATATTAAAAAGATATTCCATTTTTGTCATTTCGAGCGTAGCGAAGCGAAGAGAGAAATCGCTTATACAGTGTTTACGCAATCCAATATTTGTTGATAGTAGCTAGCTTTTCTTGCTAACACAGTCGAAGCGATATCTCGCTCGCGCTCGATATGACAAAAAAACTAGTATTTCCTCACTACAGCCCGCACCACCGCCGAAATCTTTAATTCCTCCTTAGGATAAATCGGTTTAAAATTCTCATTTGCCGGCTCCAAATAAATCGTATTACCCTTTTTTCGAAAATACTTAATCGTCCACTCGCCATCCACCTCAGCAATCACAATATCCATATCCTTGGGCGTAATATTTCGCTCTACAACCACCATGTCACCCTCCACAATCCCAGCATCCTTCATAGAATCACCCCGCACGCGCAAAATAAAAGTCGCCTCTCTATTGCCAATCAAATACTCATCAAAAGTAATAGTGTCAGCCAACTCTTCCTCTGCCGGCGACGGAAACCCTGCCTCAACATACCCAAGAGTTCGAATCGCACCATAAATCCTCCCGGGCGTCAGTCGACCACGTTCATCCTTATTCAAAAACCCCTCTTCAGTCAACTTCCCCACCAATTTAAAAACCGCATTCTTGGACCGAAACCCAAAAAGTCCCATCATCTCACTATAAGACGGCATCCGCTTGCTCATGCGGTAAAATTTTTCAATTATTTTTTTTGTATCCATATTTATATAATAAGTGAACAATCGTTCACCGTCAAGTGGATAAGTATTTTAAGTAAACAAAAACCTCGTTATTAAAGACGAGGTTAATTCGTAAGCGAAATTTAAATAAAAATTTATTCTCCAAAATCAAAACCACAACTATCCAAAGTCACACATTCATGCTTGGTTCTTGGATATTTACGACAAACAAGCGGTCTGAGATTGTACACGGTACAATAACCACTATTTTTAGTCTCTTTAAAAAACAAGCACTTATTGGGCAAACTGCAACATTTACCACAATTAGAGCAATTTCCTTGCCTATTACGAGCAACTGGCAAAAAAGAGGTTGTTGTTCGTTTTATTTTTGAAATGAAGTTATTCTTTGAGAACATAATCGATAATTAATTCCTAAAATTAGAACAAAAACCCCGCCTTTCGCGAAAGGCGGGGTGAAATTGCAATATTTACTATTTTTTCTTTCTCTTTGCAGCCTTTTCTTCAAGCATTACGCGTTTAATTTCTAATCTTTTTGCGGTTTTGTGAGAGGTTGATTTCTTACCTTTTCCCACACCAGTGTCTCTTTTTGCCATGTTTTTATGAATAAGAACTATTTGTTTCTTTAAAAATACCAAAATAATTCTTTTTTAAATTTATAATTTTTTAAATATGCAATTATCATAACACAGATTGATATTTATTTCAAGGGCGATTTTAACACATTTGACTTTTACTTCATTATCTTTTGTTCACTAAAACGATTTCATTTTGAATTGTACCAAAAAACCAAAAACTGCCCTAATATTAGGACAGTTTTTAATAAGAAAAGATATTATTTTGTCACAGTTGATGATGTACTAGCACCTTGTGCTCCAGCACTACCTTTAATTTCCAAATTTCTCCCAGGCATAAAACCTTGTAATTCAACTGGTTGAGGACCGCCGATAAAACCGCCGCCACATAAGCCATCGCAACCACCGTAACCCCTATTACCACGATAGTCTCGATTCATACCGCAACCACCATCAAAACGTCCATAACCATCTCCTCTCTCACCTCTTTCACCACCAAATCTATGACCAATTGCCAAGCCCATGGCAAATACGCAGATAAATATAATTATCGCAAGCAAAGCCCCAAAACATTTGTGGTGTTTTCCGCCACAACAAGAGTGCTTCTTGCATGATTCACTATTTTTATCTTCTACTTCACCTTCTACTTTATTGTTTTCCATATATTTTTATTACCCAGTTTAGACACGCTAATAGCGTGTCTCTACGATGATAATATGTAATTAAATAAATCGGGTTCTTGGGCATATAATACCATTAAGCATATTTTTTGACAAGCAAATTATACTAAGCTTGCTTTTTGGGCACACGCAGACGCTTAACCGACATATGATGCTTTTCTTCAAAGAAATAATGTACAATCGTCGGAATTGATGCAGCAATTGGTAATGCTAAAAAAGCACCAGCCATACCGAATAGGATTGTACCCACAATTACAGAAATAAAACTCAAAAAAGGAATAATCTTTAGGGCAGAGCTATAAACACGAGGAATAATCCAATCATTCTCAATCTGCTGGTAAAGCCAGAATAATATAGTCGTCAAAAGTCCAGTCAATGGCGAAACTGAAAAAGCCAAAACAATTGCTGGAATCGCACCAAGTGTTGCACCAATTAATGGCAAAAGATCGGTAATCGCCGCAAAGACGGCCAACACAGAGGCACCTGGAACGCGTAATATAAATAAACCAATAAAAATAACTGTACCACAAATAAAAGAGATAAAAATATTTCCGCGAATATACTGACCACTAATATCAGAAAGCTTGCTCAGTAAGTGATCAACACGAACTCTTTTTTCTTCGGGAATAAACTTAGATATTAAATTATACAATCTATCCTCATCAATCAAGATATAGTAAATCGTAAAAATCAAAATAATAATCTGAGTAACAAAACTAGTCAGGGCAGAAGTTGAGTCAATTAAATACTGCCCCGCCTCTTTGGTGTATTGGCTAATATCAATATTCTGGAAAAGTCTTGGCAAAAATGGAAAATGATTAATTGTTCGCGTAAAAACCACGGCAATATTATTCACCTGATCCAAAAAAACCGGCACAATGGTCGCGAGCACAAATACAATCGGCAAAATCAAAACAATAATCACCAATGAAGCCGCATACTTTCGTTGCATTTTGCGTTCTAACCAGGCCACAATAGGATTTAATGTCGCCACAATAATCACAGCCGTAATCATCAAAATCAAAATCGCTGACAATTGCCAGGTCAGATACAATAAAACCAAGGTCGCCACGACAGCACCGATGATTTTAAAAATATAGTTATCCTCCTTATTGGTAAGCATATTATTATGAATTTATTATAGCATAAATATCGTAAATAAAAAAGCTCACAGATTAAAAACCTGCGAGCTTTGCTCTTTAAAAGACTTACCACGAAAACCTATTAGCGTTTTCGCTTTTTTTGTACAGTATTTTTGCCGCTAATACTCCAGCCACAAAACCCCAAAAATGGCCAGCCCACGACACCCCCTCCACTGGTATCATCATCAAGAAGATAGTAGCTGTGTAGAAAAATAAAATTGGTATTGAAAAAAACCAAGCTTTAAGGCTTTTTTCAAAATATCCAAGAAACATCAGGTAACCAATTAAACCGTAAATTAACCCGCTAGCACCGATATGATTATCTCCTGTTCCCAAAAAGAATACACCAAGACCTCCAATCAAGATAATTGTTACGATTGCATTGTACCCCGTTCTTTGATTATAAGACAGGGCAATAAACATGAGTGGCGCCAAGGATAATGAATTGATAAATATGTGGGCAAAATTTTTATGCAAAAATGGCATCAATATTATTCCCGGCAACCATTTAAAATCCCAGGGATGGATGCCAAATCTACTCAAATACCCAAGTGACAAACAATCAAGAAAATACACCGCCCAAATAACAATCATAAACCATAACGTAAACACAAAGTTTTCTTTTAGGGTATTTAATACTTGCTTAAATTTTTCCCACAAGCTCATTGCGCACTCCTTCACCTTAAACAGCTGGTTGTTGAATTATTTTTAAATAAACGCCCCAAATTATCAATGCGTCATTTTTGGCATAACGGCATAAAAAACTATAGACTTTCGTTCTCTTTTACGCTTATCTTTTTTGATTTGTTCAGACACTTCAAAATCTTTTTCGCCAGCGTCCTCTACCAGACTACAATTGTCAATCTTATCCATCAGTGGCGCAATATCTGCGTCAGTCATATTTAATTCATCCCTGGTTGCCACCAATGCAAATCTGGCAGCCTCTTTTGAATACAACGGAGGACTTGTCATTATTTCATTATCAAAACGATAAATCATATAACCAACATCTTCTTCGTTTTTATTAATTACTCCAAAACTCACCTCTATCTTTACCGTCATATTTTATCCTCCTTGTTAAGTTTTCTTTTTTAATGTGCAATCTATATTATTATCACAATTATGACATAAAGTCAATAGTGAAAAATATCTAATTTTAATCAAAAAACCGCCAAGCAGTTTGCATTAGCGGATCGCCATATTTCACTAAAAATAACCAAAATTCATCAATTCATCATCTTTTCCAACTCCTTCACCACCCTCTTCAAATCATCACTCAAGGGATTTTCTTTCCATCTTTTCAATATCGTCTTTATTGTATTCAAATTATTATTCAGAATGTTTTTCTTCTTCGGTGTTGGCGCATTAAAAACTCTAAATATTTTATCACCATGCTTATTATGATCATCGATTAATTCATTTACGTTCACTAGCACATCGGCTGACTTGACCAAAATTGATTCTCGAGAAAAATGCGTGATGTGCTCAATCGCCTCTTTCTTTCGTTGCACCCAGGACAAACTTTTGTCTGTTTCTGTCACACTCATCACAATCTCTGCTACTTTTTTGCCAAATCTTTGCGCGATTAATTCTTGATCAACTTTTTTCTCGGCAATACTATCTTCAATCGTATCATGCAAAATCCCCGCCACGATTACATCTTCATCTGCACCAGCCAATGATAAAATCAGCCCAGCGGTTAAAGGATGAGTGATATAAGCAATGTCTTTACCTTTTCTTTTTTGCTTTTGATAAACCTCATGCGTTTTAATTGAAAACTTAATTGCTTTTTGTATTTTTGGTGTGTATTTCATGTTAGTTACTTATTTTTAATTTCTTTCAAAAGTTTATAAATTTCGGACAATTTCTCATTTTCAATTCTAAACAGTGAAATCTGCAATTCTTCGATTTCTTCTTTTGCCCTGATATTGGTTTTATAGTCCTCCTCAGAGTGAAAACGATCTCGTTCGTTCTGTCTATTTTGCGACATCATAATAATCGGCGCCGCGTAGGCTGCTTGAACAGAGAATAACAGATTAAGGAGAATGAAGGGATACGGATCCCAGCGATAAATAATTCCCACGACATTCGCCGTTAGCCAAAATCCCACCAAAACTGTTTGAATAACGATAAAGCGCCATGAGCCCATGCCATTGGCCAAACCATCAGACAATCTTTGCCCAAAGGTTGATTGTTCTCGATGTCGTTGATGCCAAGTTTTACTGTTTTCTATTTTTTGAGTCATATTTTTTATTTAATTATATTTACATTATACTCCAATTACTTAAATAAAAAAAGAATCCGCGAAGGAGGATTCTTTTTTATTGCTATCAGCCAGAGTTTTATTTCTTATCTACTCCAGTTGTAGTCCTGTGTTTAATGGTTTTTACTGCCTTTACTGTTTTAACTTTTTTCTTTTCTACTTTTGCATGAGAGTAATTTATAAGTAGCTACACTTATACGAAGTAATACGCACTAATAAAATTTTTCTTCAATTTAAGGAATTGAGATACCAGCTATTTACTATAATCTTAATATTACCTATAATTACCGTATGAAAAATTTTATCACTAGAATATTTATTACTTCACTGGTCGCCTCTTTATTGTTGCCAAATTTAGCACTTGGAGCTAGTAATAATAAAAAAATATTATTAAAAATACCATTCATTTCTCAGGCTCCATTTCGAAATTGGAAAGATATTCGCCAACAAGACGGCTGTGAGGAGGCCTCTTCACTCATGGCTATCAAATGGGTACGCGGTCAAACAATCACCAAAGACGAAGCTCTGGCGACCATCACCGGCGCTTCTGATTATCTCCTCAAGAAATACGGTGAGTTCCGCGATATTTCCGTTAAGGACACAGTTGATTGGATTATCAAAGATTATTTTAACTACAAAAAAGTTGCTTTAAAAAAGAACGTTACCAAGAATAATATTATTAGCGAGCTGGCACAAAATCACGCCGTCATCGCCCCAATGAACGGCCAGGCTCTCCACAACCCCAATTTTACCCAACCAGGCCCCCTGCATCACATGCTTGTGATCCGTGGCTATGATCCGGTCAAGCATATTTTCATCACCAATGACCCCGGCACTAGAAATGGCGAACTATATCAATACAATGAAGACGTGTTATACAATGCCATCCGCGATTATCACACTGGTTTTCAAGTGCCTGACACCACTGTAGCCAAAGATATTATTATTGTTTGGAAATAAAACTAACCTTATTTATAAATTTGTAATAAAAAAGCTGTCCTATTACTGGACAGCTTGTTTTGTTTTGTTTATTTTCACTAGAACGTTTTTTATTCGACTATTTTTACTTCAGACAGATGTTCGTGAGGGATTTTATTTAAATTATCCAGAAATTGCGAGACTCTCTCACCAACTTCTTTTGCCGACATACCAACTTTAATCATCAACGAAACCTTGGTATTATTATCACCAAACTCCAAGGATAACTCACCGCCATCATGATTCATAACGTCGGTAAGATTCATGAAATGCATTTTTGGATCATCCCATGAGCGTCGGTAAACATCACAACCATACTCATTACACAACCCAACCACCTTGGATCTGCTCGAATCTTGATTAAGATAAATCATCATCTTTTCTGAATCGGTAAACCACAATAGCCCATCTTCTTTATTGCAATGAATAAAAGAATTTCTGATGAGTCCAAGCTGAACTAATGTCATGGGGCCAATTCTAATTTTGGCATCATTAATAGCCTTTTTGCTGACAGGAAACTCTCCGCGACACTCACCTACGGACTTAACACCATAATACAAGCCACAACAAGTCAGACATTGACGATATCGCCGATCCCTGATCCACATAGTATTGTTTTGCGGATCGAATTCGGGATGAGCACTGCAAACGTCTTTATTTGCACCCATAAAAGATCTCCTTTTTAAAATTTCACGAAAAATTACAACAATCAACTGATAATCAATTTTGGCTTCCCCTCTTTTGTATTATATTTGTCATAAAGAGTATCAGCAATCTCTCGACTATCATTGAATGAATTTTGATACAAAGCCTCAATCTCCTCTTTTTTTCCTGGATTATCTTTAATCAGTTGAGCCAATTTAACTTTTGACTTATTTTCTTTTTTACCAGCACCATCATTATACCCAGCCTTGTATGTCGTTAAAAATAAACTGGCGCAAGCAGCATCAACTTCGTTCTCACTGGTTGA
>Ga0334722_10006398_pt1 | contig 11671 bp, 11 predicted proteins | sample C3_bottom_MG_FD_207210 | JGI IMG/M metagenome (GOLD analysis project Ga0334722, IMG submission 207210) | Sediment microbial communities from Yellowstone Lake, YNP, Wyoming, USA - C3_bottom | ecosystem: Environmental > Aquatic > Freshwater > Lake > Sediment | place: USA: Wyoming | collected...
CTGCCGGAGAGGGTCGACTCCAAGCTTCTCCAGGGCGTCCACCCCGTGGACGGCGGAAGAAACGGAATGTCCGTCCTGTTCGAGGACGAAGCGCAGGAGCGTGATGATTTCCGGCTCGTCGTCGACGACGAGGATGGAGGGCATCAGCGCGCGCCCTCGAGCATGGCGTTGATGAGCTGCCGAAGCTGCCGGGGGTCGAAGGGCTTGTCTAAATGCTCGGCGACGTTCGGCGTGCGCTGGTGAAGCTCCTTCATGCCCCCTTTGGCCGTCAGGATCAGGACGGGGACGTCTTTGGTGCGGGAGTTCTCCCGCATTCGGGAGCAGACCTCGTAGCCGTCCATGATCGGCATCATCACGTCCAGGATGACGAGATCCGGCAGGGGCTTGCTGTCGTCGGCCGGCTCAAGGCCGAGTTCCGCCAGGGCCTCGCCTCCGTCATGGCGAGTCGTGCAGAGATGCCCCTCCTTCTCGAGCATGAACTTGATGAGTTCCGTCACATCGTGTTCATCGTCGACAATCAGAATCCGGGCCATGGGTGACATCGTACCAAATCGCTCAGTAGCCGGCGAAGAAAGGGGCTACGTCCCGCGGGCCTTTTGGAAACCGCTCCTCCCGGAAGCGTCGGGCCAGGGCGGAGGGGTTTTTGTCTTTGAGGCGTTCGTAAAGAGAGTCCGCTTCGCCTCGATGTCCGGAGGCGTCTGCAAGGTTGCCGCGGCGCAGGAGGACCCAATCCTCAAGGCCTCTCGGAAGATTCTTGTCATCGATGTTCGCAAGGCGTCGACCAGCCTCTTCAAGGCGGCCTTGCATCAGGAGGCTTTCCGCCGCCCGGTAGAGGGCCCAGTTGCGGGCGGGTGCGCGCACGCTCGGGTGGAGCGTTTTGATCCACGTCCCGTCGGGATCAGAGAGAGAAATGGCGGCGTCGAAGTCTCCTCGGCGCTGGGCGACGTAGGCGCGGCGCAGGCGGTAGATCGGATTGTGGGGGAAGCTTATGCACAGCTCGGCAAGAATCCGTTCCGCGCCCGCCCAGTTCGCCTCATCGTCCTTGGCGAGGATCATCGAGAGCATCGAGCGGGCCTCCATGCGGGCCGCGCCGGTCGAGCGTGCCACGCGCCAGAGTTCCTGGAGTCCGAGATTGCGATTGCCTCGCTCGCCGAAGAGGAGGTGAGCAAACGGTTTGGCGCCGCCGGGCATGCGGGAGGCGAAGTAGTGGTACATGCCAAGGCCCAATCGGGCATCCTCCAGGCCTGGATCCCGCCGGAGGGCCTCCTTAAGGTGCTTGACGGCCGAGGCGGCCTTGGTCACGGCCTTGAAGTAGCGGCGCTGTCCGGCCAGGGCGCGCGCGCGGAAGCCGTCGGCGGCGCCGAGGTAGTAGTGCCCTTCCGCCGGGTCCGTCTGTAGGAGGATTCCGGCGGAGGACTGCGCGGCGTCGAGGGAGGCCTCGAAGGCCCGGTAGGTCTCCTGGGAGCGCATCCCCTCGGCGATCCAGTGCTGGTAGGTCGTAACACTCTGGTAGAAGGGGCCGGCGGGGTGCCCGGGGTGCTTCTTGGCCAGGGCATCGGCCGCGGCGCGGGCCGCATCGAAGTTCATGTCGTAGAACAGGGTCACGAGCGAATCAAGCTCCCGCTCTAATTCGGGGCGCGCGGCCCAGGCGGAGCCCGGCGTCAGAAACAGGAGGAGCGCCAGGCGCGCCGTCTTTTTAAGCACGTCCTATGATATCGTTTTCGCGCTGGGATGATATAATGCGTCCATGAAGGAAGCCGTCGTCCTTATCGGTCATGGCGCCGCGGCGACAGACACGCCTCGTGCCCTCCTTGCCGAGTTCAAGCGCCTGGAGTCGGAGCGTGCGTCTCGGCGCGAGAAGATCGCAAGCCCTCGCGAGGCGGAGCTCGACCGTCAGATCCGCTCCTGGCCGCGTACTCCCGCCAACGACGCCTATCGCCTCGGAGTCGAGTCCATCGCCCGGGCCTTGGCCGCGAAGCTGCGGGGGCGCCGGCTCCTCGTCGCCTATAATGAGTTTTGCGCTCCTTCCGTCGAGGAGGCCGTCGAGTCGCTGATCGCCGAGGGCAATACTCGGGTCAGCCTGATTTCGACGATGTTTACGCGCGGCGGACTTCATGCCGAGTGCGAGATTCCTGGCATCGTCGCCGAGATGAACGCCAAGCACCCCGGCGTCACGGTCGAGTACGCGTGGCCTTTCGATTCCGATTTCATCGCCGACTTCCTTGCCGCTCAGCTTGAGCGCGTCCTTCCATTATAAGGACGAATCCGCTAAAATGGCCCTACCATGGCCATTGAACAGACCCTCATTCTCATCAAGCCGGACGGCGCTCACCGAAAGCTGACCGGCCTCACGATCGACCGACTCGACGCCTCCGGCCTCGAGATGGTCGCCGCCAAGATGGTCGTCGTCTCCGAGAAGCTCGCGCGCGAGCACTACAAGGCGCTCTCCGATAAGCCCTTCTTCGAGAATCTCATCAAGTACATCCGCGGCGACTTCCACGGCATCAAGGACCACCGCGTCCTCGCCATGGTCTACCGGGGCGATAACGCCATCAAGAAGGTCCGGGAGGTGGCGGGTGCGACAAACCCCGAGGCGGCCGTTCCGGGCACCATCCGCGGCTCTTTTGGGCGCATCACCACCGCCGGCCAATTCGAGAACGTCATCCATGCCTCCTCGGACCCGGCGGACGCGACCCGAGAGGTCGCGCTCTGGTTCAAGGCCGACGAGATCCTGCCGTAAGAGCCCCCATGCTGTCGGCTGCGATTCTGCTTGCGGCGGTCGGGGCCTTCGCCGCGGCGCCCGCCGTGGCGCCGCCCGTCCTGAAGCCTCTGGCCGGAACGGCCGTGGATTTAAGCGCCGTCGACGGCTGGGCCCTGAAGGCCGTGTGGCAGGAGGCCAAGGAGGGCAAGCAGACCATCCTTCTTCTTCACGGGACCGGCCAGCGTAAGGAGGATTGGCGCGCCTTTACGAGGGTCTTGGAGCGGGCGGGCTTGGGCTATATCGCCGTGGATTTTCGCGGTCATGGGGCAAGCCGCGTCTCTCCTTCCGGCGAGACGCTGTCCTACAAAAAACTTCGAGCGACCAAGGCCGTCAACGATTATGCCGACATGACGCGCGACGCCGAGGCGGCCGTGGCCTATCTGCTAGGGCGGGGCGTTGCCGAGGAGAGCATCGGCGTCATCGGGGCGGAGGTCGGAAGCAGCATCGGCGTCAAGTACGCGGCCGTTCATCCTAAGGCGCCCTTTGTGGTCATGCTCTCTCCGGGGTTGGCCTGGCAGGAAATTCCCCTTGTCAATGCCGTGCGGGCCTTCAAGGGACGCAACACCCCCATCCTGATGGTCCACTCCGAGAAGGACAAGCGCTCCTCCAAGGAGACTCCCCTGCTCTATGCCTTCGCCAAGAATTCCGTCGGCGAGAAGAACACCACGCTGTTCGTCGTTGCCGAGGAGCGCGGGACGCGCTTGATCCAGACCAACAAGGGTTTGGCCGATCGCATCCTCGCTTGGATCGCCAATCCCGTCCAGCCCGAGGTCCCCGCCGTGTCGACCGACGTCGTTCCGGCCGTTCAGGCCGACGCCGGCGAGGATCATGAGTAAGGGGCGCCTCCTACCGGATAAGGTCTATGCGAGGCTGCCGACCGAGCAGCCTAACCCTCGGACCCGGAACATTGACGAACTCTCGACTTTGGAGATCGTCGGCCTGATCGTCGCGGAGGATCAGCGCGTTCCCATCGCCGTGGCGAAGGTCTCGCGCGAGATCGCCCGCGGGGTCGATGAGATCTCGGACGCTCTTGGACGCGGAGGAGCCGTTCTGTTTTTGGGCGCCGGCACCAGCGGTCGCCTGGCGGTTCTTGAGGCCGCCGAGTGCCCCCCGACCTTCAACACATCCCCGTCCCTGATTCGGGCCGAGATCGCGGGAGGACGCCGCTCTGTTTTTCATGCCAAGGAAGGGGCCGAAGACGATCCGGTCCTTGGGCGCAAGGCCGTCTCATCCATCCGAAAGGGGGACGTCGTCGTGGGCGTGGCGGCCAGCGGCGTGACTCCCTTCGTGCGCGAGGCCCTGGCCGCGGCGCGGAGGCGGGGTGCCGTCACCCTCCTGGTCACTTCCAACGGGCGTCCCCGGGGAGTGAGGGCGGACATCGTCATCGCTGCGAACGTCGGGCCGGAGGTCGTGACCGGCTCGACGCGCCTTAAGAGCGGGACGGCGGCCAAGCTCGTCTTAAACGCCTTGACGACCGGGGCGATGATCAAGATCGGAAAGGTCTACGACCACTGGATGGTGGACCTTAAGCCCGTCTCGCGCAAGCTCCGCTTGCGGGGGGAGCGCATCGTGGCGGACTTGGGCCGAACGTCTCCGGATAGCGCTCGCGTTCTCCTTCGTCTGGCCGGAGGAAGCGTCAAGACCGCCGTGGTGATGTCCCGCCGGAGCCTCTCCGCGGCCAAGGCCCGCAAGGTCTTGGCCCGCGACGGTGGCTCCTTGCGCCGCGCCTTGGAGGGCTTGCGACGATGAACGGTCGCCTCCAAATCGAGACCGTTTCAAGCCTCGTTCTCAAGGATAATCCCCTCGCAGATCCCCGGCGCCGGGAGGTTCCCGTCTACCTGCCGCCCTCTTACGGCGCCAGGCGCGGGCGTCGCTACCCCGTCATTTTCTATCTGCCGGGATTCACGGGAACCGGGCGCGGCTGCGTCAACTACAATCCTTGGAAGGAAAACGTCGTCGAGCGCTTTGATCGCCTCATCTTCGCGGGCAAGGCCAAAGAGGCGGTTCTCGTCATTCCTGATTGCTTCACGGCTTTCGGAGGTTCCCAATATCTCAATTCCTCGGCCACCGGGAGATACGCCGATCATATTCTTGAACTGGTCTCCTTCATCGAGGATAAGTTCGCAGTGGTCAGGTCTTCCGAGGGGCGCGCCGTGCTGGGGACCTCTTCGGGAGGCTTCGGCGCGTTGACGCTCGCCATGCGCCGCCCCGACGTGTTCGGCCACTGCGTCAGCCACTCCGGCGACATGGGATTTGAGGCCTGCTATGGGGGGGATTTTTACAAGCTTTGCGCGTCCCTTGAGAAATACGGCCGCTCATTTTCGCGCTTTCTCGCGGCGTTTCGGAACTCGCGCGACAAGGAGGGTTTTGATTTCGGGGCGATCAACGCCCTGGCGATGGCCGCCTGCTACTCCCCCAACCCCCGGAGTCCCTTCGGCTTCGACCTCCCTGTCGACCTCCGCACGGGCGAGCGCCTCCCCGGAGTCTGGAAGCGCTGGGAGGCCCTGGACCCCGTGCATTCGTGCGTCAAGCACGCCTCCGGCTTGGCCCGCCTTAAAACCCTATGGTTTGACGCCGGAGTCAAGGATGAGTTCTTCCTTCACCTAGGGGCCCGGCGTCTTTCAGGCGCCTTGAAGCGCCTGAAGATTCGGCACGTTTACCAAGAGCACGAGCGAGGGCATTTCGACATGGCCCCGCGCCTGGATCTGTCCCTGCCCCTGCTGAGCAAGCGCTGCGCGCGCGTTCCTTAAAAAGGCCGAAGTAGATATCAGCGCACGGCCGAGAATTTTGATTTCAGCGGTTTGAGGCGCGGGCGAGCGAAATCGGCCTTACCACGCACCATCTTGGTCGAATCTTTTCCCGACGGCCGAGGCGCCGCCTGAGCGGCCTCGCCGGCCATGGGGGAGAGGCCTTCGTGTCTTGGCGCGGAGGGGCCTTCATTGAGTTCGGACGACCCCAGGGCTCGCGCTGAGGCGTGGAAGTATTCGCCCGGGAGAATCTGTTTGAGGAAGTTCTCTTCGATGCGCGCGGCCATGTCGGCGGCGACGGGTGAGAGGGACCGGATCGGAAGTCTTTCGGCCAAGGACGCTTCCTGGGGGGGTGGGGAGAAGTCGGTCGGGGAGGCGAGGCGGCGCGCCGCCTCGTGGGCGGAGCCGTCGCCGCCTTGCAGGAGAGGTTCGAGCCAGAGCCTCTGCAGCTCTTCGTTTAAAAGCCGCGTCTGGGATGTTCCGGGAAGGACGGGGGGAACCCAGGAGGGGCCTCGACCTTCCAGGGCTTCCTGGATTTGCGCAAGGGCCGGGCGCACATAGGCGTTCTCGACGCGTTCCGTCAGCGGTTCCGCCGAACCGGTTGACGTCAACAGGCCGAGGAGAATGAGGATCATCACACCAGTATAGCCCCATAACACCCAGAATCAAGAGGGAAACCCTCCGGGCCCCCTACGCGGAAAGCGCTACAATGCGAAGCCGTCATGAAGGCGACACCATGAAGGGTTATTTTATTCTTGGCCGTTCGTTGCGCGGAGACCGACTGCGCGGAGTCCTTTTCCTTCTCGCTTATGCCGCATTCCTCATTTTCGTGCGGCGCTACTGTCTGATCTTCTTGCCGAATACCGGGGATGAGCATTCGATCCTTTTTCAGGCAAAGATTTTCGCCCACTTAAGAGCCTGGGCGCCGGCTCCTCCGCCGTGTTTGTCTTCTGCGCCGAGCTACATCGAGATCGCCAACGGCAAATGGTTCTCCCAATATCCTCCTCTCTATTCCTTGCTTCTGGCGCCGGGACTTTGGCTCGGGAGCACGACGTGGGTTCAGATTCCCCTGGCGCTGCTGATGCTCGGGCTGTTGCAGGTTCTCTTGAGGCGGTTGGGCATCGGGCCAAAAAGCGCTTGGGCATTGGCGGCGGCCTTCGGGATGTCTCCGTCTTTCATATTCCAGTCCGTCTCCTACTACACGCATCTGCCGGCGCTGGTCCTGACGTTGGGGATGCTCCTTTCTTACCTTCGATTTGAACGAGAGGCGAGTCCTCAGTGGGCCTTCTGGCTGTCGCTTTGCCTGGGATTGGGATTGCAGATACGGCCCTACACATTCCTTCTCTTGTCCGCCCCCCTCGCGATCGATTTCCTCATGGTTCATCGCAAGGAGAGCCTGGGGATTGCGCGAAGATGCAGCCTCGCGGGCCTTGCCCCGATTTTGACGTCAGCACTCTTCTATGGAATCTGGAATTTCCTCCTCTATGGCAGGATCGGCTCGGTGGCCTCTATTCCTTACGCGCACGCCGGTGACAATCTGGCCAAGTTCTCGTGGTCGGGGTTTTCCTGGCCCGGACTTTGGCGTGCCCTCGGGATGCTGGAGGATACTTATCGCTGGCTCCTCGGCCTGGGCTGGTTCTGTTCCGGCGACCTTAAGGAGAAGGCCGCCGCCGACGTCAACGTGGGCCTTGGGCTCGGCGCGCTTTCTGTGGTCTACTGGTGCCGGCGCGCCGGAATCGACGAAAGTCATCGCCGGATGACCTTGTTGCTGATGTCTCTGGTGATTTCCGCATGGATCGGACATATGGCCTACCCCCTCAATGGCGGGAGGTATGGGGAACGGCTGCTCTTCGAGGTCTCCTGGATACTCTTCCTTGCAGTTGCGATGATGTTTATCCGAGTGTTCAAGTCTCGCCGGATCCCTCTTATGGTCTGGATTCTGACTCTCTACTCGTGGCATCTGCCGGCCACCCTGAGCCATTTCCGAAAAAGCAATCTGCGGAGGATGGATCCGTACTTGCAGACTGAGTCGCCTGAATTCGCGGATGCGGCGGTCTTGCTGCGGTCCGTGCCTGAATGGACGCCGCGCTGGTACGCCCGCAATGATCCCTTCCTGCGTGGAACGCAATATGCGGCGTGGGATCGTTCAGACTCGCCGAAACTCTTGGAACGGGAGTATCCTGGCAAGACCATTTACGTTTACGACTGGGATGAGAGTCGTGGCCGTGGTCTATTGGCGAGGAAACGAAACTGAACCTGCGTCGTCCTGGAAAGATAGAATAGGGGCGTGAAATTGTTTTTTCTCTTCGCGTTGTCGTTTATTCCCCTGGCGGCGGGCGTGGAGCCGAAGAACCCGGATACGCTGATCTACTTGATTCGCAGCGACGATTTGGGCATTGATCCGGCGCGCGTCGCCGACGGATATTCCCGGCACCTGGCCGCGGCGGTTTACGACACCCTTGTCGCCATCAAGCCCGGCACGAGGGAAGAGTTCGTGCCCAGATTGTCCACCGCGGTTCCGTCCCGCCAGAACGGACTGGTGTCCTCTGACGGGAAGATCTGGCGCTTCCCCATCCGCGAGGGGGTGCTGTTCCAGGACGGAAGTCTTTTGTCCGCGGAGGATGTCCGGTTCTCATTCCTCAGACGTTTCGTCGCGACGGGATCGGAGGGCCTTTCCGATGAACTCCTCCGGGTCGTTCTTGGGCTGGACCCGGAGCCGGAGCATCCTCCTTCTGCCGGGGATGTTTTGAGAAAAGCCGAAGAGGCCGTCGTCATCGAGGGGCATGACCTCGTCGTTCGCCTGGCCAGGCCCTCAGGTTCGTTTCTCGCCATTCTGGCGGCGGACGGATTTATCGTTTCAAGGAGCTGGTGCTCCTCCCAGGGCGATTGGGACGGGACCGAAGCCGGACTTGGCCGCCTCTCCGGCGCGGGGGCCTCTCGGGCACTCATGCAGAATGCCATGGGCACCGGAGCCTTTCGCCTGGAACGCTGGGACCGGGCGCAGCGGAGGATCGTTTTCGCCCGTCATGACGGCCACTGGCGAGGTCCCTCGCGCTTAAAGAGGATCATCATCCAAGCGGTCCCGGAGGTCTCGACGCGGGTTCTCATGCTCAAGAACGGAGATGCGGATTTGATTTCCGTTTCCATCGTGGAAGAATCCCTAGTGCGGGGCCTGAAGGGAGTCCGGGTCTTCGATGATTTCCGCCAGGCCAATCGCAGTCCCATCCTTTTCTTCAACTTCAACGTCGAGGCCTCGGGCAATCCTGACGTCGGCACGGGGAAGCTCGATGGCGAGGGGGTCCCTCCCGATTTCTTCTCCGATCGAGATGTGCGCCTAGGGTTTGCTCAGGCCATGGACTCGGGCCGCTACGTGCGGGAGGTCCTTCGCGGGAGAGGGCGGCCGGCGTCGGGTTTCATCCCTCCTGGACTTCCCGGCTACTCGCGCCGGGGGCTGGAGTTCAAGCACGATCCCAAGAAGGCTGCGGCCTCCTTTAAGCGCGCTTTCGGCGGGCGGCTCTGGCAAAAGGGCTTCAAATTCTCGGTCCTGGTCAACACGGGCTCGGCCTGGCGGTTGGCTTTAGTCGATATCCTGCGCCGGGAACTGCTTGCCATCAATCCCAAGTTCATCATTGAAACGCGGGTCGTGGACTGGTCGACATTCCTGGATCGCGCGGGCAAAAGGCGCATCCCTCTCTACGTCCAGGGCGTTTGGGAGCCCGCGGGAGACTCCCTGCTCTACGCTCGAGCGCTGCTCCACAGCCGAGGGCGCATGGCTCTGCGCATGCGATACTCCGACCCCCGGGCGGATATCCTCGTCGAGGAGGCGGAGGCGGCCGAAGACCCCGCGACGCGGGCCCTCTCGCTGGAGAAGATCCAAAAACTGGCTCGCGAGGAGGCGGTGTTCATCCCCGTCGCCGAACCACGCGGAGATGTTCTGCGCGTCCAGCGCAATTGGGTGAAGGGCTACAGGTTCAGCCCCTATTTTCCCGGAGCGCCCGAAACCAGCGACTACTACGAGCTGTGGAAGGAGTGAGGCCTTGAGCGATCCCGTTTATTCCACCGATCCCGATTGGGGCAAGTCCGGCACGCCCCGTCAGCCCGAGCCGGTGCGCCTCGTCTTTCAAAGGGGGGCCAAGGGCTCCGGAGTCACGAGGATCGAGCGCCTGATTATGCACCCGACGCATAAAGAGAAGATGTTGTCCAAGCTTAAGAAACACCTGGGTTGCGGCGGGACGTTGAAGGAGGGGACCTTCGAATTCCAGGGGGATCACCGCGATAAACTTGAAAAGGTCCTCACGGCGGACGGATACCGGGTCAAGCGTATTTGAATAGGATATGAGCCGAGACAATAGCCGGCCTGTTGCCGTCGGATTTGTTCTTGCGCTGGCGCTTCTTCCCGCCGCGCCGGAGGCTCAGGCCGCGGCGGCGTCTCCAGGCTACGCAGCGGACCGCGTCGTCGTGAAATTTAGACGCTTCCCGGCCGGCGGCACGACGAAGTACGCGGCCGCCCAGTTCTCCCTGCTTCCCGACGATTTTCAGGGATTTCTTTCGCGCAATGGGGTCGTCGGCCTGAGAAAAGTATTCACCGGAGACGTCGATCATTCAAGCACGCGGTACTCCTCTATTCTCGGCAAATCCGTCTCCGTTCCGGATCTCTACGGCTGGAGCGTTCTGAGCGTTCCGCCCGGGACCGACATCCCCGGGCTGGCCGAGCGTTTAAAGTCCGATCCCCTCGTCGAATACGCCGGGCCGGATCATCTCGCGACCCTTTTTGAGACGACGCCGAACGACCCGAGCTTTTCCCAGCAGTGGCACCTTAAGAATACGGGACAGACGGGCGGCACGTCCGGCGCGGACATCAAGGCGACCTACGTCTGGAGCGGCAACACCGGGTCTGCATCGGTCATCATCGCGATTCTTGACACCGGGATTTCCAAGACGCACTTGGATCTGCTTGCCAACCGCGTTGCCGGCTATGATTTTGTCGACGACGACGCCGACCCGGACGATACCGCGGGCCATGGCACCCACGTGGCCGGGATCGTCGCGGCCGCGGGCAACAATTCCACGGACACCTCCGGGGTCATGTGGCATGCCAGTCTCATGCCCGTCAGAGTCTGTCAGGCGTTTTGTCCCTTTTCCGCGATCGCCAGCGGACTTCAGTATGCCGCCGACCACGGGGCCAAGGTCGTCAATATGTCTTTGGGAGGCCCTACGGACGATTCTTCCGTTAAGGCCGGCGTCGATTACGCGGCGTCGATGGGGGTTCTCATCGTCGCGGCGGCCGGCAATAATGGGGACGAAACCCCCGAGTATCCCGGCGCCTATTCCAATGTCGTCTCCGTCGCCGCCACGGACGCCTCCGACCATTTGGCTGCGTTCTCCACCCGAGGTTCCTGGGTCACCATCAGCGCTCCCGGAGAGAGTATTTTGTCTCTCGCCCTCGGCGGGGGCACGACGCTGATGAGCGGGACCTCGATGGCGTCTCCGATGGTCGCGGGCGCGGCGGGGTTGATATTATCGCGCGCGCCGTCGGCTACGGCCGCCGCGGTCCGAACCCTCCTGACAATGGGCGCCGACAATATCGACGCCTTAAATCCCGGATTGGCGGGCAAGCTGGGGGCGGGGCGCCTCAACGTCTTGAAGGCCTCAGCGGTCGAACCGGACGTCGTCAGTTTCTCCATGGCGCCCAACGACCGCTTCGTGCAGAACGACTACGTCCTCAGTTCGTTCGCGGTCCAAATCTCGTCGGATTTTTCCGCCCCGCAGGTCCGGGTCTTTCTGGCGGACCAGTTCGATCGGGAATTGGGAGTGGGCAGCACCGTCGCTTTCAGCGTGACGGGGGAAGTCAACGTTTCCGGGAACGTCCAGATTGGGAAGCTCTCGGTTAAATATCCGCTGACGTCCCAGGTGAAGCTTAAGATGAGGCTCAGCGACGCGGTGTTTTTGAGCACCAAGACCCTCGCGACCTGGCAGTTCCAGGAACTCGGGTTGCCCGCCGCCGGGGGTCTGGCCGCGGTCTGGAACGGAGTCTTCGATCCCTCCCAGGGAGGGCGGACGACGGTGCGCCTGGCCCTGCAGAGTCCCGGCCGCGTCAAGATACAGGTCTTCACCTTGGAGGGGGTTCTCGTCAAGACCTTGGCCGACGAGGACGCAGCCGTCG
>Ga0334722_10006399_pt1 | contig 11670 bp, 9 predicted proteins | sample C3_bottom_MG_FD_207210 | JGI IMG/M metagenome (GOLD analysis project Ga0334722, IMG submission 207210) | Sediment microbial communities from Yellowstone Lake, YNP, Wyoming, USA - C3_bottom | ecosystem: Environmental > Aquatic > Freshwater > Lake > Sediment | place: USA: Wyoming | collected...
CCGCCAGGTCGACGCCGGCGCGGAGGGCGGCGAGGGCCACGTAGACAGGCGCGCCGGAGTACTCAAGCGAGCCGCCGACGACTAACACCCTGCCGTGGTCCCCCTTCTTGCTGTCGGGCCGCCGGGAGAAGTCGAGGTAGGCGAAGTCGCCGGGCCCCACCACCAGCTCGGCCTCAGGCGGTATGCCTATGGGCTCCACCACCAGCTCCCCCACGTACCTCCTCGCCGACTCCGTGAGAAGCCCCCTCTTCGGCTTGTGGAAGGTGACGGTGAGTGCGGCCTTCACGGCCTTGTCTCTCACCTCCCCCGTGTCTGGGTCGAGGCCGCTGGGGACGTCCACGGCGACTTTAGGCGCCGGGGCTATGTTCATGAGCTCTATGGCTGTGGCGTGGGGCTCCCTCAGGGCCCCCCGTATGCCGGTGCCCAGCACCGCGTCGACGATCACGTGGGCCCACATGAACCAGTCCTGAAGCGCCAGGAGCTCCAGGGGGGACTGCGCCACGGCCAGCTCCACGCCCCAGAGCCGCCTCACGGCCGCGTAGTTCAGCCGGGCCAGCTCCTCCCTCGGCTCCCCCAGCGCGATGACCCTCACCCTACGCCCAGCCGCGTGGAGGTGTCTGGCCGCCACGTAGCCGTCGCCGCCGTTATCCCCCGTGCCGCAGACCACAAGCACGTTGACGGCGTCGGGGAACCGCCTAGCCACGTTCCGCGCCACGGCGGCCCCGGCGTTTTCCATAAGCACCAGCCGGGGCACCCCCAGCCACTCTGCGTTTCTGTCGGCGACGTACATCTCAACAGACGAAATCCCCTCCACGACACAAAAAACCACGCCATTTATAACAATAAACAACCACTACAAGGCGCAGAACGCAGATGCGCCGTTTCCCCTCCCGACGACGGGGTAAAAGGTCTATGCGTCCGAGGGCAGCGGCACGCCTTTGTTGACACACCTCTCAATCAGACGCTCCGGCGTAAGCGCTGCACCTCGGCTGAAGAATGCAACGTAGCTGGTGAGGAGGAAGACAAGGCCGTGGGCATGTTTAGTCTCCGCCGCTGACGTATACCCCCTCACGTAGCGAAACTATGCAACCTATGCCAGCCACGGCGCCTGTTAATAAATTTCTACTATAACGCTAAGTTAGGGTGTCTGGTCTTGCTGGTGGCGTCTTTTTATAGGGCTTCTTGAGTTGGGGCATGCGGAGCGTGGAGAGGCTGGGGAACGGCGTTGTGTTGGTTTTGGATAGGTTCGAGTCGCCGACTGCCGCCATGGTGGTGGCGGTGGGGGTGGGGTCACTGTATGAGGAGAGGCGGCAGAGGGGCATCACCCACCTCCTGGAGCACATGTTGTTCCGGGTGCCGGGCTTCGACGTAGACGAGGCGGTAGAGGCGCTGGGCGGCTCCAACAACGCCTACACCCAGAGAGATCTCATCGCGGTGGTTCTAGAGGGGGTGGCTGAATCCGCCCCGGGCCTCGTAGAGCTGGCGCATAGGCTGTACACCAACGAGCAGTACAGAGAGGAGGACCTCCAGCGGGAGAAAGACGTCATCCTTTCCGAGCTTCGGCAGGCGAGGGAGGACCCCTCCACCCGCGTGGGCGAGCTGGTTCTGAGGGCCCTCTTCGGCGACTCCGACTGGGGCGACCCCATTGGCGGGACGCCCGACACCGTGTCGGCCATCTCTCTCCAAGACTTGTTGGAGTTCAAGAGGCGGTGGTTCACGCCGGACAACACCGTGGTGGTCCTCTCAGGCGGCTTCGGCGAAGAGGCGGCGAGACGCGCCTCTGAGCTGTTCAGCAGGCTGGAGGGCCGGTCGCCGCCGAGGCGGAGGCCCACGGCCGCCGCGGGGCCGGGGCGCATCGTCGAGGAGCGGGAGGTGGATGGCGTCTACTACGCCAAGGCCTTGAGGCTCTCCGCCGAGGACCCCGCCGAGATGTATGCGCTGCTCTACGGAGCCTCCTTCCACCTGGGGACAGGCACCAAGTCCATCCTCTTCCACCTCCTGCGGACCGAAGGCGTGGCCTACTCTTACTACGTGGACTACGACGTGGTGGGTGACACAGCGTATCTGGAGGTGGTGGTGGAGTCCGCCCGCTCCATCGAGGAGGCGCGGCGGGCCGTGGAGGAGGCGTTGAAGCCGCGGGAGCCGCCGCCGTATAGGCTTAGGTTCTACGACTACGTCTGGCGCGTGGAGTGGCGAAACGCCGCCAGCAGAGCCTTGACGGTGGTCGACTACGTGGCCAAGGGCGGCCGGCCCGAGGCTATCGAGGAGGCGTTTAGACGCGCCGCGGAGAGAGGCACGGCGTGGATTCGGCCTCGTGTGATGGACGAGGCGGAGGCCGTGTTGACCCAAAAACTATAAATAGTGGAGAGTTTTCCAGCATATGAACAACAAGCTTTCAACCGCGCTCTCGGTGGTTGCCGTAATTCTCGCCGCAGTCGCCGCCGCGTTGGCCTACCAGGCATATACAGCAACGCAGACAGAAGTCAAGGCGCTTGCAGAGCGGCTGGGCAAAGTGCAACAGAGCCTAGACATGTTGAGCAACAGCTTGGCGAAGCTGGCCGAGGAGGCTGCGGCTCTTAGGGCCGAGGTGAGGGCTGTGAACAACACGGCGGCGGCCGCCTACGCCCAGGCCAAGCTGGTGTCGGAGGCCGTCTCGCGGCCCGCCGGCGCGGTCCCCGTCAAATACGCCAAGCTGTTTACCATTTCGTACGAGGGCGATATCTACGTCTTGACAGACGCCATGGGGAGGCGGGTGCTGGCCGTGCCCAGGGGGTTGCCGCAGGACCTTTTGACGTACTACAGGGCGAAGTATAGACCGGACGTGGTGGTTGAGTATCCGGTGAAGAGGGTGGTGGTTATGGCTTCTACGCATGTGGCTATGATCTACCGGCTGTATAAAGAGGCGGGGCGGCCCGACATCCTCAGATCTGTGGCGGGCATAATGTGGGGCCGGGAGTACAACTGGTACATGCCGGAGGTCGCCGCGATGCTGGAAAACGGCACGATCACGGACGTGGGGCCGGCGTATTCGCCCAACTACGAGAGGCTGACCGCGCTTAAGCCCGACGTGGTCTTTGTCTACTTCTACCCAGGCCCCTACGGCACCGAGACCGTGATCAACAGACTGGCGCAGCTGGGCCTGCCCTACGTCGTGGTGAACGAGTTCCAAGAGCCGTCGCCGCTGGGGCGGGCCGAGTGGATTAAGTTCTTCGCCGTCTTCTTCAATGCCACGAGAGACGCAGTGAGGATCTTCGACGCGGCGGAGGCCAGGTGGAACAGCCTAGCCGCCCTCGCGGCGGACCTAGACCGGCCCAGGGTGGCGTGGTTCACCATATTCGGCGGAGTCCTCTACCCCGCCGGGCCCCAGGTCAGAGAGCTCATCCGCCTCGCAGGGGGCAGATACGCCTACGCCAACTACAGCCGCGTGGACCTAGAGGTCGTGCTGAAACATAGAAACGACGTAGACGTCCTCATCTGGTCCAGCTACGGCGTCTCCACAATCCAAGACATAGTCAAGGTGGAGCCCCGCCTGGCGGAACTCAGGCCGGTGATCTTGGGGCGGGTCTACGCCTACAGCCCCGCCTTCTACCAGCTGGCCAACGCCTACCCTGATAAGCTACTGGAGGAGCTGATATGGATTATACACCCTGAGGCGTTGCCGCCGGGCAACTTCACCCTCTTCACGCCTCTGCGGTGAAGGCCCTGCTCCTCGCGGCAATATCACTGCTTTTTTCGGCGGAGCTCCTCCTCGGCCCCGCGGGGGCCGACCCCTACGTGATAGAGGCGGTGCGGCTCCCCCGGGCCGTCGGCGCCGTGGTGGGAGGAGTCCTCCTCGGCCTCTCCGGCCTCTTGCTCCAGACGGCACTGAGGAACCCCCTCGCGGATCCCTACGTCCTGGGGGTCAGCGGCGTCGCCGTCCTCACGGCCCTCGGCTCCTACCTCCTCTGGAGGCTTGTGGGTCTGCCCTACCTCGGTTTTTACCTCGGCGCGTTGATAGGCGCCTCTGCCGCCACTGCGGCTCTGCTTCTGTTGGCCAACAGGGCGGGGATTCTCGTAGTGTTGATGACGGGGGTCCTCCTCTCCTACGCCTCCTCCTCTATACTTCAGCTGATGTTGCTCGCGCTCCCGCCTGAGGAGCTTGGCTACCTCTACGTGGGGCTCCAGGGGAGCTTCGCCGCGTACCCCGCCGGCGTCCCCGGCGTTGCCACAGCCCTGGCTACCCTCGCCGTAGTTGTCGCTACGTTCCTCAACCTGCGTCACGTGGCGGCGTTGATGCACGGCGAGGAGGCGGCGGCGGGGCTGGGCGCCGACGCCAGGAGGGCCGTCATGTATGTGGTGGGAGCCGCCGCGGTTGGGGTCGGCATCACCGTCGCGTCGGTAGGCCCAGTTGGGTTCATAGGCCTCCTCGCGCCGCACATGGCCCGCTGGCTCACTGGGCGGCACCGGGCTGATCTTGTATTCATCGAGACGGCTGGGCTGGGCGCCGTCCTCGCCCTCGCCGCGGATCTGGCGGTTAGGTTGCTTTTGCCGCGGGAGTTGCCTGTCAACGTGTTGTTGTCGCTTGTGGGGGCCCCGGCGGCTGGGTGGTTGCTGTGGCGGCATGTACGTAAGATTTGACGTGGTGAAGAGGCTTGGCGACTTCACGCTGGAGGCCTCCGGCGAGTTGAGAGAGGGCCTCACGTGCGTGGTGGGGCCGAACGGCTCCGGCAAGACCACCCTCTTGAAGATACTGGCCGGCCTCCTCAAGCCGGACAGGGGGGCTGTGGAGTATGTAGGCGTGGGGGCTAGGACGTACGTGGGGGAGCTCTACGTCCCTCCCGACGCAACTGCGCTGGAGGTGGCGTTGGCTGGTCGTTCTAGGTTCTCTTCTCTGCCCGTTGGGAGGAGGGACGAGGAGGCGGCTATGAAGTATATGCGCCTGCTGGAGGTGGAGGACCTGGCGGAGAGGAGGTGGAGGACCCTCAGCGGGGGGCAGAGGCAGAGGGTGATCATCGCGGCGGCGCTTGCGTCTGAGGCGGACCTCCTCCTGCTGGACGAGCCCCTCTCCAACCTACACGGCGACTGGCGGAGCCGCGTCATGAAAATCCTAGCCGACTATGCCGCGGCTGGGCGCATAGTGGCCGTAACCACCCACCACGGCGACGTGTTGAGGTGTTGCGATTTCGTGCTTGCGCTAAGGGAGGGCCGTATCACGTGGAGCGGGGCCGCGGGGGACTACAACGAGTTTTTCGAGTCGTCCTGCGACAGGAGGGCAAAAAATTAATATATATCTGCTCATCGTCGGGCATGTCTTCAGCGGTTAGGGTAGTGGAGAAGCAGTTGGACGAAATTCTGGCGATTGCTAAAAACCCGGCGCAGATCCGAAACGCCGGCACGCTGGCGCATGTGGACCACGGGAAGACCACCACCAGCGACTCGCTTCTCATGGGGGCTGGTCTTCTGTCGCCGAAGGTGGCTGGGAAGGCTCTTGCCATGGACTACGTGCCTATTGAGCAACTTCGCCAGATGACTGTCAAGGCGGCTAACATATCGCTGTATTTCGAATACGGGGGCAAGCCGTATTTGATCAACTTCGTCGACACGCCGGGCCACGTGGACTTCACCGGCCACGTGACGCGCTCCCTAAGGGTCATGGACGGAGGACTCGTGGTGGTGGACTCGGTGGAGGGCGTCATGACGCAGACGGAGACGGTTGTGAGGCAAGCTCTTGAGGAGTACGTGCGACCTGTCCTCTTCATAAACAAGATCGACCGCCTCATTAAGGAGCTTAGGCTTTCGCCGCAGGAGATTCAGCAGAGGATTCTCACCATTGTGAAGGACTTCAACGCCCTTATTGATATGTTCGGCCCGCCGGAGTTTAAAGACAAGTGGAAGGTGGACCCGGCGAAGGGCCAGGTGGCCCTCGGCTCTGCGCTTCACAAGTGGGGCATCACTATCCCCATGGCGCAGAAGGCGGGGCTCAAGTTTAGCAATATTGTAGATGCCTACGAGAAGGGGTATGTGGATAAGTTGGCAGAGGAGTTTCCGTTGTATAAGACGTTGTTGACTATGATCATCGAACATGTGCCGCCGCCTAACGTGGCTCAGAAGTATAGAATCCCGCGGCTTTGGCGCGGCGATTTGAACAGCGAGGTCGGCAAGGCGCTTCTCGAGGCTGACCCCAACGGACCCACCGTCGTGGCCGTGAGCAAGGTTAACAAAGACCCGCACGCCGGCTTAATCGCCACGGGCCGCGTCTTCTCTGGGACGATTAGAGAGGGCGACGAGATATACATCATCGGGCGGAAGATGAAGAAGAAGGTTTTGCAGACCTACATCTACATGGGCCCCACGAGGATAATAGTGCCCTACATGCCGGCTGGCAACATAGTGGCGTTGATGGGCGTCGACGAGGCGAGGGCTGGCGACACCCTCGTGGATCCGAGGTTCGCCGACATTCCGCCGTTCGAGAAGATGAGGTACATCTCCGAGCCTGTGGTGACCGTCGCCATCGAGCCGAAGAACCCGGCTGAGCTTGCCAGGCTTGTGGAGGCGCTTAAAGACCTCGTCATCGAGGACCCGACGCTTGACCTCAAGATCGACCAGGAGACTGGCCAGATCCTCCTCTCAGGCGTGGGGACTCTGCATCTGGAGATCGCCACCTGGCTACTCAAGGAGCGCACTAAGACTGAGTTCACCGTGTCGCCGCCGCTCATCCGCTTCAGAGAGACGGTTAGGGAGAGGTCCCAGGTGTGGGAGGGGAAGTCGCCCAATAAACACAACCGCCTCTACTTCTACGTGGAGCCTCTCGACGAGACTACCATCGAGCTCATCGCCTTGAAGGAGATCACCGAGGATCAAGACCCGAGGGAGAGGGCTAAGATCCTTAGGGAGAAGGCGGGTTGGGACACCGACGAGGCGAGGGGCATCTGGGCCATCGACGACAGGTATTTCAACGTCATTGTGGACAAGACGTCCGGCATCCAGTACCTCCGCGAGATCCGGGACTACATAGTGCAGGGCTTTAGGTGGGCGGTTGAGGCCGGCCCGCTGGCGCAGGAGCCCATGAGAGGCGTGAAGGTGGTGTTGACAGACGCCGTGGTGCACGAGGACCCGGCCCACCGGGGACCCGCCCAGATCATGCCAGCCACGAAGAACGCTATCTTCGCCGCTGTGCTCTCCGCCAGGCCTACTATCCTGGAGCCGCTTATGAAGCTTGACATAAAGGTGGCCCCTGACTACATCGGCGCTGTGACGTCGGTGCTTAATAAACACAGAGGTAAAGTCCTCGACATGACGCAACAGGAGTATATGGCCTTCTTGAGGGCTGAGCTTCCGGTGTTGGAGTCTTTCACTATCAGCGACGAGCTCCGCGCCGCCGCCGCAGGCAAGATCTTCTGGTCTATGCAGTTCTCGCGGTGGGCGCCTGTGCCTGAGTCTATGCTAGTAGACCTTGTGAAGCAACTGCGGAAGAAGAAGGGGTTGAAGGAGGATATCCCGAAGCCTACGGACTTCGTTGAGACGTTCTAAGTTCAGTTTAGAAACACGTCGTCACTGGTCGAGTCACGGCCGTTTCATCACGTTTCTTCCTTTTTGGGCTTTTTAATGTTTAAAAATAGAAAACTTTATTCTCCCATGTCTATAAGGACTTTATTGGCGGCTGTGGTCGCCGTGGCCGTCGTGTTAGCTGTGTTCCTCGCCTTGCAGGCTTATCAACAGACCGCCGCGAAGAGGCTGGTCATTGTGGGGCCTGCGGGGATAAGTGACTTAGGCAAGGCTCTTGCTCTGGAATTCAGCCGGAGATACGGGGTGAACGCCACCTTCGTGGCGCTTGGAGGCGCGGTAGAGATGGTGAATGAGCTGGTGCGGAATCGTGACAACCCACCTTGGGACGTGGCTATCGGCGTGCCGGAGTTTTACTACACGGTGCTTATAGATAAAGACGTGGTTTACTGCCCCGGCGTGAAGATCGAGGGGGTGCCCGCCGAGGAGTTTTGGGACCCCCACGGCTGTGTGTACCCCCTAGACAAGTCCTACATTGGGATTGTGTACAACGAGTCTGCGTTGAGGCGGTTGGGCCTGCCGCCGCCGGAGACGTTAGATGATTTGCTGAAGCCTGAGTACAAGGGCCTCGTCACCTATCCCAACCCGGTCCAGTCCGGGACTGGGCTGGCCGTGCTTTCGTGGATCATGTCTGTAAAGGGCGAGGAGGAGGGGTGGAGGTATCTCAAGCAGTTGGCCGGCCAGATCTCCAAAGTGGGCTACCCCGGCGGGTTTACTGCGCTTAGAAACGCCCTTAAGCGCGGCGACGTGGTTATCGCCTTGTCGTGGTTTAGCCACGCCATAGACCCCGGAACGCCCGACATGCGCGCCGCGACGTCGAGCGCCTTTCTCTACCGGGAGGGCGTCGCGGTGCTTAAAAACTCGAAGAACAGAGACTTGGCTGTGGAGTTTCTAAAGTTCGCCCTCAGCAAAGAGGGGCAGGACTTGGTGGATCCCTACAACTACATGCTCCCCGTGAGGCCCGACGCGAAGATTGAAAACAACAAAGGTCTGCCTCAGCCGCGGACCGTCGTGGTGTACAACCCCGCTTTGGGGTCTAGGGCGGACGAGTGGAGACTTAGGTGGCAGAGAGAGATAGCTGGCGGGTGAGACCGTATCTAACTCCTCTCCTCTTTTTCCTCGCGATTTTCGCCACGCCTTACCTCCTCCTTTTTGCGAAATACGGCGTGTCTCTCCAGCTGGACAGCTACGTGTTGTGGGTCTTCTTATTTACCTGGGGCCAGGCGGCGGCGTCTGCGGCCTTGTCTCTGGGGGTCGGTCTGGCGCTTGTGCCTGCCTACGTCAAGTTTCCCTGGGTTAAGCCGGCGGTTCTTGTGTCTTTCTTTGCCCCGGCTGTCTCCACCGTCGATGCCTTAGTTAGGCTACACGGCGATTTCATGTACGGGCCTTGGGGGATTGTAGTGGCGCATTCCGTCTACTACGCGCCGTATGTGGCGTTGGTGGTAGAGTCCAACCTAAGGTCTATCCCCGCCGACTTGCTCGACGCTGCGGATCTCTACGTGAGGCGGGTCTTCGCCAGGGTGCGGATTCTTTTCAACGAGCTGAAGCCCGCGGTTTTGTACTCCTTCTTTACTGTGTTTATCTTCAGCTTCCACAGCTTCGCCACGCCGCTTCTCCTAGGCGGAAGATACCCAACGTTGGAGTTGCTTGTGTATATATACGCCACTTCGTTCGCCTCCACAGACCTCGTGGCCGGCCTCGTGTCGTTGACTCTCATCTCCTCGGCGGCCCTCGCCGCGGTGCTCCTAAGGATGCCGGCTCTCCCGCCCGCAGAGCCCGTCACAAGGCCGCCGGCCGTCGGTCCGCTTCCGGCAGCTGCCTCCCTCGCGGCGTCGACGTATTTCCTCGTTGTGGCCTACTACGTCTTTTTGCCCTTGTTGAGCCCCCGCGGCGTAGACGGCTTGTTTCAACCTCTTTTCAACAGCTTCGTCGTGGCTTTGACGGCTTCGGCGGCTGTGTTGATGATTATTTTGACCTTTTTAGTTTCGGAGTCCGCCGGGTCGCGGCTACCGGCTTTGACGTATATAGCCGCAGTGTCTCTCTCTAAGAGTCTCTTCGCCCTTGGGTTTTTCTACCTCGCCCAGCCGCTCTACGGCACGTTGTTGATACTGGCGGCGGCCCACGCGCTTGTCATCACTCCGTTGGCCTATTCTCTTGTGAAGCCTGCGTGGGAGAAGATAAGGACAGACGTAAGAGAGGCTTGTGTCCTCTATCTCGGGCCTTTGAGGTGTGTGACGCGCGTCGTGGCGGAGGCCCTCGGCCCCACCCTGGTGCAGACTTGGCTGGTGGCCCTCGCCTCTTCGCTTTCCGAGACTACTCTGGCGCTGATGCTCACCGCCGGCGGCGCCGCGACGCTGTCGGCCGAGACTGCTCGTCTCCTCACCTCAAGAGCCCCCGACCTCATTGAGACCGGCCATTTCTACTCCGCCGTGCTTGCACTCCTGGCGTTGGTTACGCTGGCGGCGTCGCGGCTGGTCAAGCCGAGGCCCTACTCAATTTGAGGGGAAGCACTTGCCCTTGGCCACGTCGAAAGACATGATGCCGGACTGAGGCGGCTTTGCTGCCACGAGCCTTACGTGTTGCCCCCCTACCTCCACGAGGACTTCGTATCTCCCGGCCTTGTACCACACGGCCACTACGCAGCCGACGTAGGTGGAGCCGGGGGCCGCGTCCCACGGCCTGAAGTAGAGGTGGCCGCACTCCGTCTTGATCTTGTTCACGTAGCCGAGGAATTCAGCCACCTCCGGCGTCGGCGGGTTTTCAAAAAGCTCAACAGCGTCCCCCTGAGCCGCCACGCGGCCCTCCATGAGCACCACCACGCGGCTTGCGATGAAGGTGGCCTCTTCGAAGTCGTGTGTGACGTACAACACTGTGCGTCCCTTCGACGCATCGTAGATGTAGGGCAGAACCTCTCCTCTCAGGTGGGGGTCAAGCGCCGTGAGAGGCTCGTCGAGCAACAACACAGGTGGCTCCAGCGCAAGGGCTCTGGCTAAAGAAACTCTTTGTTGCTGTCCTCTGCTGAGCTGAGCTGGGTATCTACCGGCAAGGTGGCTGAGGCCCAGGGCCTCTAAGAGCCGCCGCGCCTTCTCCACCGCCTCTCTCTTAGAGACCCCGCGCGAGATGAGGGGCTCAGCCACGTTTTCCAACACCGTAAACGAAGGGAAGAGGGCGGGGCTTTGGAAGAGGAGGCCCACGCCTCGGCGCCACGGCTCGACGTCTGTTACGTCGCGTCCATCTATGTACACGCGGCCTTCATCCGGCTTGATGAAACCGGCCACTACGCGGAGTAGGGTAGATTTGCCAGAGCCAGAGGGCCCCACGACGGCTACTCTCTCCCCCTTTCCCACCTCCAGGTCTATAGGGCCTAGGGTGAAGCCGCCGAAGGTCTTCTTGACGGCCTTGAGGGAGAGGGCCATTACTTTTTTGTCGCCTTGACGCGGAGGATGCCAGGCGCCGTGACGACTTCCTTCACTTCATAGTTCAGCTCCTCGAGGAGGCACCGGACGGCATCGGCGGTGGCTTGGACGCTTTCTAGGCTGTAACCCACCCCAATCGTGTCCATGAGGAACTCGCCGTTTTCCGTCTTCACTTCAAAACGTCTTGCCGGCACAACCCTGGCCACATGCGGCACTAGTTTTACAGCTTCTTCCAAGCCGCCGAAGACAGCCTTGATGTAGGCGGCTAACATCCTTCCCGCCTCGCACCACGCCCTTGCCACTACCTCTGGGTTTTCTCTGTACATCTCCACGATAAGTCTGTCCAGGAGTCTGCCGGGGACGGGGACGCTCTCGAGCTCGGTCATCACCTTGTAAAATTTTGCTATTTCTCTGATCTGAGCCACTCCGTATCCCTCGCGGATGAGCTCCAATCCGACCTCTAGTATCTGGTTGGCAAGTGCGTACTGGGTCATGCCCAGCTCCTCGGCCGTGTTGGCGAGGAGATCTGCCACTTCTTTCGACACCGCTATGTTGACTCTGTCTTTCTTTATGCTCATAGACATAAAAATCTGTAGTATTTTAAAGGTTGTGTATAATAGGCAATAAATAGGGATAGCTGTTACATAGATCTATCCGAACCAGATTTAGAAATAGATTTTATAAAAATCAATACGAAACTAGAAAATTTTTT
>Ga0334722_10006400_pt1 | contig 11668 bp, 11 predicted proteins | sample C3_bottom_MG_FD_207210 | JGI IMG/M metagenome (GOLD analysis project Ga0334722, IMG submission 207210) | Sediment microbial communities from Yellowstone Lake, YNP, Wyoming, USA - C3_bottom | ecosystem: Environmental > Aquatic > Freshwater > Lake > Sediment | place: USA: Wyoming | collected...
AATTTATTGCGAATATGAAAGAAAAACCAATAGAAAAAATTGAAACAGAAAAAAAATCTGATGAAAAGATAGCTGAACCTAAACAAATTTCTGAAAAAATAACTATCGAGGAACTTGCTAATTTCTGTAAAGCGAAAGGATTTGTTTTCAGAAGCTCGGAAATTTATGGGGGACTTTCTGGATTTTGGGATTTTGGTCCGTTGGGGGTTGAATTATTTAATAATCTTAAAAAAGAATGGTGGAAATTTTTTGTTTATGCAAAAGAAAATATTGTCGGAATAGATGCAAGCATAATTTCTCATCCGAGAACTTGGAAAGCTTCAGGACACATAGCTAATTTTAATGATGTTGCCGTGATAAATAAGAAGACTAAACAAGCTATGAAATTAGACAAAAGTGAAGTTGAGAGATTTACAAAAGAAAATCCTGATTGGGAAGTTCAAGGGGAATTTAGTTTGATGTTCAAGACAAAAGTTGGTGCTTTGAATGCAGAAGAAGCTTATCTCCGAGGAGAAACTGCTCAAGGAATGTTTTTGGATTTCAAACTTATCCAGCAAACTTCGAGAATGCAGTTGCCTTTTGGGATTGCACAAATCGGAACTTGTTTTAGAAATGAAATTGCTCCGAGAGATTTTTTATTCAGAAGCAGAGAATTCCACATCGGTGAATTTGAATTTTTTATAAATCCTGAAGAGAAAAAATGCGATTTGCTTGATGAAGAACATCTTAATGTTGAATTTAATATTTTAGATGAAGAAACACAGAAGGAGAATAAGGAAACTTTGAAAAAAATTAAGATGAAAGAGCTTTTGAAAAAAGGGAAACTTGAAGAGTGGCATGCTTACTGGCTTGCAGAGCAGATTCTTTGGCTTAAAAGTGTTGGCTTGACTGAAATAAAAATTAGAGAACATACTAAAGAAGAATTAAGTCATTATAGTTCTGCGACTTTTGATGTTGATTATTTGTATCCTTTTGGTTCAAAAGAACTTGGAGGAATTGCAAACAGAGGACAATATGATTTGACTCAGCATCAAAAAGAAAGCAAAGAAAATATGGAAGTTTTCGACGAGAAATACAAAAATAAAATTATTCCGAAAGTTATTGAACCCACATTTGGAATGGAAAGAATATTTCTTGCAATTATGTCAAAGGCATATCAGTATGACAAAGAAAGAGAAAATGTTGTTTTGAAATTGCCTCCGAAATTAGCTCCGATAAAAGCTGCGATTTTTCCAATTGTCAAGAAAGAAGAATTTGAAAAAATTTGTTTTGATATTTTGAAAGATTTGAAAAAAGAATGGAATGTTTTTTATGACAAATCAGGAAGTATCGGAAGAAGATATTCAAGAAATGATGAAATTGGAACTCCTTTTTGCATAACCATTGATGAAGATTCTTCGAAAAATAAAGATGTTACGATTAGAGACCGAGATACAAAAAAACAAATTCGTGTGAAGATTTCTGAATTGAAAGAAACTTTGAAAAAATTAATTAATGAAGAAATTAAGTTTGAAGTTGCGGGAAAAATAATTTCTTAATGTCTCTGGGGAGAATTTAACTCCCGACCTCTGCCTTACTTAGTTGAACGAGTCCAACACGGATTTCGCTGAACAAACTTCAGCTTATGAGAGCAGCGCTCTGACACTGAGCTACAGAGACGAGACTAGGAGAAAATAGTAATTTAAAAGTCTTTTCAGTTGATTAGAATTATTTTCTTCGTGCTTTTTCTGCTTCAATTTGGACTAATTCCTGCTTTTTTGTTCTAGTCATTAATCCAGCCATTTGATTTCTCAATTTTTTACTAAGAGTTAAACCGACTAATATTTTCTTGTTTTTTTCGAAATTTCCATTAAACTTAACGCCTGCTGCATTAATCGTTTTTGAGGCTTTTCTCAATGATTTTGATTTTGTTTTTCCCATATTATTTTTTTATTTTTCACTTATTTAAAGCTTTCTTTTACTCTACATTGGTGAGTTAGAGGTTGGTAAGACAATCTTCTTACTATTTTAAAAATAAAAAAAACATAAATATAAATACAAGTTATACATCAAATTAATATGAAAAATAAATTAGATTATTTCTTTTGCAATATATTTTTAAACTTAATTAATTATAATTATATTATGAAAAGAGGTAACCTAAAGGTTTAAAAGATGGATTCTGAACAAAATATTATGGAAAATACAAATGAAACATTTAAGATGGAGTTTATGAGAAGGAGTAGATTTGACTCTATAAAAAATCAATTTAATGAAATTTCTACTAATGCTAAGAGCATAATTGATTTAGCAAAACCTACAGATATACTAAAATTGTCATTAACTTTTAATAGTCCTACAAAAGTAATAGAAGCTGAAATATTTGATGAAGAAAAGTTCATTGAATTGGCTTTTGATTAAGGATAAAAAATTAAATGGTTGATAGTTTTATTCTTATACCTGATTATCAGGTTTTTGAGAGTGCTAATTTAGCAAGAGAAGTAAATCAAATAGATAATTCATGTTTAAATCTTTTTAAGAAATCATGGTTACATTATATAGATAGTAGAGAAAGATTTATTTTTATTAGTAAAGAATTAGACCAAATTCTTTTAGAAAAACATTATAAGGCAAAAAAGCAAAAGAGAGAAGCATTATTTGCTATATTAAGAATATACGATAAAGATTTAGGATGTTCACAAGATGAAGCCCAAATAAAGTTAGTTCGTATTCTTTCCATAGAAGAAGATAAAAAAGTTTATTATGTAACAGATAATCCGATTATAAGAGATGCTATGAATAAAACAAGTATAATTTCCATTAGTTCTCCAGAGGCATTAAAATTAGTGGAAGATTCATTAAAAGAAATTCAAAGTAAAATTGTCGTGGAAGATTTTAGCAATCTCTAAATTAATTCTTACAACTCAATTTAATCAATTCCAACCATTTATTTTCAGAATTTAATTTTAAATCAGTTGCTAATTCATAAGGACAGCAATTTATGGTTTGATGTTTGGTTATGAAATTATAGTAAACTTCCCAACCTTTCATAATAGCATTTGCACTTTTCAAACTGCCGTGAAATCCTCTAAATGTTTTAGTCCTGCTTCTTAGATTGTTATGCAATCTTTCAATAGGGTAATTAAAACCTTCATCTTTAATTGCGATATTTCTATGGTGTTCAACATTAAACCTTTGCTCGTGCTTGTTGTAACCAAATACGGATTTAATTGAATTAGGATAAGCAAGAAGTCCATCAGAAGTTATTAATTTGATTTGATTTCCTGTCTTATTCTTAACAACTTTCAAAACTTCCTTTATTTCTTCCTGCCCTCTTGACTTAACATATTCAGAAGCAATCATAAATTTAGTTTGGGGACAAATAGAATCAATAAACCAATCTTCGCTTATTCCTTTGTTTCCTTTCTTGTGTGATTTTCTTCTGTGATATTCTACTTCATCAATCTGAATCTCTGCACCTACGTTTAATTTTAACTTTTCTGTAAAATTGCTAATCTGTTTTGAATATTTTACAATCCATCTTAAGATAGAAGAATGGTCAGCATTATGGGGATAAAATGCTTTGAAGTGTTCCTGCACCTTGCGAGTTGAAACTCCTCTGTAAAATAAATCCATAGCACAGGTTATCTTTTGAGAGGCATTTCTCATTCTGAAAAAACCATCATCAAGAGTGAATGTTTTGTTGCAGTCCTTACATTTGTATCTTTGGATAAGTCCTCTATTCTCTGTTTGTCTTTTAGTCCATTTTATTATATTTTCAGATTTGCAATGAGAACATATTATTTTATCGTCTTTCATAATAATATTAGGTATCTAACCTTTATATATGTTTAGGTATCTAATCAATATATAATTAGGAACCGAAATGCTTAAATAGTAGTAGGTATCTAATTAATCTATGAGGTTACAAACACAGGTAAGCAGAAAAGTTGGTGATACTGAATATGAGAAATCTTGGGTTGTTATTCCACAAGAGATATTAAAAAAATTAGGTTGGAAAACAGGACAAGAACTAAAAGGGGAAGTAAAAGGGGAAAAATTAATTATTGAGAAGGAATAGAATGGAGAATAAATTAAAAGAATATGAAAACAAGATAATTGCTGGAGATTGTATAGACGAATTAAAAAAACTACCAGACAATTCAGTAGATTTAATCTTTGCAGACCCACCATATAATATGCAATTACAAGGAGACCTTTGGAGACCTAATCAAACGAAAGTAGATGCTGTTGATGATGAATGGGATAAATATGAAAGTTTTGAACATTATGATAAATTTTCTATTGAATGGCTAAAAGAATGTAAAAGGGTTTTGAAAGAAGATGGAACTATTTGGGTTATTGGCTCTTATCATAATATCTTTAGAGTTGGAAAAATTATGCAAGATTTAGGTTTTTGGATTTTGAATGATATTATTTGGATGAAAACAAATCCTATGCCTAATTTTAAAGGAACTCGTTTTAATAATGCACACGAAACTTTAATATGGGCTTCTAAAAATAAAGATTCAAAATATAAATTTCATTATAAGTCTATGAAAGCATTTAATGATGATAAACAGATGAGAAGTGATTGGTATATCCCTATTTGTTTGGGAAATGAAAGGATAAGGATAAATGGAGAGAAAGCACACTCAACACAAAAACCAGAAGAAATACTTTATCGTATTATTTTGTCTTCTTCGGATGTTGGAGATATTGTTTTAGACCCATTTATGGGAAGTGGAACAACAGGGGCAGTTGCTAAATTATTAAGAAGAAAATATATTGGTTTTGAAAAAGAAGCATTTTATAGAAAAGTTGCAGAAGATAGAATAAAAAAAGTTGTGCCTGTTGATGAAGATACATTACTTTACAAAATTGAAAGACCAAAACCAAAAGTTCCTTTTGGAAATTTGATAAAAGAGGGATATGTTAAAGTGGGAGAAATTTTAGTTGATAAATTGGGAAACAATAAAGCAAAGATAAATGCAGACGGAACAATAAGCAATGGAGAAGTTGGCTCAATTCATAGTGTAAGTGCTAAAATTCTTGCTAAAGAAAGCAGTAATGGTTGGGATTTTTGGTATGTTCTTAGAGATGGAAATTTGAAATGTATTAGTGAGTTAAGATGGGAATATGCTAAAAAGTTTTTAGATTATTAAAATTTGGAATGTATCTCTGGGATTTTCTTTAATTCAGAAATAAAATAATTTAAGTTTTCTGGTTGGTCTTTTTTCCTTTCCTGAACAATTTTATCAAAATCTAAACCCACTAAATCACAAAATTCTTTTCCAGTCATAGCAGAACCCTTAGGCAATAATCCCTTTGCTCCTCGTTCTACTTGCTCGTGAGAAGTTGCATTAAAAGAACAATAATAAATAGAAACATTTTGCTCTTTTAATTTATTATGTTCAATTAAATGTTTCTTTGCAGTTATCAAACTCGCAACTTCTCCAGCTACTTTTTTAGTATCAAAAGTATCTCCGTCTTTAATTTCAATAAGCATAAACTTTCCATCCTTTTCCACAACACAATCTATAATTATATCGTGTCCGTCTTTTATTCCTTTGAAAACTCTATTTTCCTTATTTATTTTTTGTATAGAAATTCCCTTTGTATCTTTTATCTGATTTGCTAACATTCCCTCTAATTCGTTTCCTGTTGAGATAACGGCAGATTGAACTTTACTCATAAGCATACCTAATTGCCTATTACCAAAAAGTCTTTCATAACCAGAAGGAGTCTCATCTTCTCCTCTGCCTTTTGCATTACTAATCAAAGCCATAAAAGGAATAAGAAAAAGAAACTTAAAAATCTATCCACCAACCTCTAACTCACCAATGTACTTTTACTCTATCTTGCCTATCTCAGAAAGATTCTTTATCGCAGAGATTAAATCATTCAACTTTTTGGTAGTTTCTCCCAATGAAAGTATACTATAAGGCATACCTTCTTCAGCGGCTTTTTTATGCGCGCTTAAAATTTCCTTTTCTGCAATTTTCTTTTTATTGAATGCAAAAAGCAATTCTTCTCTGCCATCTTTTTTAACTTTCAAAAGAGCTTCATTATTCTTGAAATCTTTTATATCAATAATTTCAATTTCTTTTTTTGACAAAAATTCTTTTATTACATTGAAAAAATTGTCATCTTTCTTTTCATTTTTGCTTGGTTTTTTTATTTTGGTTTCTGATTTAGATTTTTTCTGAGATTTTTCTTTTTTAAAAATTTGCTCAGTCATTCCCTCCCCCCCGCCCATATGGGAAGAGGATTTGTCTTCGCAAATTTTTTCTTCTTCTGAATTTTTTTTCTTAAAAATCTCTTCGCCAATCTTGATTTCTTTTTCTGCCAGTTCTAACTCTTGATTTCGTTCAGTTCCTCCCTCCCTCCCTCCCGAATGGGAAATGCGTTCATTCACGAAATCGTTCGTAATTATCAAACTTTGTTCCTTTTCTTCTGGCTCTTCTTTAATTTCAATGATATCAATTTCTATTTTTTCTGGTTCTTCTATAAGGAAATATCTCCAGAAAATTTCATTATTTTTTTCAAAAGGAACTGCAAAATCTTTTATCTCACGAAGAGCAACTCTTATTGCAGGTTGCAGTTCTGAATCTCTGAGAATCATTTTTTCTTTCAAGAGAAGATAAGCTTCTTTTTCTTTGCCTTTTATATACTGAGAAAATCTTTCAAGTTGGGGTTCTTGTCCTGGAATAAAATACAAAGGAGAACTTCCTACTCGCATATCACTTATTTTGATTATTTTTTCTCCGTATAATTCTGAAAGAAATGCTGAAGCGAAAAGAATACTTAGTCCTGTTTCTTTTGCAATTTGAACAGGCAAGCTCGGTCCATTATCTCTGATGAATGATATTATTCTCCCTCTTATTTGTCCTGCATCTTGTGGCATATTTTTGAAATGTTAAAATGATTAATAAGATTTGTTATAATCTAGTTATGGTTTAATCCATCTCACTTCGTAATAACTGACATCGCCTTCTTCATCGACAATTGCTAAAAGCAAATTTTTTTTAGTTGAGTGAGCAACTCTATTTTTTGCAGAAAATTCATGCCAGGTTAATCTTTTTGATTCGTGGTCTGCGAAAACTATCCATTTCGCGTGTTCTTCTCCTGGTTTTGCTCCTTTGTCATAAACTCTGAAATCAGCTCCGAATTTTAATGCGGTTTTTATTACATATCCTTTTTCTCTCAAGTCTTTGAAAACAGGATATTTTACATTAATTTTTTTATCAATCTTCCCGCATTTTTCAATGAAATCTTTTTTAGAAAACTTTTTTTTATTTGAGGATACTTCCATCTTTTCTTTTTCAACTAAATATAATGCTTCTGCAATTGAATATTGGATTTTCTCTCCGCGGATTTCTCCAAAATGGCTTTTTTCATAAAGTGAGAATGCATCTGAATCTGCACTTGAAATTGTTTCTCCAACAAGATAAGCCTTTATTTTTTCCATTCTTTTTAGATGTCAATTTAATATTTAAAAATATGCTTTGTTCAAATCAAAAATAATTTAAACAATCAAAACCCTTCTAATCCATGGAAGTTGATTTTGCAAAAATAGAAAAGAAATGGCAAGATAAATGGGAAAAATCAAAATGCTTTAAGGTAGATGAGAATTCAAAAAAGAAAAAATATTATGTTCTTGAAATGTATCCTTATCCTTCTGCTTCTTTTCTTCACGTCGGGCATGTGAGAAATTATGCAATTGGTGATGTTTATGCTAGGTTCAAAAGAATGAGTGGATTTAATGTTTTATATCCGATGGGTTATGATTCTTTCGGATTGCCTGCGGAAACTGCAGCTAAAAAAGTTGGGATTCATCCGAGAAAATATACTGAAGATTCAATAAAAAAAATTATGCAGTATCAGAAAGCTTTGGGAAACAGCTATGATTGGAGCAGAGTTCTTGCAAGTCACGAGCCTGATTATTACCGATGGAATCAATATTTCTTTTTGAAATTATTTGAGAAAGGTTTGGCTTATAGAAAAAAGGCTCCTGTTAATTGGTGCAAAAAATGTGAGAGCGTTCTTGCAAATGAAGAAGCTGAAGGAGGAAAATGCTGGAGATGCGGAGAAGAAGTTGTAAAAAAAGAAATGGAACAATGGTTTTTTAAAATTACTGCATATGCAGATAAACTTTTGGAAGATTTAGATTCTATTGACTGGCCAGAACAGATAAAAACAATGCAAAGAAATTGGATTGGAAGAAGTGAAGGCGTTGAAATTAATTTTGAAATTGATAATAAAAAATGGCCTGTTTTTACAACACGTCCCGACACAATTTATGGAGTTACATTTTTAGTCATCAGTGCGCATCATTCAAAATTAATGGAATTAGTTTCAGATAAACAAAAAAAAGAAGTTGAAAAATTTTTGAAAAAAATTGATTCTACTGCAGAAGAAGATTTGAACAAGTTAGACAAAGAAGGAGTTTTTACTGGAAGTTATGCAGTTAATCCAATGACAAAAGAAAAAGTTCCTGTTTATGCGGGGAATTTTGTCGTCGCTGATTATGCTTCGGGAATGATTATGGCTGTTCCTGCACACGACCAAAGAGATTTTGAATTTGCAGATAAATATAAAATTCCAATAAAAATAGTTATTCAACCTGAAGAACATTTAGCTCCAGAAAGAATGTTTGAAGCTTATGCTGGAGAAGGGAGACTTGTTAATTCTGGAGATTTTGATGGTTTGTTAAGTGATGAAGCAAAAGAACATATTACTAAATTTTTAGAAATGAAAAAATTAGGCAAGAGAGTTGTTAATTATAAAATTAGAGATTGGATGATTTCAAGACAGAGATATTGGGGAACTCCGATTCCAATAATTTATTGTGACAAGTGTGGGGTTGTTCCTGTTAAAGAAAAAGATTTGCCTGTTTTGCTTCCTGAAAAAGTTGATTTTAAATCTGCAGGAAATCCTATCGCGAGCAATAAAACTTTCTTAAATGTTAAATGCCCGAAATGCGGCGGAAAAGGAAAAAGAGAAACTGATACAATGGGGGGATTTGTTGATTCGTCGTGGTATTTCTTGAGATATTGTGATTCAAAAAATAAATCAAAACCTTTCGATACTAAAAAAGTAGATTACTGGATGCCTGTTGACCAATACATTGGGGGTGCAGAACACGCAGTTATGCATTTAATGTACGCCAGATTTTTTGTCAAAGCACTTAAAGATTTAGGATTAGTAAAATTCAACGAGCCTTTTAAGAAATTATTCAATCAAGGAATTGTTTACAAGGACGGGGGAAAAATGAGCAAGAGTGCGGGAAATGTTGTTTATCAGACTGATATTTCAAACAAATATGGAATTGATACTGCAAGATTATTTTTGATGTCTGTTTCTTCTCCGGATAAGCAAATGGAATGGAATGACGAAGGAGTTGAAGGGAGTTATAAATTTATAAGGAAACTTTTTGATTATTTTGAAACGGTTAAAATTGGAAAATCTGACGACAAAACTGAAAATAAATTGAACAAAACAATAAAACAGGTTAGTTCGCAGATTGAGAATTTTGAATATAATTTGGCGGTTATTAGTATAAGAACTCTTTTTGATTCATTGCCTAAAGAAACAAGCAAATCTGTTCTAGAAAAATCACTTAAGCTTTTGCATCCATTCTGTCCTCATACTACTGAAGAACTTTGGGAAAAATTAGGAAATAAAAATTTTATCAGTTTGGAAAAATGGCCTGAATTTGACGAGAAAAAAATAAATGACAAATTTGAACAGCAGGAAAAAACAGTTGACGATTTGATTAATGACATAAATAATATTTTAAAAATTGTTGGAATAAAAAAGAAAGTTTTTATTTACTCTCTTCCAAATGAAAAAGAAATTTACAAAGAAGCAATTGAAACAATAAAAAAGAAAACTAACCTTGAAGTCTCGGTTTATGCGGTGAATGATAAAGATAAATACGATCCTGAAAACAAATCAAAAAAAGCGAAGCCCCAGAAGCCTGCAGTTTACTTGGAGTAACGAGATATTTTTTTATTTTTCCAACTTGCAATTTCGCTTAGTCATCCCCTCCCACCCGCCCAAGAGGAAATTAATTTACCTTAGCGAAATTGTTCTATCTCCTTCATAAATATTTTCTTTAATGAATAATAGTTAGTTTTTTATAATTCTTTTTCATATTTTATTAATGATTAAGAAAGGGGTTGTTGTTGGTTCGATTTTAATTGTGGTTGCCTTGATAATTATTTCTTTATTATTGATTTTTTTATTAAATAAAAATCCTATTTGCAATGATGGAACAAAAAATAACGAATGTGCGAAAATAAAACCTTATTTTTGCTCTAATGGACATTTAATAAAAAATGCTTCTTTTTGCGGATGCTTAAATGTTTCATTAATTCAGGGAAATGAATGCTTTTCTAATTATCAAATCAATCCGAAAAATATTACTTTGAATTATACTGTTGATGGAAAATCTGGAAAAATCGATTTTGTGGTTTATAAAAAGCTGTCTGATTACCTTTCAAATCTCCCTCGGTATGTTCGGGATAATCAAGACCCCGGTTCAATTCTTTTGAATTTTAAACTTCGAAGTTTAGACAACGGAGAACAAAATGAACTTCTTGCTCCTCTTATAATTGCAATACAAAATTTAACTTCTGATAAAGAAGATCAAGCAAGAATTGCTATTAGCATTGTTCAAAATATTCCTTTTGGAAATTCAAACAAAACATTAAGATTTGGGGGAATTGTTTTGGATTATTACAGATATCCTTATGAAGTTCTTTATGACTTGCAAGGAGTTTGTGGCGAAAAATCTGAATTGCTTGCTTTTCTTCTTAGGGGAATTGGATATGGAAGTGCATTTATTTATTATGCTCCAGAAAATCACGAAGCTCTTGGAATAAAATGCTTGGTACAAAAAAGTTTGAATCATACAGGATATTGTTTTATAGAAACTACAGGTCCATCAATAATCACAGATTATCAGACAGAATATACTGGAATTGGGAAACTTAAATCAATTCCAGAAATAATTAAAGTCCCCGAAGGCAATTTTACTTTTGGAGAAAAAAATTATTTTTATGAATATGATGATGCTAAACTTTTTGATTCTATAAAACAGAGAGCAGGAGATTACGGAACAATAAATTTTATTCAACATCTACAATTTCAAGAATTAAAAAGAAAATATGGATTAACTGGATTTTAATCGATTATTCCTTTTATTCTTCTAATCCCCGACGATGAAGATTCTTCTTTTGCGATTTTGAATTTTCCAATTTCAGAAGTATTTTTAACGTGCGGACCTGCGCAAATTTCTTTTGAAAAATCTGAAATTGTATAAACTGAAACTATCTCTCCATATTTTTCATCAAAAATTCCACCTGCACCTTTCTTTTTTGCTTCTTGCGGAGACATTTCTTCTCTTATGACTTTGCAGGATTTATGAATTTCTCCATTTACCAAGTCTTCAATTTTTTTTATTTCTTCATCTGTTAATTTCCTATCAAAATTAAAATCCAATCTTAATCTTTCTGGAGTTATGTTGCTTCCTTTTTGAATTATATTTTTATCTTTGAGAACAATTCTCAATGCAGCTAAAAGCAAATGTGAAGTGGTATGAAGTCTTGTTGTTTTTTCTGAATTATCCGCAAGTCCTGATTTGAATTTTCCCTGAGTTGCTGTTCGTGAAAGCTCCTGATGG
>Ga0334722_10006401_pt1 | contig 11668 bp, 11 predicted proteins | sample C3_bottom_MG_FD_207210 | JGI IMG/M metagenome (GOLD analysis project Ga0334722, IMG submission 207210) | Sediment microbial communities from Yellowstone Lake, YNP, Wyoming, USA - C3_bottom | ecosystem: Environmental > Aquatic > Freshwater > Lake > Sediment | place: USA: Wyoming | collected...
CCAACCGAGGATCGTGTCGAACGGCCCGGAGGGCTCGGGCGTGATCACGGGAACCGCGCCCACCACGACCTCACCGGTCGTGCCGTTGATCGAGATGACCTCGCCCTCGCGCACGACGGTACCGGTGCCGACGCGGAACTGCTTTTCCGCAACGTCGATCTGGATCTCGTTGGCGCCGCACACCGCCGGCGTGCCCATGCCCCGGGCCACCACCGCCGCGTGGCTGACCAGCCCGCCACGTGACGTGAGGATCCCCTCCGCGGCGATCATCCCGTGCAGGTCGTCGGGCGACGTCTCGGGACGCACGAGGATCACGCGCTCGCCGGCCTCGTGGTGGGCTTCGGCGTCATCGGCCGTGAAGTACACGCCGCCGACCGCGGCGCCCGGCGACGCGTTGAGCCCCTTGGCGATCGCCGTGTACTTGGCGCTCGGGTCGAACTGAGGATGGAGCATCTGGTCGAGTTGCGCCGGCTGCACGCGCAACACCGCTTCGCGCTTGTCGATCAACCCGTCGGAGTGCATCTCGACGGCCATCCGCAAAGCGGCTGCCGCGGTGCGCTTGCCCACGCGCGTCTGCAGGAGGAAGAGGCGGCCCTGCTCGATCGTGAACTCGATGTCGCACATGTCGCGGTAGTGCGCTTCGAGCTTGGCCATCGCGGCGAGGAGCTCACGGTGACAGTCGGGGAACACGTTGGCCATCGCGTCGAGGTGTTCGGTGGTACGGATGCCGGCCACCACGTCTTCGCCTTGCGCATTGACCAGAAACTCGCCGTACAGCGCCTTTTCGCCGGTGGCCGGATTGCGGGTGAAGGCGACGCCGGTAGCGGAGGTTTCGCCCATGTTGCCGAACACCATGGCCTGGATATTGACCGCCGTGCCCCAATCCTCGGGGATATTGTTGAGCTTGCGGTAGGTGACGGCGCGGGCCGACATCCAGGATCGGAACACGGCGCCGATCGCTCCCCAGAGCTGCTCGTTGACATCCTGCGGGAAAGGCTTGCCGGTGTGCTCCTCGACCAGCGCCTTGTAGCGGCCGATTATTCCCAGCCATTCATCGGCGGTGACCTGGGTATCGAGGGAATAGCCTCTCTCTTCCTTGAAGCCGCCGAGGATATCCTCGAATTCGGCGTGATCGACGCCCAGCACCACGCCGGAATACATGGTGATGAAGCGGCGGTAGCTGTCATAGGCGAAGCGGCGGTCGCCGGAGCGGGCGGCGAGTCCTTCGATGGTTTGATCGTTGAGGCCGAGATTGAGGACCGTGTCCATCATGCCGGGCATGGAGGCGCGGGCGCCCGAGCGTACGGAAACGAGCAGCGGCTTCGCCCGGTTGCCGAATTCGGCCCCCACCTGGCGGCCCACTTCGGCCAGGGCGGCTTCGACCTCGCCGGTCAATCCGTCCGGATACTGACGATTGCCGCGGGAATAGGCGGTGCACACTTCCGTGGTGATGGTGAAGCCGGGCGGCACGGGGAGGCCGAGATTGGCCATCTCGGCCAGATTGGCGCCCTTGCCGCCGAGCAGGCCCTTCATTTCGGCGCGGCCTTCGGCCTTGCCCGCTCCGAAGCGATAGACGCGCTTATCCGCCATGCCCGAACTCCCGCGATGTTGCGACGCAACAAACATGCCGTGAGGGCGCGGTCAAGTGGCGAAGGCGGGCCCGCGGCGCCGGCCCATGAGCAGCCGCAGGGCGATCGCCAGATTGAGCAGGTTCCAGGCGATGCCATTGAGGAAGGCGGCCTGGTAGGAGCCGGTCCAGTCGTAGATTTCGCCCGACAGCCAGCCGCCCAGCGCCATGCCGAAAACCGTGGCGGTGAGCACCAGGCTGATGCGGCGGCCGGCCTCGCGGGCCGGAAAATAATCGCGCACGATCATGGCGTAGCTCGGCACGATGCCGCCCTGGGCCAGGCCGAACAGGGCGGAAACGACATAGAGGGAGGCGAGCCCGTCGAAGGGAATATAGAAAAGCAGCGCCAGGCCCTGCAGCGCCGAACCGGCAATGAGCGTGCCGAGCCCGCCGATGCGGTCGGCGATGAGACCGGAAGCGAGCCGGCTCGCCACGCCGAAGCCCAGCATCAGCGCCAGCATCTCGGCACCCCGTGCCGGTCCGTAACCGAGATCGGCGCAATAGGCGACGATGTGGACTTGCGGCATCGACATGGCGACACAGCAGGCAAGGCCGGCGACGACCAGCATGGGCTGCAGGAAGCGCGGCCTGGGCAGCAGGCCCTTCTGGCCCGCGCCGCCGCTGGCCGGGCTGGCGCTGTCGACGAAATGCGGGCGGCGACGCAGGAACTGCGCCAGCGGCAGCATGATTGCGGTGCAGATGAGGCCGAGCGCCACATAGGTGGCGCGCCAGCCATGGGCTTCGATGGCGCTTTGCAGAAACGGCGGCCAGACGGCGCCGGCGATGTAATTGCCGCTGGCCGCGATGGCGATGGCGATGCCGCGCCGCTTCAGGAACCACTGCGACACGTCGGCGACCAGGGGGCCGAAGGTCGCGGCGCTGCCGAGCATGCCCACCAGCACGGCCTGCACCGCGAGAAGCTGCCAATAGGATTGCGACAGGGCGCCGAGGATAAAGCCGGCGCCGAGGCCCACGGCGCTGATCGACACCGGCACGATGATGCCGAAGCGGTCGGCGAGGCGGCCCATGACGAGGCCGCCGGCGGCGAAGCCGACGAATGTGACCGTATAGGGCAGCGAGGCGCCGGCCCGGTCGATGCCGAATTCGGCCTGGATGGTCGGGATCACCACCACCGCGCACCACAGGCCGATGCCGCCGACAATGGCGAGTGCCAGCGACACGGCGAGGCGGAACCAGGCATAACGGCTATCGGGTGTGTGGGCGGCGGTCATTCGAATGCGGAATCCTCGACCAACACGTCCCTCCTTGGGTGGGAAGGGAGAATGGTTTGTCCCGGCATCATTTTGCTTCCGCTCCGGGCACTTCATAGCGCGCCCAGCGCGGTCTTATGACCCGTGTCGCCGCACCGGCCGTGAGCAGCGGCTCCTTCGCCTCGGCCAGCCGGTCGAGCCGGATGAGCGCCAGCGCATCGCGGCCCTCGCACGACAGCAGCGTTCCCACCAACTTGCCGCCGGACAAGATCTCGCTGCCCTTCGGCGCGGCGACGTCGAGACGCACCGGCAGAATGCGGCTCCGCGCCGTCCCCCGGTGCTCCATGCGCGAGACCACTTCCTGGCCCACATAGCAGCCCTTGCTGAAACTCACCGCCCCCAACTGATCGAGATTGGCCTCATGCGGAAAAAACTCGCCCGAGCCCAGATCGGCGTCCGTGTCGGCAAGCCCAAGCCGGATGCGCAAACCATGATAACCGGAAGCTTCGGGCAGGGTGCCCCTGGCCGCAATCACCCGCCAGCCCATGGCCCCATCGCGCGGATCGGCATAGGCGGGGCCCATGGCGGGCTTGTCTGGCGCAACCCCCACCTCGCGGTCGGCAAGATCGGTGATCGTCACCTTGGCCCGGAGCTTGTAGAAGCCAAGCCGCTTGACGAGCTCCGCCCTCTGCGAGAGGGCGCAATCGACCAGAAAGCCCTCGCCATCCCTGACGACAAAAAAATCGAACAGCATTTTGCCCTGCGGCGTCAGCAGCGCCGCATAGGTGGCCTCTCCCGCCTTGAGCCCCTCGATACCGGCGGTCAGCAGATTATGCAGGAAATGCGCCGCTTCCGGCCCGTCGATCCGAAAGGTCGACCGCTCCGGCAGAAGGCCCGGGGAAAATGATTGTTCTGGCATTGCTGTTGCTTCGTTTCCCCTCCCCATTTACGTAGGAGGGCGGCTACAATCAAGGAAACCCTATGCCATCGACCGCCGATCTGATCCTCAAGGGCGGCACCGTCGTCAACCATGACGGGGTTGGCCTCCGCGACGTGGCGATCCGCGGCGGCCGCATTGCCGGGCTAGGCAGCTTCGCCGCCTCGCAAGGAGGCGAGGTGATCGACTGCCGCGGCCTTCACATATTGCCGGGCGTCATCGACACCCAGGTGCATCTGCGCGAGCCTGGTGCTGAGCACAAGGAGGACCTCGCGACCGGCGGCCGCGCCGCGGTGATGGGCGGCGTCACCGCCGTCTTCGAGATGCCCAATACCAAGCCCCTGACGGTGACGGCCGAGGCGCTCGCCGATAAGGTGCGCCGCGCCAGCAACCGCATGTATTGCGATTTCGCCTTCTTCATCGGCGGCACAAGGGAGAATGCCGGCGATCTGGGCGAACTTGAGCGGCTGCCCGGCTGCGCCGGCACCAAGGTCTTCATGGGCTCGTCGACGGGCGAGCTTCTGGTCGAGAACGACGACGGCGTCGCCTCGATCCTCGCCAACATCACCCGCCGCGCCGCCTTCCACAGCGAGGACGAATATCGGCTACGCGCCCGCAAGAGCGAACAGCGCGAAGGCGATCCCGCAAGCCATCCCGTCTGGCGCGACCCGGAAGCCGCCCGCCTATGCACCGAGCGCCTGCTCAGGCTGGCGCGCCAGGCCGGAAAGCGCATCCACGTGCTGCATGTGTCGACCGCCGAGGAAATGCCGCTGCTCGCCGCCAACAAGGATATCGCCACTGTCGAGGTGACGCCGCAGCATTTGACGCTGTCGGCCGACGATTACGCCCGCCTGGGCACGCTCCTGCAGATGAACCCGCCGGTGCGCGAGGCCCTCCACCGCGAGGCCCTGTGGCGCGCCCTGCAATCGGGCATCGTCGATGTGCTGGGCTCCGACCATGCGCCCCACACGCTGGAGGAAAAAGCCAAGCCCTATCCCCATTCGCCCTCCGGCATGCCGGGCGTGCAGACGCTGGTGCCGGTCATGCTCGACTGGGTCGCCAAGGGCCGCCTGTCGATCGAACGTTTCGTCGATCTCACCTCGCACGGCCCTTCGCGCATTTTCGGCATTGCCGGCAAGGGCCGCATCGCCGAGGGTTACGACGCCGATCTCACCATTGTCGATCTCGCCCGCCGCCGCGAAGTGACCGACGGCTGGATCGAAAGCCGCTGCCAATGGACGCCCTATCGCGGCATGACGATCACCGGCTGGCCCGCCGGCACCATCGTGCGCGGCCGCCGCGTCATGTGGGACGGCGAGATTATCGGCGAGGCCGCAGGCCAGCCCGTCCGCTTCACCGAAACTTTGTGAGAGAGAAACCATGCCCGCCACATTCCGCGCCATCCTGATCAGCAAGACCGATACCGGCCAGAAACTCGACTTCGTCACGCTCGGCGAAGCCGATCTGATGCCCGGCGATGTCACCGTCGCGGTCAGCCATTCCTCGGTCAATTACAAGGACGGGCTGGCGGTCACCGGCAAGGGCCCGATCATCCGCAAGTTCCCGCTCATCCCCGGCATCGATTTCGCCGGCACGGTGACGAGCTCGACCCATCCCAAGTGGAAGACGGGCGATAAGGTGGTGCTCAATGGCTGGGGCGTAGGCGAGCAGCACCATGGCGGCTTTTCCGAAGTGGCCCGCGTCTCCGGCGACTGGCTGGTGCCGGTGCCGCAAGGCTGGAGCTGCGCGGATACCATGGCGGTGGGCGTCGCCGGTTATACCTCGATGCTGTGCGTCATGGCGCTGGAAGAGCAGGGGGTGAAACCGGCAGACGGCGACATTCTCGTGACCGGAGCGGCGGGCGGCGTTGGCACCGTTGCCATCGCCATCCTCGCCAAGCTTGGCTACCGCGTCGTGGCTTCGACCGGGCGTATCTCGGAAGAAGCATTCCTCAAGGGCCTCGGCGCCGCCGCGGTCATTGATCGCAATGAATTCAGCGGCCCGGTCAAGCCGCTGGCCAAATCGCGCTGGGCCGGGGCCATCGATTCGGTGGGCTCGGTAACGCTCGCCCATGTCATCTCGCAGATGAATCCGGAAAGCACGGTAGCCGCCTGTGGCCTGGCCCAAGGCATGGACCTGCCCACCTCGGTGGCGCCTTTCATCCTGCGCGGCGTGAAACTCGTTGGTATAAATTCGGTGACGACGCCCATCCCACGCCGCCTCGAGGCTTGGCGCCGCATCGCCCGCGATCTCGATCTCGGAAGACTTAAGGCGCTCACAACCCATGTGAAACTCGACGACGTGCCGCGCATCGCCGCCGATATCGTCGCCGGAAAAGTCCGCGGCCGCGTCGTCGTCGACATCCGCTAGCGATGTGTTCCCAACTGCTATCAACTTGGCCGGTGCGGCTATATTTTCCCTCTCCCCGTGGGGGAGAAGGAAATTTCTGCCAAGGACGGCCCGCTGTAAATCCAAACGGCTCCGGCCCATGGACGTGAGTCTCGTCTTGATCGGCATTGCCATCGGCTTGGCGGTTGCGGCACCGCTTGGGCCGGTCAATCTTCTGGTGATCCGCACCGCGCTCAACCGGGGCATGACGGGCGGCCTGATCGCCGGATCGGGCGCCGTTCTTGCCGATTCCAGCTTTGCCGCCATCGCCGCCTTTGGCATCAGCGCCGTCGAGCACGCTATTGCCGCTTACGCCGTTCCCCTGCAATTGCTGGGCGGCCTGCTGCTTGTGGTCATCGGCATCCGTACCGCCCGCGCCCATGTCGCGTCGTTGAATTCGGCCACACCCGAAGTCTCGCCCGGGCGCACGGCCGTTACCACCCTGACGCTCACTCTCGTCAATCCCGGCTCGCTCATGGGCTTCCTCGCCATATTCGGCGCCATGGGTGCCGCGCTGCAACTGGGGCTCGCGCCCCATCGCCCGGCGCTGGCGGTCGCGGGCGTCGCCATCGGCGGCTCGCTGTGGTGGTTCTTCGTCGCCGCGACCGCCCATCATCTCAAATCGCGGCTGACACCGGCAACGCTCGACCGCATCAATCGCTGGGCCGGCGTGCTGATCGCCGCCTTCGGCTTTGTCCTGCTGTTGGAATTGGCCGCCTGATTACTGGCGGGTCTTGCCGACGGTGAATTCGCCGGCCCTGATGCGCTCCGGCAGTCTGGCGCACATCACCGCCACCGGCTCCTCGCCATAGCTGGCGATCATGTCGGAGAGGGCGGCGAAAATCGCCGCGGTGGCGATGCAGTCGGGATCGAGCCCGTCATAGACCGCCTCTTCCCAGGCATCGAGAATATAGCGCAGCGCCACATGCTTGGCCTCGTTCGCCAGCGCGGTCGGCATGGGTCGGGCGGAAAATTTTTGCATCTTGTCCAAGCTTGCAGTCCGGCGTTCCCGAGCCTGTCCCGCCAAAGTGCCCGCACTTTGGCGACTAGAACCGGCTCGCACTCGTTAAAGGCCGCCGATGACTGTCCCCCGTCATGGCATCCCACGGCGTTTACCTTAGCAAACGCCGCCGCTCCGGCGACTCGTTCCTTAAACGAAGGTTAACGCGATAGATCGAATTGTTATCAAAGATTTAGCAGCGTCCTGGCGCGGCCGATCGCGTCCTTCACGTGCGGCGCGAAGGCCAACCCCGGCATTTCCGCGGGGCTTACCCAGCGCGCCGCCATCGCATCGCCGGCCGCCACCGCCTCGCCGCTCGCCCAGAGCCCGGCATAGCAGGCGATGGCATAATGCAGCGTCACCGCCCCCGCCGCGTCGCGCCGGATGATGTCATAGAGCCCCACGAGCTGCGCCAGATCGGCGGCAATCCCCGTCTCTTCGCCAAGCTCGCGCTGGGCGGCCTCAAGCGCCGTCTCGCCCGGCTCCACATGGCCGCCGGGCAGGCTCCAGATGCCGCGGCCGGGCTCCTTGCCGCGCTGCACGATCAGCACCCGCCCGTCGCGGAACACGCAGGCCGAGGCGCCGAGCCGGGGCAATTGTTGTGCAGCCGTCATCGAGCTAGGCTTCCTCCATGTGCGGGCTTTATAGCTTCAGAAAAACCTCCGAGGAAACCCGGGGTCTCCTCGATTTTCTGGAGCGGCCGGAATTTCCCCCGCGCCAATATGTGGCGCCGGGCGGCCCCATTGCCATCGTCCGCGCCGAAAAGGGCGAGCGCCATTTCGTCCTTGTGCGCTGGGGCCTCATTCCCTCCTGGGTCAAGGAGATAAAGCCCAGCAAGCCGCTGATCAATGCCCGCGCCGAGAGCGTGCTTGAAAAGCCCTCCTTCCGCCATGCCATGAAGCGCCGCCGCTGCCTCATCCCCGCCGACGGCTTCTATGAATGGCAGGGCGATGTGCCGGGCAGGAAACAGCCCTGGTTCATCCATAGGCCCGATGACGGCCTCTTCGCCTTCGCCGGCCTGTGGGAACATTGGATGGGCGCCGACGGCTCGGAGATCGAGACCGCCGCCATTGTCACCTGCGCGCCGAACCAAACCATTGCCTGCATCTACAATCGCATGCCGGTGGTCATTCAGCCCGCCGATTATGCCCGCTGGCTCGATGTCGAGAATGTCGAACCCCTGGCCGCCGCCTCGCTTCTCAAGCCCGTGCCCGAGGATTTCTTCATCGCCGAGCCCACCCGAATCGAACGCGCCGCGCCTGCGTCGAAACCCAAGGAGGAAAGACCCGCCGCCCAGATGAAGCTCATTTGAAGCGGGGATTGCCGGTTCAATTCCTCACCCGATCTTCCGCCCCATGCACAGCACCGGATTGATCTCGTAACCGAGCTTCTCGTAGAAGCCGCGCACCGCCTCGTTTTCGGCCCGCACCAGCAGATTGATCTTCCACACGCCGCGCTGGGTGAGCCAGGCCTCGGCGGCCCGCACCGCCGCCTTGCCAAGGCCCCGGCCGCGATGGTCGGGTGCCACCGCCACATAATAGAGCATGCCGCGATGGCCGTCGTGGCCCACCATTATCGAAGCGGCAATCGCGCCTTCGATTTCGCCGACAAGAATCGTCGAAGTCTGGCCGGCGCGGGCGAAGGCGATGTCCTTGTGCGGATCGTTCCAGGCCCGCGTCAACTCGCAAGCCCGCCAGAGCCCGATGACCGCCTCGACATCGGCATCGGCGATTGAGCGGAAGGCGATCAATCGGGCAGCACCTTGCCGGGATTGAGAATGCCGTTGGGATCGAACAGCCGCTTCACATCCTGCATCATCTGCAATTCCACCGGCGATTTGATCTCGCGCATGTGCTGGCGCTTGAGCTGGCCGATGCCGTGTTCGGCGCTGATCGAGCCGCCATGTTTGAGCACCACGGCGAACACCGCCTCGTTCATCTCGCGCCATGTGTCGAGATAGGCCTGCTTGTCCATCCCCACCGGTTGCGTCACGTTGAAATGCAGATTGCCGTCGCCCATGTGGCCGAAGGCCATGACCCGGGCATCGCCCATGAAGCCATGAACCGCCGCCGCCGCCTCGGCGATGAACTGCGGCAGCCGCGACACCGGCACCGAAACGTCGTGCTTGATCGAGCCGCCCTCGAATTTCTGCGATTCCGGCATCAACTCGCGGATCGCCCACAATTCGCGGCGCTGCCCGTCCGATTGCGCCACCGTCGCATCGCTCGCCAGCCCGCGCGCCATGGCCTCTTCCAGGATGCGCAGGAAACAACCCTCCGGCGGATCGGCCAGTTCGGCCAGCACATACCAGGGCGAAGCCTGGCCAAGCGGATTGCGCACCCCCATGTGCTTCACCGTGAACTCCATGCCGATGGCCGGCAGCAGCTCGCAGGCGACAACCCGGTTGCCGCTCATCTCGCGCGCCAGCCCCAGCAGATCGACCGCCGCTTGCGGATCGGGCACCGCCACGAAAGCCGTCTCATGCGATTTGGGCTTTGGATAGAGCTTCAGCACCGCGCCGGTGATGATGCCCAGCGTTCCTTCCGCGCCGATGAACAGGTTCTTGAGATCGTAGCCGGTATTATCCTTGCGCAGCCGCCGCAATCCGTTCCACACCCGCCCGTCCGCCAGCACCACTTCCAGCCCGAGGCAGAGATCGCGGGCATTGCCATAGGCCAGCACATTGAGCCCGCCGGCATTGGTCGAAAGATTGCCGCCGATGCGGCAGGAGCCTTCCGAGGCGAGACTCAGGGGAAACAGCCGTTCCACCGCGTCGGCCGCCTCCTGCACCGACTTGAGCGTGACACCCGCCTCGACCGTCATCGTATCGTTGGCCGCGTCCACCTCGACGATGCGGGTCATGCGGTCGAGCGACAGCACCACCTCGTGTCCCGACTCATGCGGAATTTGCCCGCCCACCAGCCCGGTATTGCCCGATTGCGGCACGATTGCCGTGCGCGTCTGGTTGGCGATTGCCAGAATGCGCGAGACTTGATCGGTCGAGGCGGGCCGCAGCACCATGGGCGACTTGCCGTGCCACAGGTCGCGCCACTCATGCATGTATCCGTCCATCTCCGCGGGCGAGCGGATCGCATATTTCTCGCCGACGATGCCTGCGAGCCGCGACAGCGTTTCCGCCGATGGCTTGATGGTCATTGAGCCTCTCTCGGCGCCGCCGCCCGCTTGAGCCGGTCGTTGATCGCATCGCCGAGGCCGTGATGCGGAACGGGAGCGACGGCGATTTTCGCGGCTCCCGTCGCATCGATATCGTGCAGCAACCGGAACAGATTGGCCGCCGCCTCCACCACATCTCCTTGGCGCGAAAGATTATAGGGCCCGAAGTCGCGGCCCCCGAAACCCAGATAGACCTCGCCGTTGCGCGGGGCCTCGGCATGCAGTCGAAGTTCCGCATGCGGAGCATAATGGCTGGCCAATTGCCCCGGCGCATGCGGCCGCGCCGCATGGGTCTCGACCGCGACGGGCGCGCCGATCGCCGCTTCGATCTTGTCGCGCGCCACCCCGCCCGGCCGCAGGATCGTCGGTCGTTCGCCGAGGAAACTAACGACCGTCGACTCGACCCCCACCCTGCAGCGCCCGCCATCCAGAACGATCGCCACCTTGTTGCCCAGTCCCCGGCGCACATGCTCCGCCGCCGTCGGGCTCACCCGGCCGGAAGGATTGGCGCTCGGCGCTACCACGGGCCGGTCCACCGCCCGCAACAATTCCAGCGCCATGGGATGGTCCGGCACCCTGAGCGCGATGCTGGGAAGTCCGGCCGAGGCCAGCAGCGATACCGGGCAATCCCCGGCCCGCTTCACCACGATGGTCAAAGGCCCCGGCCAGAAGGCCTTGGCCAGCCGCCTCGCCTCCCCGGAAAAATCCCCCAGCCGGAAGGCGGCTTCCGCCTCCGCCACATGCACGATCAGCGGATTGAAGGCGGGCCTGCCCTTGACCACGAAGACCGAGGCCACCGCCCGGTCGTCGGTTGCGTCGGCGCCGAGGCCGTAAACGGTCTCGGTCGGAAAGGCCACGAGTTCGCCACGCTTCAGCGCATCGGCGGCGGCGGCGATATCGTTTGCGGACGTCATTCAGGCCGCTCTATAGCAGGCGGCGGATTTTCCAGCTACCACAAGCCCATGCGCACATTGCTTTACACCCATCCGGCCTCGCTCGCCCATGTGACACCCGACGGCCATCCCGAGCGCGTCGATCGCATCAAGGCGATAGCCAGAACCCTGGAAGCGCCCGCCTTCGATGCCCTGATCCGCCGCGAGGCGCCGCTGGGCCGCGACGAAGATGTCCTGCTGGCCCATTCCCCCGCCCATCTGGCCCGCATCCGCGCCGTAGCGCCCGGCGAAGATTTTGCGTTTCTCGATCCCGACACCGCCATGTCGCCCGGCACGCTGGAAGCGGCCTTGCGCGCCGTCGGTGCCGCCTGCGCCGCCGTCGATGCGGTCTTCGCCGGCGAAGCCGACAATGCCTTCTGCGCCCTGCGTCCGCCCGGC
>Ga0334722_10006402_pt1 | contig 11667 bp, 2 predicted proteins | sample C3_bottom_MG_FD_207210 | JGI IMG/M metagenome (GOLD analysis project Ga0334722, IMG submission 207210) | Sediment microbial communities from Yellowstone Lake, YNP, Wyoming, USA - C3_bottom | ecosystem: Environmental > Aquatic > Freshwater > Lake > Sediment | place: USA: Wyoming | collected...
AGATACAAGGCGCGGGGTGTGTTTTGCGAGTGAGGCCATACCTATGGTATGCCGAACGAGCAAAACCGCCACGCAATTCAGTTCAATCCCCGCTGGTGTCGGACGGGGACGCAGTAGATCGGACTTTTTGCGACGCCATCAACTAAAAGTATTCCGCAAATCCTGTGGCAGGGAGTTCCTTTGTCGAAACATTAAAAAGTTCTTCTGAATCCATCGCATTATCTGGTAGGCGACCTGCCATAATTTCACAAAAGCTTTTCCTTTCTTTTGGCTCAATTTTGATGGAGGAAATACTTGTTTCCTTCGCTACAAAAATGTGTTTCGAACCGGAAATTGTAATTTCGGTCCCTTCGTCTAATGGTTTTTCATTCATTATTGCTGCCTTGTAATCTACAAATACAGGTTCCTCACCAAGTTGTATTTGCAGAAGTGAGTTTTTTGTAAGAAATATCTGTTCCCCATTTTGTGAAATCCGCCATCCATTTCCTTCAGGAGATACCTGGACCAGCTGGTTTCCTAACGCTCTAAGCGGCATGGAAATCCCTTGTAGGCTTAGGTTGCGAATAAAACCGTTTTGATTGATTTCTTCCTGCCCATTGGCTACAAAAGCCGCAGCTTTTTTACGGAAGGCGGCTTTTTGGTAATGGCTTTTGTAATGAAAGGAACAATAATTTACCGCTAATCTCAGCCCTTGTTGAAAAACAAAGTTGATAATTTCTAGTGCCGTTAATTCCGATTCCAGAACCGTGACTTTTGGGCCATGTAAAAAAGTATAATTGCGATTGAAGAGATTTTTAAAATTATAGGGCGTAAGCCGCATCTGATGCAGGTTGAGATAATTTACGCCAAGGCTGTCGAGTTCGAGAGCCATGTTTTTTAACTGTGGGATGTCTTCAGGGATTGCAGGTATTTCAACGGTTACGTTTGGGATTTTCCCCAAGGCAAGTTTCAAATTTTTGGTGTTATACTCTGTGGCAGTAAGGTCGAAACGGATTTCATCCAAGCCGGTTTCGGCTAATGTTATTGCTTTTTCTTCAGTTAAAAGTGTTCCGTTGGTGTACATCCAAACATAAACCGAATCACCTAACTCTTTTTTTATTTTTGATAAAAATTCAATGGTAGTACCAAAAGTAAGCAACGGCTCTCCGCCACTTAGCCCAACACCCTTAAATCCGAATCTTTTAAGGTATTCGATATAATTTTCAGGCTTGTTGAAAGTAATCCCCTGGGTTTCAGGAATTGATGTATCTACCTGGGACGTCGGACAATAAAAACACTGGCAGTTGCAGCGGTTATTCACGAAAAGGCACGACCAATGACCTTCTCCACAAAGCCTGCACCCCGGAGAAACGGCGTGGGCAAATGGTTTTGTGCCATTACAAAGGTAACCGGCCTTGCCTTCGATTGCGGCGATAAGACGAGAGCGTTCTTCATTGGCCTCGATCAACCGGTAATACGATGGTTTTTTTAATTGATCGTAGTACATGCCATATTCTTTCTGATTTTCTGCAATTTGTTTTTTCTGATAGTTTATGAGTGCTTTCATGCCTGTCCTTGTAAAGTATGATGATAGGAATAGTCTCGCGATGATCCTGCCTGATGACCAGGTCATAGAATCACATCTAATTCACCTTCCGGATGTTTTTTACACCACTCATCGATTCTTCTTGGTCTCCCATTCTGACCACTACACGATGTTTTACCAGTTCATTCTCCAGGGGGATTACCCCACCAATCAAGCGCTGACCATCCATCTCCACCCAGGCGACCCCGCGCTCGCAGTGATTTGGATTCTCTACCTGAATCGCATAGATCGTTTCACCGTGCTTATAGCGGAGAGTGAAGCCTTTCCACTCAGCAGGGATGACAGGATTTACCGACATCTGCCCGCCCTGGACATGTAACCCCAGCACCTCTTCAATCCAGGCCCGATACATCCAGGCCGCCGAACCGGTATACCAGGACCAACCTCCCTGCCCAACCCGGTCTGGCAGGCGGTAGACGTCTGCCGCAACCACATAAGGTTCGACACCATAGCTCCATGCCGCAGCCGCATCGCGGGCATGCTCGATCGGATTGAGCATACGCAAGAGCTGCACCGCTCGTCCACCATCCCCCTTGCGGGCCATGGCCATAGCCATCCACAGAGCAGCGTGGGTGTACTGGCCGCCGTTCTCCCGCACCCCTGGGGGGTACCCCTTAATGTAGCCGGGCGAGGGTACTGCTTTGTCGAAGGGAGGGGTAAAGAGCAGCACCAGACCTTCCTCCTGGCGGACGAGATGGCGCCAGGCAGACTCGAGTGCCTGCTCCGCGCGGACAGGATCGGCAGCGCTTGACAGCCACGCCCAGGATTGGGGCAGGGAGTCGATCCTCGCCTCGGTGTTGGCTGTCGAGCCAAGCGGGGTGCCATCATCGAATGTCCCCCGTCGGTACCACTCCCCATCCCAACCGGCCTCTTCCACCCGTTTGATCAGGGCGGATCTCTCTTCTTGATAGGTTTGACTCAGCCCAGGTTGGAGCACGAGGCTCGACATTTCAGCCATACCCTGCAAGAGATCGCACAGAAACCAGGCAAGCCAGACGCTCTCCCCTTTCCCACCTGCTCCCACCAGGTTCATGCCGTCGTTCCAATCCCCCGTCCCGATCAGGGGTAGGCCATGAGGCCCGGCCGTCAACCCACGGCTGACAGCCCGCCGGCAGTGTTCAAAGAGCGTGGCCCGTTCAAAGCTTACCTCCGGCGTGGAGAACACCTCGTGCTGATCGTCAGCCAAGGGGGGGGCGTTGAGAAAGGTGATCTCAGCCTGCAGGATCTCTACATCACCCGTCGTCCGGACGTAGTGTGCGACTACATAGGGGAGCCAGAGCAGGTCGTCGGAGATACGCGAGCGGATGCCGGCGCCGGCAGGCTCATGCCACCAATGCTGGACATCTCCCTCCTTGAACTGACGACTGGCGGCCAGCAGAATCTGCTCACGCGCCAGCTCCGGCCTTGAGTAGAGAAAGGCCATGACATCCTGCAACTGATCGCGAAAACCGAAGGCCCCGCCCGACTGGTAAAAGGCGGAGCGCCCCCAGATGCGGCAACTCAAGGACTGGTACTGTAGCCAGCGATTGATCAGAAGATCGGCGGCCAGCTCCGGGGTCTGCACTTCAATGGCACCGAGCAGCGCATCCCACCAGGCCCTGGTCCGATCAAAGGCGTTTTCAAAGGCCAGATCCTCCCGAAAGCTCTGCACCAGAGCCCGGGCCTCGGCCACCGACGCCGATTGTCCCAACATACAGGTGATATCGCGCTCTTCGCCCGGCTCCATTTCCAGGGTGACCCGGAGTGCCGCGCAGGGGTCAAGCCCGGCCCCGGTCCGCAGGGATAGCCTGGTCAGTTCCATGGCCAGAGGGTTGGCGAGGGTTCGGTTGCGGCCGATGAAGGCCTTACGGTCGCCGCCGTAAGAGTCGGTCAGGGGAGTGATCGTCGCAAAGGCGACCCGCTCGCCGTATTCGGGGTGGTAGTGGTTATGCGCAAACATGGCCTGGGCCAGGTCATCCCAGTGCGTCATGACGTGCATCTGGGAGGTCTCGCGGTTTTCGCCAAGGGTCAACTCCACATAGTAGGTTACCGAGAGCTTGCGTCTTCTGGAGGAGGAATTCGTGAGTCGCAGCCGCTGCAGTTTTAGCGGCTGGCCGCCGCTATCATCCACGGGCACGAAAACGGTCAGCTCCTGTTCAATGCCGTTACTGTTATGCTCGAACACCGTATAGCCCGCCCCGTGCCTAGCCCGGTAGGCGGTCTCCTCACGGATCGGCATGGCGGTCGGCGACCAGAAGTGGACGCTCTCCTCGTCGCGGATATAGAGCGCCTCAGACGCCGGATCCAGCACCGGATCGTTCGACCAGGCAGTCAGACGGTTGCGCTGGCTATTGCCATACCAGGTGAAACCGGATCCGGTTTCGCTGACCATGGTGCCAAAGGTCGGGTTGGCGATAACATTCACCCAAGGTGCCGGGGTGTTGGTGTTGGGGCCGAGATAGATCGCGTATTCTCGACCGCCCGGGGTAAAGCCGCCCAGGCTGTTAAAATAGTGCAGCTCCATGAATGGGAGCGGGGAAGAGGGCTCACGGGGGACGCGTTTTCGGGCAAGCGTTTCCAGGAGCTGGGGGACCTCCACCGGCACCCCCAACTGTTGGGAGAGTGTGCCGCGTGCCGCCACCAGCACCACGCTTGCCACGGACTTAAGGAGCCTGAGATCCTCTTCCGGGATCTGCCCCACACTTTTCAGGAAGATTGCGCCCGCCCGATCAGACGCGGCCGATTGAGGGTGGGCCTGGATCAACTGCTCCAGGCGTTCATGCAGTGGACGCTCATAACTCCCGGCCTCTTCGTTTAAAATCACCAGGTCGGTGGACAAGCCATGCAGCCGCCAATAGGTGTGGGCCAGAAGCATCTGGCGGACCAGGCCGATATCCCGCGCCACATCAATGGTAATCAGGACCAGAGGCAGGTCTCCCGAGATAGCGTAAGGCCATAATCCTGCTTGACCCTTGCGATTTTCCGCCAAACGTTCGACAGGGGCGCGCAAGAGGTGACTGGCAAACAACAGATGGCCCGCCAGTTGCTGGAAACGGCGGGCTTCGTCGGCTTGGATGTGCAGCACCTGCAACTGTTGCTGGGCCGAGCCCCAGGCGAAGTCCATGGCCCGCTCGATGGAGTGTTGGTCACTGTATTTATCCATCAGCAGCAAGACCTGCTCCCGAGTCGTTCCGGCAGCGAGCACCAGGGAGAGCTGGAGGCGCTGACCCGGCTCCAGGGTAAGGGTTCGCCGCAGGCTTAAGATAGGGTCCAGGACAAAGCCTTGGCTGTTGCCAAGTGCTTGCACCGCTCCCATGGGATTGGCAAGGGTCCGACCGCGGCCGATGAACCGTCCCCGGTCGCTTTCAAAATGGAAGTCCTGTTCGGATTCACTGGTCTCCCCGGAAGAATGGAGGGTCAGGCCATGAGCCACATACAGCGGCTGATCGTTTTCCCCTCGCGCTCGCCGGAAGGCGATAAGTACTTGCTGGGCAGGAATCGCTTCGGTCTGGATGAAGAGCTTGTTGAAGGCCGGGTGCTGGCGGTCGGCGTTATGGGGCGCCATGGAGAGCTCCACGTAACTTGTGAGGTTGAGATGACGGCCACGCTTGGTGCGATTGACCAAGGTAATCCGGCGAACCTCCACATCGTCCTCCGGCGAGACGATAACCTCTGTCTCCGAATAGATTCCGTGGTCGACGCGGCGAAATACCGCCCGGTCGAGGGTAAAGTCAACCGAATACCCCTCAACCTTGCCGTTGACCGGGTGATAGGTGGTGGACCATAGCAGATCCGGATCGGCCTCGTGGAGGTAGCAGAAGGTCCCCATCGCATCGCAAGTCTGATCGGACCGCCAACGGGTGAGTTCCTGTCCCCCCCACTGGCTATAGCCGCCACCGCTGTTGGTGACCATCAAGCCATAGCGGCCGTTACTGAGCAGGAGGGTCTTGGGGGTAGCGGTATGGGGGGTGGTAAAGGTGATTCCTGCCGGTGCGACCAGGTCACCCCCCACCAACTCAGGCTCGCTCGGCCGGGTCGAGATCAGATGCAGCGGCGGCAGGGTCGGAATGCGTTCCTGCAGCAGGGCTTCAAAGGCACGCACCCGCGAATCGCTATGGAAACGGCGCGGGAACGGATTGTCGTGCAGGAAGTTGGTCAAGGCCAGAAATGCCATCCCCTGATGATGGGCCATATAGGCCTCGATAATCACCCCGCGCTTGCCTTCCCGCTGCGGTTGCCGGCTGAAGTCCATGGCCTCGTAATAACCGTAATCGGCCAGCAGCCCCAACCCGGCTAGGTGTTTCAGGTTGCGCACGGTATCAACCGGCGCCACGTTCAGGGCAAGCATCGTGGCATAGGGGGCGATGACCAGTTGCTCCTCCAAACCGCGCTTTAAACCGAGAGTCGGCACCCCAAAGGCCTTGTACTGATAGGTCTTGTTCAGATCCAAATCGGCAAAGGCGGACTCGGAAATACCCCACGGCACACCACATAGACGGCCGTAAGCGATCTGGACCGTCACCGCTTCCCTGGCCGCCTTGTCGAGGAGCGAGTTGCCGTACGAGTGCTGGAACAAGAGCGGCATCAGGTATTCGAACATGGTCCCGGTCCAACTGAGCAGCACCCTCTGTCGCCCGATGGCGCCGTAAGGGCGGCTCAAGGAGAACCAGTGTTCCAAGGGGACGTCGCCGCGGGCAATGGCGACAAAACTGCCGAGCCGCGCCTCGCTGGCCAGGAGATCGTAACTGGAGATGTCCAGGCGGTCGGTTGAGACGTTGTAGCCGATTGCGAACAGCTTGCGCTTGGGGGCATAGAGAAATCGCATGTTCATCCCGGCTGTCAGTTCGCGGACGTTACCAATCAAGCGCTCCGTCAGCCCAAGGGTTTCGCCTGCCAACCACTGCGCCGTGGCCAAGGAGTCGATGACCCGGTCAAGCCAAGGGGTAAGTGAGGCATGGGCAGGGAGGGCATCCTCCCGAATCGTCCGCAGGACCCGGATCGACTCGATGCGGTCATGGGCTAGATCAAAGAGCGATGGCGCCAGGAACAGGTCGTGACGGACCGCAAGCAGGGCCGCTGGTCCCAACGGGGCCAACTCAGCCTCCGTCTTTTCGGCCAGGATTTCGATCCAGCTAAGATAGCGGTCGCTATTCTGAATCCAGGCCGCCACCTGTTGTTCCAGCTCGGCGAGCCAAGGCGCGGATTCTGCTGCTGCGTCAATAGTGCTGACTTTGATTTTAGTCTGCCGTTGCAGACGAAGAAGATCGATAACCCCGGGCGGCGGGGCATTCCACTCGGTCAAGAGTTGGTCCAAGGGGTGGAGATAAAGGCCGGTTTTTCCTTCTAAGGCTACGGCCTGATGGAGGAGTTCCCCGGTGTCGGCTAAACCGGCAAAGGCCATGCCATCAAGGAGTGGGGCGTGCACCAGTTCGTCCAGGCCTTGTTCCAACGCCCATAGGGCACCCAGCAGGTTGCCGCTGTCGACGGTGGAGACATATCGAGGTTCAAGCGGCACCAGGGTCCGGATATCGTACCAGTTCAGGAGATGTCCTTCATGGAGCTCCAGGCGACCAATGGTGGTCATGGTGTTGGTCAGCTTTTCGACGACCTGGTTAAGGGTCAGATAGCCGCAATCATGGGCACCGAGCGCGCTGTTCAGCCAGAGGCCAATGTTGGTCGGACTGGTTCGCATGGCCAGGCAATTCTGATGGGCAACCTGATAATTATCGGGCGGCAACCACGAGGTCTCCTCGCTGACAAAGGTTGAAAAATAGCGCCAGGTACGCCGGGCGATCTGGCGGAGGAAGCGACGGTCCGTTTCCGGCAGCGGTTGGGTGCGATGCTGCTCCACCGGGCGCAGGTTCAGGAATAAGCCGAGCAACGGTGAGAGAAACCACAAGACGAGCCAGGGAGCGGCCTGTGGAAGACTCTCCGGCTTGATCTGCCAGATCGCCCCGCCAACAAGAGCACTGAAGAGAGTTCCCAAAGCCAGGCGCGACACGAAGAGCGATTGGCTTTGGGTGGCGCTGCCATGGCTAGCCTGAGCGGTCCACTCCAAGAGCCCGCGCCGGGAGATCAGCCGACGGTAACAGACCCGGACGATAGCATCGATGGTCACCGTGGCCTGGTGCGGCAAGAGGGAGGCATCGGCCGCCGCCCGCAGCAGGTCGTGGAACAGCTTCGGCGGGGAGAAATACTTTAATCCCCTGCGGGTGGTCGCCATGGTAAAGGGCTGCGACAAGGGGTGAAAGAGCAGTTGCATGCCCACCACCACGGTAGCGATGCCGCCGATTCTTGGGGAGAGGCACCATGCGGCCAGCAGCAGGCTGAGGCTTGCGGTCGCCAACAGACTGCGGCGCAGGTTATCCAGTATCTTCCAACGGTTGAGCAGGGAGAGCGGGTTTGGCCCTCGCTTGCCAACAGCTTGGGGAACGCGCGGGAAAATCCAGTCCGCGATCTGCCAGTCGCCGCGAATCCAGCGATGGGTCCGGCTGCAGTAACTCTGGTACCCTGGCGGGAACTCATCGTAAAGCTCGATATCGCTGGCCAAGCCTACTCGGGCATGAGCCCCTTCGATCAGGTCGTGGCTCAACACCAACGCCTCGGGGAACCGTCCCGACAGCAGGCGGCTGAAGGCGCGCACGTCGTAAATTCCCTTGCCATGGTACGACCCTTCGCCGCTCAGGTCTTGATAGACATCGGAGACCGCCTGGGTATAAGGGTCGATGCCGATTGCATCGGCGAAGAGCCGGCTGAAGATCGAGGCGCTCGTGCTCGGCAGGGTAGGGCTCACCCGTGGCTGGATGATGCTGTAGGTTCCGGCCATGATCCTGCCTGCCGCATCGAAGCGAGGCTGATTCAAGGGGTGGGCCAGGGTCTCGACCATTCTGCGGGCCGCTGCATGTGGCAACTGGGTGTCGGTATCAAGCGTGATGATGAAGCGAACTTCCGTCAGCTGATCCGGGTCTCCCACGTAAACCAGGCCTTCGGCTGTCTCGGGTCGGGTGCCTTCGATGAGCCGGTTAAGCTCTTCAAGCTTACCCCGCTTGCGCTCCCAGCCGATGAACATCTGCTCGGATTCACTCCAGGTGCGCTGCCGATGAAAGAGGAAAAAACGGTCCCCGCCATGGCGTTGATTGAGCTCTGTCATGCTGGCGATGACGGTCTGGAGCAGGAGGCTGTCCCCGTCACTCGAAAGCGTGGGAGAGTCGGTGTAGTCGGTGAATAGGCTAAAAAACAGGTTTACTTCCTTGTTGGCCAGGTAGCGGATCTCCAGCTTCTCCACTTCGGCGCGGATCATCTCCGCGTTTACCAGCATCATCGGCACCACAACCAAGGTGCGGAAGGCATCGGGAATCCCTCTCTCCTCAAAATCCATTTTGGGCAAGGTCCGGGGCGGCAGCAGGCGGGTAGTCAGATAATTAACCACCTCGATGGCGAGCTGGCTGACAGGAATCAGCAAAAGCAGCAACAGGCCGAGACGGATAACTGGTGATGGCGCGTCTTGGCCAATGCCTGGGCTCAGGGAAAAGACGATGGACAGAAAAACGAACAGCGCTGAGAAGCCGCAGATCGAGAGGAGATAAACGGCGGCGTGGTGGCGATAGATCCAGGCCAAGGCGCGGTACCGGAAGGCCTCGCGACTGGCGAGAAGCCTTGTCAGTTCGGCCCGTCCCTCATTAACTAGCCAGGTGCCGACGTGGCTCTTCCGATCATCGGAGGTCGAAATTCGTTGGGCCTCCGTTGCCAGCTTGATGACGTACTGTGCGACCTGTTCTTCGGAGTGCGCGGAGCGGCGAGCGAGTTCTTCAATCGCCCGACGGCAATGGTCACGGGTGGCGAAATCCAATTGTGGATAGACCCCGGATGGATCACGGCGCAGCAATTTTTCTACCTGGCTAAGATCCTCGAAGACCTCGCGCCAGTCAAGCAGGGAGAGTTGGCGCAGGCTGGTGAAGGCATTGCCGCAAGACAACTGATCTCTCGTCTGGCGGTTCTGCTCGCGCAGATTGAGGTCGTGCAGCGGGTTTTTATGGGTGCGTTCAAGCCAGTTTTGGACCGACGACAAGGCCGCCACTTCGTCGTAGAGCAGGCCTACCAACTGCGCCCCGAAATATGGGCTGGGACTTGGCTCCGCTGCTGCCAGTTCCGCCAGAATCGCAAAGAGTTGATTGGCATCGCGACGATTGGCGGCAATCAGCCGATTGGCCCAAAAATCGGCCAACTGACGTTCCCGCAGGTCTGCGAGAATGGTGACGGCCAAGCTTTGGATACTTTCGATAAGTGCGATACGCAACATCTGGGGAATAGCCCAGAGCTCGCCTATCGTCAATGGGCTCACGGATTGATGTGCCTCGATAAACGCCAGAATATTCTCCCGATCCAGGCGCATTTCGTTATGGGAGACGAGATTCTTGGCTAGACCATAGATGCACGGCAGTCCCCGGTAAGGGGCAGAGGCCAGGGTGGGTAGCTGCTGGTAAAAACGACGGGGGAGGTTCAGCAGGACATCGCGAGCGTTCCCCTCCAGGATATATTCGTTATCAAGAATCCAATCGGCAGCCGGAGTGGCTTTCTGTTCCAAGCGACTCGCGGCGGTAAGATCCGCGCATACTTGGCGGACCCATTGGCGCGACTGTTTGATACGTTTGAGAAGTTCAGCAGTGCGTTCTGGATGCAAGTCCACCTGCTGCTCTTTGGCATGGCGCTGGGCATGCTCAAGAATCTGAGTCGGGGAGAGCTTTACCTCAAAACTTCGCTCTTCTGCCAGCCGCTCTCGCTTGGGATACATGACGAACAACGCCGGCGGAATATCTTTGCCTTCCCGCAACAGGATCACCGGACGCTGTAATGATTCGACCGGGGCTTGGAGGATCAGAACTGACTCCCCGGGCAGGAGCCAGCGGGCTTGATCATGAATGATCCCCTGATCAACACGATATCTGACGTGTCGTAGCCATTGCAGAGCGGCCAAAAGGCCAATTATGGCGCAGGTAAGGATCAAGATAGGGAAAATAGAAATATTCCCGACTGGGATTAACTTCGGCCAATGCAGGAGTTGAGCGACCATTACGGCGATTGCCCCAAATAGACTGCAAGCCAAGGTTATCCAGAAAGCACGGCGACAGAGGAGCGGGACCTCGATATGAACATCTCCGCCCTTGTCCTTATGAATCAGAGCAGTGCGGCGAAAATCTTGTCTCGACAGTTCTCGAAGTGCTTTGCGAGCGTCATCTTTTTTTGTGAAGTAACCAATTAGGATGCCAAAAGCCACGAGGTTTCCTTATGCTTGAATGCGTTTCCTGAACTTCCAGCCATGGCAAAGGATTTCGCGTGACGGAAAAACGCAGCTCAGAAAGGAACCATACGGACTCTTCCAGAGGATTTGAAATGGCGGTGGATGGAGCTGATCGGAAGAAAAAAGGCGGGTGAAAAAACTAGAAAAATGATTTTTGGTGGTAGGCCAATTGGTTAATAATAAGCCATTATCAAGATTAAAGATAGGTGTATTAGTGCGAAGGAGTGATTCGTTGAGCTCCAACATATAGAAATTGTGCAAATTCCTATATGTTGGAGCTCAAATCATATCTTTAATCTCACCCAAACCGGCAGATCAAAGATTCAGTACCCATCTCTGATTTCTGTAATTTTAGGATGACAAAGGAACAGTATTAAATAATTTAATTGACATACCGTTAAAACATTTACTCGCCACGCTTACTTACCTCTTTTTTTTTGTGTTCCTGTTGGCATAGGATATAGAAAGATGTTGCTGATGCCCATAGTCTGAATATTTAAGATGGCGCCCAATTTTATTGGCATTGTCATTGCTAGGTACAGAGGAGGTGACTGTTGAGATTAACGGTTCAGGGAAAGGGTTGGCTACGCATCACCTAACTAAATGGCATTACGACATAAGTGCAGTGGAGGCTTTCCATGAGAAAAAACAGTCTTTCGTTTCCAGCAATTTTTTTAGCTATCTTTTTGATCTCGGAAGGGTTTGCATCTGCCGGCATGAATGGCATAGGGATTGATGAACTCACAAAAAGATCCTCTGCGGTAGTCCAAGGGACTGTTGAGGAATTGACCCCGCGATGGAGTGA
>Ga0334722_10006403_pt1 | contig 11667 bp, 6 predicted proteins | sample C3_bottom_MG_FD_207210 | JGI IMG/M metagenome (GOLD analysis project Ga0334722, IMG submission 207210) | Sediment microbial communities from Yellowstone Lake, YNP, Wyoming, USA - C3_bottom | ecosystem: Environmental > Aquatic > Freshwater > Lake > Sediment | place: USA: Wyoming | collected...
ATCCTCCCGCTGAACGTGGAGGGAGCTGATGGTGAGGCAATCCTTATGATGAACGGAAAGTCCCCGCTCGCTGAGCAGGCCGTACAGCACTTTTTCCGTGGGCACCGGATTGCAGCAGCGGGAAAACTTGATGCAGGCCGAGTCCAGGGTGGCAAGTTCGATGCGGTTCAGGCTGCCGGTTGGTGGCAGCAGGGTTTCCCGGTCCGCGTACAGCCGTTTTTTGATTTCGTTGATGAGTTCCCGCAGGCGAAAGAGGCCCTCGCCCAAGCCAAGAAAAAGCTCCGGCAACGTCCTTGCCCCGAGCGCAGCCATGATGCTTCCCATGCCGTGGGTTTCCAGGAGATCATAGGGCAGGCCATAGCGCTTGAGTTCCTGGCGGAGGATGCTCTCGCCGATCATCCGGGCCAGGGTCTCGCGCCGCTGGCGGAACAGCTTGGAGAGTTCGGCCCTGGCCCTGGGGGTCTGGCAGCGCTGCTGGATTTCCGGCTCGAAACGCACCGGGTCTTTCTGGCAGATGATCTCCACCTGATCGCCGTCTTCGAGAAGGGCGTCGGGCTCGACCTGCCGCTTGCCGATCCTGGCCTTGACGCAGCGTTTGCCCACGTCCGTGTGCACCTTGAAGGCGAAATCCAGCACGATGCTGCGGGCGGGCAGTTCAATGGGGTCGCCCTTGGGGGTGTAGGTGTAGATGGCCTTCTTGCCGCTGACCGCGATCATCTCCCGGTAGGAGAGGTCCTCGTCCGTTCCCAGGATATCCAGCATCTCCCGCAGTTCCACCTCAAAACTACTGGGCATCTTCTTGTGGGCAAACCATTCCCGCACCAGGCCGGTGCGGGAGGAGGTGCTCATCGCGGCGGTGCGGATCTTGAAGAGATAGTTGCAGCCCTTGATGTTGGCCCTGGTGTGCAGGCTCTGGTACCCCGTGGCCTTGGGGTTGGCGATAAAATCCCGGATGGTGCGGGGGATGGGCGGATACGTCTGGTGGATGACTCCGAGAATCCGGTAACAGGCCTGGATATCATTGGCAACGATGACAAATTCCAGGGGATTGACGATGGTTTTGTAAAGCACCTTCTGGGCCGGATCAAAGTAGGCCCATAGCCCCTTGGGATTGAGGCGAATTTCGGGGGTGATCCAGGCCTCCTTCATCTGCTCTTCAAGGGTGCGCTTGATGGCCAGCACCTCTTCGCTGTTCTGCAAACGCTTGATGGCGGCCATCACCTTCTGGCTCTGCCGCGGAAATTTATACATCAGGGCCAGGGTGTAGAGCTCGCGCTTGATGGCGTTCAGGCCCATGACCTTGGCCAGGGGCGCGTAGATGTCCAGGGTTTCCTCGGCTATCTTCTGCCGCTTGTCCTTGGGCATGGAGGCCATGGTCCGCAGGTTGTGCAACCGGTCGGCCAGCTTGATCAACAGCACCTCAAGATGGGCCGCAGCCCCGGAGAAAAGCTTGCGGTGGACCAGCTTGTAAAAGGTCTGCTTGTCGCCGGAGAAATTGGCGATCTTGGTGCAGGCATCGACAATGATCTCGATGTTCTTGCCGAAGATGCCGCCGATCACCTCGCTGGTCACTTCGGGCACATCCTCCACCGTATCGTGGAGCACGGCTGCGGCCAGCAGCTCCGGGTCGCGGATATCCAGCTCCTCCACCAGGATCTTCGCCACCTGGAGGGGGTGGCTGACATAGGCCTCGCCGGACTTGCGCCGCTGGTCCTGATGGGCGGAAACGGCAAAGGACAGGGCCTTCCAAAAGACCTTGGCCGGGCCTTCCTGTCCGCCAAGAAGTTGCTCCATGCGCTCGCAATAGGCGGCTATGTTAAATTTTTTGGAGGGCGCCATGGCTGGTCGTTGGCTTTCTTGCCAGATTATTGGGAAATGGATGATCTGTCCCGGCAAATAAGGTACAATCGCGGGTGTCAGGTTGTTTTTACAAGGGTATTTCGTTCTCTGCCCTTGTGCAATGATTTTCCCTTTCTTTCAAAAAATAGCGTAACTATCCAGCTTGATGCCGGAATGAAATGAGATGAAAACCACAAGAGGCGCGCCCGTGACACAGAGAAGAAAGGTTTTCCACAGCAAACATGGTCGGCCGGGAAAACGGCAGCGCGAGGGAGGCAGGCCGCCGCGCCAACACCCGGAGGCGCGTTTTGAAGGCGAGATTCTGGGCCAGCTCTACACCGCGGACATGCCGCTTGCCGCGCCTGATCTGCTTGAGGCCCTGGGGTTGGGCAAGAGCCACCGCCAGGAGGTGTTGGGGGTGCTCGATGATCTCTGCCGCCGCAAGGTTCTTTCCTGCAAAAGGGACACCTTTACCCTGCGCAAGAGCATGGAACTCTTTGCCGGCCCGATCAGCGTCAATCCCAAGGGCTATGGCTTTGTCTCGCCCGCCGAGGCCCCGGTCGAGCTGGAGATCAACAAGGATGTCTTTATTCCGCCCGGCATGTTGGGCGGCGCGGCGCACAGCGACAAGGTCCTGGTCCAGTTGACAAGCCGCCGCCAGGACCGTTACGAGGGGCGGGTGATCGCGGTCCTGAACCGGGCCACCACCAGACTGGTCGGGGTTTACATGGCCGGAGGCAACACCGGGCTGGTGACCCCGGAGGACAGTCGCTTCCCCTACAATCTGGTCATCCGCAAGGAAGACAGCCGGGGCGCCAAGAACGGCGACGCGGTCTTGGCCGAGGTCACCTCCTTTGCCGCCGGGCAGCGCAACCTGGACGGCATCATCCTCGAGGTCCTGGGCAATCCCAAGGATATTCAGGTGCAGACCGAGATGGTCATCCGCAAGTTCGACCTGCCCCATGTCTTTACCCAGGAAGTAACCGGACAGGTGGAAGCCCTGGACCCGGAGGTGAAAATGTCCGCCTCCCGCACTGACCTGCGCCAGGTAACCCATGTGACCATCGACGGGGAAACGGCCCGCGATTTTGACGACGCCGTGGCCATCGAACCGCTGAAAAATGGCTTTCGCCTCTATGTCTCCATCGCCGATGTCAGCCATTATGTGCGGCCGCAAACCCCGGTGGATGTGGAGGCCTACCAGCGCGGCACCAGCGTCTATTTCCCCACCCGGGTCATCCCCATGCTGCCGGAGCGGCTTTCCAACAACCTTTGCAGCCTGGTGCCGGGCGAGGACCGCTACACCTTCACCGCCGTGCTTGATTTTGACGAACACGGCAACCGGCTGGGCAAACGCTTCGTAAAGAGCATCATCCGCAGCAAATATCGCCTCACCTACACAAAAGTCAAACAGATTTTGGTGGACAAGGATGCGGCGGCGCGCAGCCAGTACGGTGACATGGTGGAGGATCTGGAACGCATGGGCCAGCTGGCCCTGAGCCTGGAACGGCAGCGCGTCAAGCGAGGGAGCATCGGCTTTGAACTCCCGGAACCCCTGGTGGTGCTGGGCGAGGACAACACCGTGCGGACCATCACGCGCAGCGAGCGCAATCAGGCCCACAAGCTCATCGAGGAGTTCATGCTCGCGGCCAACGAGGCGGTGGCCGAGGCCCTGGACCAAGGCAAGATCGACTCCCTCTACCGCATCCACGAACCGCCAGACCCGCTCAAGGTGGCGGAGTTCACCGAGTTTGCCCAGAGCATGGGCCTCCCGGTCGATGACGGCGGCGGCTCGCCCCTGTGGTTTGGCAAGGTGCTGGCCATGGTGGCAGGCACCCCCCAGGAGTACATCATCAGCAATCTCCTGCTGCGCACCATGCAGCAGGCCCGCTACTCCCCCCACAATCTCGGCCATTTCGGCCTGGCCGCCACCCATTACACCCACTTCACCTCCCCCATCCGCCGCTATCCCGACCTTATGGTCCACCGGGCCCTGGCCGCAAGCCTGCAAAAAAAGGGAAAGGCAAGGCCTGCCGGAGAGGGCGTGTCCACCGAGGAGTCCGGCACCTTCCTTTCCAAGCGGGAACGGGTGGCGGTGGAGGCCGACCGGGAGATGGTGGAACGGCTCCAGGTTCATTTCATGGCCGACAAGATCGACGAGACCTTTGAGGCCATCATCTCCGGGGTCACCGCCTTTGGCCTGTTCGTCGAGCTGACCGAGGTCTTTGTGGGCGGCGCCGTGCCCATCACCGAGATGCGCGACGATTATTACGAACTGGAGGAGGGCCGCCACCGGCTCATCGGCCAGAGAACCAAAACCGTCTTCCAGCTCGGAGACCTGGTGCGGGTGCGCCTTACCAGCGTGGAGATTCCCAGAAGGCGGATCAACTTCACGGTGGAGGAAAAACTGGCCCGGGCCACGGATCTGGTCCAGGCTGCCCCTGGCAAACGCAAAGCGAGCACAGCCAAAGGCGAGGGTAAACCTCGCAAAAAAACAGCCGGGCAACCAAAAAAGCGGTCTGTTAAAAGCAAATGAACGCGGCGGCACAGGATCCGGTGCGGGAACTGATGGCCCAGGCGGCCATCGTCCTGGTCTCGCCCAAGTTTGCCGAAAATGTCGGCTCGGCGGCGCGCATTGCGGCAAACATGGGGATCGGGCAACTCATTCTCGTCTGTAGGGAGATGCCCGACCGCGAAAGGATGCTCACCCTGGCCACGGCCAAGGCAGCCCATCTCATCGACAATCTGGAGCACCACCAGGAGTTGGGCTGCGCCCTGGCCCCCTTCGGCTGGGTGCTGGGCACCTCCGCCCGCCAGGGGAGAAAGCGGACCACGGTCAACAGCCCCAGGCAGCTCATGGCCGAGGTCCTGCCCCAGCTTAAAAACAACCGGGTCGCCCTGCTCTTCGGCCCGGAAGACCGGGGCTTGGCCAACGAGGAACTCCGCTACTGCAACCAGATCACCACCATCCCCACCGTGGATTTCTCCTCCCTCAACCTGGCCCAGGCCGTGGCCATCCTCTGCCACGAACTCCATTACAGCGTCCTGGAGGCGGTGCGCCGCAACGCCTTTCCCAAATCGGCTCCCAAACAGGGCAACAAGGGGGAACTGGAGGCCATGTTCGATCATGTGGAAGAGGCGCTCACGACCATCGGCTTTTTGAAAGGCGGGACGGATGATTACTGGATGAAGAGCATCCGCCAGTTTTTGGGCCGGATCGGGTTAAAAGCAAAGGAAATCAAGATCATTCGGGGCGTCTGCCGACAGACGCTCTGGTGCGCAGGCCAGCGCCGCCAGGAGCGATCAGCTTTTCTGACGGACAATACGAAAAATTCAAAAAAAGGAACCCCGCCATGAAACAACTCGCCCGATGGCAACTCGCAGCCCTCCTGCTTCTCTACGCCTCAACCGCCAACGCGGACAGCGTCAATCTCAATGTCCACATCGGCGATGAACCCCCAGAAGAGGTGATCGTGGTCCACGAACCGGCTCACCATCACCACCACCGGGACATTTACGTCGAGGAAGATATCGACTTCATCATGCCTCAATCACTGGGATTTTACGTGGCCGTGGGGTTGCCGTACGATCTCTTTTATGTGGGGAAAAGCTACTATCTTTACCGGGACGGTTACTGGCACAGGGCGCATCACAGCCGCGGACCATGGGTCATCGTAACCCACCGGGATCTCCCGCCGGGGCTTCGCAAGCATAGCATGGAACGAATCCGCTATTATCGGGATGAAGAGCACGCGGCCTACCGCCGGGATGAGGAAAATTACCGGGGCAGGCATTTCCGTTCCAACAAAGAGGATTGGCAGGAGCCGCAGCGGGAAGAAAATCGCGGGGAAAAGGAAGACCGCAAGGAGGAGCACAAGAAGGAAAAGCGCCACCGCTGAGCCAGCAGGGGGAGGGGGCGTTTGCCGGATTGTAATAGGTTAGCGCCCTCGGGCCGCCAATTTTTCCAGGCAGCATCTCGGTTCTTTCCGCGATCCGAGAATGGTCCAGCCAGGGCAGGAGGATGTAGTGGCTATTTCCGACCAACATCGGAAGTTGTTATGGCAAGGCAATCGTAGGCAAACCGGCCGTTTTGATAGGCAACCTTGCCCCGCTTGGCAACCCGCCAGCCGCCAGCTTGGAATACCCCCTCGGCTTCGATCTTCTCCAACAGTCCGACCGCAGTCTCCAGGCTCTGCGCCAGGCCCGCATTTTGGGTGAGCACAATGTGCTTGAGGCCTGGCGCACCGACCAGAGTTACCGGCTCTACAATCAGGTTCGAGAGATCCCCTGTGGGCAATGACGCCAGGGTTGGCCTGGCCTGGAGCCGGATCATCCTTGCCCGGCTGTCCGGCCCGACGGTTTCCTTGGTCGAAGTGATCAGGTCAAGCAGATGGTCGCGGATTTCATTCAGTTCCTTGGCCGCGCGTAATTTTTCCACCCCGGGATAGACGGTCAGGGCCTTTGCCAGCAAGGAGACCTCGCGCAAGTAATGGTTGCGCTGATTCTCTGGCACCAGGTACATGGCAATGATGGAGACCGGGATGCCGTCCGGGGCGCCGTAGTTGATGCCCTGCGGACTCCAGCCGACAACACAGATCAGGTCTTCGTCGAAGGGCATTCTGGCGTCTGGGCAGGCCCAGCCCATGCCAAGCGCGGTTTGGCTGGTCTGTTCCTTGGCCAGGATCAACCCGGCCACATCGGTTCCCGGCGGCAGCGACGGGATCGCCTCGATAATGTGGGCGAGAAACTGCAGGGCATCCATTTTATCGTTGTCGGGCAGCTCGATCAAGCGCCCTTCCTGCAAAGCATCCAGCAAGCTATCCATAGTTATTCACCTCCATAGCGGTTGAAGAACCACATTTTTACATAATGCGTCATGACTGAGTAGCAGAGCAGGAATCCGATGATCCACAGCCAGTACACAGGTGGGAGCGGCACCATGCTCAGCTCTTCCGCGAACGGCGAATACGGGAGCCACACGGCAACAGCCATGATGGTGAGCGTGGTCATCGTCATGTGCCAGGAGGCCTGGCTGCCGAAAAAGGGAATCCGCTTCGTTCTGATGATATGCACAATCAAGGTCTGGGTCAGGAGGGATTCCACAAACCATCCGGTCTGGAAGAGCCGGGCCAACCCCTCCTTGGAAGCCGCCGCGACATGGGGGTCGCTGAAGGCGCTACAGCCAAAGAAAAACCACATCAACGCGTAGGTGGCGTAGTCGAAAATGGAACTTATCGGCCCGATAAAGACCATGAACCGCTTGATCTTGGCGATGTCCCACTTCAGCGGTTTCGCGACCAGCTCTGGGTCCACATTGTCGGTGGGGATGCCGGTTTGGGAAAAATCGTATAGCAGGTTGTTGACCAGGATCTGCACCGGCAGCATCGGCAGGAAGGGGAACAGGTAACTGGCGCCGAGCACGCTGAACATATTCCCGAAATTGGAACTCGCCCCCATCCGAATATATTTAACAATGTTGGCGAAGACCCGCCGACCCTCGATGATCCCCTCTTCGAGAACCAAAAGGCTCTTTTCCAGCAGAATAATATCCGCTGCCTCCTTGGCCACATCCACCGCAGAATCCACGGAAATGCCGACATCTGCGGCTTTGAGGGCCGGGGCATCGTTGATGCCATCGCCGATGAAACCCACGACATGGCCGTTGCCGCGCAGTTGCCGCACAATCTGTTCCTTCTGCGCGGGGCTGAGCTTGACAAAGACGTCCACTTCCTCAACCGCCTGTTTGAAATCGAGCTCGGACAGGGCGGTCAGTTCCGCGCCAGAAACAATCTTTTCAACCGCAAAGTTTACGTCACGGCAAACCTTTCGGGTGACCAAGGCGTTGTCGCCGGTGAGCACCTTGACCTTGACGCCGGCTTCCCGCAACTGACCGATAGCCTCCAAGGCCGAAGTCTTGGGCGGATCGTAGAAAGCGATGTAGCCCAGCAGGATCAGATTGCGCTCGTCCGTGGTGGCAAAGATAGCCTTTTTGCGGGAAAACTCCTGATAGGCAACGCCCAACACACGGAATCCGTCCTTATTGAGGCGATCGACTTCCTCAAAAAGATTGTCTCGAATCATCGGGATGAGAGGAAAAACCTCATCGCCAATCTGGTAGTGACTACAACATTCGTAGATCTCCTCGACCGCGCCCTTACAGATCAAGACGTGGTCATCCTCGTAGTCCACCACCACAGACATACGCCGCCGCTGAAAATCAAAAGGCAACTCGTCCACCAGCTTGCAGTTGGCCTCGGCGTCCAGCACGGCAGAGTCGAGCACCGCGCGGTCGATCAGGCTGCGCAGGCCGGTTTGGTAATAACTGTTCAGATAGGCGTAGGTCAGGACATCTTCGCTGGTCCGCCCGGTTATATCCACATGTTGCTCAAGAACAACACGATCCTGGGTCAGGGTGCCGGTTTTATCCGTGCACAGGATGTCGATGGCGCCAAGATTCTGAATGGAGGGAAGGCGCTTGACAATAACCTTCTTCCTGGCCATGGTCAGCGCCCCCTTGGCCAGATTCACGGTGACAATCATCGGCAGCATTTCCGGGGTAAGACCTACGGCGATGGACAGCCCGAAGAGCAAGGCTTCGGTCCAGTTCCCCTTGGTAATTCCCACAATGAAAAACACGGCAGAGACCATGACCACCATGAATTTAATCATGAGCCAGGTGAAGGAGCGCACGCCTTGATCAAAGCTGGTCTCCTCGCGCCGATCGGCAAGACTTTCGGAGATTGCCCCAAAAGCGGTCCGCATTCCGGTGTTTATCACTAGGCCGTGCGCCGTGCCACTGGTGACGTTGGTGCCGAGAAAACAGGCGTTGGCCAGTTCCGTTGCGCTTTGAGCCGAGGAAACCCCTGCCGTAACGGACTTTTCGACGGCCATGGACTCTCCGGTAAGCGCCGATTCGCTGACAAAGAAATCCTTAACCGAAAGCAACCGCAGGTCCGCCGGGACGATGGAGCCAGCCTGGAGCAGAACAATATCTCCAGGAACAATCTCCGAGATTGTGACCTCGGTTTTTTGGCCATCCCGGAGCACGATGCTGCGGGATTGCACGCGCTTGCCCAGAGTCTCCACAGCATGCCCGGAACGGCGGTCCAGAAAATAGGACAGGCCGACACTCAAGACGACCATGGCGCTGACAATAAATGTTGACTTGAGTTCCCCGATCGCCCCGGAGATGCCGGCGATCAGCAACAGTTGGACATTCAGGGGGTTGTGCAGACGGCGGAAGATATCAGCCCAGAATCCCAGGCGCTCGGCGGGGGCCAGCTCATTGGGGCCATACTTGTCCAGACGGCGGGCCGCTTCTTCCGAATCAAGGCCTTGGGCGGCGCCCCCGAGTCTTGCCAGCGCTTCCTGCTGGGGAAGTGCGCAGATCTCAATGAGTCCGCGTTCGTCGTGATTAACGGAGCGACTATCTTGGTTGAGGAGTTTTTTGACCCCCTTGATAGGGGCAGGACTTTTCATGGTTCACCTCGTGAAGGCCGCAAGGAAAGCAGGCGGCTGAAGGCGAACCGTCGTTCAGATGATCATGAGGAGGGAACGATTCGTCAAAACAGCCAGGCGCCTAAGCACCACGAGCCAGGGTCTTCGTCTTCGTTTTGAGTTGCGGTTTGAGTCACAGTCGGGCTACTACAGCCATCAGGGCTACTCATACATTCCTCCAAAAATGATTTAACAGCAAACAGGCGGACAGCTCCACCATTTACCTGGAAAGCTCATACCCTTTTATCTGGAATCTTTCAATCACAAAATCCTCATTCCAATTAACGAGGATATGCCATGGAGCGCATGGGATTGTTGTCTCGGATGGAAACATTCTTGACAAGCTGTTACACAAAAAAAGCGACGAAGATATTTTTTCGCCGAAATGAAAAATACCTGCGTCGCCTTGTCTGAGCAAAGCTACCCGACCATCAATAATTAAACCGGTGCTTAAAATTCAGCATCGCTGTGGCCACATACTCGGTGCCCAGCCCGTAGAGATTGACATCTTCATAAAGCGGCAGGCCATAACTGCCGTTCAGGCTGAAGTTGCCGCCCAAGGCCGAAAGAAAACGCCAGCTGGCCACGCCGGTCAGCATGACCGCCCGCCCGCCGCTGTTCTGGACCTTGACCCCAAAGTTCTCATTCTTGCCGGTATCGGTGGCGTCAAGTTCCAGACCCAGCATCAGATCGTAATTCGGGGTGTAATGCAGCGCCGCGCCAAGCTTGGAGACATCGCCGAACTTATAGTCATCCCCGTTTTCCCGGTTGACCAGATAGCTTGCTTCGCCATGCAGCCAGAAATCACCGAAACGGACCGAGCCCAGCAGGCCGCCGCCGAGATCAACACTGCCGGTGCCCAGTTGCAGCCCCGGCATGGCGCGGAAGGTGGTGTCAAAATCGCCGGTGGGCAGGGTCATGTTGCCCATCAGGCTGACAAATTTGCTGTAGTAATCGTCCCGCCACAGATTATAGACCGCCTTCAGTTCAAGATCGCTGACCCCCTTGTGTTTGGTGACTCGCTCAGCGCCGCTCATCCGCATGGTTGAGGTCATGATCTTGTCGAGATCCGAGATCTTGGCCGTGACGGACAACCGGTCCGTGATGCCGTAATTGGCCATGAGCATGGGACCAGAGGCCTCCATCTTCTTGGGAATCATCGTAACGGTGGATGGGGTGGCTGCCAGAAATTGGGCAGTCGAAACCTTGTTCGAGCCCATCATCAGCTCATCCTTGACCATGCCCATATAACCCGCCCCCACGCTCACCGAGCCCTTGGGCGGCGGCACCGCCGAGTTGACCCGGTTGGGCATGGTCATGCCCATGGGGGAAACCGCCAGCAGGGCCTGGGAAAAAGTCAGCGCCTGACCTCCATGCTCGGAGATAAACTTCTTTGCCCCGTCCTGATCGGCAAAGGCGATGATATTGGGGATCATGTCCGGCACCAGATCGCTGCCGATCACATAGGTTGCCCCGGCGGCGGCGACCTCCTTGCCGCTTGGCCAGTCATGCACCAGCACCGAGGCAAAGGCCTCGACCCCGCCCGCGTCCGCAACCAGCCGCAGCATATCAGCTCCGCCGCAGGTCTTTTCAACCCGGCCATCCTTGCCGGTGACAATGGCGCTGGTACCTTGGTATTGATCAATGTACATGCCGCAAAGGCGACAGCCCTCGCGTTCTCCGGCCTGCGCCGCCGAGGCCAGCATGATCGTTGCGGCCAGAATCACTCCATATTTCTTTGCCATTGCGTCTCCCTGCGATTTTTTGTTTTGCTATGAGCCGGTTGCAAAATGGGGATTGTCCCCGAAGGGGGCTGTCCCAGGCTTTTGCGGCGCGAACCACCGCCGTTGCATAAACCCGTAAACATCTGGGACAGCCCCCGATGGAGCCGGGGACAGTCCCGAGTTTACTCCACCACGGTTGCAAAATGGCTTAAACTACCGCCATTCGGGGCTGTCCCCCCTTTTCTTGCAAGAGGCTCGGAAAAAATGGACGTAGCAACCTACCACAATGTGTCATGCGTAAAAATGCGGCAAATTGTCGCAGGGGGACATGCAAACCACAGGGGTAAGGATTGGCGTGAACATCCAGAGGCAGGATATAACCTGAATCCGTGACACCAAAAGTCGTTTTTTCAGCTTTATGCCCAGAAAAATATTTTTCGGGCACGATTCAACCGCTACATGGTCAATGAGACAATATTACGGGCCTTAGAACATGGCGATCTCCTGCTTTGGGCAAAAAAACACAAAATCAAGACGTGCTACTCCTGTAAAAATGGCCTGGCAACCTGTCCACCTTTTAGGAAGGAGCGAGCTTATTGTACACAAA